>Ga0181612_113367_pt1 | contig 10922 bp, 6 predicted proteins | sample HoacroProtozoa21_FD_119630 | JGI IMG/M metagenome (GOLD analysis project Ga0181612, IMG submission 119630) | Hoatzin crop microbial communities from Cojedes, Venezuel. Combined Assembly of Gp0051906, Gp0051904, Gp0051908 | reverse complement strand
GGCCCCGCCACCGGCCCCCGAGGAGACCGCCTTCCTGGCCGTGCTCATCACGAGCGGCCCCAAGTACAGCGAGCGCCGCAGCATCATCCGCAGCACGTGGCTGTCGGCCGCCGGGCGCCCGCCTCACGATGAGGTCTGGAGCCGCTTCGTCATCGGCACGGGCGGGCTCGGGGCGGAGGAGCTTCATAACCTGGAGCTAGAGCAGAGCCGGCACAGAGACCTCCTCCTCCTGCCAGAGCTGCGGGACTCCTACGAGAACCTGACGGCAAAAGTCCTGGCCATGTACGTCTGGCTGGATCTGCACCTGGACTTCCAGTTTGCCCTGAAGGCTGACGACGATACCTTCGTACGCTTGGATGTGCTCGTGGAAGAGCTGAGAGCTAAGGAGCCGCATCGTCTCTACTGGGGCTTCTTTTCCGGCCGCGGTCGAGTGAAATCTGGCGGCAAATGGAAAGAGAGCGCCTGGGTGCTCTGTGACTACTATCTGCCGTATGCCCTGGGTGGTGGCTATGTGATTTCTGCAGATCTGGTGCACTATTTGCGTCTGAGCAGAGACTACCTGAACATGTGGCAGAGTGAAGATGTCTCCCTGGGGGTGTGGCTGGCTCCCATTGATGTGAAGAGAGTGCACGACCCTCGCTTTGACACTGAGTATAAGTCACGAGGTTGCAACAATAAGTACGTAGTAACTCATAAGCAAAGCATCGAGGACATGCTGGAAAAGCACCAGACCCTGGCTAAAGAGGGAAAGCTCTGTAAGGAGGAGGTTAAGCTCAGGCTTTCCTACATGTATGACTGGGGAGTGCCTCCTTCACAGTGTTGCCAGAGAAAGGATGGCATCCCGTGAAAGTCTGAGGAAGGAAAAGGCAGAATGTTGATGGACTGTTTGAGCTTGCTTACTGTTACATGGGGAGAATCCCAGTAACTAGGGCTTAAAAATTACTTAAAAGATTTTGCACGATTCATTATGTCACAATCAATGAAACCCTGAAATTCCTAAGAGCTGCTGATGTGGCATGATGTAGAGGCGTGTTAAAAAAAAAAAGGAAATAGACAACAAAAAGCACAGGAAGGCTCATATGACAGGACTGAAGGCAAATAATAGGTTGCAAAGTACAGATAGTACAGAAAATTTGGGGGAGAGAACTTGGATGAAAAGTTGCTGGAAGATTTTTAACGGATTCTAAGATTTATTTGCTAAAGATCATGACAGGCCTTTGTGCTATATGTAAGGTTGTGAAACTAGCATCTGCTGCTTATTTCTTGGCAAGGAACAGTGTCAGTTTGGCAAGGTTTGAAGACTAATGGGGTGGCAAATCAGTTGCTGTTGCCAGTGGGAACAGGTGGCTGGTTATCAACACCAACAGTCGGGTAGAGGAAACCATTTTACCTAGGATATTCATGTTAGGGGAGGGAGAGAGAGTCTGTTCTTCGGCGAGTGCTCCGATTTACCAGAATGGAATTATTAGACCTTCTGTGTAACTTGTCTCTAAGCTTTTTGTTGTTTTAAAGACATCATGTACATAAATTATCTGGCACCTATGGAGTAAGTCTATATCTAGAAAGATGGATGAGTTATGGTATTTGGCAGATATAGAATATATTACTTTATTTGGGGGGCAAATAGTTACACTACAAAGCTAGCCTTCAGTTGTTAGGCATAGGTGGTGTTGTTAGTTTATCCTCCAAACACACTGTGTCCGAAGAAACATTTCCTCTCCCAGCAGGAAGTAATCTCACTGACTGATACAAGGTCAGACCTTGTAGCCTTCAGGTTTATATTGTTCTGGGTTACTTCTGTAAAATGTATATTGGCAGGATTAGATCAGTGGAAGCTATTTGAAGTTCAGACAAGATTGCCGTAACATGGGTATCTCAGCTAGGAAAGTAAACCCTGTATGTAGCCAAAAGAAATAAGTTCCCCCACTTCCCCGATTCCTGTTTGGACAGAACCTTGTCTTTCTTTGCAGGAGCTACATTGCAACCTAAGGAGACTACTAACCCCCCCCAACAATCTCATTTAGATGTCCGAAGCTAGGCTGTGTGGGTTCTCTTCCCTCCAATACCACCTTATAGTGGAAGTAAAAATAATTTTACAAGGGGTCTAAGTTAATGGCTCAAGTGATATGTCTAAATGGGACTATTTCCCTTAGTCCTGTCTACACTACAAATAGTTCTAGTGCTGACAGAGCTTGTCAGCATCGGATGCAGTATTGAACAGTAAATACAGACAGGACCATTCTCGGCTGTAGAACGGATCACTTACACAATTTCACCATGTTATTTATCTTGAAACCTTTAGCTAAGCCTGCAGTTCAAACATTTTTGAATGGCAGGTGCTCCAACACACAGAAATATTTTTTTCCCAGTACTAGTACAGAGCTACTGACTTCCAAGAAGCTTTGTCAGCTACGGATCTTTCAGTATAAGCAGAGTTTTTACTTTTATGCCTGAAGGGCATTCTCAATTATCGGTTTTACTGTTTGTTGCACGGTGCACTTTCATACAGTTTCATTTCCTCCTCTCCCTCAGTCAGTGTCTGTTCCCACCTGCAGGAAGAGACAAATTGCAAAGGGAAGAAAAAAAAAAAAGGGTGCCAATATCTCTGTATTTTTGCTTCTTAAGTTAATGATTAATACTAAAGGAATCATGTATGGGGCTTTTGGTTATTCTTCTCTTGTTTTGATTAAATTATTAAGGATTATGAAAAGTCTTCTGCAGCGGACGATAATTCTCTGTTTTGAAAGTTCGAACAAGTCTTTGATTTTCTTCAAATTAAGATACTGAAAGAAAGAAGTTATTTTAGCATGTGTCCATCCTAATGCATGCTTATGTATTGACAGATAGGCAGATGCGCTTTTCAGCAAGGTACACTATTCCAGAACAAGAGTTTAACAAAATTACAGAAAATTTAAGTTGGTTTTAGCATTTTAAAAAAATATCTATTTGCCATTTGGGGTTCACTAGTATTGTGTGTATATATGTGATTAAATGCTCGTAATGTTATTTATAATTGTTGAAAATGTATTATATATAGGAAAAATTAGATAGTTAAGTGTCATTTTAAATTTGTTTAAGGAGGTACTGTAACGTCCATGACAATTACATATCAAGCAGTGCTTGAATTTATTGATGTACAAGCCATTATTTAAGGTACTGGAATCTGTACTGCAGATTAAAAGTCTGCTGCATGTCTCTCAAGCTAGTAAGAACGTACTGTTTAGCCATTTCTGTCAATAACTGTGTTCATGGAAGTTGTTTACACTGTTGACTTTGACTCTCCCTACCCACAACTGCCATCCCCACCCCCCCAAAAAAGGTATTTTTCATTGCTAGCAAAATTAATGGCAAAGAAACACTGGATCTCCATCTGATATTTGACCCCACGGAAAACAGAACGCATACAAACACTGAATAGTTTAGAAATTCTCTTGCAGAGTTTCTTACGCAAGTGTCTGGAATACAGCGTGCACCCCAGCGTACCCCGCACTGCGGATCTCGACAGCAGCACAGCCTGCCGCGTGCTCGCTTGCGGGGTGAAGCTCCGAAGCGATGGTGACCACTCTTAACGTTCTGGGTATCTGGATCTCAGTCTGGGACAGGTTCGTTACACCCTTTTCTGTTTGAGGTTACCCATGGTTTTGCTCTAGTTGCAAAACAAATTAACATGGAAGGCGTGACAGATTCTTGTCCTTTGGTAAGTGGTTTTAGTGTTCTTAGCAGATTCTCTGTTACTGCAAACATAGTGCTTAGATTTCAATCCCAGTTAACTGGGGAATTACACAAAACTAAAAGATGAAGTTTTTAAACTGAATAACCTGTGTATTGCATGAGTGAGTCACTATGAAGTTTTAAAACTTTGTTTCAGTCCCAAATTCATTTTTTGAACCCGTTTTTTCTAAAGCAAAAAATAAAGCACATTTTGAACCACATCTGAATTGAATACGTTAAAAGTAGTAATCAAAGGCTGCCTTTCATACCTTCTCAGGAGCAGGTTCCATGTTTCCTGACATCATCTCACAAGTTTAGTGTATGATGTTGTTATACTTGAAAACCAGGAGGTAATCTTTCTCTCTTGGAAGTCAGGGGGAGGAGTTTGACTTCAGTGGGTCCAGCATTTAGGAGGATGTTTAAGTGCTGCTGAGAAATAAGTGATTTTTGGTCTTTATAGCAGCTATATTAGAGTGGAAAGTTTTGTTGTGGGCCTTAGTGAAAACATAATTATCCAGGAACATATGTCATCTTTTTTTCTGTAGCCATTCTTAGTGGCAATAGGTTAGTAATATGTTGGGATTTTTTTTTTTTTTTTTAAATAGTGTTTCTGCCGATTTCCAGGTTTTCTCCTCATAAATACTTTACATTTTTAGTATTGTTAGTATGGGGAAAAATTATCACCTTAGCTTATCTAGATATCAGCGTTACACGCTGTAAGTTACCCAACTGTGTCAGTCTATAAGCTATGTCCACATCCATTCAGGACTACCGTTATGTTGATGTGTAAGACTGTTGAGCTCTTTGTTATTTTTTATAGATTATTTTTTTTAATTATTTTTTTAAATTGGGCATGTGGCATTCTACCAGAGCTAACAGATACAGTAGAGTAATTAATTGTTCATGATGTACCCTGTCTGATCATATCTAAGCCTTGATACTGAAATATTTAAAGCTGACAGTGGCATAAACTCCATTAGAAAGTTTATTTTGCATTGAGTTTTTTTTAAATTATGTGCAACATGACTTAGTTACTTTAGTGAGTAAAAATAAGTAGCTAAAATATTAATTTCAATACTAAATAAAGTTCCACTTAAACTTTCAAGCTTTCAAGAATTCCTATAGTCAGTTCAAGATTTAAAAAAAACCACCCAACTTAGAAATCACTGTTCCTGTAACTGAATACTTTCTTTTCTGAATGTCTAGCCTTGTTCACATGAAGTTTGCTCAAATATGGCTTCTGTGCGTCATATCTGGACAAACGTTACACTTCCTGTAGTTGAAATGCCTCATTTTTGAGCATGTGAATTTGTATTTTGTGTCTGTTAACACTAATGTTTTGGGGGCCAAGGTGTTAGCTTTGCAGAGTTGAGTAAAAGCCCAGCAGCACGAGAAGGCAATTATGAGTTGCATTTCTATTAGTTTCTGTTCAGCTCCAGCATCAGAGTTGAAATATGGTTTCGGTACTGCTATATGCCTGACAAACTGTCAACACCTACACGACTACGTATTTTATTGAGGACACACTGCCTGCGAGACTCAAAGCTGTTGCTACATGTACCTGTGTAAGATATGCTTTTACCTGGGAACTGGAACTACTTTATGCCAACTCCATATGCCAGCTATTACTTTCTAATACGGACTATTTAGGTAATGTCTAGTAAAACTTGGACTCAGATCAGTCTGTTACTTGTAGCCTACCTGGAGCTGAAGGATACGACAGAAGTGTGCCTTTAAGAAACAGAATTAGTGTAGGGTACTGTGCCGAGTATGTGTGAAAAAAGTGAATGAAATTGCACATTTTTTGCAGCCACCTAACTTTACCATTTGGGGGTGGGGTGTGGCGCACAGTTTATTTGCTCAGCATTTATATAGGAAATAAACTGCTAGAAACCTGAAGCTGTATGTGATGATTAAAACTCTTGGTAATTGCGTAAGCGTATTGTATGTGTATTTATGTCCTTTCATGTATGCCTTTATTGGCCAAAGGGCCTGTGTGCTGTGATTTTTAATAAAATACTTTTGCTGTATAGGTGATTCCTTGTTCTATGTAAGAAAAGAAACCAGTGTGGTCATTTTCCTTTTATTATGCCACGGAGAGGCACGGAGAATTGGCTCAACCTTAAGCAGTGGCACAAAAATGCTTCAGTTAGTGTCAGTAATAAGGACTGGGGAGTGTGCCAGAACCCTGAAGTAGGTAGCGGCCTAGAAGGACACGCGTATACATAAATACGTGTACCTGTTCATCCTAATTTTGCATTGGTACCAATATAGGGCCATGGCTCAAACTGTCATGCAGTCAGAAAAAGGATTTCTGCAACTAAAAAGTGTATTGATTCTGGTCTTAGCTAAGAAAGATTTTAAGCAGTTAGACATCCATAAACACGGTTGGCTTATAGTCCTCGTGTATGTTAAAAACTCCAAATATTAGCAACATTCTGACAACTGAAAATATTTTCAATGTAACAGCTGTTCAAATCATATCAACGGGATAACAGGGAGCTTAAACAGCACTGAATTTCTGCTGATGAGGTAGTCTGTTCTCTTTAAAATGAGGGTGTTCTTGCTGCTGCTGCCAAAACCTTGGAGGCACATTTTGGGCTCTAAGCCCAGAGCAACACCTTTGGTTTTGACCAAATAAACCAATCGATTGGAATGCAGAAGCCCAAGATGAGACCGAGCAAGACCAAGTTGTTACATTTGATGGGAAGCGTCCTGGTTCTCACCACCAGTTCTTCAATTGCCTACTAAGATTTTTCTTGGAGGGGTTTGTAATAAAGTACACTCTGACCAGAGAGCCAGCAGTCATTTTCCCTTTGAATGCTATGATCTCAAAGTATCCTGTCACCTCCAACATGTGGAAAGCTTAGGGAAATTTAATACATTTCTAGCCGTATTGGTTAGTGCCGAAGCAGGGAGCAAAACATACGCTTCTGACCTAGTCCGTAGCGAGCGTTTAACTCATCTGCTCCCAGACAGCCGTATCCAGTGTTGATGTTGCCATCTTTGCTGAGGCAGAGGCACAGAGAAGTAAAAATAAAAACACAGTAGCTTACAAACACTCAGGTCTGATGAAGGTTTGTATAAACTAGATTCAAGACTGCAACACAAAGCTTTTGCTGCTGTTTCACTGAAATCAAAGGCATCTGAGGGTCTACATACTTAGAAATTCACAGCAAGGATGCATCGAACTTCTAAAATTATCCCGTCGTAAGCCGCTTAGGATTTGCATTTTTCCACTGTGCAGAAGCCTGAGGAACACCAGCCTTTCTCCAGTGCCCAGGTGTCATACCTGACGGTCTTCCTGCAGCAGGTAGTGGATGCAGCAGACCTGGAAGGCCGTATCCCAGTAGTTTAAGCGGGGAGAGGAAGAGCCCAGAGTACCGTTCCCTGGAAAGGGAGCACTCAAGTTGCAGGCAGGAGGGACATTCTCCTCTGGAGCAGCAGGTACGCAGTTCTGTGCACGTGGTATAATTCAGAACTGCGGTGAGCCAAATAGATTTGTGTCTTGCAAGATATTTATAGCTGTGTTGCTAAGTAAACACGTGGCTGCTCATTTGCAGAGGAGAAATGCAAGTCTGAAATTCCTCATCCACAGAGACTGGAACAAGGAAGTAGTTTAATGCTCTGGAATTTTTAAGACAAGCCAAGCGACCATATGGAGCAGGAGGTTTGGATTCCGGGCTTGCATCCTGGCCCATAGGCCATAATTAAATTCAAAATCTCATACTCGCCTCATTCCAGCAGCAGTGACATTGAGCTTTAACTGAAGTTCATAAAGCGCTGCGATCGCCTAATAATAAATGCAGTCTCCTACTGAAATAGTAAGGCCAACAGTAAATCAGGTTGAGGAACTCTTTCAATTAGAAATGCCATAGTTAAACATTAAAAACACTTGGACAGAGTTCCAGCCCGTCCTCGTTAGTAACCTCAGGTACACCATGTAGACTTGGGGGCCAGCAAATGGAAGTCAGCAGATCCCCGATTACTTTTATTCATGTAGCAGCTCTGTCCTGAAGTTGTTTCAATCATTTTTTTGCAATTCTTTAGAGTATTTAAAAACAAGACATCGCTAATAGCTTGTAAGAGATCACACCAAGCAGCCTGTTACAGTATCAAGAAAAGTTATTTTCTGGTTATAGGCAAGATACTGAAAAGACCAAAGAATTTAATGTGATCAATACTTCATGTGCAGCTGGAGAAGCGATTTAAGCGTGTTGGTTCTTCTCTAGCCATGGCAGGGATACTGGTCTACTAATTATCAGAGTACAGAGCAGAGAAGAATCTGTTTTAGAGAAGACAGCTGTTCCAATCTGGCTCATTGGGTACCTCAGGGTTTCCTCTTTTTTTCTGGGCTACCACAGTAAAATAGTCCCATCCTACATCTACCTAGTTCAACATAGTGTCATCTTAAAGGCTCTGTCACCAGGAGGGCTTCTGCTCGCCAGCAATACCTAAGGTGGGCGATAACCAGAGCCACAAAAATGATGCTGGATCCTCCTCCCAGTTTACTCTTAGCTGTACATGGTTTTCAACAGCTGGATCGCAATAAAAGCTCAGCTTTAATCTATGTTTGGACAAAAAGCAGTTGATGTTCAGTAAGAGGGGATGAGGAAACTTGACTTCAGCAGCACTGCACAGCATTCAGAGTCTTTGCAATGGTCACATCCAGCTAAGCACCACAATCGTGACGTGCCCAAGCGTGCTCTTAGGTAAAACTAAAAGCATTCAGTGGGAAAACCTCGTTATTCCTCTACCGCAGTGGTTTCTGAGGCAGCCGGGAGGGAGGGAGAGCAGAGCGCAGGGCTGAGGAGGATGTTCCCGATGGAAGGAAACGTGTGTTCAGTCCGGCCCTGGGGAGAAAGGGCAACACCCTTCGTCCTTGCTTTGTCACTGTGCTGGGATGAAGGATGGTGTTCCCCAGAGCAGATCTAGGCTTCGAGCCATCAGTATTTCTTCTGCCGCTTCTCAAGTAGCAAGGAGATAGCCACATCAGTGCAAGGACAGGGAAATGAGCTTTTGACCCCAACTCAGGGTCAGGACAAACATTTTTGTTCTCCTTTTCTGAGATATTTATTTACCCTGCTTGGTGCCTAGAATCTCAGTAAAAGAATAATCTTTAATTATTAGTCTCTATCAATTCCTGTAAGTTTCTGAAGAAACCAGGAGCAAGCAGATTGGACCAGATTTGTTGGTTTTGTTCCTTTTCTCCCCCTGCCTAAGTCTGCTGGGAGGCATAATGAATTATGCATTATTTGCTCTACTCAGGACCTAGCCATCCTGTATTTTTAAATTCTTGCCTCTGGGACACAGCAAGTTTTCATCACACAGAGCTTGTTCCAAACTCAGTCACCCCATTCCAAAGCAAGCTAGTTCAGACATCACTCCAAGGCCAAGCAATCTGAAGTCAATAAAGACCCAAGTATAAAACCTTGAATCCAAGATGAGTTCTTTTGCTGCATGTTAGATGTTTTAGCTCCAACACAAATGATCAAATTGCTGTTGAAGCAAACATAAGGAGGAGAGGACTGACAAATTATGCAAGTCAAGGGAGCGAATTCAAAACAGGCTGCCCAGGTCATCAACCAAAGAAGATGTATGTTAAGATTTCTGCCAGGAACCAAGAAAGTTGCCTAGAAATAGAATGCGTGGATTATAAGAAAATACAATCAGTGTCCAAGGGCACACAGTGTTTCAGTTTTTCAGCGAAAACAAGCCAGCTCAGAGGTGAGGTGACTTGTCCAAGGTTGCGCAGGAAGCTGGCAGCAGATCAGAAGCTAGAAACTGGTCACTGGTGCTGTCAGGCTAATGCCCTCCTCCAGCTAAGGAGAAAGCCGATGAGGGCATTCCAAATCTTCCACCTAAGCTAACCAGAAGTTGGTCCTTTCCAAAGAAACATGCCAGAGCCGTACAAATCCAGCAGATTTTCAGCCTGTTTGTGACACCAGAACGAAGCCATCTGACTGCCACCCGGTTTTACAGTCAGCTGCGTTTCCATCTGTGGCTTCCCCAAGTCGCAGACACCTAGGCACCTACCTTAGCAGGTTGTCAGTGAGTTACCTGGGCAATTGCCAGCCTTTAACACCAAAAAGATCAGCCCCTCAGGTGGCTTTTCATCGAGTGCTGGGGCTACTCACCCCAAAGCAGGTTCTTACACAGCGGAAGAGAAGCGAGCAAGGCAGGGCTGAACTGGCCACATCACCTGGAAGCTTGCAGCTAACGCACAACACCAGACATTCAATAAAAGCTTTCAGAGAAGGGTGAAAGCTTGGATTTTTCTTGCACCTATAACACAGGACTCCAGCAACACATTATCTCTCCTCTTAACCCAAATCCACCCTCTTTTGCAACAACCCAACTGCCTGGGAGCTAGAGCAAGCCTTTCAACTGGCCTTCCTCACCATTTTCAGCAGGAGAATTGCAAACAAAAGACACTTACCCAACGCGACTGCCCCAGGAAGGTGTCCCTCATCACAGCCCAAGCACTCCACACCAAAAAAACCCCACAGAGCTGCTCTTGCTGCTTTTATGGAGACCGGTTTGGCCTCATCTTATTACTGACCTCAGGGAACCAGCTGAGAAGCAACACATCAGCTACAGCTGAGGATCAGGCCCAGCTGTTTTAAAGGGACATCCCCACGGGGGTATTGTCCTTCTGTTTTCCCTGACACAATTAAAATGTGTATTCCAATTTTTTTTAAAAACCCATTTTCATTCAAACGCAAATCTTTCACATACATATAACGAGCTCACTTATTTTTGCATCTTTGCTACACAGATTTAAAAGAAGACTTTTCCTCCATGTTTGGTGTTTTTTTTCATAAATAATTCAAAATAACTTTCAAATATGTTATGGAGGCAAATCTTTGAAGCAAGGTCATCCGTTCCACAGCTTTCCCATTTCCGTGCCCTGTAGATTCAGTCACTAGATGTCACTGTGTGCCTTTCTGAGCACAGGACAGGATGGTTCCTCGGTGGAAACAAGGCTTGAAGAAGGTCAAAGGGATCCTGGGATGCATCAAGAGGAGTGTGGCCAGCAGGTCAAGGGAGGTTCTGCTCCCCCTCTACTCAGCCCTAGTGAGGCCCCATCTGGAGTACTGTGTCCAGTGCTGGGCTCGCCAGTTCAAGAAAGATGAGGAGCTACTGGGGAGAGTCCAGTGGAGGGCTACGAGGATGAGGAGGGGACTGGAGCATCTCTCCTACGAGGAGAG
>Ga0181612_109284_pt1 | contig 10922 bp, 7 predicted proteins | sample HoacroProtozoa21_FD_119630 | JGI IMG/M metagenome (GOLD analysis project Ga0181612, IMG submission 119630) | Hoatzin crop microbial communities from Cojedes, Venezuel. Combined Assembly of Gp0051906, Gp0051904, Gp0051908 | reverse complement strand
CTTCCAACCCAAACCATTCTATGATTCTATAATTCTATATTTGTAGCAAATAAAATTTTCCTTTCATTTTACTGTCTTCAGTAGGAAGTCAGTAGTTGTAAGTCTGAAGCAAATTCAGTGTTGAACAGACTGTCACAGACTAGCTGAAATATAAAGAACAAGAGCTTTGGTGCTTCTAATAAAACCGTTGTCTAACTAACAACTACATACAGAATCACAGAATCACAGAATAGTAGGGGTTGGAAGGGACCTCTGTGGGTCATCTAGTCCAATACGTTCCCTGTAACAACACTAATTACTTCTGCTTTCAGAAGTAAAATTAAAATGTATCCATGCAATAAATGATTGTGGATATGCAGCCTCAGGAGTGAAATTTTAGAATCTGTTTACTTCATTTAAGACATAATCATGATTTTTAGTTTTATTTTTAAAATTTCTGTGCATTTATATGTAGTTTAGTGTATAAGTACATGCATAAAGATCCTGAGATGAAATAATTCTTTTTTTGTCCCTGCTTGAAGTTATCTCAAAGAGAAAAATTATAAAATACTTCAGCCCAAATTTTATTTTATTTTTCAAAAGTTACTGAACTTCCCAAGTAAGATCTAGCATAAAATACACTGACTTTATCTCTTCAACAACAGCAGCACTGCACTAGCATTGCTGGGATACTGCCGTATCTGAGAGGGTGGTTTATCTTTCCCTTCCATAGTTTGCAGGTTTGATGTTTCTTCTGTGCAACAACTGAGCTTTCCCATCTGTTCTGCAAAAGCCAAAGCTTGGAAGTTGACTCTTAACTTTTATGAGCTCTCACTGTGGTTACTGAGTTATGGTTCCACTGGAATCCCTATTTCATCCACGAAAAATCCAGAATGGAAAATTTGCTCCGCTTTGTTTTTTGTTTTTCTGTCTTCTTTCCTCACACTTCTCAAAGTTTTGCCCGGACACTGAGTCAGGGCTACCCACCGGGTCTGGCTCCATCAGGCCAGAGCCGCAGAGCTGAGTCGTGGTCCAGCCTCTCCCTCCATGCACTGGACACAGCAGCTCTGCCCACCCTGCCTTCCCGCTGTGCCGCTGCATCCAGCTTCTGGACTGTTACTTTGTTTTCAACATCAGTTCCAACATTAAATGGCGCAAAGGTAAAACAAGTAGGTAGTGATGATGGTGGCCTGTGCTAAACCTGAAGATTACAATGGCTGGAAGGCAAAATTAACCCAAATACTGCACAGTGTATCAGGCTTTTACAGGTTGGTAGCTGTCGAAGTCTAAAGACAAAATTAATATTGACCTCATCACAAAGGGGATTGAATATTGACAAAACCCCCTGTGGAGTCAGTGGAATTTCAGCAGTATTAAAGACCAAAACATGCTGAGGTGTTCTGATCAAGACAATATCTGACCATAAAAATTCCTAAAATTAAAGATTTTTGTAAGAAAAACCAAAGAAATCACTGTTCTGATGAGCTTAATTATGTCAAAGCTGTGAGCGTAGCCAGCCTATTCCTATACATTTTCCCACACGTGATATTTAGTCTTGATTTCTAATTAAAATAAAATTAATTTAAAACATGACTCGGGACACTCACTGAAAGCTGGTAACAGCAATGCCTAGTAGTAGGCTTTCCTCATTTTTCCTGGCTTTGAAAGTCAGCTTTCTGTTGTTTTAAACTTTTTACGAAGCACAATTTATTGAACAGAAAAGTGGAAGCACCAAATAGGTAAATTTTGCACCTTGAGAACTCCGAAAATGTGGTCTTTGATTAAGAAATTAAGCTATTCTGGAAAAGGGCTTTTAGTTGTCTGTCCTGAATGCTTCAATATGGGCCATGAATTCTAAAAAATCTTGGGTTTCTGTTCTCCGGAAACCCGTGAGCCCTTCCTTGGCATGCAATCTGGGCTATGTTATGACTCCTAGCATCTGTGCTTTACTTTCTTTTTTTTTTTTTTTTAAGGTGTGCTTGAATAAGACTACTCAAGCAAACCTTAAAACATAAGACTAGCATGTTAGGAGAAAGAAAAACTAGGTGTCAAAGGTTAATCCATGGACTGAAGAGCTCTTGGAAATGTATATAACAGTAAGACTGTTTTCATAATATCATAGTGATATGTTTGTTGAAAGACTTTTTGGGGTTTTTAAACGTTCAAGTCTGACATTGATAAAGACTTTTTTCTAGCACTTAACTCTAGCCGGCAGGAGCAGGGTCCATACCCTGCGGCATGGTTTTACCCTACCTAATGTAATGGTGGAGCTCATCATAGTTTAAGACACACCAAAGTAAGGACATCTGTTCAGAAAATTCAAAACACTGTAAGGCAATAAGGGTAAGACAGAGTAGTGGTCTGTTAAGGGCAGCACCACCAAAGGAGGACCTAAAATATCACCAACCCCAGCTCAGTCATGTTGGAAAACGACTGAATTATGGATTTTATGTAGAAGGTAAGTCATATGATATTAGTCGTTGGATATCAGTGGACCCATAGGGGTGATGGGATGAATTCGGTTTGTTATATGATGTTTTGAAGACAAAACACTACTGAAAAATTATGCAATAAATAGGACATTCATATTTTTAAAAGGCTACATGTAGACAAATTGGAGGATTAAATACTAAGGGTTTCTTTAAGCGAAACATGATGCTGCTTGTATGTATAAATTCTAGAACAGTGATACAGAGAATAAATCTGATGGGGATATGCCCTCTCTGGACTACTGCTTTCTATGTGGTTGAAAGTTATTTTTTTTATTTTTCAAGTATCTGCCACTGGTCAGTTGTGGACCTTGACAACGAACACTTTAGAAGTTTATGATTCGTGCACTGAAAGTAACTGTGTAAATGGATTTTGTGCTGAAAAGTCTTTTCACCGGTGACAGATTGTCAATGGAAATTCTGTACTTTCAGTTGATTATCTGCTTCTTTGGTGACTGAGTGGCTGTAGTTCATAGCTTGCAATAAAACTTTATTGTATCCTACACCCATTTGACTTTTTGCTTTGTATTTCTGAATAAAAAAGTAAATAGATATCAAATGAAAACGTAGCTAATAAAATGAACTAAATATGAATAACGTATGCATCTATACATTTGCATTGTTCATATCCAAACCAAGGAAAGGTCTCAAAGTTGTTCAAATTGCTATCTAACAGATTTTCTGGAATTTGATACGCTCATGAACACACATATCTTGCTCTACTCTTCCTTCTTGGGCAGAAAACACAACTCGAGTGCTATGTGATTTCACCTTCGTGTGCCACCTTGAAAAAGCTGGTGCTCTTATTGTGTTATCTATGAGGGATGACGTGCCCTTTGACCAAGAAGCAGAGATAGCAGAAGTATCCCACACACTCTCTTTTCACAGCCCTTCAGGGACTCCTAGGGATTCACTATGGCCAGTTGGGCTCATGGGGTTCAGTGCCATCTCTAACTAAATTTAAACAATTAAAATTACACCCTTTCACCTCCCCTCACATGAATCAATATAATGCTGTTCTGGGATATTCTAACAATTCTGTGAATTAAATTGATTTTTACTTTTACTTATCATCTGCATAGTTACATGAATAATTTTAAAGTGAGCTAGTGCTGTGAGCTGGGTTAGAAATTTATTTTCATGCAATTTCTGGAACTAGACCGAAAAATGCTCAGCACCTCCAGAATCAGATTTTCAAAACTTGAATTGAATTGAAAGAACTTGCTTTATTGTTGTGTTAAATCCCTCTGCTGTTACAAGAAGTCATAGTACGTGTGGCCTCTTTTCCTGTTTTGTCAAAACTACTGGCCAGATTTTCAAAATAAAATATTGTACTGGGAGCCAGTCAGCACAGGTTTGCCTCTCATAGTAGAGGAATCAGTGACCCCAGGTTTTGAACCCCATGAGATGTAGGCCTGAGACAATAACCAGTATTAAGAGAACCTGGAGTGAAAACCAGGTCTTTCAGTCAAGCACAGAGACTGAAAATGTTATGAAAAAGAATCAGGACAGTGGCCAGAGACACCTGGATGTACTCAGAGCTGAAAAGGACAAATGATTTATTTTTTTTTACACAGGATCATTAAAAAGAGATTTATTGTACTTTTCCTTTTGTGTAGCTTAAAATTCCTGCAAACTTAAACCAGTATCATACACTTTTCAGTAGTCACTGCATTCATTAAGTACCAACTGTCAAGCAAAACCATAGCAGCTCTGGGCATGTAGTTGAGTAGGGCTCCAGGCAGCTGTTGTGCAAGCTATGATGAAGAGCCTTTGCCAGGACTGAAATGAGGGTATTGTTTTTGTTACACAAGTCAAATTGTCCCTGCCTGAAATACCTCTAGTGAATGTTATAATCCCTTCATTTAACCCTGGAGCTTAAGTCAAAATACATAAATCAATGAAAGGATACATTTTGGTTGCTCTGGAATCTAAATGCCTTCCTAGTTTACTTCACTGTTTGGTAGAAAAATGTTTCCTATTTCTCGTCTTTCACATTTGATGTAGAGAAATAAGGTGTGTGAAAGTGGTTTGGCTTTGAAATCCTGAAAGGGGAGGGGGTGTCCCACTTTATCAGATTTTCCCTTGTGCAAGCCTCTCTAGCACTCTCAGTGAAAGTAGTGGGAAATCTGACTTTACTATGAACAAGAGACAGATCAATGTTTCAAATTATTTATTTATATACTTGACTATCTTGAAATAAATCAAGCTGTAATTCCAAAAAGCTTCATATTTCTCACTGACAGCTGATCAGATATTTGCAGGGAAAGCCATTAGCAAATCCCATGTGCAGTATGCACTGTTTGTGTGGCTTATTTACAGTTCTTTGCAAAGCAAGTGGTGGAAGGGTAATAATTTGCCCTATGGAGCAAACTGAGAGACTGTTTTTTCATTAAATGTAGAGTTAGATGAGCTGCTTACAGAAGCAAGACAAGTTGGAAATGGAGTTAAATCCCCAGGAAGAAAGTCGCTTCTTTGATGAGAGAGACATTTTGAAAACTTCTCTAAAACACAAACATGAAAACCTCAGTGTCCCAGATGGACCAACTTTCAGTTGCCATATGGACCACTTACTGAGTTCACCACAGTCTGGATTTTATAGAGATGTGAACAAGTGTGGCATGATGGTTGGACCATAAAATACTGCTAAAGGCTCTGCCACCACCAACCCAAACTCTCTCACTGAGCTACAGCAACAAAGTCCCCCGTGGCAGAGTAAGTTCCATATGCAGCAAGTGGGAAACCTGTTCTGCCCAGGTGAAATGCACCTCCTCAAGCAGCTGAACCCTGTGTAGCCCCGCCAACACAAGATCAAGAATACAGTGTTACCTGAGTAGAAAAGTGTCCTTCTAGACTCTTTTCTTCATTTTACAGTGAGCCTCTGGCTGTCTTCTGACAGAGGTTAGGTGACGGCTTTTGTCTAAGAGCAGCACTGTGAAAACCTAAGGTGTGAGTGAGGTGTCCAAGGTCACCAGCAGGAAATAATGTGAAGAAAGGCTGCATCTGCATTCTCTTGAGGAGATATTTAAAGGACAGGCCTATTTGGAACAATTTGAGAGGAGAACATTCGATGTGTACCAAATGTCCTGGAAGAAAGCACAAAGATGTTTATGAAGGAGAAAGAGAAGGACTGAAGGACAGTGTCACTGGCATGGAAACACTGACTTCTTGACTCTGTATAGGAATGCAAAGTTTGATTCCTATGTGGAGCAATCCATGAAACTTTAGTGCAGAAAGCGTCACCGCCACAGCCCAAGTCACAGGCTTTGGACTTGCGCTCGCAGGAAAACCCTGGAACATGAGGTACATTTGCAGTTCCGTGTACCTGCTGGCTTCAGCGCCCAGGAGCAGTGCGTGGTCTGTGAGCTCTTACCCTCCCTCACAGAGCTCCGGGCAGCTGCATCTGGGACACTGAGTCCCTGCATCTGCACAGAGAAGGGGCATCAGCACGGATAGCGCTGACATCAGCACGGGTGATGCTGACATCAGCACAGGTGGCGCTGACATCAGCACAGGTGGCGCTGACATCAGCGTAGATGGTGCTGACGTCAGCGTGGATGGTGCCTCTCTGAGCACTGTCTGTCGCACAGGACAAAGCAGAACTGGCTGCACCAGCTTATTTTGCCAGAGGAAAGAATCTGTAAACTTATTAGGTGCAGAAGACAAAGCAATATCTTTGAGCATAACCATTCAAGCATCCAAACCTAGACATAAATTACCAAGTTCTCCCTGGATAAATGAACATTGAGGTCTACCTAATGGCTAAGTTCTTGGTCAAGTGTCAGATTTAGACTCACGCTGAGTTCTGAAGACGGCTTGATTCATTTCATATGATCAAGCAAATGACGGCACAGGTTGCTTTTTTCTTTTAAGGAGTTTATAAATAATATTGTGGCAAATACACCAAGAGCCAGAATGTATTCTGGTGATGCTGGAAGACACATATATGTGGAATGTGTTCATCTGCATGAAAGAAAAATTGCTGCAAAAATGTTACCAATGATCTCCGTGCACAGGCTGAAGTTTCAAAAAGAAAAATGTTGATCGCTTGTGACATTTCAAGACTTCTACTACCTGTGTTTTCAGTAACTTACATGGTGACGCAAGTGGAGAATGTGGTAGGAGCAGAAAGGGAAGTGCCTCTTCACTCTTGGGAGTCATTCACAGGAATGCCTCCTCTAGCAGTAAAATCTCTGGAGGGAAAAGAGAATGGGGAGAGGAGGGCGAGCAACAATTGCGTCATTTATCAGTTAAAAATAAATAGTGACCTTTATGCAGCATATAATCATTAATATTTTAACATTTATTATATCTTCCTTATCAAAACAAGTTATGAAGTATTTTTGCTGTGATCATGAGCTTTTCCTGACTTTTGTTGGTTTTTTGGATGAATGGCCTCTTTTCCATTCCAGGTAGCTGGAAGAATGGGAACAAGAAAGCGTGAGCTTTTTCATACAAAAGACTAGGAATATTTAAAATAAGGTAACAGGAAATTATTCTGACACACAGGAGCTGAAACTAGGCATGTCTACAACTGATTTTAGAAAAAAACCCCTAAATAATTTAAAAGAAACTAGGTCAAAGAAAATTGTCATGTAAATCTTGCTGAACTGCTGATACCGAGTTCTACAGCTGAACCAAGCTTTAGATTTGTTAGCAGAGTTTATTTATTTTGTGGCTTAACTAGATTTAGTTGCTTTAGTTGCTTAGTTGCCTTTGTGCTCAGGGTGAGAGCAATACAACATTTGCCCCCTTTATATTATTTGCCCTCCCCCCTACATTTGCTTTATAGCTTATCTTTATAGCTTATCTCCTCTTCTTCATTTTCTCTCTAAATGAAACAATATTTCAATTTCCTTCCATGGAGTAGCCTTTCTGTAATTCTAATAACACCACTTGTCTGTTTGTGAACCTCTTTTATTGCTGCCATATCCTTTTCTGAGAGAGAACGATAAGAAGTGAACCAAATACACCAAAGAAGAGCCTATAATTGATCCTCTCATAATGACATTATAATATTTTTGTGCTATTTTCTTGCTCATTTTTCACATCTCATTCTTTCCAGCAATGCTTTGGACTTGAACAATTATTAGAACAGAAGACATAAGCGGCTCAAATTTCCCTTCCATTGTACAACAGCCTGTTTTTTTCCAATAATTCAATTAATCGACAGCTGTATTCCATTCCTCCAAGCATTCTGACCTCTCTGAAGGTGCTCAGATCTTTCTCTAGTTATTTACAGCTCAAATGTTCATTCCTCAAATATCCGTGCTGAAGTTGTCCTCGCTGCATCACAAGATGCACGTGAACCTCCTCTTTCCCAGCAGCTCCTATACAGTCAGCTGCTTCTTATAACCTACCAGGAATAATTAAAAACAAAATCAAAAACTGAGAACAAAGACAAGGGCTTGGGAGAGCTCAGGTTTACGTTCCACAATAGTTCTCTGAAGGGCTGTAAATGCATCAGGTATTGACTTCTTTTTGCTAACTTCTTCCACCGGCTGTGAGGAGGAGACAAAAATTCCCACCAAATGTTCTGAAGGACACTAAATTTTATTTATACAAAATAATAAAAAAGAATTTTTGAAAGCAATGGTCCCAAAAACATTCTCCTGCCCTGTAAGCTGGAAGCCAGCATCCAGAGACTGACAGTATTTATACCATGGGAACCACCCATGTCCTACCTTCTGCATGCCTTCCCACCTCCCAGCCACCAACAGCTTTGCTTGGCACCTAACCAAGTCTTCTCTTGAGCTGTCAGTCCTTGTATACTGTGATGCTGCTCCTCTTTTCCCCTCTTACCTTCTCATCTCTGCACTCTTTCCCCTTCAGCAGCCCTCGGCTCCACTCCCCTACCTCTCCCCTCCCAGCAGTAGTCCTCTGCCCTCCCCAGCAACAAGCTGCACCGCCGCCTGCCCCCTTCACCCCTGGGAACCAGCGAGGACAGAGGCTGGGGAAGGGGACCACACCTGCGCCCGTCCCCTCCATCACTCCTGTTGGCCTTGGTCCGGACGGTGTCCCAGTCTTGGCGTAAGCCCACCCGCAGATGTCCCCCACAGAAGAGCTCAGCCTTTTCATGCCGTTTGCCCTTCTGTTCCCCCAAGACTTTCTCATTCCGAGCGTGCACACACCTAACACAACCAGCAATGCTGTGCTGTAGTCTTTTGCAACTGATTCCATCCTCTGTCTTTTCAAAAGTCTTGTGGTATAACACTTGCTGTTCTTCCATCAGGTAGCATTTTTATAATTCTCTTAAACGCAATCAGGGCAAATTTACCCTGCTTATTGCTTACAGCTTTATCATTTTCTGTATATATGTAAGGGCTTTTTTCTTGCCTTTTCCTTATAGAGTGGAATTCTATAGATACATAAATATATTAAATATGTTTTTTGTAAAATGTCGCCTACATTTCCTCACATGCTGGTGCACCTCTCTATTAAATGACTTCTACAGATCAATGACTCAAAGTCACTTTATATGCAGATATATTCTACATTTATCCTGCAGACCACCCACTGCCAGCAAATACAATTATCATTTCATAGTTGGAGGAGAGCTGGAGGGATACAGGGGTTTGCGTGCACATGTGTGCACATCTGTGTGTGTCTCGCTTGCTGTACACCTGTGTCTGTATGCACATGTGTCTGCATGCACATGTGTCTGCAGGTATGAAATGCACATGTGCATCCTCACTGAGGGTGAGAAAAGAAAGGAACTGAATTAAGATGGCCTGGTTAATATGACCGCAGCACATTCAAAATGTAGTATATCAGCACCAAGTGCGCTGCAAATGACTCTGAAGGTCTGCTTGAAGTGCAGGGCTGAGGGTATGCCAAGCCTCCTGCCCGGCTGGCTTTGGCAGAACGTTTAAAGCACAGCAGCCAAGGAGTGGGATGGGGGAAGGGTGGTGCAATGGGTCTCCCTCACTCACAATCACACCTTTCTGTCACTTCTTATCTTTTATGCAATTAGGTTTAATTAAGGAAATAATTGCAGGAGATTAAATAACAAGATTATATTCTGCGGGAATGTGTTCTATCCAGGCATTAAAAAGAAAGGCAACACATGAGCAGCAAAACCTGGAAATAATAGTTTTGAAAGAAGACGACACCTTGCTGTGATGTGATTTGTAGCAACAGCTATGATACAGTCACAATGATTGTTTGCAGTGCTAATAGGTGTTTACTCCCATGCAGAGATAGCTGGGAATTTTTCATCAAAACATGTTTTGAACTAATCATGCTGGTTTTGCCTGAAATCTCAAATTTAATTTTCTCAAAAAAAAAATATATGGCATAATTTTTCTGTCCTTTGTGAAAGGTCATAATAACTCCTTAGTCAAAGTACTGTTTTCTACTTTGGCATCTTATTTTTGTTGTATAAAGAAGTATTTCTTGCTTGCATTGCAATTAAAACTGAACACTGGATTATATAAGGGCACAAAAAGGATGTGTTTGGTCTGAAAAATAAGATAAAATGTTTTAGTAAGGTAGCAGCTTTCTTCAGCCATGTTAAGAATAAAATCGAAGTAGGACGTCTCAACAGCGTTCACATGTGCTAGTGTTGGGCTAGCAACTGCCATTTCTGACAGTGAAAAACAATGAAATAAGAGATGTAACTCTGAAGCTTGGAAACAATTTTGAATTTTTCCAAACAACTCAAGATCCAAATGTCGAGTTTCTTTATGAAAGAATGCTTTTGTAGTGCCAGAAGGGGAAAAACATTTGCAGAGACTGGAAATGAAAACTACAATGATTGATTTCACTATTTATTTCACGTATATATTTTTAGACAGGCATTACACAATGAAGACCAACGCATTGCATAAAGTAGGTAACTACAGTTCCTACATAAGCAGAAGAGACCGCAATACTTTTCCAGGTTTCACAGCAAAGCTGTCAGGGGGAAGAAGAATGGATCGCATGGAGCTTGGAAGCAGAAAACAGTTTTGACAACCGAGACCTCAAAAGCCTGAGCAGAGCAGAGGGGCAGCCCCGCAGCTCTTCCCTTGCACGGGGAAGGCACGGCTGTGGGTGCAAAATTCCAGCCAGCCGGCATAGCACCAGGGGCTGGGAAGGACCGTAAAGCAGCGAGTTAACGTGTGAGACAGGACAGTTCTGACGATGTAAAACTCCAGGTGTGTGCATGCGAGTGTGTGTGTGTACACATATCCCAGCCCTTCTCTTTTATAGAAGGATTTTGACAGACTGGATCAATGGGCCGAGGCCAGCTGTATGAGGTTCAACAAGGGCAAGTGCCACGTCTTGCACTTGGGTCACAATAACCCCACGGCACGCTACAGGCTTGGGGAGGAGTAGCTGGAGAGCTGCCCGGCAGAAAAGGACCTGGGGGTGCTGGTCGACAGCCGGCTGAACATGAGCCAGCAGTGTGCCCAGGTGGCCAAGAAGGCCAACGGCATCCTGGCTTGGATCAGGAATGGTGTGGCCAGCAGG
>Ga0181612_106153_pt1 | contig 10922 bp, 9 predicted proteins | sample HoacroProtozoa21_FD_119630 | JGI IMG/M metagenome (GOLD analysis project Ga0181612, IMG submission 119630) | Hoatzin crop microbial communities from Cojedes, Venezuel. Combined Assembly of Gp0051906, Gp0051904, Gp0051908 | reverse complement strand
GACTTCACGACGGCAGGCATAGTTGACAAGGCCGGAATAGACGGCATACTGATTGGCGACTCAGCCTCCAACGTGATGGCAGGCAAACAAACCACGCTCCCCATCACCGTTGACCAAATGATTTATCACGCTCGCAGCGTGGTGAAAGCGGTGAAGCGCGCCCTCGTGGTCTGCGACATGCCATTCGGCAGCTATCAGACGGGTTGCGTTGACGGAGTGCGCAATGCCATTCGGATAATGAAGGAGAGTGGCTGCGACGCCCTGAAGCTTGAGGGAGGCGTGGAGATACTCGAGACGGTGAAGCACATTCTCGATGCAGGCATTCCCGTGATGGCTCATCTCGGACTTACTCCGCAGAGCATCAACAAGTTTGGTACATACGCCGTGCGCGCCAAAGAGGAGGCCGAAGCAGAGAAGCTTCTCTCCGACGCCATCGCGCTCTCAGAGGCAGGGTGCTTCGCCATTACGCTTGAGAAAGTGCCTGCGAAGCTGGCAAGCGAGGTGACGCGCTCGGTGAAGTGTCCCACTATCGGCATCGGAGCGGGCAACGGCACCGACGGCCAAATCCTTGTAGTGGCCGACATGCTCGGCATGACTCAGGGATTCAGTCCGCGCTTCCTTCGCCGTTACGCCGACTTAGGGAGCGTGATGACCGACGCTATCGGGCAATACATAACCGACGTGAAATCGTCTGACTTCCCCAACGAGCAGGAGAGCTATTGAGATGAACACGCAGAATACGCCTGTTCACGTCAGTCTGTGGCACCGTGAGTTTTGGTATTTGGCCTTTGCCAACCTGCTGCTCACGATGGGTGTCTATATGCTCATTCCCACATTGCCCGAATGGATGCTTGCGTCCACCGACAGTTCGCTTGTTGAAGTGGGTTGCGCCATGGGGGCTTTTGGCGTGGGACTGTTCCTGCTCGGACCTTTCTGCTCCTATCTTGTTCAGGAACACCGTCGGGGGCGGATGTGCCTGATGGCCATGCTCGGAGTGCTGCTTGCGCTTGGGCTGATATATCTGCTGTCGCGTCAGTCGGCTGCTGCGTCGGTGATGGGAGCGAGACTCTGCGCTCTTCATGTGCAACTCTCAACACTATTGCTCGGTGCTTGCTTCGGACTTGCTCAGATGATTTTGTCAAGCACGCTCATCATAGATACGAGTGAGTCGTTCCAACGCACCGAAGCCAACCATTCCGCCTCTTGGTTCGGCAGGTTCGCCCTGTCGCTTGGCCCGTTGCTCGGACTCTTTCTTGAGGCGAAGTTCGGATTTTCGGGTATGATTGTGGGGGCGATGGTGTGCGTGGCAGCATCGGTGGTGCTTCTGCTGATGGTTCACTTTCCTTTCCGCACGCCGGAGGAAGGTGTGCGCCTCTTTTCCCTCGACCGATTCTTCTTGCCGCAGGGCGTTTGGCTGTTCCTCAATCTGTTTATCATTACCACCGTCGTGGGAATAGTTCTCTCCACGTGCGTCGGTTTCTTGTTCTATGCCATGCTGATGGCGGGCTTCTTCATGGCTCTGCTTGCGCAGCGTTTTGCCTTCCGCGATGCCGAGTTGAAGAGCGAGGTGGTATCGGGCTTGCTGCTTATGGGATGCGCCGTGCTTATGCTCACGGGGCGTCAGCAGACGGTGACGAGTTGGTTTGCACCGCTTCTTTTCGGCATGGGCGTTGGTTTGATAGGCAGTCGCTTCCTGCTCTTTTTCATAAAGCTGAGCCGCCACTGTCAGCGCGGCACGTCGCAGAGCTCGTATATGCTTGCGTGGGAGTCGGGCATCGCCTTCGGGCTGTTTCTCGGCTACACCTTCTTTTATGGACAACAAGAAAAGCCGCTGTACGTGGCTTTGGGGTTATGCGCCCTCGCGTTGGCCATTTACAGCGGCTTTGTGCACTCGTGGTTTATGAACCACAAAAACCGTTAGAAGTTCACACCCCAATTTACGAAGAATGCGCGGTTGTGGGCGGCTCCTCCCGACTTTGCGATGTCGAGCAGTCCGAGTTCAAATCCTGCCTCGACGTAGAGCTTGTTGTATTCAGCTCCGCATCCAAACTTAAGACCCATGTCGGTGCGCTTGAAGTAACCGTCGTTGAACGAGCTGTGTTTTCCCGATACGCTTTCTGTTCTTCCCCCGAATGCAGCATACGAGAAGTATGGGCCGAGGAATGGCAGCAGGGCTATTTCGTTGCCCACTTGGAAGCCGTATTTCACGATGACGGGTATCTCCAAACAGTTGGTCTTCGACATTCTTTTCGTGCTGCCGCTTTCGCCGTTCTGAATTACCTTTCCGCCTCGTTCTGTGTAGTAGAGACCGCTCTCAAGAAACACGGGTGAAGAGCTGCTCAGGCGCAGTCCGATGACTCCTGCGAAGTTGATGCCGAAACGGGTGCCTCCCTTGCACGCGACGTTCTCGGTCTTTCCGCCCAACGATCCCATGTTGAGACCCATGCGGGCGCCGTAGTATAGGTTCTGCTTGTCGAGGTCGAAGCCTCCGCTGCTGTACTGTGCAAATGAAGGAATAGACATAAGTGTGGCAGCGACGGCCAAAAGGAATTTTTTCATAACTTTTGTTGTTTTTTAATTGTTAGACATTTGTTATTTCACTTGCAAAGAAACAACATTTTCGTGAAACGGCAAAGTTTTTTCTCAAAAAAGTTTTAATATCAACGCCGAAAGCAAGTTTTTCCGCCGTTTTTTTGCTTATATGCCCAAATTTGTGTACTTTTGCCGAAAAATCAAATTACACAGATATGAATGTTTCCTATCAATGGCTGAAAGAGTATGTTGACTTTAGCCTCACGCCGCAGGAGGTGTGCGACGCGCTCACTTCCACAGGATTGGAGGTTGACGCCCTTGAAGAAGTGCAGTCGGTCAAAGGCGGCCTGAAAGGACTCTACGTCGGAAAAGTACTCACATGCAAGCCGCATCCTGACAGCGACCACCTTCACGTGACGACGGTTGACCTCGGAAGAGAGACGCCGTCGCAAATAGTATGCGGTGCCCCCAACGTGGCGGCAGGGCAGAAAGTGATTGTGGCCGATATAGGTTGTGTGCTTTACGACGGCGACAAGGAGTTTACCATAAAGAAGTCGAAACTGCGCGGTGTGGAGAGCTACGGAATGATTTGTGCTGAAGACGAAATAGGCGTTGGCACGAGCCACGACGGAATAATCGTGCTGCCCGACGATGCTGTGGTGGGTACTCCTGCCGCCGAATACTACAAGCTTGAGAGTGATTGGCTTATCGAAATCGACATTACTGCCAATCGGGCCGACGCCCTGTCGCATTGGGGAGTGGCTCGCGACCTCTATGCATGGCTTGTGCAGAATGGCCACACGACGAGCCTCCATCGTCCCGACTGCTCACAGTTCAATGTTGACAACGAGGAGCTGCCCATCGACGTGGAGATTGAGAACACTGAGGCCTGCAAGCGCTATGCCTGCCTGAGCATCACCGGATGCGACGTGAAAGAGAGTCCCGAATGGCTGAAGAAGAAGCTCACCACCATCGGACTGCGGCCAATCAACAACATCGTGGACATAACCAACTATATTATGATGGCCTACGGTCAGCCCATGCACTGCTTCGATGCTGATATGGTGGAAGGCCACAAGATAGTGGTACGCACACAGCCCGAAGGCACCAAGTTTGTTACGCTCGACGGTCAGGAACATACTCTCGGCGAGCACGACCTCTCCATCTGCAACGCCCGCGAGCCTATGTGCATAGCAGGCATCTTTGGAGGCAGGGGCAGCGGCACCTACGAGACCACGCGCAACGTTGTGCTTGAGAGTGCCTATTTCCACCCCACGTGGATTAGAAAGAGCGCTCGCCGTCACGGCCTGAGCACCGACGCAAGCTTCCGCTTCGAGCGCGGAATAGACCCCAATGGAGTGATTTACGCACTGAAGCAGGCAGCCATACTCTGTCGCGAGCTCGCCGGCGGAAAGGTGTCGATGAAGATACGCGACGAATATCCCACGAAAGTGGATGACGCAAAAGTCTCCCTCAGCTACGATTATGTTGACAGCCTCGTGGGCAAGCACATCCCCGCCGAGACCATCAAAAGCATCTGCAAGAGTCTCGAGATGACTATCGACGGCGAGAGCGAGACAGGCCTGCAGCTCACCGTGCCCGCCTATCGCGTTGACGTGCAACGACCCTGCGACGTGGTGGAGGACATACTGAGAATCTATGGATATAATAATGTGGAGATACCCACGTCGCTCTCCTCTTCGCTCGTGATTAAGGGCGAGGACGACCGCACTCACAGAATGGAAAACCTTGTGGGCGAACAGCTTGTGGGCTGTGGTTTCAATGAGATATTGAACAATTCGCTCACCAAGACATCCTACTATGACGACTACAATGCCGACAAGTGCGTGCGCGTGATGAACCCGCTTTCAGCCGACCTGAGCGTGATGCGGCATACGCTGCTCTTCGGAGGATTGGAGAGCATTGCCCGCAACGCCAACCGCAAGAACGGCAACCTGCGCCTCTTCGAGTTCGGCAACTGCTACTTCTTTGCCCCTGACAAGGTGAACGACGAACAGCCCACTCAGGCTTACAGCGAGGAGCAGCACTTGGGACTTTGGATGACGGGCAAGAGAGCCGAAGGTTCGTGGGCCACGCCCGATGCCGACACATCGTTCTACGAGCTGAAGGCTTGCGTGGAGAACATTCTTGCACGGCTCGGAGTAGAGCCATCGGCGGTGGAGACGAAGCACGGCGACAGCCCGCTCTTCTCAAAGTCGCTCACCATCGGCAAGCGCGGAGGAAAGCAGCTGCTCGAAATGGGCATCGTGGCCGTAGGCATTCAGAAGAAGTTTGGCATTGCTACGCCCGTATTCTTCGCCGAGCTTAATTGGAGCGCACTGATGAAAGCCACGCGGCGGCAAACCACAACGTTCCAAGAACTCAGCAAGTTCCCCGCAGTCAGCCGCGACCTGTCGCTGTTGCTCGACGAGCAGGTGGAGTTTGCGCAAATAGAGCAAATAGCCCATCAGACGGAGAAGAAGTTGCTGCGGCGGGTAGAACTGTTCGATGTCTATGAAGGCAAGAACCTGCCCGCAGGCAAGAAGAGTTATGCCGTCAACTTCATTCTTCAAGACGACGAGAAGACGCTGCAAGACAAGCAGATAGACGCCATTATGCAGAAGCTGATAGCCAACCTGACAAAGCAGCTCGGAGCAGAACTGAGATGACGGAGATAGGCATGAGAGAACAAAAGAAACAATAATAATAAAAAACGAAACAATCCAATGGGAAGAGCATTTGAATACCGCAAAGCGACAAAATTGAAGCGGTGGGGCCACATGGCCAAGACATTCACGAAAATCGGAAAGCAAATCAGCATCGCCGTAAAGGCAGGCGGACCCGAGCCTGAGAACAATCCCACGCTGCGTGCCATCATCGCCAACGCCAAGCGCGAGAACATGCCGAAGGACAACATCGAGAGGGCAATAAAAAACGCGCTCGGAAAAGACCAAAGTGAATACAAAGAAGTTACTTACGAAGGCTACGGCCCTCACGGCATTGCCATTTTTGTTGACACGCTGACCGACAACACCACGAGAACGGTGGGCGACGTGCGCTCCGTCTTCAACAAATTTGGAGGAAACCTCGGCACGCAGGGCTCGCTCTCATTCCTCTTCGACCACAAGTGTGTGTTCACATTCAAGAAGAAGGACGGCCTTGATATGGACGAGATGATTCTCGACCTGATAGACTACGGCGTTGACGACGAGTTCGACGAGGACGAGGAGACCAACGAGATAACCATCTACGGCGACCCGAAGAGCTTCGGCGACATACAGAAGCACCTCGAGGCAGAGGGATTTGAAGTGACGGGAGCAGAGTTCACCCGAATACCCAACGACCTGAAGGACGTAACGGCCGAGCAGCGCGAGAGCATCGACAAGATGGTGGAGAAGCTCGAAGAGTTTGACGACGTGCAGACCGTCTATACCAACATGAAGCCCGAATAACTACTACACACAACCTCTTGAATAACAGAAACATTCTTTTTCACCATGAACAGACAGAAATGGATAGCGGCATCGATGTTGGTGCCGGCGATGATGCCCGCAGCCGCACAGGCAAAGGCAAACAAGAAGGTGGCAGAGCGAGAGAAGCCAAACGTGATAATCATCTATGCCGACGACCTCGGCTATGGCGACTTGCAGTGCTACGGAGCGAAGAACGTGGAAACGCCAAACGTGAACAAGTTGGCAAGTCGTGGCATACGCTTCACCGACACCCACGCTGTGGCCGCCACAAGCACGCCCTCGCGCTATTCACTGCTGACGGGCGAATATGCATGGCGCAGGCCCGACACCGACGTGGCGGCAGGCAACGCAGGAATGATAATCAAGCCGACGCAGTTCACCATGGCCGACATGTTCAAATCGCAAGGCTACGCCACGTGCGCCATCGGAAAGTGGCATCTCGGACTTGGTGCAGAAACGGCAAAGCAGGATTGGAACGCACCGCTCTCAGCCGCTCTCGGCGACTTGGGATTCGACTATCACTATATCATGGCGGCAACAGCCGACAGAGTGCCATGCGTATTCATCGAGCAGGGACAAGTGGCCAATTGGGACCCGACGGCGCCCATTGAGGTGAGCTACAAGAAAAACTTCGAGGGAGAACCGACAGGCAGAAGCAACCCCGAACTGCTCTACAACCTGAAACCTTCCCACGGCCACGACATGTCGATAGTCAACGGCATCTCGCGCATCGGATACATGAAGGGGGGGGGAAAGGCACTGTGGAAAGACGAGAACATTGCCGACTCCATCACTGCCCACGCCATCAACTTCATCAGGCAGCATCAGAACGAACCTTTCTTCATGTACTTCGCGACCAACGATGTACACGTGCCGCGCTTCCCGCACGACCGTTTCCGCGGAAAGAACCCAATGGGACTTCGTGGCGATGCCATCGTGCAGTTTGATTGGGCAGTGGGACAACTGATGGACGCGCTCGACGAGATGGGACTGACCGAGAACACGCTGATAATACTCTCGTCGGACAACGGACCGGTGGTCGATGACGGCTACCAAGACAAGGCGGAGGAACTGCTCGGCGGCCACAAGCCTTCGGGACCATTCCGCGGCTTCAAATACTCAGCCTACGAGGGAGGAACCGAAGTGCCGTTCATCGTGAGTTGGCCAAAGCGGGTGAAGAAAGGAAAAGAGAAAGGCACGCTGATTTCCCACATCGACATACTTGCCTCGCTCGGAAAACTGATAGGCGCACGGCTGCCCTACGACGCTGCGATGGACAGCCGCGACCAACTCGCACAGATACTCGGCGAGAGCGACGTCAACCGCGACTACGTGATAGAACTTGCCAACAACCACACCCTCTCCGTGCGCACAAAGCAGTGGAAATACATTGAGCCGAGCAACGGGCCGAAGATGATACAGTGGGGACCGAAGATTGAGACGGGCTATCGACCCGTGCCGCAACTCTTCGACATCTCCAAGAGCCTATGGGAGGAGGACAACGAGGCCGACAAACAGCCCGAAGTGCTCGCCAAGCTCCAACAGGTGCTCATCGACGAGAGGGCAAAGAGCGATGGAAATAGAAATTGACAGCAGCAGCGGATTCTGCTTCGGAGTAACAACAGCCATCAGAAAGGCGGAGGAGAAACTTGCCGAGGGCAAGACGCTCTACTGCCTCGGCGACATCGTGCACAACACAATGGAGTGTGAGCGGCTGCGCGACTTGGGACTAATCACCATCAGCCACGACGAGCTGCTCCACTTGCACGACGCCACAGTGCTGCTGCGGGCACATGGCGAACCGCCCGCCACCTACGAGTTGGCACGCCGCAACAACATCGAGATAGTCGATGCCACATGCCCCGTGGTGCTTGCCCTGCAGAGGCGCATCAAGAGGAAAGCCGACGACCACGCCGACGCACAGATCGTGATTTTCGGAAAGAGCGGCCACGCCGAAGTGCTCGGACTCGTGGGGCAGACGGAGGGGAAGGCAATCGTGATAGAGAGCCTCGACGACGCGAAACGGCTCGACTTCGGGCGCGACATCTATCTATACTCGCAGACCACAAAGTCGCTCGAAGAGTTCAATCGCATAATCGACTACATACGCAGCCACATATCCCCCGAGGCTCACTTCGAGAGTTTCGACACTATCTGCCGGCAAGTGGCCAACCGATTGCCGAGCGTCAGCCAATTTGCGGCGCGCCACGACCTAATACTCTTTGTATGCGGGCGAAAGAGCAGCAACGGAAGGGTGCTCTTCGACGCCTGCCGCCACGTCAACAAGAACTCCCACCTCATCGAGAGTGCCGACGAGATTGACCCCGCATGGTTCACGGCGCAGGTGAGAAGCGTGGGCATCTGCGGAGCCACATCGACCCCGAAGTGGCTTATGGAGCAGTGCGCGTCAAGAGTTCAGTCGCTCTGACACGCGCTCCAACAACCATGCCTTCTGTTCGGCAATGGTCATGTGGCTGTTGTCGAGTTCAATGGCATCGGCAGCCTTTCTCAGCGGACCAACAGCGCGGTGGGAGTCGATGTAGTCGCGCTCCTCAACGTTTTTCAGAATGGCCTCATAGTCAGCCTCCTCGCCCTTGCCGAGCAGTTCGTCGTAGCGACGTTTGGCGCGCACTTCGGCCGATGCCGTTACAAACACTTTCAGTTCGGCGTCGGGGAATACCACCGTGCCGATGTCGCGGCCGTCCATCACCACTCCTTTCTCCTTGCCCATAGCCTGCTGCTGCCTTACCAATGCCTCGCGCACGAAGGGCAGTGCTGCGATGGGGCTCACGCGGGCCGACACCTCCATTGTGCGTATCTCGCGCTCCACGTTCTCGCCGCACAGGCAGGCGTCGGGAGTGCCTTTCGCCGGATTGAGCGTGAAGCTTATCTTGATGTCGTCCATCTCGCGTTGCAGTCCTTCGGCATCCACAGTGCCGTCGGCGTCAATCAGATGGTGGCGCATGGCGTAGAGCGTAACGCAGCGGTACATAGCCCCCGTATCGACATAGACGTAGCCAAGCTCGCGGGCCAAGTCCTTCGCCATAGTGCTTTTGCCGCACGACGAGTAGCCGTCGACGGCGATGGTTATCTTTTTCATCTTTATTGATATAGAATGGTTTTTTGACTTCCTTTACAGTGAGAACGACAGGTTGACAAGCAGCGACGATGCCGAGACGTGATACTTTGCCCATCCCAACTGCAGTTTGAAGCGTTCCAACTGCAGTCCCGCGCCGAGCGTCAGGCCTGCCCCGTGGGCGCTCTCGTTCTCGTCGTCGGCCACGAGCATCTCGTTGGAGCGGCGGAAGTTCCATCCTCCCGCGATGTAGAAGCTCTGCGAGAGCAGCACGTCAACGCCGAAGTTGAAGTGGTTGATGAATTTGCCGCCCCAATGGTTCAGCCCCACCATCGTCAGCGACAGGCGGAAGGGAGCATTCGTCACGCGCTTGCTCACGCCCACCTGCAGGTCGAGCGGTATGGCCTCGAAGTCGTCGTTGTAGGCTTTCACCTGCCCGCCGAGATTTTTTGCCACTGCCGATACTGACCATTCGCGCTCGGCGTCGTAATAGTTCAATCCGAGGTCCACGCCCATGGCGAGCGCGTTGTAGGAGCCTATTGACGAACTGACGAACTTTGCCGTGATGCCGCCTGTCAGCCGGTCGTTGAGCAGATAGGCAAACGAGCCGCCTATGCTGATGTCGCGGGCGTGAAACGTGCCCGTCTCCACATTGTCGGCAGTGGTTTGCTTCATCGTGCCGTAGTCCATAAACTGTGCCATTGCGCCCCACGTGGCGCGCTCCCTTATCGGGCTGACGAATGAGGCGCTCGCCGTGGTGGAGCCCTGCATATAGGTCATCATGTTGAGGTTGATGCTACGGGCGTTCACGTTGGAGATGAGCGAGGGATTGTGGAACAGCAACGAAGGGTCGTCGTCGGTCAGCGTGATGTTGTCGCCGCCGAGAGCTGCCGCGTGGGCACTCACCGGAAGCCGCAGGAAGTTCATCGTCGTCCCGCTCTCCTGTGCCCACGCGCCCGCAGCCACAGCCGCTGCCGCAAACGCCATCAATGCTCGCTTTATCATCTTCTCTTGTTAAACTGCGTGCAAAGATAATTAAAAAATACGAGACTTGCCCACCGTTTTACGAATTATTTGCTATCTTTGCAGCAAAATTATATGAAGACGATGATTACTGCCGACGCCGAAGGCCAACGACGGGCCTCCTTCCTGATAGGGGTTACCCTCTGTCTGTCTGTATGCCTGTCTGCACTTGAATGGCGCAGCTCGTCAGCCGCCGACACATTCAGCGAGGCCGACTTCGAGGAGATGGCGCAGGAGATTGAGCTGCCTCCCGCGCCAATGGCGCCGCCCCTCGCCGAAGCTCCCGCCTCCGCAGAAGAACAGCACAGCGACGAGATAAGGGCGGTGGAGCAGAAGCAGGACATCGTCGGCGAACTGAAGCCGCCCCGAGTTGACGCCTCCGACGAGGAGAAGCTGCCCACCACGCGCATAGACGCCATTGTGCCGCCCGTGGCATCGCTCGACGCGCAGCCCGTTGACTTCCGAGTGGTGCAACAGTTGCCCGAATTTCCCGGCGGTCCCGTGCAATTCATGAAGTGGCTCACCAAAAACCTGAAATACCCTGCAATAGCGCAGCAGCGGAAAAGGCAAGGCACGGTGGTGGCGCAGTTTATCGTCAACGAAGACGGTTCGGTGAGCGACCTGCGACTTGCAAAAGACTTCTACGAACCGTGCGGACAGGAGGCGCTCAGAGTGCTGAGAATGATGCCGCGATGGAAGGCAGGCGTGCAGGACGGAAAACCATGCCGCACGCTGTTCAGCATACCGATAGTGTTTAGGCTTTAGTTCTTTAGTTCTTTAGTTCTTTAGTTCTTTAGTTCTTTAGTTCTTTAGTTCTT
>Ga0181612_145015_pt1 | contig 10923 bp, 4 predicted proteins | sample HoacroProtozoa21_FD_119630 | JGI IMG/M metagenome (GOLD analysis project Ga0181612, IMG submission 119630) | Hoatzin crop microbial communities from Cojedes, Venezuel. Combined Assembly of Gp0051906, Gp0051904, Gp0051908 | reverse complement strand
TTGCCCCTTGTCCTGTCACTGGGCACCACTGAAAAGAGTTTGGCCCCATCCTCCTGACACCCACCCTTGAGATATTTGTAGGCATTCAGAAGGTCCCCTCTCAGCCTTCTCTTCTTGAGGCTAAACAAGCCCAGGTCCCTCAGCCTTTCCTCATAGCAGAGATGCTCCAGTCCCCTCATCATCTTTGTAGCCCTCTGCTGTAATATCCTTGTGGCGGGAGCAGGGGTGGTGGAAGATGCTTTGTCAGACACCTGCACTACTGGCTGCCACAGACCGGACAGCTGGAATGAGGAAAGCCACATGTAGTTCAAACTTTAAGAACAGAATAAGGGTCCTCAACTTATGAAAATGGCGTGGAATCATAAAACGGCCTTCAAGTGTTTTGAAAAACTTAATATGTCTGCAGTTACACCACCACTGCGGACTTTAGAACAGAAAATGGGCTTGAAGGTGGCAGATGTAAGAAACAAAGTGAAGAGATTATTTGAATTCTGCAAAGAGAAAATTATTTCAGTTTCAAGCATTAAGCATTGTTTATAGTCTCTCACTTTGTGAGCACATGCATGGATTATCATTTGAAAACCAAAACCAATGATGTTAGATATGTGAAGCTCTCTTAAAACTCACTTACAATTGACAAGCTTAGTTCCACTTAAAAAAAAAAGAGAATTAAAAATGAGACAATCTTAGAAACCTCTTTGATGATACTATATTCTGCTTTCCAAGTAGGTGTTCAGTCAATAACTTCTAAAAGGAGATGAACACATACATGAAATTATTCCTATTTTTCCTATTGTGTTCACTTCTCCACTTCTGCATTTTTCAAGACTATTTGTTATTCTTCATTTAATCTTCATTGATTGGTTTGTTACAAGTACACTTTCCATGAACAATGAATCAAGTTTATTCTCTTCCTAAAAAATACCCAAAACTCCTCACACATATTAAATGTTTTGTTTACCTTTCCTACATGTGTGAGCCTGTCTGTTCTGCTGTTTTCATTGCTAACCAAGCTGGCTGGTTGAGAAAAACATCTCTCTCTCCTCCCTCATGAGTTTCTATGTGCATAGCACACCACTGTTGTCCTGATTTGGAACCAAGATGAACTTCTGTATATATCAAAGCAAAGAAATACGGTCTCACATATTTGAACCTCCTGAAGTAATAACAAAAAAATAATGGAAAGCTTCCAGGATTCTCCAAATGAAGACATTTTAGAAACCATGTATCCCATGCTTTGCTTCTGCATTTCCATGGGGTTTTTATAATAAACTTGAAAAACAAAGCTCTTCCGTTTAAAGCTAAGGTATTTCATCCTGACATGCTGTGTCTCATTTAGGAATAATTTCACAGAAATGAATACAGCACAAGTATCTAAAATTCTCAAGTTAATTGTTTGATGCCAGGATTTAAGTGTTTCTCGGAAGGCTCAGAAGCATATACTTTGATTTGTTAGGGATTTTGCTTACATTAAGCATTTAAATGTTTAGAATTCAGTAAGAACTGAGAAGGATTTTGAGGATATAAACATTCATTTTCAGGGGATTTCTGCAGGAGACAGCACAAATCTTTTGTAGTTCAAGTAAAATAAAGAATACTTGCAGCAAAGATACGGAAGGATCGATAATTAGGTGACAAACATACAGATTTGGGTCAGTTAATGCTCATCAAGCAGTTTTCAGAACAAAAGATCTAACATATGCTTTACAATACTGGCCATCTGAATGAGATGACTGAAATTTGAGCTCTAAACTAGATAGGGCATATTTCAAGATATTAAGTGAATTAATGTTACCTGTGAAGGCTACCTGTCCCAGCTGGTAGTACTGAACTCGAAGTACTACATCTTATTAAAAATGCTTTGCATTATCAAACAAACTGAGCTTCGCTAAGTGACAAGTATCAGCCAATGCAGACAGCAATGATCTGGGCGCAACTGTATGAACTGAAGGCTGAAATGAGATGGACTCCTTGAGAAATCTGCTACAGTGTGTATTCCTAAAACCGTCTCTTTTACATGTTCTTACAACATGGTACAAATGTTTGGCTTTTGTGTTTATATACCCAGAAGCCTACAAAGAAAGATCTGTTTGAGGAACTCAAATCCAAGTTTGAGTTAGGTTAAGGCTGGCCAAAGAGTTTGTGGAATCTCCATTCTTAGAGATACTCTGAAGCTGTCTGGACATGGTCCTGCACAACTGGCTCTAGGTGGCCCTGCTTGACAAGGGGGATGGACAAGGTGACCTCCAAGTGGTCCCTTCCAACCTCAACCATTCTGTGGTTTTGTATTTCCAGAGAAAAATTTGACTGATCCTTAGCCCCCTACAGTAGACCTAGGTAAGAGGATCCTAACTGCCATGGCCACAGTCAACTAGTTTTTACCATATACACTCAGTTTTCCCGAAAAGAATCATTTTGTTACCCAGAAGGAAGAAAGTGAATCTACATTAAGTTATGAATCCCACTTACTTTCATGAACCTTCTTCCTAAAAATCACTATGCATCTTATCAGGAACTTGATCTATACAGGGAATTTATAAAATAATAACAAACCTTTTCTCTTGTTGGGACATTTGGATTGGTTTTGCCTCTGAGTGGGTTCCTTCTACAGAAACTCAGAAAGAAAAGGATGCTTCTTGTGTCCCTTCTGCCCCAAGTATGTGCTTAGAACAGCTGTAGCAATGCCATCTGATAAGACAGACAGCATCTGCTTTCAAAGGGAGAAAGTTTCCACAACCAAAACAGACCTGTTATCCATGGAAGCAGCAGTACTCTGAGATCTCAATGAACCATTACACTCCAGCTGGTGCTTTTTCCAGATTGCAAATTAACTTATTTAATTATCCTGAAAAGGCCTCAGCTTTCATAAAGTTCCCCATTGTGTCACTACAATTATGGGGAACAGATTTATCTCATCATCATATTCCAAGAGCCATATTCCCATAAATCTGTGCTAAACACATTTTAACTCCATTTTTGTCATCTTGACTATCTGTTCTCAATTCCCTGCTCCCCTCCTAAAAAAAACAAAATACTTTTTATATTGTGAGACATTACTGCCTACTTACATTAGTACCACTGGTAAAAGCATGGAAGTACATCAGTACAATTAAGATGTCAAACGACAGTTCATTTTTGAAGTACTGTCTCTCTGACAACACCATGCCTTAGAGAAAATGCTGAGATGTCACTAGTTAGACTGGGCTGCGCTTATGGATCTGTATGGAGAGAAGACCACCTTTTCAGGGGAGAGCAGAGGGAGGGAAGAAGAATCTATGCAGAAACATCACATCCCTAAGCACCAGACAAAAATAATCAGATCTGTTTTCCACAGTGACATCAAACTAAGCGTTGACTGCTGCCCGGTGGGGAATCCTCTCACCTTGGAAAAAGGAAGATAGAAAGAGAACGAAGCCAAAGATATCCCTCAGAGGCTGACAATTCCTCTGCAACTGCCATTATTTCACATTCCCTGCTTCCTGCCTAGTACCAGGTGAGGAAAAGTGGTGACAGGACACAGCAATCTATAACAGCAGCTCACTCAAACATACCAACCTGAAGAAATAGCTTTTACATAAATATACCATGATAACTTGCAAATTCTAGTCTATATTACTCTACCTTACCACCATGCCATAGGAACTAAAATCTTTGCCAAGTGCTATTCAGGGCAGCGGTAAACATTTTACACCATTTCTTCTTCTTTCTGGGGAGAGAAGTAATTTCTCCTAATAGACTAATATGTTTTTATCATTCTTATTCAGTCTGATTTGGACTGCTGCTCCCTGCATTAACAAGGAAGATTCCTTCATGAGGCTGCAGATAACATATTCACTGAGGAACACGCATATGTTTTGGTCTCACCTTTCTGAATTCACCTGATAGATTTCTTTTTTTAAGCTTATTTTCTAAGAGAAACCAATTATCAATTGTGTTATCCCACTGCTCTTTTTAATGTAAACAGGCAGAAAAAACATCACAAGTTAAGCTATTTAATCATGCTGGATAGTTTTGCCCTTTCAGAGTTTTGAAAACAAATTATTCAGAAAAGATTCTGACTGGCTATCACTCTTCCTGTTCCCATCAAAGCAGGACTTACCTGACCCCTCGTTTGCCTACCGAGGAAATGCTGGGGCTTTAAGCCAACCATGTAGAGTTTCGGCCTCTCCCTACTGACCAAGAAACACCGAAGCCAAAACTTACAGGGAAGTGGAAAGGGAAGAGGTGGCTGAATTCTGTGGCCCAAAACAAGGCTGCAGGTAAAGTGGAGCTGTGTATTGTTTATAACCAGTTTTACTTCAGCTTATGAGCTGGTTAGTCTCAATTCTATATGCTTCCAATTTTGCAGCAAGTCTAAGCTTCCAGCAAGAAGAAAGGAGACTGAAGTGTTTTCATTCATACTAATCTACAAAGGAAATTGCTCCCTTTTCTCACATGTACAACTAAATGCCTTTAGAAACACGCTAAGTTAACGAGCGAAGCAGGAGGTACAAAATTCTTTTTGTCTCTGGCTCTTACTCCCTAAAGAGACACAAGTTGCTTCAAATGTCTTGACACAGGAAGCAGAATTTAGGAGATGGTACCCTGAAAAGTCAAACATAGCCCCAGGACACAGCTAAAAATCAGACATTCCTGTTAATCACATTCTGACTCAGAGTTCAGGATCTCCCTAAATACACGGACACGCTACGGTAGGGTGGGCTGGCAGCCATATGCTGCTGTGGAGACTAAGAGCACAGGACGGGACTGCAGGGCATGGCAGATGAAGTTCTACTGTAAATTATCTATAAAAGGAAGAATAAACTAATCCTAAAAATAGGGGGTGGGGCAAACTAATTTTATATTTTATTTAATTAGAGGAGCAAGCAGTTCAGTAAATTCCTATCCTCTGCAGAAGAACAGAATACTACAAATCAAGATTGAAGGTGAAGCTAAGGAAGAGAGAATACATACTCAGTACCAGTTTTGCTAAAAAATATACCCTGGATAACTGTTTTGGAACCCTTCAAGCCTAAAGCAACCAAGGCAATAAACATCTATCCTCTAAATTGTCATTCCTAAAAATATACGCTTGGCAAAAAATGGTAGAGTATTGCATTTATGCCTTCTTAGGTTGGGATAACAGCTGTAGGCTTTTCAGATCTCTAACAGAGGCTGCCAAGAAACAACATGATTGTTGCTTTGATGAGCTGATAACAGCTAAGGAATTTGTCTTAGAGGACAGGTGCTTCAATGCATGAATCTATCAATTCATCAATGCCTTGTAAGACTGTCTTTTCATGTAGCTCCAAAGCAAAGTGACAATAGGATGCTCAAATATTTTATATTCTTATTCTTGGAATAACATGAATGAGTTTCTCTCCTCCTTTCTGTGAAATTTCAATCTGAACCAAAGAAAGGCAAGAAACTTTTATTAATATGAAATTTCTTTTTTTTCTACCCATGGGCATAGTGTTCAGGACAATACTGGGAAGGTGAAAAATAATGACTAGATAATTATAAAAAGATTTGCTTCTCCTCCTCCTTGGATGGTTGATGTACAGCCAAAAGCACCACCATGTAAAAGCAATACCAGTGTCCTTGTATTCAGAAAGACAGCTGGACATCAAGTCAAATACGGAACTTTCAGACACAGCACAGACAGTGAATATATACCACAGCAATTTTATGAACAACACATTAAACTGTAACAACCCATACTACCGAACAGCTTACCTGTAGCAAAGCACGCTCCTACCCCTCAGCAAGGAACCCCAAAGTTTTTTAGGGTCTCTCAGGACAAAGAACTACTCAGGCGGGACCAAAATAGTTTAGACAATGTATCTTTAAAAATGGATACTTTGTTCTTTCTCCTTCATGTGTTTGTGCATCCTTACTGCATACATCTGTTTGTGGAGAAGCAAAATAGCCATCACAGCTTCAGTGGGCTCTCAAATCTCTCACATCAGGGAAATAAAACTCCACAGGTAGTCTCTAATCATTCCTGAAGCCTCTGAAAGACCTACTATTATTATTACAAACAGCAGATGGGATAGGAAAGCTCTCACTCAGAATGCAGAGCAGGGAAGATACAGCTGTGAAGTGAACCTTGGCTGAAGGACTTTAACTCGTCAGCTCTCAACAGGCAGCAGCAGACACAAATGCGGTATCTGATCCTTACTGCATGAGATTTTCTGGTGGTGGGTTTTGTGAAACCCTGGTATTCTTGCATCTATAGAGCTGTTAACCAGAACACAAGCAAGCCAAAGCAAAGATGAGGGTTTGAATTCTTTTAAGAGGTTGCATTGTTTTAAGCAGAACACCAACTTCAAAAACAAGGCTGGATAAATGAGTGGAAGAGAAAAAGAGTCTGTGATATCTATAGATTACCGGGCCCTAAGAGCAAGCTCAGTTATCCTTGGCACTAAAGAGAACTTCTCTGGTGTGATATTAGGTAGTAAACTTCGGCAATATACTATCAACAACAAACCATAACAATGGCTTGATGGATCTATAGCAGCCTTCAGGTGAACAGGACTGAACACCACTTATACTACTCTTCTCAACTTAGATTCAAGCTCCTGGTGCCTGCCTATCTCAGCAGTAGCCATCCCTTAGCCTCTAATCTCTATGGGCTTGAAACATCTCAAAACTGGCATGACAAACAAGAGGAAATTTTTCTTCCCAGGCCAGAATACATCAGTGGTGGAGTGGCCCCTATTTGCTTCCATGACCATCTCCCTTTAAATGTCAACCACAAGTATTCTGCTATTAATATATATTGTCACTGATCACCAGAAAAGTGCACAGATCTCACCAACAGATATCCCGTCAGGTATCAGTAACGACCTTTCTTTATTCAAAAGCAAGAGACTGAGCATTTGTCTCCAATGTAACTGTAACCATGAATGATCACTCAGCAGTTACATCCATCTGATGAAGAACATCTTCTTTCCAAAATAACATACGGTTCAAAGCCATTATCAGGAGAGTTCACATCATACCAAGGTTTAAAGAGGAAAAAACAGTGAAAAGAAAGAAATATCACAAAAATGGCCTTTTCAAAGGTAGAAAGCTCGAAAATGTCCTTTTTAATGTTAAGGCAAACCTGTATGAAGAAATAGAAATTATGATACAGTTCAGATTTTCCACATATTTTTGCTCTGTTACACTCAAGTGGTTAAGAGAAACTGAAGGGGAAGGCTATGCCCTACTCCTCTTGGACAACTTGTGATGCAGGTGGGACTGATGTCAACTCTCACAGATATTTCAAATGTCAAACGGTTTTCTGTCTAACAGGTTTATCAACAGTGTAATCATAAACATAAACAAACATGTGAAGGGAAAAGCAGCTACATACTAATCCTTCAAATTAGTAGGGTGTTGGTTTTGTACCATGGAGAAAAGGAAGTAATATAGAAGGATTATAGACACCACATACTCATTTCTGCTATTTGATTCCATTAGCTAAACACAGACTGAAATTAAAGTTTGGCTTCACTGAAAAATGAGACTTGGTCAGCTACCCAACGTATGTTTGAACAGGCTGCTCAGACCACCAAAAATAAAAGCAGCTATCTATGAAGAGCATCTTACTGAATTCATCTGGGAAGCATGGGACTTTTTCTAAGCCAGTCAGCTATTGCTAGCAGAATGGAGATGGACGTCTTTTGTGGACAATTCACCACATTCATATTAGTGAATATCGCAACAGGTCAAGTGAACCATAATCTGTAGAGTAAGCGCACTGTTTCCCTGTACAGATGATGAAGAAAGTACAGAAAATTTAGTGCAGCTGTAGACCTCTAAAATTAGAGAAAATTTATTACATTTAAGGTATGTGAACAAACTTCACTGTGACTAGGGCAATGAAAATTAACATCCTTTGGAAGAGGTGTTATTCGCCAGGGATGGTTGCTTTTCTCTGCCTGTCTTGCAACTAAAAGAGCTTTCTTTGGCAAGTGAGATATCAGTATTGCTCAGTTCAACAGCTTGAAGTAAAGAATCTTTAAAAAGTTCGAGTTGGAACACAGAAGTTGCACGTGAATTGATTTCATTTCCAGTGTTTGATATGTTCTGCTTAATCCACAATTGGAATATCCTCTCCAGCCATTAGATGTTAATAAATCTCTCCTGATCGTATGCATCATATGCAATCAGTTCTTCATAACATTAAGACACACGTTGCAAACGGCAGCTTGAAAGTTACTTTAACTTTTAAATAAACTTCAGGTTTGGAACAGGTTGCAGAAAACAGAGACACAAACAATAACCGAGTACTCATTAAATCACTTTAGAGAGAAAGGTCTATCATAAAAAAAACCCAATAAACATTCGAGCTTCTAGCTAAAGTCTATTATATCCCTCTTCTCAGTCAAAGTTAGAATCCAGAAACCTTTCCATAAGGCAATAAAAAAGCTACTGTTTCAGTACAAAAGCATTCCAGTAAAGCCTCATCAAGTTTTCCACCCGTGAACCTTCTAAAAATCTGAAGTCATAAAGCAACTAGCTATATATTTTGATTTTAGAGATCCCCTCAACAGTGAACTGTCTCTCTCCTTCCGCCCAGAGCATTTTGATCTCCTTCTCCTGGGGGAAATATCTTCCCAGAGCCTGTAGACATCCTCCACTGCCTGATTTCCAAGCTCATCCTGTGCCATTGATCTCTCAGAGTGAGAACGACTTATTCCACATGCACAAGTCAGAGAAACAGTGCTGTTTGAGTCTATTTTTCTGTCTTTTTCATATCCTTTAACAGCTTTCCTGAATCCTACAATACCAAACTCACTATTTTATCATATGTCATAATAAACAGTCACAGCATCCACAATCTAAACACATTAACAGAAGTAGCAGACATACAGTCCTTTGCCTGCCCAAGCGTCCCATTATACAAATTAAGGATTCATGCTTTCAACACATTAGGCTTAAATTCTGATTTTAAGCATCTTTAAAGTGGTAAAAAAATATGCAGTATGTCTTTAAGACATGTTCCAAATGTAAATAGGATACATCAGTATTCTTACAAACTAGTATCTATGAGGTTATAGAGTAACATTTTATACTGACAATTTCATCTGGAATTATTCTGTATGGTACATATTGATTCTGAAGGTTAAAAATGTAAGTTCTGAGTAAGCATCAAATTCTCAAGCTCAGTCCCATTACAAATGAATTAAGTGTTTTACTTCAGAGCTTTGGGAAAAAATAGAAAGCTGTACACTGAAGACCCTTGTATCTTGGTACAAGAAATAGTAGGCCACATGGAAGCTGTTTGTTTCCTTGGTACTGTAACATAGTCAGAAATTATTTCAGAAACTTACCATTTTCCAAGCAGAATCTCGGACAGATCTTGTTCAAAAGAAGTTCCTGACGTAATCGAAGAACTTCAGCTTCCAGTGCTTCAACTTTCGACCTCCATCCGATATCTTGTTCGGATACAGTTTTGGCAAGGTGCTCAGTGTATTCTTTGCAACTCCTTCCTGGTGGTTTTGAGTGGATAATTGCAAAAGCCAATGCTAGTTTTGATATTTTCAAATACCAAACTTGATTTCCTCTTCCGCCTTTAATTTCTATTACATTAGAGAAACAGAAAACAAAAAAGTAACTTCACTATGACTCTATTAAGGAAATCATGCACAGTAATTTTTTGGCTTTGAAAACTGTGAGACCAATAATTTTATTTCTAGTGCATTCCTAAATCATCAAGGAAAAGATAAGAAATATAAACATCTGTGCACAATGTGAGAATAAAACATACATGAACTGCACTTCACCCATAACAATAAAATTCAGGCAGTGTTTGAGAATAATTGTGGAAATAGCAAACACTTCAAATAGGCTTATCCTAGCGAAATTTTAAATGCAAATGTTATCTCCACAAAAACAAAGATGAAACCACACGAATACTAATCTCAGAAAAACCTCCTGACCCCCTCCTCCCCCAAAAAAAATCCTAAATCCGTGACCAAAGAATGCCTATGGGGTTATTTATACTTAGCTTAAGAACAACACACGCAATTTCTTGAAAGTGCACCAAAAAGCCCTGGTGCTCAAAAGATAAAACTTCTGAGGTTGTTCTTAGTTTCTGGTTTTGGACACCTGCTATTACTGCACTTGCAGCTCTAAGTTTACATTAACCCTCAAACCTGCAAGAAAAGTCTATGTAGACAGCTTCAAAGCGATACAAGTGGCTAGTAAGATAAGTGAAGAAGATCAGCTCTGTTACAAACAGCGAGGACAGGGCAAAAGGCAATACAGGAGTCAGAAAAATAAAATATTTAACTAGATTATTATGTTATGGGCAAAAGCACAGGACCTAGAAACAGAAAAGGAAAACATGAAATTAAAAATAACTATTAATATCCAGCCTACCTAATTAGCAAGTGATTTTTTTCCTAATTCCACACCATTTTCATTCAGTAGTTCATTGTATTTTTTCTTTACTTGAAAAAATATTACCTGAAAAAAAATCACTTCCTATGCTTTCATCCTGGCCTTGACATGTAAAAAATTGTTAATGATACTATATTCTTTTGTTATCCAAGAAGTGTGCAGGCTAAGCACTATAGTAAGTTGTGTTGAGTATCTCTGAAATAGTCACAGCCAATTTGAGTAAGGTATTTTATGTCATCCTTTCACCAGATCACCTGCTATCACTAAGCTGATTTCTTCCTTTGGTTCTCCTCAACTTTAGACCGTAAGTCATAAATCATTACATATTTATTTATCCATCAGAGGCACTTACAGAAGCAGTTGCCCTTTAAATATTTCTTTCACCTTTCAAATACTTCTGAAATGCACAAACAATTTGTGTACATTCCTTGCACACTGTCCATTCAGACACACCAGTCAGTTATGTTTTGAAATGTACAGAGCACAAGGGATAGAATCATAGAAGGGTTTGGGTTGGAAGGGAACTTAAAGATAATCCGGCTCCAACAC
>Ga0181612_140782_pt1 | contig 10923 bp, 6 predicted proteins | sample HoacroProtozoa21_FD_119630 | JGI IMG/M metagenome (GOLD analysis project Ga0181612, IMG submission 119630) | Hoatzin crop microbial communities from Cojedes, Venezuel. Combined Assembly of Gp0051906, Gp0051904, Gp0051908 | reverse complement strand
TATGATTCTATGATTCTATTTTATAAAGTAACAGCATTTAAATCACTACAAAAGAGTGCAACATGGGTGTAAGAAACTATATCTTACAAGGCAGCAATGGAAAATCAGACCCACTGGGCAGAGAATGAATCCTCTAAGATGCTGCTGGATAAATAAATAAACAGACTTTCTTTTTTCTTACTTTCCAAACAAGAGCAACATGCAGCGCTCTTCATCTGGCTGAAACAGCAGGAACAGTCTGATGGGGACATTGGGGAGCATCTTTCTTGCCTCCACTCTCTATGCTGCCAGTGTCAGGTCACTGGTGCTGGGTCTTGTTGAGATTCCCAGTCCAACAGGAGTAAATAATGGATGTTGCACCAGCTGGCTGGTTGGTCTGTAAAATTCCATTTCTAAACACAGGATAAAAGGAGAGAAAAAAGTACACGCTTTCCTGTCCATATTCCTAATATTGCTTCACTCTGAAGTATATAACGTAACTTTTACCTAGCAATGTTTTTAAAAGACTTTCGTAGTGCATTAGACCAAAGCATAGTCATGCTGTATGGCAGGGCCATGCAATTATCTGTTTTCTGTAGCTGTGTTAGGTATGCCACTGTTTCATGCAAGCTAAAACACTTGCAGCGTGGTAACCATCGGTAGTGCTCTAAAAATCCAGTACTAACACACCAGAAGACTACACTGGGCTGGGTGCAGCCAGAATAAGAAGAGGAAAGGGGTTGTACAGTTGTGTTGCTACTACTTTATCACAAGAGCCAAGCTATATGTTCAGTACACGCACCTTTTCAAAATCAAACTGCCTTTATTCTGTCCTCACTGAAACCTGAGAACGATTCCCACGGAAGGTAGCTTCATGCCAGTACTAACTGAATTGGAACCACCCCTCCTTGGACTAAATAGCTTGAGGACAGACACTTAGGAAGAGATATCCGAAGTGACTTTCTTGTCCAGCTGGACATACTTGAAAAATGCCTGCATTTCAAAAAGTGGATGCTGAACTCCACTTGAAAACTCACTGAGTGGTTTGAGCCATCAGAATAGAAGTCCTCATAATTGCTAGGTATTTTGGAAAGCCTGGTGATTGTAACCCTGTCAAACTTCTGAGTAATGATATGAAGCAGGTAAAGCTCAACAATAATTAGGTCCTTCCTCTCAAGGCAGAATATGAAGTCTCAGGAGAGGCACTAAAATTTGGCGTGACAAAGTGCAAAACAAATTAAATCATGGTCATGCAGTTGAAGTACCCTCCTTTCAGTTATCCACAGTACACACAAATGCACCTTAACTCGCAAAATTTATTGCCACCAGCAGCATAGCCTCAAGAAACAGTGATTTTCTTCCTGCTTTCAACTGACTTTTGCGAGTCTTTATGGCACTTTCTATGTGTCCCAAACCCAAAAGAATAAAGTAGCCCAATAGGTCAGTATAGAAAAGGTTAACATTATTCCTTTGGTAGACAATCTGCTCCCAGCTGAGTGGAAGGATGGGGCAGCTGTAGAGCATGATCTGCCCAATGCAGATGAGACCCTTTGTGAGAGAAACAGCTTTAAAAAAAGGAAAGAAAGAGGTTAGGGGTGTTGTCAGAATTCTTTCACCATGGTGAGGGTTTTCTTTCTCTTTCTGCTTCTACTTGCCTTTCCTGAAGGTGTCTCTAAAACGCTTTTAACAGGTAGGATAATTTCCTTTCAGAAGCACTAGGGGCTATGATGAGGATACTGGGTACCTCTGTTCTCCTGAGGGTCCTCTGCAGAGCACAGAAACGGAATTTACCCGAATTCGTTTTGATCTGAGAGCTAGCTGTATTTGTCTAGGGCTTCTAGGTAGGTGGGAGCTCTCATCCAAAGGCAGGTTGACCTCTCAAGAGGCATGGGCTGCAGTAACTCCTGCATGGGAACAGCAACCTTGAAGCTTTCTGAAAGTTTCTGACTTGCTGTATGGGGTGTAAACAGCACACATGCAGTGAGGTTGTCCAAGAAATCCTGGACATATGGTATTCTGTGATGTGGTATGTTCTCCATTACTGGAAACTTTCCTATTGCAGCTGGATGCCTTTCTAAAAGGTACTTGAATTCAGCTGCAGTTATTGGGCTTGCTGTAGAATTTAATTTAGAGAAGCCCTATGGCCTGTATTGTGCAGGAGACCAGTGATCAGTAACACCCTGTCCTAGTATCACAACTGCCTGAATTTATAACTTATCTAGTTAAAAGCTAGTTTTGGCTTTTACAATGGCCAGGTTGCCTCTAGAAGCGTGATTTTTCTCAACCTTACCCAAGAAAAGACTGCCAAAAAATTCTGCTACGAGGAGCACAGGCAAATACGCAGCGTGCTATATGTCTGCTCTGTATATTTGTGGTGAGCAAAATATAAATCTTTCCAGTAAAAGAACTCAGAAGAAGTCTGTTTGCCAAGTTACTTTCCTCCTTGGCTGGGAAACTTTTTTTTTGAATGTTTAAGTGAGAAAACAATTGACTAGATTCTCTAGTTCTGACCCCTGTTCTCCAAGACACATGCTCCCACCACCCTGGGTTTCACACAGCTTCACAGGGAAAATCAGGAGCAACAAAGTTCAGCTCCTAGGGCTTATCTGAGCAGGAAGTTAGTATAGAATACGTTTGGGGGTGTGTTTTAGGCACTGTAACTGTTCTGTGTTAACTCCCTGAGCGGATGTTCTTCTGTACTGAAGTGCCTTTGTGCAACTTGGGTTGATCCACTTTACAAGTGGATTAATTCAAACTACAGAAAAGGTACTTGTGGTTCAGGAGTTTGTGAAATGGCTACTGTGATTCAAAATTTCACCCTTCTCTGTTCTGTGCTCCTTTGCTATATTGTCAAGTCCTCATTAGAGCAGCATTGACACTTGCTTACAGTAGCTGCAGAGAGCCATATTGCATTTCTTCCTCTTTTAAAGGTCCAGAATAAAGTCGATACATTATTCTCTTTTAGTAAAACAGAAAATGAGATATTTCAGTGTCCTGGGGCAGTCTCCTATGGTTCAAAAAACCCTGCCTCGTAGGCAGTGTCTGCTGCGAACCTGTTGCCAGAGTAGTTTGTCAATACCTTGAAAACAGGAAGGGTGAAGGCACCAAATGGCTGCTGAGCAAAGCAAGCTTGTTAAGGTCTTGATCTGAACATGCACCTGAAAAACACTTGCAGAAAATTTTCGTAAGTCTGAGGAAACAAATTTGTAATAGTTCTGTTTTTAAACCCAGTAAATTTTAATTACAGCCATGTGAGGGCTATGGTCAGTCTTGGAGCAGCTCTGGCTTAAGCAGGCACATGCTGACTCAGGGAGGATCCCCACAACACCATTATGTGGAATAACTTTGCTGATTACAGCATGGAAGTTGTAGGTGCAAGTGACCTATTAGATGAAATTTTCTCCAACAAATTGATAAAGTTGTTCATTCTAGTATCTTGTGTGTTGATTTATCTATATTTATTGGAAAACTCTTCCAAGCAATGGTCATCCCAGTAGTGATAATTGAGGTATGATTGAAAGCTGACCAGTATTAAAGGCCATCAGGAAATGGGGCAATACACCCCATACATAGTCTAGCACATTTGTGGCTATCTGTGAGATAGTTCTACTTGTGTGAACACCAGTAATGAAGGCTCAGCCATCCTTACCTGCAGCATGCTTTTATCTAAAAAAGATTCTTGTGCTTTCTGCTGTGCAGTGTGAAGTTTTGATGCACATGCAATGCCATGGCAGAGACATAGGAGATCAGAACTGAAGGAGCAGATCCAGAATGACACAAATACCAGAATGACACAAACATCTGGAAACTCCATTAAGAGTGTGGATTCCCAGATGGTGTTGAGTGAGGGGGGGAAAATTGGGCTGCAGACACCAGACGGTCTCATCTTGCCTTGGCAGCTTGGAGAGAAAGGAGATGGAGGGGTTAGTAGCAACAGAAATACAATGAGGAAGGAAGATCTACTGAAACTTGTCTCCATTCTCTCATCTCTTTCCACTGCCTTCTACTGCCTTGGCCAAGTTGCCTGATGAATTTTCCTACTCTCAGCTCTTGGCTTTTTCTTTGAAGTCATGCTGTGCTCTGCTCCCAGATGGCTTCTCCTTTGCCCCTGTGCTTCCCTTCTGTCAAGCACATCATTAAAACTCATTCCTTCCAGGAGGTAATTTATACACTCATAACACTCTACATTAAATATCTGGGGATTTTCAAGGGGAAACAGTAGAAATCATTTCCAAACATGCTAACTTTACTATAATTTCTAGTTCTGCCATTCTCCCTCCCCTTCCCACATGTTTCTATTGGTTTTACTCAGACTCAAGGATACCAGCCCCAAGGTGCCACTTATTTCTTAAGAGCCTGAAAAAGTGAAAAAGATTATCTTCAAGTAAATATGATACATTGCTCATTTACAACAGCTAACGAACGGATGAAACTGCCAAGTAGAGTCGTGTCTTAACAACCTGACTTGAGAACAGATTCTGATCTCCTACTTCAATGCTAAAGGCTATTTTTTTCTCTCAGTAACTGTGCTGGTGCGTTCTGCAAAAGGCAGCACATCCCATCCTTTGCGTTAATGGGCAGCCCACTGTTTCTGTAAAGAACTTGCTAAAAAGCCAGGAAGAGGTAAACAGTGAACCTGGCTTCCTCTGGTATTACTTTCTTCTCCACCTGTCTATGTAGAATCTAACGTGCTACTTGTATTATGTAGGTCATGAAAAATCGAGTAGTTTGGCTGGAACTAAACGAAGGCAACAGGTAGGAGGGTTGAGTTTGCTGTTTTCTTTGCAGGCTAGACACTTGCATTTTTTCTGCAGAACAGATGACCAACAAAAACATCAATATTCTTGCATGTCTTGTGTTGTGCCAAAGATCTTGCGGTCTGTTTGCTATGTGGCTGTGCTGTTAGGATAAAATTTTCAGTGATGTCAGGATGAAAAAAACTTCACACTGATGCATGATGGTGGTGGTTGTTATCTTTTGTCATAGACTCAGTGATGATCTGCACCTTTGCCCATTGCTTGAACTAAGAGTAGGCCTTCTCCTTCCCACAGCCTAGGAAACCTCTGTTAGTTTACTTGATACTTTTCCCTCTAGTGTCCTTTTGTGGTGGTCTCAGCAAAACCTTGAAGGTGAAGGTGAAACACATCAAATAAAAAACTCTTGCAGCAGTGCTGGTTCAGCCAGGGAGAGAGCAGTAATGAAAATAACATGAAAACACCTGATTATGTTTCCAGCTCTTTTTGGCAGGCCCAAAGACTTTGGAGAAAACACAAAGAGACACCAAACACTGTAGCGAAGTTTGAGGTAAATAATAATAGAGTATTCATTAGTCATTAAAAATAATTAATACTTTTAATAATAGCATGAAATGACAAATAGTTCCAAAGTGGGCAGATTTGTAGCAGTTGCTTTACTTCCCTTAAAAGCAGAAGACGAAACAACAAATACAACGTGCAACCAAGCAATAATATTCTATTTTATAGTCTCTGGCAATAAGTTAATAATGGCTCTGTGTTAAGGGCTCAGGACAATTTTAAAGGAATTTGATATTTTGGTCATCCAGGGAACAATTTTTAAAGTGAGACTGGTCTTATTCACATGATGGAGCCCTGAAATCATAGATGTTGACCTGCAACAAAAGCAAACAAAAAGAAGGCTTTTTTTATTCTCTCATAAACATTTGGCTGTAAATCACCCCCAGCCCCAGAACCCACTTTAAAAATATGACGTTATTTGACATTTTCTTTGCAGTCAACTAGAAAGCTTAAGCTCCCAGAATATACAAATTTACTTTAATGTAAAAGTACAGTAAGTTGCCCAGTGCCTTTCGTGATTATATCAACAGCACTTTCTGCTGGCTGACACATCAGGCTGGTTTAAAATCACTAGACCAAAGCAGACATGCTTTCCTTTGCCTTTTTTTCTTTTCTCATGATTTCTGCATTGATCAATTATAGGAGATTTTGAGAAAGTAATAATAAAAAAAAACAAACAGAAGATGGACAGTTTAAGTGCCAACTGTTAAATCACCATTATTAACAACAAAACGGAGTTTTATCGCTTTGGAAATAAACAGATTTACTACTCTGAAAACTCTCTCTCTTGCTCCTTGCTGTTTTCTTCACAACTGGAATTTATAAGAAGAAGCTGTCCAGCTGCATTTCAAGGATACAAGAGAAAGCAGCTTCTGTGTGAAAATTAGAAATAGATTTCAATTTTCTTGCTGCTGTTGTAACTAAACAGCCTGTTAACCGATTTAAATAGGAGAACATACTGTGTACTCCTGGTCTAGAATACATCAAAACTAATGTGATTATGTCTGTTTTGATACAACCCTATCTCACTGCTACCTAGATGCTCTTACATGGATGATACATGGAATTAGTTCCACGTTTCTTCTCTTACAATTAGCATATTAATGTACCAGACAGATAATGCTAAAAGCCTGGATGCTTGAGCACACACAGTGCCTTCTTCTTTGAGCTCCAACACTCAGCCCCTCTGAGTCCTCAGGAATGTATCTGTACATACTCTCTGCCTTCTGCTTGTCCTGAGAGCAGCCCTGACCTGTGGACCACAGCTGAGATACTTTAGGCGCTTATTTACTTTGTTGGTCTCAGAAATTCCATTAAAAAAATGGCTCAGTGTCAGGCTGCCCACAATGGGGCCTTTGCTTTTCCTGCATATGCGTGTCGATGTGTCTGTGTGTGTGTGCATGTCACGGCCACATGCATTCCTCGATATATGCAGAGACAGTCTAAGGGATTTTTAAATACCCAGCTCTCACACACACATTTTTGATATATGCTTGTATGCATGTATGTATGTATGTTTAGACCTATGTCTACAGTATACGTGTACATGCATGCAAGCCATGTGTATTTGTGTTTGTATGTATAATGTGGAGGTTTAGATGGTCTCCCATGACTTTATGTGTCAGGGAACCAGCATGGCTGGTGAAAGTTTCTATCAGTCTATCTTGGTGAAACAGTAATGAACTTGTAAAAACAGGAAGCAGTGGGAAACAAATGAATTTCAGCTGGTGTTTGAAGAGCTGTCAGATCCCCTCGCTGAAATGTTTCAGAGGAACATCTTTCTGATAAAACCTCTGAGAAAAGTGGAGGAGTTTCAGAAGAGTGATTGGAAAAACAGGATGCCGACTGGCAGGCTTTGCTAATGCATTGCATCTGTAAAGACTCCAGCAACCGAACACAGCATTAGCTATGTGAGAGCCACGGAACTAGGGAAAGTTATTACATCTGAACGTGATGGGAAGAAGGGGGAAGGGGAAAAGCAAGCTGGTCCCTTTATGCATCTTGAAGTTTGCAGTTTTTCTGAGCCTCTGACATTTTTCATTCCATCTACTTTGCTGTCAAGATGCAGACGTAATTCTAACACTAATGAACAATGCTACTTCGCTGTCCAATATCATCTTTCATCCGAGGCTCTCCAAACATTTCACAAATGTTAAGGAAGCTTTGCAATACCAGCGTGAGACAAAGCTAGGACTTGCTGGCTTCACACAGGATGCTGTAGTGTCTACACCTCATTGGCAGATGTTATCCTCATTTTACAGTGGTTTAAATCATGGAATTGAGGGATCCTCGAGTTTCTACTAATTTTCCCTTTTCTCCATTCCAGAGTTTCTATGACTGTTAAACTGACCTCCTGATGCTGGCCACTGCTTTTAGGGGGCTGCTTCTTCCTCTGTCTTGGTCAGGAGTCTGCTGCTTTATGTCTTAACTCCTGCTTGACCCATGCTCTTGAAAATCAGGGCATGGGAGTGAGACTGGAGCAGGGCCGACAGATAAAGGAGTTTAAGGATATTCTTGGTTCCTCCAGTCTAGACATAGTCATGCTTCAGAAGGCAAGGAACTGGGTCCTTACAAACAGAGGGGTGTTAAAAATGTACAGTGAAATGACTTGGCAGCAAGTGTGAAGCAAATTGTAGCAGAACTATTGATTACACAGAACCATTCCTGGTTCTGTGGCTTTAGCCACATCCTTTCAGTTCTGCTTTTACTGGAGTTGTCCTCCTGAGCTGAACTACCATCCAAGGGACGTGCGTGAGAGTGGGAGCCTGTCTGCAGGGTCTCAGCCGTGTGAGACTCTAATGCAACATGTCAGCCTTACAACATACAACTTTTTCTATTTTCCCTCCTGCGGTCAGTAGCTTCTTGTTTCTTTGCATTCAATCAATCTGCAATTAGGAAAAATGCTTACGTATGAGCCTCACTCAGCAAAGCACTGAAACTTCTGTCTGCAAAGAACCTCGCATCTATTCAGAGAATGACTCTGAGGATATGCACAGGGCCTGTTTGAAGTCAGTGCAACCCAGTGCGTCATGGTGGAGCTGAGAACTGCCTTTGGATGTCTTTCTCGGGCTGTCACAGCCCTCTTCGGGGGAGTGCCTCTGAAGGTTGTAGGCTTTGTTTATGCCTAAGTGGTTTCTAACATCCGAGTCACAGCAGCAGAACAGCAATTCCAAACATCCTGATCTCTGCAAGAGGATCTAACAGTGGGCCCAGGAAAGCCAAGGACGAAGCAGCAACTGAAAAAATGTAAACAGGAATACATCTTTAAAACAAGAAGATGCAGAAAAATATCTAACAAAGCTGGTCTTCATTAAAACAGTTCTCAGCTGTCTCTTTCAGCTATTCCCACTACTGCTTCAGTGCATCCTAGTTTGTTCTGCTCCAGCAGCTCTTCCCGGGAAGGCAGATGCTTTTGTCCGTGAAGCACCAGGCTGGGAGTTGGGAAACTGGAAACTTAACTTTGCTACTAAGTTGGGCAAAAGCAGTGTCACGCTTTCCTTTTCAGCACCTGTCCTGTGATTCTTGCCAACCCTAACTCCCAAAGGCCTGCGTTCATGCTTAGTTTTACGTACACGAGTCACAGCAGCTGTAGTTGGTGGGTATGTATGTGTGTGTGGATGCTGTTAGGAAGGTCGCATGGGCAGGCTGAAAGTGGCTCTTCCAGGCAGAAGCTCTCTTTGAGGAGTCTATTCAGGGCATAGCTCAAAAAGTAACTGCTCATTTCTGAATGTCAAGCAGTGTTTGCATAGATATAAAAATATTTTTCAATCACATAAAAATACCTACTTCTTAATTTCTGTGTGCCGTGCTCCTTCCGTAACTAATTAATCATCACAATTTCCTATGAAAACTGTAATTATCTCAGTTGTCGTTGTCCCATTTCACAGGCAAGAAAAACTCTGGGGACACCTTGCTGTGTTGTACCAGTATTTTGTTGATCTCAGCAAGCCCATGTGCCTCTTAAGCACGAGACAGGATTTACAAATTCTACCTCAGTTCTGGAAGGAAATATATGATGAAATATATGATGTGCTTTTACTTACAGAGAAGAAGAACTAATTTCATATTTCTAACATAATGCTTACTTGTCTGTCTGTTGTTTTGCTTTGATGTGCTTCATCGTTTTGAGGCAACTGGCTTCCTAGGGCAAGCTCTGCCTTCTGTTACCTGATTACGTACCGTGTTGTAACACCCACTCTAACCCTGACCGGCCCTTCAGTTTCTGCAGTCATTATCTATTATTTTTGACTGGATAAATGGTTTTGTTTATTTTTTTGTTGTATTTCTATGATCACTGAGCTGTTTGAAAGAGTTATAATAATTATGAGTTGCATTTTTTTAAATTCAGATTGCTGATATTTTGATAGTAGATGTCAAATGGATATCTTTAGATGGATAGTCTTCAGACTTTAGATAGCCCACTTCTATGAGACATACTTTGTTAATCTGCCAAAAATAAGGTAGAATTCTAGGCTATGTTGTAGATCGGTGATAGAGATGTCCAGTCACAGCTCTAGGTAACACATGTGCTGCTAACAGTAGTCAACATTTGGAACAATGTAAAATCTTACGTTTCTTCATCTAGGACTTTAGACATCCAAGTTTAGAAAGAATTTCAATTTTGGAATCTGGTTATTCAGTATCTGTCGCACACATCTGGCTTCACACTGTCATATTCGGTAGTGTTGTCTAATGCTGGCTTTGACTGGAGATCAGATACTGGATGAGAAGGACTTTGTTCTCAAGTGGTTGTGGGGTTGTGTCCCTTGATGTTGGCTTCAACCCCATTTTAACTGCTGGACCCCAGTCAACTCAGACTCTTAGAAACGGCCACGGGATGTGTGACATTAATGCTGCAAATCTGTTTTGCTGTGAAATCCTCTATTGTTCTAGGTTTGAGGCCTTGAGAATTCTCTCCATCAGAAAAAATAATTTGCCAGATGTCGTAATAAGCCCTGTGAATTGATGGTTCTATATAAGGAGGATTTTTTAAAGCAGTGGATGTTTATTTTTGGCAGCTTCTGTCATTTAACAGTCTTCCTACTCCAGCTGCCCTCCACAAAACTCGTAAGTGTATCCTCTTCCCATCTTTTAAATGAGAGATGCGCCTCAGTACTGGGTCCAGTCTATATATTTGGCCCAAGTCCAAACACTGTCTGAACATGGCAGATCTGGGGAAAGTTCCAGTCCGTGTGTAAAACCATGCAGGTTACAGAATCTTTGGGTCTGCTATTTTTCTTTTGTTCATCACTGATTTAAATGTTTAGCCCAGATTTCTATTATTTAAAAAAGCATGTATGTGTGTACATAACGGGAAAGAGAAATAGAACATCGACTTGAAAGGCCTCCAGTTCTAATAAGGGAAACAGCTTTCTCATAGGTTCCCACATCGTCAGTCAGCTCATCACATGCAAGCTGCTGCAAGACATTTTTCTTGTAATGAATTGAATAATCACATCTGTTTCTCAAGCTTGAGAAAAGTTTAAAAAGTCATTAACATTCTCCCGTTTCCATCATTGGCAGAATTTACTTTTTTTTTTTTTTAATCAGCATTTCCGCAGGGTGGACACGGGGGCTGTGGAAAAAATGTTTTTTTATTGGCAGGGTTAGTCTGGCGGCTAAACGAGGG
>Ga0181612_135130_pt1 | contig 10923 bp, 5 predicted proteins | sample HoacroProtozoa21_FD_119630 | JGI IMG/M metagenome (GOLD analysis project Ga0181612, IMG submission 119630) | Hoatzin crop microbial communities from Cojedes, Venezuel. Combined Assembly of Gp0051906, Gp0051904, Gp0051908 | reverse complement strand
TTATTTTCCTCCACTTGCTTGTTGATGACCTCCAGGATAAGCTGCTTCATCACCTTTCCCGGGATGGAGGTGAAGCTGACCGGCCTGTAGTTCCCTGGGTCCCCCTTCTTGCCCTTTTTGAAGACTGGAGTGACACTGGCTTTTCTCCAGTCCTGGGCACCTCTCCTGTCCTCCAGGACCTTTCAAAGATGATGGAGAGTGGCTCAGCAATGACATCTGCCAGCTCCCTCAGCACTCGTGGGTGCTATCAACTATATCAACTGTACATCTTTCTGTATCTGTGTCTGTGTCTATATCTATCTATATCCTCTGTATCCATATCTATATCTAATCTACACATACCTATGAGTACACCTCCACTACATGGTTTGCAAAGGCAAGTGTGGCCATGTAAGTACGGTGCTGAGCTCAGGCTCATTAGGTCTTTGGAAACGTCTAGACAAAGAGGTCAAGCAAAAATGTATAATTCCACTGGCTCATTAGACATCTCTGTCTTTGAATCATTGTTGTTGTTTCGCAGCCCCAAGCAACGGACTCAGTGGTTTTGGAAAGGACGAAGTGTTATGCTGCACGTTAACTTTAGATACACAACACAGGTTAATTTTAGATAGATAAATGTAAATACATGAAATGTAGCACAGCCAGGATACTATGGCTACTGGCTTTATCTTCCTGAAAAAGGCAAGGGGTACATATTAACAGTCACTGATCAGGATCCAGTTTTCTATATTGTGAGCATAACATCCCTAGCCCTGTACCGTGCCCTGACACCGCTCTTGTACTCGTTCATCAGTGTTTCTGGGAGGTGAATGTCACTTCGTGGATCATGGGCAGACATGGTTTCCTGCAGCACCTTCCTTGCAGCCTCCCAGCCAAGCCCCAACCCAGCCGCTCCGCCCTGGCTCACCAGCTGCTCTAGCCATCAACCGCCCCCGACCCTGCAAATTGCGCCTTTTTTTACAGGAGGTAGACAGCTGTCAGTCACTTCATGACTTTCAACAGTCTCTTTAATACATAAAGTAGTCTGATAATGTGCAAAATGATTTCAGAACATCAGTCTTTGTAACAAAAAATACTTACATTACCAGTCAGAGAAAACTGTATGAACCATTAACTTACCTAGTTTAAAGAACCAATGAAGTAAGGGTTAATAGAGCAAGCCAATAATTTAATACATGTTAATTGCAAAATTTTTCTCTACAATTTTAGCAAGAATTCCAGTTCTTCCATTGCCTGGAAGAGACCAGACAGAGTTCCTTCTGTATATTGTTTTGTACTCTGAATACATTACAAATTAACTGTTAGGTGTTTAGAACTTGCAAAACAATCTATTTGAAAGAATGCCTGGCAACATGAAATGCTATGGGGGGGGGAGTTATGAATATTATGTTTTTAAACCAGAATCTTGTTGGCTGTTCTTTAAAGTCAGATAATCATAAATGATTTGACTGAAAGGATAAATAATATTTGTACTGCATGTTTGGATACAGAATGCCACCCACAGATCAAAGATTACACTCACGCAGATTTGCAAACCTAAATGTGCAGTTATACTGTGGACTATTGGAGAAGCCAATCTACTCAGATGTGTGCAATCCGTATTTTGTAGATATCTAACATTAGTTAGATGAGAAATTTTTTGGATGAAACCTAATAAAACAGCTAAAAGGCTCTGACTACAACGAGTATTGATGTTGAGTTCTGGCTATTGTTCAGAGACAGGACATTACAGGACCTTGAACATACAGGGCAAAAGAATCCCTGTGCTGGGAGGCATTTAGCCTCTGGCAAGCTTTGTGCATACTAGCAGATCGTGCTGTCCACCACTGGGATGTAGCTGAGCTGGAAATAAAGACGGGATGACAACTTGCAATGCAGTCTTGTAATAATCAGAGGGGGCTAAAATTTAGCCTGACATATTATTTACAAATTAGTTAAAATGCATTTGTACTGAATGTTGAATTCTCACCACGTATTCTTCCAATGTGGAAACACATGAAATATGTGCCAGTGGTTGATGAAATCTAGAAACACACGAATATGAAAAGTAAAAGGAGGTGATGTCCCAAAGACTAGACTGTGATGACTGGAAAAAAAAAGATACAAAATGAGGCTATGGGATTCCCTTTCACATACAGTATGGACTCTTGAAGTACTCCCAAGCTGTCCAACTGGCTGAAGATTAAAGAAGACTGGATGGAAGCTCAGCCTCTGCAGAGTTTGCCTCGGGTATTGTTTATTTCTATCTGTGGGAGCTAAAGCCACAGCAGACACAGACACAACAGTGTCCAGTTCACTGGCGCCCATTAAATGGAATGTAATACGAAGGTGCTTACTACTGCTTGTCAGTTTTAGATTTGAATAAACCGCATGATATGTGATGGCCGCAGGGAGTCTGTGTTTTTTTAACATATATATAGAGAGAGAGCATTACTACCAGAACAAAAACTTCTTCTGGAGTTGGCAGGAGAACAGTATAAAATGATTCACCTAAAACCCAAAATTCACTGAATCTTTCTTCTTTTTTTTTTTGGCAACACTTCCCAAAATTTGAAGAAGAAATTTTCCAGTCATTTGAACCTTTTTCTTAAAGCAGAAACCTTAAAAAAATCTCAACATGGAGAAAAACTCCAACATTACTTGGAATTGCAAAACTAAGGTGGAAGCTTCTTAAGAGCTGTAAAAAAACATTTGCAGGCTAGCTTTTCTTATGAAATTTCAGTAATTCTCTTCAGTAGGACTGTTAATCCTAACTAGAAACAGTGATTACAGAGTTTGATGCTTCAGAATAGAATGACAAATAGTTTCAGGGAAAAGTATTCAATCATGCTTTAAACTTCTTGGAGGACGAAGGTGTGACATATTAATACAGGATAGGAAAGATCTATATAGACTTCCATAATATCTATGCATTCAAAATCAATACAAGAGTCTGCTGAGGGGCTACAGTGTGGCACCACATAGCCAACAAAATTTCTGTGCCTATCTGTTTACCTACACTAAAGTCTAACTTCCTTTCATGTAAAAAGTCAAGTATGTGGATACTTCATGCATAGTGGATAAATTACCATCCATGTCTAACAATTTTTTGTACAACTTCTTTGAGTTCTTGGCATCCCTTTATTTATCAAGTAAAAAAAATCATTCTTTGGTCTCTTTTCAGTGAACTACTATCTGTTATCTATTAGCTTCGCAAAGGTTTGCACCATAACCAAGGCACTGTACCTGCCAGCTGTTGTTCTTCATGTTTTTCATCTTGTCTTATGGCTCTTGCCCACAAAGGATGATCCAGCAACAAGTCATTCACATAATGACTTCAGTTTATTTTCAACACAGCCAGCTGCTTCACCAGGTGGGTCTTATGTTTCTTCACTGGAACTAACAGCCCAAATAAGTCTTGATGTTTCATGGTGGTGAGAGTTGCAACATATCAGGAGTGATGGTGAAAGAAAAATAGCTTTCTTTTTGGAGACACTGCAAGGTCCAAACAGCAGCACAAAAAAGCAGACAAGGGACTTTTCTATGACATTAGTTAAGTTCCATGAACCCAACACCACTTGATTTATTTTGATGCATGGCCTCTCTAAATGCTACCCCAGAGCAAGGACAAGCCAGCATGGAGCTATTTACAAATTACTTAATTAGATCATTGCAGAATGCTTCCTTTCTTGAGTACTTATTTCTTAATTACTGGATCCAGAGCAGCCTGGGACAAAAGCCACCAATGCATGGAGTACTTTGGAATTGTAACTGCTTCCCTTGGGTCTGAGTTTAACTCTCTCCTTTAAATGTTCAATGAATAGTAAATAACTCGTAGCAATATGTTATACTTAGGTGAACTGTGAGCATTATAAAGGCTTTCAGGGGTACTAAAGTCTTCAGATACACACTTCAGTAACTGCAAGTATGTAGCCTAGCATCTGCATTATCTAGTGCGAGACTGTAAGGGAGGTATTTGCCCATGTGCAAAAGCAAACACGCTTGCTTGTTCGTGGCCACTGCAAACACTGAGATGCTCACGCACATACACATACACAGCACTGATATGGAGTTCAAAACTTTGCTTAAACATTACCAAAGGATAACATCTTAATGAATAGAAAAATACAATATCCCATCAATATGAGGATAGTAAAAATAAGTAGTGAATGAGGAAGATATCTTATGAGTACAGTAAATTCCAGAGTTTTAAGTACAAGTTGTATAAGCACTAGAAAAGCTGAGACCTAAACATTTTCCTTGTTGTTACTGAGAAAGAGATGGGAATTAGGCTGCACACAGCCTAATAAACAAATAAATAAATAAATAATATATCTATAGCTTTTCACTGTGGTTCCTGACAAAACAAATTGCTATTCCTATGTGCTCTGACAATCTGCTGCGGTGCCTCTAATGAGTCATTGGTATTAGCTCCACATTCAGAGAGTATCCACACTGTCTACACCAGAGGATCGATCCTGCAATTGCATTGAACATCTGTGAGATGTAGCGTGCCTTCCATTATCATGGCTTTAATTGGCAGATGAAAGTACAGAGTTCCTCTCAGAACCAGACCTGAACAAGTGTTTATAATACAGAACATGGGAAAGCAATTTGCCTCCAAAGCATTAGTATGGATTGCTAAGTAATCTATTACAGCAAAAAACACAGAACATTAGCGCATGTTGGAAGGAACAAGCCAACTACACTGCACCTTTTAAACCAAAGCAATAGGTTCCTGAGGAATGGTGTACACACGCAACAGGAGTCATCACTTAAACTTCTCATCTCTGCAGACATATGGCTATCTATGGATTGCGTGGTTCAGGCTGTATCTCATTAAATAGTATTATTTTGTATGGCTATTCTTTTTTTAGGATGCTGGACATACTAAGCCACTGGGATGAAGCTGTAATACAATAAGGGGTAAAAAGGTTCAGGGAAACTATGGTGTTCATAAACTGCTGACAGACAGTACGGATAGACCAGTTCAATTTTTTGTTGTTGTTATTGCCTCTTCTAAGCATTGGCTAGGAATCAAAGTAGTGCTGTTCTAACAGTAGGCAGATGTCTGGGACTTTCTTGATGGGCTAGTGTCATTTCTCCACTCCTGATCCAGCTGTGACCCTGAAGAAGAGATGTGCAAATGTAAGGGCTGTGAAGAGTGCTGGTTAAGTTGGTAAAGAAGGGTAGAGAGAGGAATTCATACTTATACCAGCTCCTATTTATCCCTTTATTTTCTGCCTCCTATTTGAAAGCTTGGTACTGTAATCGCTGTATTGCATTTGTTCTTGTACAACGCCCAGGGGAACAACCCAGAATGAAAAATGTCTCAGTATATAGTGACAGAATATATATTGTCAGCTTTAAAAAAAATTAAAATTATGAGTTGAGCCCAAAAAATCTTGAGATGAGTGTGGAAATTACACGGGCTTTTGTCTGTATGTTAATAATATGTTTGGGTCCATTGCATTTCATGCCTTGTTTTTGAGATTTTAAAATGAGTTTTTCAGGCAGCTCTTCTCCCCATGCCTCCCAAAAATACTCAGCTCAACGTGTTTTTCTGTGTATAATACAATATGCATGAAGCAGAGCTCAAGCAACAAATAGACTGGTAAGGGACAAAGGCTATTGCTATAGTAAATCTTCACCCAAGCAGACTGCTCAGGCATGCACTTCATCACAGCAGCCTCTACTTTCCATCCATGGTTCCTGCAGCACCATAGCTGGAGAGCAGACACCCTTTCCATGCTCTTCTCCCTGGCAGGCATGGAGTTTGCCAGGATGCCAGGAAGTGGGATTTCAAAAGCATAGTTGAGAAGACAGATTCTTCTCTGCTTCAGCAGCTGAGGGGGTATGGGTGTGTAGAAGAGCTCCCAAAGAAGATGAGAGAAACTGAGGCTTACTCTAGAAGTATTCATATTGCAAGAGGTGGTTCTAACTGTCTTCCCTTAAGATATTTCATGTTTTTGATCCACGCCCTTACCTAATGCCACAGTGCTTTGTATTGCTTATGGGTTATGCAAATGTTATAGTACTGTCCTTGAAATGAAAGCAAAGGTTTTCACGCAACACTGTAGTTCCAGCACCTGGAAAGAGAGTCAGTATCACAACACTCCAGCTAAAACTAAGAGTAGGACACAAAGCAATACAAGTGAGGATTGATCTTCATCAATAATCAGCCAGGGATAAAACTAATTATGAGTGCACTGTGTCAGTTAGGACTGCCACAATTGTGTATGTGAACTGCAGTCCCTAGGGATGTATGCAAAGGGGATATTTCTCTGAGGTACCACTGGCATATGCTGTTCTTTGCCTCCCCTGAAAGGCTGGCCGTTTAAAATCAACATATACTGATAGTTCTTGACCTTTCTAGGATCAGCCACGATGGCCAGAGGTTGGTAGGGAGCCAAGCCTACACCCATTCCCTGACCTTTTTGCACATCTGCTGTGAGGATAAGTCCACTCCCAGCAATCAGGGTCCAAGGTCTGTTTAACACACACAGTGTAATAAGGAGATTTCCTCATTTTTCTTACTCCTTCAGTCTTTTAGTTGAAGTTACAACCGAGGCCCAAAAGTTGTCTTATTCGAAAACTCAACTTATTACTGACATTCCTTTTACTTTAAAAGTTTAATTCAAATAGTTCCCTGCAAATGACAAGTTCCCTTCAGTGTAAAAGTGATAGTGTGCTACAGAACAAAAGAACTAATTTTACAAAATTAAACATAAGCAAAGACTCATTTATGTGACCTCTGCATAATCCAGCACATCAGCCCGCCTGATAAGCAGAGCTGTGATCTCAGGTTTTAGACTCATTCATTTTAAACACTAAGCATTTGATTCCTTCTCGATGAGCTCTGTGAAGAGATAACTGACATCAGTTTTCTTTGCGTCTTTGCAGTTGTTGTAACCTCATTATTCTTTGAATTATCTTGGCAGTTAGTCATTTTTTAGGTTTAGTTGGTGCCATCTCGTCTGTAGAGCTCTACAGTTGAAAGTACAACACAAAGAAAGGTCACAGCACAAAAGCAAGTCAGTCTCCATCTTCTAGCACTCATAGGGCTCCTTTTGTTTTGTAATTGTCCATTTTCTATTACTTGCTTTTGTTTCCTGGCGATTGCATGATTTCATCCTGCCCATGCAGCTCATGTGAATGTCCCATGAATGCTAGAAAAGTTCCTTTTCTTCCTTCATGCTGCCTGTTTTTACCATTTCTACTGGAGCTCTGTAATTGGGGTGAGGTAACACACCCTCATGACTCAAAACAGCTAATCTCCAAAAGCACAATAACCGAGAAGCCTAGCATACATTGGCTTGTTGCTAGAAGTTAATATTCAGCAACTATGACAGGATTTAAGTAAAAGATTGTGCCCTCCTCCCCCCACCCCTGTCTCTCTTTAGAAAATAAATGTCTGATTCATGCAAAAATAATGTATGAACCATTTGCACTGCATTAAAAAAATCTGCTTGTTATTCTGAGACAATTCTGCCTTCTTCTGCCTGGAATCATACTGCTCTGCTTCAGATAACTTAGGGGTGAGCCAAAAATATAGGGCAGTATTTGCCAAAATATAGAAGCTAAAATTACACAAGTGTCGGGATAAAAATGGGCAAATGCAGTTTCTAATAGGCTTTAGAGCAACTGTGAGCGCAGGAGCAACATTCCTACAACAACTGCTTCACAATGGCAAGTATCATTTCTATACATGCAGTAATTGCCATTAAATGTTATGCTATCACTTGCCAACAGCGTCTACAGAGCTGTATCAGCGTGACCGCAGCATTCCACTGCGCTTAAAATAGAAATTAGCAGCGGTAGGTTCATTCTTATGGTCTAAGGGTGGGTAACAATTATTGGCCATTGCAAGGTCATTCGATGTGAGATGGCTTCTTTGTTCCACGTCCACTGTAAAAGGGAGGAGATAGCTGCAATTATGTTTCTCAGAGATTTGCACCACTGCTTCTCCTTTCATAACTCTGCTGCCTGTCAGAGGGAAACTGTACTATCAGAGGGCTGGTTAGTCATCAATATTTGTGAAGCACTTTTTTTCTCATGAGATGCAAGGAAAAGTATTAGTAATGCAAATACCAAATAGACATGCTCGACCTTCTATTGTTTTCTGTGTTTAATTTCAATCTCCAGCCGAATTCAGTGGGTGTTCAACATATGCTTAAGGTTAAACAGGCTTAAAGGACATTTCTGAATTGTGATGCTTTCTAAATTAGGAGCCCCATTAATTACTCATCTTGCAGAATGGAATTTAATTTATCTGGCATATTCTAAAGCACTTTCCAGGAATAAGTTAAATAGTGATTACGTGCTTTCCCAACTTCTATGAAACTCTTTTTTTGCACTGATTGCCTTCTTCTTCATAAATCCCTACTGGATTCACGAGTTCTTATTTCATTTCACTTCTCTTCATATATTTTTAAGCCTCTGAGGTCTAAGTTCACTTCTGAAGTCAAATCGGTGAAATGCTGTTGACTTTCTGGCATTTCTGAAAGTGACAATTTTCTCTATCACATAAATTACCATATTTCCTGTTATTTATTTTATGATACTGGTATTTCACTCACACAATTTTTTCTGTACCCATAAAATTTTCCATCTGGGATATAATTTTCTAATCCTTCTGTAAGCCCATGTATTTTATTTCACCTCTTAAAGAAATTTAATATTGTCAATCTGCTGTATTCTCTCTTGACGACAGATGATCTAAAGTTTACTTCTCAGTAAAGAATTCATTGGCATACAATGTGCATGCAAAAATACCACCTGAGAATGAGGAAGGGGCTACAGTTTAAGTTATTCTCATATGAAATCATCATCATATGCATGAACTTCTTACATTTGAAAATAGAGTCCTTTTCGCCATGCAAAAGAGGAAAACGTGGATATGCCTGGAGTCCTTTTGCAGGGTTAAGAACAGAAGCTAGTCACGGTCTGACTAAGCAAAAAAAGAAAATAAAAGTCAAGTGATTTTTTTAATAGCTGTAAAAAATATAAAACTTCTGCTTTTGCTGTTTTGTCCCAGACGAAGAGTGAAGTCTATACAGCCAAAGACCACGTAAGACCAAAAGCAGAGGCATCATGTGGATAAAGTTACATACCAATAGTAACTCATGTGGTGCTATTTTATTATTGACAGAACAAAATGGGAATCATTTCTCTTTGTTAGGTCAGTATTTCCAGGGGCTTTATGATACAGGCCTTATTTTTCCCTGAAAAAACTTTGCATTTCAATTTGTTCTGGATACAGTAGAAGTCTATTTGAAATTTCCCCTTTTTTCCCCAAACAACAAAGTTCTGGATTAATTTCTCTTTCTTTTTCCTCCTTTAGAAAGAACTAGTTATTTTGCTACTAATCCTCAAGACTTTTATGTCATCCTGAGAAATGTTTGTTTGGAAAAGTCTCTTAGTGGTGGTAGATTAATTAGCCTGATACTATAAAACTGTTTGAAAGCATTCAGCTAATAATGATCCAAACACGCTCTTTGTTGAGGCCACAACTCACTTAAACAGCTGAGGCAATGAAGAGGGAAGGCAGGGAGAGTCAGGGTTAGGTGTTCACATAAATGTGTTATTGAAAGGGCTGCCTGTCTCCACTGCCTCTTGGCATATTATTGTAGGGAGCTGGGATCAAAGTGCTGAGTGCCACAGCAGTGATATATTTGCATTTCACCAAATAATATTAGATACATATGGTGCCCTTTACTTTAAAAGTTTACCCAAAGACTTCAGAAACCTTGGGCCAGTTTGTGTTTTTTTTCCTTGGAGAAGACACTGCACACTGGTTTTACTATACTAATTTCAGTAGAAAAATTTCCAAATTGGTCCAGGAGTAAGAGAAGAGGATTAGGGCTCAGCCTTGCTCCTTTTTTCTTGATGGACTACGGAGCTTTGATTGAATTATCTCAGGTACCAGAAGTAGTCTAGCCAGAAAAGAATGCAGCATGGTAGAGGCTAGTTCACATTTGCAAGAAGCTAGGGTTATTAACTTTTCTTTATTATTTGGTATCTCACACTACTGAATATTTTGCAACTCCAGTTAAACGGAGCATTTTAAGATTATGCTAAATGTTTTGCTCACTTAGAACCTTGAAAACATCTTCCAGCTTTCAACAGCTTATCCAAAGGTAAGTGCAAAACAGAAACATGATAAACCACTGAGTTTCAGGGGATTAAAAATCTCCTTCAAATTAATGTTCCTGTTGATAAAATGATTTAAGAAAACAGAGAGGGGGATTTTGAAGAATCCAAAATATTTCATCCTGGAATTTTTTAACTGGTTTTGGTTTTTTTTGTTTTTTTTTATAAACTTGCCATTTTTTTGTTTATTTACATTTTAATAATCTGAAAATTCATTGGGACACTCCATTCCCAATTTCGTGGAATATTTCTAATGGACCCAAAACACATTTTTTTTTCTTTTTGTGTGTGATTTGTCCACCATCAAAATACATCATCAGTAACAATGAATTTCTGTCTTGGAAATGCCCAGCTCAGTCCAAAGCCTTTCTCACCTCAAGCAACACTTCTAATCCAGACAAAAATGCAGAGAAATTTTACTGGAGAGTGGGAGGGAAGCACATGGGACAGTAGAGGCTAGAGGTTCTGTGAGAGAAAGTTCAGTAAAAGTGTGACGATGAGTGTATTTCACTATCATAGAATCATGGAATCACAGAATAATTTGGGTTTGAAGGGACCTTTAAAGGTCAACTGGTTCCAAACCACCTGCAATGAGCAGGGACATCTAGCACTAGATCAGGTTGCTCAGAGCCCCATCCAACCTGACCTGGAGTGTTTCCAGGGATGGGGCATCTACCATCTCTCTGGGAAACCTGTGCCAGAGTTTCAGCACCCTCACTGTAAAAAATTTCTTCCTCGCATCCAGTGTAAATCTACCCTCTTTGAGTTTAAAACCATTACCCCTTGTCCTAT
>Ga0181612_134278_pt1 | contig 10923 bp, 4 predicted proteins | sample HoacroProtozoa21_FD_119630 | JGI IMG/M metagenome (GOLD analysis project Ga0181612, IMG submission 119630) | Hoatzin crop microbial communities from Cojedes, Venezuel. Combined Assembly of Gp0051906, Gp0051904, Gp0051908 | reverse complement strand
ATTCAAGTGACAGGTATCCCAGATTAGGGATTGCTGTTGATAAATGCACTGTCTACAAAAGTTGAGATCAAGGTAATAGTTTAGAGCTTTGGTTAACATTGTGTTCCTGGGGAGATGTCTGACAAAGTCAGAGGCGTCACTCTTACCAAAAAGGCGTCCCTTCTTGGGGAGGAAGAGAGGTTCAGGCCTGTTGACCTGTCTGTCAGGTAAGGTTTTTGCTTGGCTCCTACTCCAAAGAGGGTTTTCAAAAGTCAATTTTTATACTATTGAAGTCTTTGGTGAGGTGGGACAAAGTCAATTATTATGTGTCAATTGGCTTTCCAGTGTGGTATGGTGTGTCCTCAGAGGCAGGACTCAGCAGTTGAGCAGGGGCGGGCTTCTGTTTTTGTCTGAAGCAACATCTGGCTGTGCGGCCTTCATCATACCCCAGGGTTCATTAAGTTTACAGTGGTGGGCCATCACACCTTACTTCTGTTTGATAAGCAAAGCTCATTGTTCAAGTTGAACTGCTCCCTTTTTTAACTCCTCAGTTCTTGATGCATGAGTCTGAGCAAGTCTTTCTTCTGCATTGACAAGTCCAGCAAGGCCACCGACCCACACCACTCGCAGGTGGACACAAGAAGTGTGACTTGGTGACAGCCCACCAGCACGCACCAGCTGCTCCTGTGTGCCACCGGTCTGTGCTGCCACTTGCAATGCACAGCTGGTGGTGGGGAGCCAGGGAGAGGCACATGGACAGCTGGGGCTGCTGCAAGGCAGTGGGCAGGAGCCCAGCAGGGCACCAAGGCTTCTCATGCCCCCTCTGCTTTCTGCCTGGAGAGATGCTGTCTGGAGGAGAGCAGCTGGGGCAACGGGGACTTCTCTCTTGTTCACGTGGGATATTCAGGTTCTTTCAGTTGCTTGGGTTTTTATTTATTTGGCAAAATGAATCACATTCAGGAATGTTATGATATGCCTGTTAATTTTCTTCTGAACATGGAGAGGGAGCAGGTCTCCAAAGTATGAAGAAGATACTTACTTGACAGAAAGAGGTTAAGTTAGAGATTTGGAATAGACAGTTTGCTGGATAGCACTGCACTGTGTACTGCTGTACCTTACTGAGAAACTCAATGAAAAGCAGACAGGATTGTTTTCATTTTTTTGCTGTAGTTTCTTGTGTATTATTGAAGTTCATATGGACTGGTACAGTTTTGTGTTAGTTCTTATTAGTAGTACCTTCACGTTATTGATTATTTCTGCAACTTGCAGATAATTGCACTTCCTACCACAGTATGATCTTCCTTCACCAATAGACATGTTGGATATGAAATTTCTAAAAGTTGTTTTTAGTTTTTGTTCACTTGACATTACATGTGTCGGAGGTCTCTGGGAAGTAGCTCACACCTTTTGCTCCATATAGGAACATTGTTGCTACCATGACACTGGGGAAGAAGTCCAAGTTCAGGGTCTTGCTCTGGTTCCACATTTTAATAAAGCCAATCCTAGCTGCAAATCCCCTCCGCCTTTCTTACCTCTGTAAATGGGATTTAGTCAATAATGAAATTTAAGCTGTATTACCTCTTCAAAGGCACAGACTAAATGAGACAGGCTCCTTTCCACAAAGTTGATGTGTCATTAACTTCGGTTTGGATGCTCTAGATTTTGCAGCTGCACTGAGCAATGATAGTGATGATTAAACACATAAATATCAGTGCAGCAAGTCATGTTCCTTAGTTACAGCTACACATCAAAACTGTCTCACCTGTAAACCTGGTTTGTAACCTGCTTGACTGTGGAAGGACTACAGAAGGTGCCCCTATATGTCTTGGTATCAGCAGTAATGCTCTGCTGGGTTTTGTTTACTAGAAACAAGACAATCATCAGAGTGAAGTCTTGGAGAGACAGTTAAGCTTGGATTGTATTCCCAGAGGCTAGTTACCATAGAGGCTTTTTTACCATGCTACTGTTTCCTGAACAACAAAAGGAAATCCAAGCCTCAGCCCTAAATCCTGCGTTTACTTTCTTTCCGTTTTGTCTTGAAAGAAGCAGAAACAAATGCATGCCCATTTGTTGGTTTGGTTTTGACAGGATCTTGACTGACTAGCTCCCAAACTCGCACAGAACAGACCATGCCTTTGTCTCGAGGTATAATCCACCTACCCAATTCCAGAAAGTCATTTATGGAGTAAGGTAAAAAATACAACTAGAAGAAGCTAGAGGAAAAAAACCCCCAAAACTTACAAACTCAGTGAGGAAGTGCTTAATGCAACATGCAGAGAAGTGATTCCTTAGCCAGCTGTCTGTACAAGGAAAGAGAACAGGATGGAGCTCTGGCTTGGTAGGAACTGGTTGCCTCTATTGGAAAGGCCCCTGGAAGAGGAAGACTTCAGGGCCAGGCCTGCTGCTGGTGAATATCCTTGGCAAACGCCAGTGCTTGCCTCACCTGTAGAGCCCCAGTACACAACCATGAGCTGCCTCTCAGTAGCACGATGTCAGCGATGGTGAGAAGAGCAGGGGGACCTGGGGTGCTTGTACACTCAGTACCAAGTGACTTACTGGTGCTTGCCTCCGAGTGAAAAATGCACATCTAGTGTGAGACCTTTTCAAAATTGAAACATAGAATCCTTTTGCTTTCCAAAGGCACATTTAGTGCAATGGGGGAGAGGACTTCCTTGTATGTACTTGGGGTGTTAATGTAGGCAGCCATTTGAATGAGAAACAGACATCTTTTAATGCCAACAGCGAGAACTGTCAATCTCCAGTGAGACGGGGGAACATATGATTCTGTCAATCCTGTTTTGCAATGCAGCCAGCTTCTTCCCACACCACAATCTCGCTGCACTGCCAGCACACAGGGTGTCTGAAATATTGCAGTCGGGTATCAGGAGTCAAAATGGACCATTAGTAATACAGAACATTCTTAGAAGAGACCTAATCCACTGCATTGATGGGAGGGAATGAAATGTGGGAATGCAGATCTAAGGCAATCAAATATCCTTGGATCTTTACAGCAAGGATACTGTGATGAGGGGGGAAAATTAAAATTTGTTGTAACCAGAATAGGCACTGCAAATATTTACAGTAAATTATTCATGTTCACATATCACTGCTTGGTCTCACAACAGTTTTTCGAGCAGGCATCTTTTCCCATTGCTCTGTTAATGGACCAGATTTCTAAAAGGCTGCAGTTATGAATTGCTCTGAATTACCTGAAGTGACAGCTCTTTCCTTAGCTTATGAATTCATTCTGATCACCAACTCAGTTTATAACCTCTAACTTCTGATACACCTTCTTTTTCTGCAATTCATTCCCCACAGTGATCGTCTGTAAACTTACTTTATAAGTGACTTGGAACAAGTATAATTTAGAGATGAATTTGGGACTCAACAGCTGTGATAAAATAATAATTTTGTTTTATTTGAAGTGTGATTTTTTTTTTTTTATTTATATAATAGGTCTTTAATGAGTACACTAAAAAGTATTCCTGAATCCAGTAGCGTTACAACAACTGATATCTCTATTTACAGTAATTACCCAGAAAAGCAAAGCTTTTCATCACCACCCGTCGACCTGGCTACCATTAGTGGCTCTGCCGCATGCAGAGTCTCACCAGAGATTTGTCTCGGTGTTTTTCAGATTGACCTGAATTTTCATATCCATAAATAACTGCAAGCACAAACTTGTTAATATGAAGGAGTCGGAGCACTTTTTATTCAGTTCAGATCTCTAATTGCTAGGCTTACAACTGAGACTTTTATTGTTAGGAATACTTATGGGTTGTATAGAATATGTTCAGTTAACAGTTGTTTGTTCCAGAAAGTTGATGCGAAACTGGTACACTACTCTTAAATTCCCCCAACTCTAGACCTGATTTCATTTCTCTAATTACTCTGAAGATCTTTCCAAACACTGAAAATACCTGCTATAAAGGTAAAGGTTGCAGTAAAATTATTTTGTAGCTATCAAGTTAGCTTTATGTGTACTATCTGTTCAGAGGGAGTACTATTTTCCTCTTAAAAATGTTCTATCACTCTTCAAACCCTAAGAATTTTCTTTTTTTAGTGTATTATTTAGTATAACAGTATCTAAACAGTGTTAAGCCATATTGAAATACTTTCACAACTGTGTGTCACAAAGCATATACGGTGTGGCACAACTTTCCTGAAGTGGTTCTTTGTTACCTGTGTTGAGCCTAGAATGGGCTGCAAGCAGTGAAAATTGAACCTGTTTTTATCAGAAGACATGATTAGCCACTGAAATAAGAAAACAAAGAATCTGATGTTGTTGTCTAAGTGCTCAGATGAAAACTGATAATATATATGCAACAGGGTTAGATCATCTAATGGCCCTTCCTCATATTGAGTGGCAGCCTCTCTGTGGTGGCTCTATCCTGTTTATCCTTTGGGGTATGCTAAAAGCGAAGCACTGTTTGATCTCCCAGTTGACTTTTGTTTTTCTGAGGAGATTAGCAGTCAGCAAACCATGACTTATATGCTGCGAAACCTACAAAAAAAATCTGAGTGCAGACGTGTGAATTCTGTGTAATACCTGACTTCAAATTAAACACACAGCAATGCTTGGAAAGCATAAAATTAATTCAGGCTCAGAGTACAAGTGGAGATATTTCAGGTGAGTTTAAAAAGTCATTTGAACTAATGCTGTTGGTAATTGATCTAAATTACCACTAGTGATTTACTGTTATTCTACTCTGACTAGAACCAATTTTTGCTGCAAAAATTTATGGAATGAATAAGCTTTTTGATTCTGCTTCACTGCTGAAGGAAGCTTTTCTGCAGAATAGATGGAGCCTTTTCTAAACCCCACCTCTCCTTGTCTTTTTCAGTCCACTCATCAACACATTTAAGAATTCTGGATTTTGCTTTTTGCTAATGGGGTGTCTAGGGAGGCTAGCTTGATAGCAGTATGAAGCTGCTGACTGTTAACTAAGAGATCATTAGCACAGGGATTCATGGTATCTTGACTACTTTAGCGGAGTCCCTGCTGTATCCTGGACAAACAGCACCTCTCAGCTTCTTTCTTGGAAGACAGTAGAGGAAATTCCTACGCAGCTCTGACTAAACTTACATTTTGCTCTGGTGCCTGGAGTGTTTGTGTTTGATCATGGATGCGATACCAATAAAGCCAGAGGAAAGTTGTTGATGGAAATGCTGACAGATGTTTACAGCAGATCCTAGTGTTTCATCCTAGATTAGCAGAAAATCTTGTCACATTGATGTTTAAGTCTTTTTTTCATGAATGTTTCATCACTAGCAGGAATAAGCCTTTGTATATCAATAATTTTCTACATGTTCCCTCTGAATTTTTTTCCAAATTAAGTCATATTTGGACTTCCACTATCACCTAAATGTCAGATGAACAATGTCATTTAGGCATATCTGTGCTGACTGTCATGCCACCAGCTTTTAAGGCACTCCAGTTTTGAGGCAGAACTCATGAACAGGGGCCAGGCAAATTGGCTCCAGCAGAGATGGGTAGGCATGCAGGGAGGAAGTCCACGGCAGCTGGTGTGATGGGCATAGTGGATGCCCAAGCAACTTGGCAGAGCAGATGTAGAAGAGGCACATGTGGCTGAAGCTCTGCTGGGCTGCCTGGCTCACAGTGGGTACCCACGTGAGCCTGGTGTCCAGAGCTCAGATCTCTTTCCCCCTGGAAGCTGACACCCTCTTTTTGGCTGCAGGCAATTGCCTCACCCTTTTTCTTGTACAGCTGAACTATGTGCTGGGGTGCAGCAAGGGCCAGCTGCTCCCAAAGGGCAGATGGGACAGGAACTGAGGTAACTGATACTTGTGACACTGGCCCAAGTGGTGAGGTGCTAGGGTTGTCCTCACATGATGAGGAATCAAGCCCATGTCAACACTCACCTAGAGGCACTGTCTGCACCTCTCCTGGCTGAGAGCTTACAGTTCACAGTGGAGGAGACAGAGACCGTGCCTCTGCTCCAGTGAAGCTCCTAGTTATCTGTCATGCTCCAGCAAGTCACTGGTGGAACGCACAGTGTGTAAGGGGACTGGAGCTCCACCTGCCTTAAAGGCACTTCTAAGGTTTTTCGCTGACTTTAAAATAGGGCTCCTTTGCCCCTGGCAGCACCACTTCTGTACCAGGGAAGGGGAGCCTCTCTCCATGCAGTTACTGTGTTGTTCTCCATGGCAGTGCACGCAGCTTAAGGTAGTAGACCCAGTGAATGGAAGAACTGCAGCTGGGTCCCTAACCAGACATGAAAGACACAGGGTGTTAAAGATGTTGATGAAGACCAAAGATTAAAACAAATCATAATGCCACCTAGAGTAATTTTTTTTTTCTGGTGATTTCAAATCAAATTTTGCAATTTAGCTCTTGAACCTTCAGCTTAGGTGAGCATCGCAGCTTCCATTTGCTAGGAGGACACCTTTTGGGTCCTCAAAAGTGAGGATGAAAAGTTTGAGACCTCAAATGCCAAAGCACACTTCTTACTACCTTTGACAGAAAAAATATATTTCAAATTATTTGTAGACTCTTCATACGACCTTGTACAGAGACGTAGGTGCAGGAAGTGGTTTCTGAATGTTTAAAATGCCATTAATTACTTGTATATCCCATACTTGTGGAAGTCCAGCTGGTAAAACAAGAGACAATAAATGAGGAAGTGTTTAGCCTGAAGACTGAAACTTGTCATGGGACTCAGTATGTGAACCAGAGCAGCAGCAAATATGTCAGCATAGTTTCAACACAGTTTGGGCTTTCTAAGTCAAATTTAAAAGAAACCTTTCAAAAATGTGTGTCTTTATAGCATATGGAACTTTTAATTAAAAGCTTCTGTTGTCCCTGAGTGTTAATCATTCTTTTTTTTTTTCAGCATTGTAGTTTTCTCAACTCTCCCCCAGGTTCTCAAAAGGAATCTTATTTTTCAGATAGCATCCACTCTGATGTAACTAAGCTATCCTGTAGCTACAGGTCACCTTGTGAATTTGTTAGGGATAAGTCAATTAAATGTATCTTTGGGGGGAAAACTGGCATAGAAATTAGGTAAGAGAGTAGACAGCTGTAGTGGTGAATACCATACTAGAGATATCTGTTCTCTCTCCTCCTCCACAGAGTTCCCATGTAAGCTGGCAAAGTGTGTGTCAGACTGCCCATAGATGAGTATACCTCTATTCCTCAGGCTGATATAGAAGTGAAAAATATGATGATAAAATGCTAAGTTGCAGTAACTTGCAGCTACTATGAAGACTGTGGATGAGAGCCGTAAATTAGCCTTCACCATGCAGCCCTGCTCACACTGCCTCAGTTTGTACATCACTGACCATGGTACACTTTTGTACCAAGTCCTCATGTGGAACATGCACCCCTGGTGCTCTGCCCTGACTGGCCAGGCTACAGCCCATCCCTGTGGAGTAAGAGACCTGCTCCAGCTCAGGCTGTTGAGAGCTGAGCAGGGGTCTTCCTGAAGTTCTCTGCCTCCTGGCTGTTGCTGGTAGGAAAATACCCTTTATGCATGCAAGGCACCCAGTAGCTAACCAAGCACATAGGGAGGAAGAAGCTGCCATTCAGAGTAATGCAAAAACGGAGGGGAAAACCAGGAATGATTTGGAGAGCCTGAAAGGAAAGGGCGGCAGGTTCCTGCCAGAAGGACAGCAGGTGGGGTGGGAGTGAGGATGAGGGAAACAGTGAAGAAGTGAGAAGCAGCATGGTGACCCACTCGGGGATCACCACTGCTAGTTACACTCCACAAGCCCTATGTAAAAAGCAGTATATGATCCTATGTTCTCTCAGCTTATTATACACAGGCCACTAGGCAGCCCTAATTAAGATATTTATCAATTCATCATAGCCTGATCATCATAACCAAACTGGAGCTATGAAAATCCAACCTATTATTTTCTGTAAGAAGAGGTTTAAATATAGGTACACTTATTTTCTCACGAGTAGTCCTTGGTCCGGTAATGACTCTGTCGAGATGTGTTACACAGCATTTCCTTAATATAACTTAATATTACATTAGGAATGAAAGTGATCTTGTATAATTACAGACACAAGTAAGAAACATAGACATGTGATTTTTACCTTCCTTTGAGTCCTACTGGTACATGAACTGTTCCCAGTATCTCTCTTCATTCAAAATGACCTACTTATCTGTAGATAGCTTTGGCAGAAATGGCTCTGATAAAATCAGATGAATTTTATTACTGACTTAAAACAATTTTTTATAAAATTTGATGGACTTTAAAGAAAGAATGTTTATATGATTCTGTACTTTTGGACTTCTGGAAAATAAATAAATGTTGACAAAATTATGTTTCTATAAAATTCTGTATCTGTAGTCTAGATCCAGACTGAATAAAGGTATGCAAACAATCTTGATCTTAAGTCCATCTGTATGATTTTTCCAGGCAAAAGTCATCAGAGATAAGCATTGGGGATATTATCTCCAAAGAAAAAAAGAAAATAATTTATATGTATTTTAAATCAAGAAGTAGAAGAGTTTAATTGCTGCAAGATTCATTCCAGGGGTTGGGACCGTATTTCCACACTTTTTGTTCCTAAGCTGTCAAAATAAAATTCTGTCAAAAGTGTCAAAGTTCTAATGGGTGGAGAAGAATTTTTCCATTTTGTTATACTTTCCTTTGTTATCCTTTTCTGTTTAATAACTTACTGTGGGTGAAGCAACAGTCTTCATTTAAAAAATAAAAAGCTTTTTGTGTCACTTTTGTGATGCCTCAGGCTACCGCTGTTTGTGTGATTCTTATGTCACTGTCACAGGGATGCACCTGATTTCACTTTGGTGTTTCGCAGAGCCCGGAGGCAATATTGTTCATGAAAAAAATAGCAGATGGGAAGGACCACTGAGGATAGTTTACCTGCTCTAATCTGTGGCTGGAAAAGTGTGAAGAGGCTGGTCCTCATGCCACTTGGACAAGTTCTACACTGGCATACTTTCTTCTATTCAGAGGTGTTTTGTTCAATTGGTCTTAGGTCGTAAAACCCGGAGTGAGCCTTGTTAACTCTGTGAGGGTTGTGAAGTCACCCAGCAACTTAGCCATCTTATGGTGCCCAGAAGTTGCCTCTAAATGACTTCTGTGGGATTGGAAGTGGGGAAAATGAAAAAGAACATGATGTGAAATGTCAGAAGAGAGAGTATACTATCAGTTGCCTTGGTGAACAAATATTGCTTCAACAGTGTCCTCTGTCATGTATATAGATGTCTCATAATTTTAGCAAATGTGGATCTTGAATCAAAACTAGATGGCTCAGGAATGATCTTCACTCTGGCAAGTGAGACCTCGTAATTTCCTTCAAGGTCAGGACCCTGCCAGTGAGTGCAGTTTGTGGTGGGTCTACAACAGCCAGCTGGGGAGGGGTGGTGGTCTTCCCATTGGCTGTACTAGGAGTGGTCAAAGGCCTTGGATCTCCAATCAGTTTTCTCCAAAATCATAGTCTTTCATCATAAAGACTCTGATTCTGTATGCTTTCGTTTTACAAAACGCATCTGTGAGACTGCAGAACTAATATTTATGAAGAAGTGGGAAAAGCAGTTACATAGGTTTTTGTCTTTTTCAACTTGAAAACTTGTTTAGTGTTTGTTACCGAACAGGTATAACTGAAATTATGAGGAACTCACTTGTGCAGTGCCACAATGATCAGCTAGTTACCTTTAAAATTGTAATGAGATTTTCTCGAGCATTTTAATTACTGAAGCCAAGGGAGCGCTCATGTTCCAAGAGAAAATTACAGTAAAAGTCACATTATTTGCACAGCTTACCCTCAGATTCTAAAATGCAATGGAAAAACTTTTCCTCAAGTTTAGTTTATTCTGCTCAAGATACAGGATACAGTCCCTCTGCTACATGGTTGATATTGTAACAACTCTCTGCATTGATCAGAAGTTAAAACTGCCTCAGGGAATTCAGAGCAAGCACTGGACTGACCCATCCAAAGCATGACAGAGTGATGCTGTGAACCTGTTGATGCATAAAAATTCTTCCGTTACTGTCCAAGTTTTCTTTTGCAATAAATGATGTTTCTTTATTTGTGAAAACCTGGGTCGTTCAAAATACGTGTTTTCTACTCCAGTTCCCAGCACTTAATTCTCAGTCTACCACCTGACTGTGTCTCATGGAAACCAGGAGTCCTTTGACATTAGAACCATATTGAAAATGGGGGTAATGACTCCTCCATCTGATCCAGTCAGAGGCATTTAATATAATGGTTTACTTTGCAAAAGCAACAGTGAATGTGAACACCTGCCTCATAGCTCCCAACGGACTCTTTTCAAAATAAACCTTCCTAATAGTTGAGATTATCTCAGAGAATATATTAATATCTTTCAAAAATCGCTCTTGAAAGATTACAAAGACCTTTGCAAAGCTTTCTGTTCTATCTCTCCCTTGAACAATGTCCTCTCAGTGGGATTCTACCAGAGAGACTGCTGTAAATGCTGTCCGCTCCCACATCAGCCCAGGGTTCTCATATCGGTCCACAAACCTGACAAACAGGAACACAGGGGTCTGGTGAACATCTTTGCAAAAATCTTTTAGCAAAAATTAACCTACAAATGTAGTCAATGCATATGTCTAAAATGCTACAAATCACCTCCTCACTCTGTTAGGTAACAGCCACTGATGCCCGTTCTGTGTCCCTAGTTCTCATAAAACCGGTGGGCTGAGTAAGATCTTCAGAGGTGCCCAATGCTCCATTACGTATGCTAATAATTTTTAAGTGTCTAGGTATGCCCAGTGTGAACTAGAGGCTTCTGAAGAAGTGCATTTTCAATAGAATGTTTTGATATTTAAGCCAAATGCAGTGTGTTACATCAATAGATCTTGCAACTGTTTGCAAAGAGATAGAGTTATTGTTCTTACTTTAAACGTGGCAAGTGAAGTGATTTTCTCAACGTCACCCAGAAGAAAAAGTGGACAATAGGATGCTTTTGTCTTGATCTTAAAACT
>Ga0181612_103427_pt1 | contig 10923 bp, 1 predicted proteins | sample HoacroProtozoa21_FD_119630 | JGI IMG/M metagenome (GOLD analysis project Ga0181612, IMG submission 119630) | Hoatzin crop microbial communities from Cojedes, Venezuel. Combined Assembly of Gp0051906, Gp0051904, Gp0051908 | reverse complement strand
GTATATGATATATGTTTTGTGAGAGAAAACTGTGTTAAGATTAGAGTTTTGGCCAGCATACCTTCTTTATCTGAAAGAAGGATGACATGTGGAGGAATATGTTCAATATTTGGAAACAATGTCTTCTTGCAGTGTCACGAAAAATGTATAAATGAGGAAAATGAGGGGAAAAAAAAGGAGAAAATTCTGAATGAGGAAAAAATCTAGCTTGATCATATTGCTTCTGTGGAGATACATTCTAGTGGAACAGATGCGTGTTACTTAATTAAACTGTGCATTTAATAAGAGGCCTCAGATTAACATTTGAAACCCTAATTGTTATATTTCCAGTACAGTATAATACTGCCTACTTCTTTATCACTCTCCCAGATAAAAGAATAATTGATACTTGAATTTGATTTAAAGTGGTTGTCTTTGTTTTAGGGAAATTCCAAATTTATCAGTGGCATTACATTTGTCTCTTGCACTGCTGCTTTCTACAACAATATAATTAACACACTATGAGAGCCCTTGTAATAAAATAAGGGAAACCCTGTAATTGCCTTAGATTCATTCTCTTTATCTGTTGTCCTGTATGAAAGCAAAGACATTGTAGCAGTGGTGCTGTTTTATCCTGAAAAAGTACTGATGAAGGGAGGTGGAGGACCCTGACCTGGAAAGGCTCTGTCTCCTGCTTGTCAGTTTATTTCCATTCTGGACCCCTGTTTCTGTGGAGTTCTCGTTTATTGATGACATTTTTTTTCCCTTCTGAGACTTTAATCACTATTGAGTAAGAACAATAGTGGTATGAAAACCCTCTGAAGCTCCATGAAAATACAGTTGTAAAAATGTTCCAGCAGAACATCTGAGCAGATGAATTAATCCTCTGGCATGTGCATCTCGTAAGACTGGTGTTGTGCTTTTTCCTAGGCTGCCATCAGTGGTGGAGCACAAGTAAAGAACCTCTTTGTTGTTATCAGTGACTGTAGGTGTTTCAGAACATTTTATGGGGACTCGGGTATCTTAAGCTGTTGATTGTCTCTAGCTTTCCATAACGTTTCTCCAGTGGGAGTGTGCCATAGCTCTTAACCAAAGCATGATCTTTTCAATTTTTCTTTTCTACTTTCTTAGGCTCCAATAATAGATTATAACTTCTAATTCTTAAACAAATCACTTCAAAAGATTATTTAGTGGTGTTTATCAATAGTTCTAGCTTCAAATAATTAAAATAAATTACCAAATAGTAGATGTTTTAAATAAATAGCATTTCTGATAACTGAAATGTAGCCGCATTTTGAAAATACTTCCCAGTTAGTCTCTGAAATTAGGTGGTATTCTTCCTAGAACTGAACTTGAAATAGCTGAATAATTCTCTTCTCTTGGATAGTAGCTCTTCTTCTATGGTTCCAAATAGCTGAATAATTCTCTTCTCTTGGATAGTAGCTCTTCTTCTATGGTTCCCACAGGGGTTTAGTGTGTTGACTGAGGATTCTTCAGCATAGCTTCCCTCATTCTCTGTTTTTTCACTTGTGTCTAATGTAGCAGTTCAGGACTTGTCTACACAAGATACTGAGGAACATTGATGCAAGTCAACTAAATGTAGGAATTTAAAGAGGGCAGCTTAAATCCCACCAAGTCTCTGTGTGCAGTCTGCCATTCGTAATTGAAGTAGCCTCCAGTGAATTTAGTTTAATTCACTTCAAAGGCAAGATGAGCCAAACCAAATTAAGGCCACATTTTATTCCCAGATGAAAGTGTTTTCAAAGGAATTTAATGGACATGGACAAATCCAGTTAAATTAATTTGGGTCAATTTTCCTGAGTTCCATTGTATAGATAAAACCTTTGTAATAATGCCCTATTGGAGCTTTTATTTTTCTTCTTACTTAACACTGGTATTTTCTACTTGAGAAGGTAGATGGCCCATAATTCTACTAGTCACTAAATGTTGTCTTGTTATCTTACATGTTTGGAGAGTCCACGTTTTATAATTAACATGTAAATACCCCACTTTGCCATCAGGTCTACTGCATGTTACCTTTTGTTAGGTTGTTACCATCATTTTGGCTGCTTCAACTAATGCCTTCTAATTCATCACTGTAACTACATCTGCTGTCAAGATCTTATCCATCCAGCAGCTTTTTAAAGCATTTTTTACAGATTTTGCAGAACTGGGTAATTATTATTGCAAATAAGTTGTGACCACATGTCCCTTCTATAATGTAATTATGCAATGCCTCTTAATGGAGTGATTTGCCATTCTAGTAGAACTCCATGAAATGGAGCTTATTTGAATGGAGTCAGATAAATGTGCTTGTATGATTTAGGAGCTGGTCTTCCTAGCCCAGTACAGAGGCTTTAAGGAGCATTTTGGTGAAGTGTTCAGTAGCTTAAATGGTAAAGTTTGTACAGGTATGTTTCCTGAATAATATTTTGTTTCTTTTATTGGAGTTCTGAGAGCAGCATGGGCTTAGTCATACAAAACAGTTTGCAAAATTTAGGTCCACTTCATCTGCAATAAAAGTGTATAATATACATTTCGTTCTATGGGAGATGTTCTTGTGACTGCGAGGTTGAAAACTGGCTTTCACCTCTATATTCTTGGCAACTAAAACTGGAGGCTATTTGAAGATAGTAGTCTGTTTAAAACAAAACAGGTACAAGGCTGCTGAAGTAATCTCTAATCTAATTTGGATGGGATAAATACGAAGTGTAAAAGCAAAATACTTGAGAGGTGCTTTCTTTTAATTGGCCTTTAAAATTCTGTGTTATAGGAGTCTGAGCATAAATATCCACTCAACTACTATTATTAAGTCTGCTATGATCTGTGAAATCTGTTCCTGAGTGTTTGGCTTAAGCAGCTTAATGCATTGCATGAAAAAGCTGCCTTGTGTCCAGTGATTTACAGTCAAATTTGAATTTCTAGTGGGCTGGAATATCCTGCTGGTAGGCAGCATCAGTGCCATGCAAGTTAGGGCAATACTAGAGAGATTTTGTAGAAGTTGAAGACCTGGAATCTCTGAGCAGTAAAACCACTGCAGAGGGAGCTAGGAAGTCCTGAGTGAACAAAAGATGTGGAATATTTCTTTGCAGTCAGTTTTATTGTCACTCAGACACCTGAGGGCTATTTCTGTTAGGAAACAGAGCAAGCTTCTACTTGAAAGTGTTTGTTGTAACACTGTGCATCTTTCCAACTAAAGTCATCGTGTCCAGGAAAAAACTATCCTGAGAACTAAAGTTCTAGGAAAATGTGATGTCAGAATTTCTGTCTGTTTGTTTGTATTTATTTATGGTCTTGTACAGTCAACAAATTAAGGTGAACTTTTAAGTAAATAAATAAATAATCCCGAAGTCCTGGATCTTTCAGTAGTTCAGGTATGTCATATTTTAAATATGCACCTGATAAGTATTATAGGTAGGAATAGGTGATTTCTGATACCTTACTTACACATTGATGTGTATTGCCATTTTGAAAGCTCTGTATTGTCTGAGATAGCCACATGGAAATAGCAAATATGATGCAGACCCATACACTTCTGGAGCAGCAGCTGAAACCCAGAAGATACTGTGTGAGATGCAGACTAGCGCTAGCTACATACCTTTATTTGCCTGAATTGATTTCTACATGGTTTATTAGACTGTGCAGTCATGTTTTACCTCTGCTTTCTCCTCTTCGACATAATTTTTCTCTGTACCCCATGTGTTTGTTTTCCTCCTTCCAATTACTGGATTACGGTATATAAATAAATAAAACTGAATTACAAATCTGTTCACCTTTCTTCACATAGCTAGAGATGCTGTTGAGTAATTTGCCAGATATTTTCTCCTTTTTTAATTTTGACAACCATACACAGCTGTCATCAGTTAGGCTGGAATTTTAAAAGACTTTACATTATGTTGCTTCTGCTTTGAAATTTCTCTGAAATTGAGTTCTTTCTCTTAATTATTTTTTAACTGACTTAAAAAATAAAATCATGCCTCTAGGATGAAGTACGACAGTCATACGTTAAAGACCAACCAATCAATAACAACAACAACAAAAAAAATCAGAAGAAAATTGTATGCAAAAATATATGCCTTTCAAGACAAATATTTTAATTTCTTTTTTTTTTGTTTTCTTTGGGAAAGGTAGTTATTGCTGAAATTTGGGCTGAATGGCAGTGATGCAGGCTGTGGCGGAACAGATATGATTTCATTACTGGAGGGAAATACAAACAAAAGAAAAAAAAACTCTTAAATCCTCTGAAAGGATACTCGGGACTTGTAAAATTCTTGGAGAAATGCTAAGGCAGGTGATTCAAATCAGTAGCAGTTGGTCCTTCACACTGCCTGGGGGACCAAAGCAGCACAGTCTTTTTATTTCTGATCTGGGCAGGATTTTGGCATGTGCTTAATACTAAGCACTTGGTTCTGTGGGTTTTTGAACCACTACAATGATTTGTATAGAAGTGCTTTGGATGAGTGTGGCTTAATATACACTTACAGTTGACATCATGCTGTTATGATTATATAAAACATCAATGAAATTTTCCCATTGCACATATTTTGCTTAGCTCTTTGGGAATTCTTCCATGTTTCCTCAGTGTCTGGTGTCTTGAACCAGTATTTCTATTAGAATTTGGAGTCTTAATTTTTAAACGGAATTCTTATCCCTGAACAAAGTATTAATTTTTCCTTTCCTGCCAAAAATTAATAGCAGTCTAGTTGACAGGGAACAAAACAAGACAAATGTTCTAGAAAATGACATTGACTTGCCATTAAGTTCCTTTGAAAGGCAGAAAATTGTAGATGTAGACAATAACGCTACCTTGATGTGAGCTGTTAACACTTTAACATGTACGTGTTTGCCATGCTTGCTCCACAGCAGAAAACCTAAATGTGGTTATATTTTTAGCATTGTGGTCATATATTGGTGTGGTTTTTCTAATAATTTTTTTTTTTTAGTGAAACCTCTTATCAGATGTATAATTATCATCAGCTTAGTCAAGATGTGTGAATTCCTATAGCTAGTGCTTATATGTTTTACCAACTGAGTGTAAGTTTTAAAAATATAGGTCAGCTATGTTGTTTAGGCAATCACCTATCTTTTCATTGATACAATGTATTATATTCTTAATATTTGCATATGAAGATAAACATTTATAATATAGTCTGTATTTTAACATACGTTACATGTTTGTTTATTAGAAAACCAGACACTAGGGAGCAGAAGACTTTTTTTCTAGAGACACAATTTGTTCTTATGCTAATTCTTCACGTATGATCACTGTGAACTTTGAAAAGGGGCTATAAAATACTGCTGTGGATTTAAGGTGTTGTTTTTCACCAGGGTAAATTACTGCATAAACTTGTTTCCAGGAATAATTTCACTTTTAAACTTCTGATATTTTCTTTGCATCTGTATCTAAACCTCATCCGTATTAGGTCCTATTACAGGAGTAAGCAAATTCCTACACATGTGTAAATCATTTATGTAATTTTCCAAGTGCAAATTATAGACAGAAAGGGAAAAGGTTCAATACAAATTTTTGTCATATAGAAATTGTTTCAATATTGCAATGAGGACCATCTGATTCTATTGCCCAGTGAGAATAACCCCTAAAAGGGTTTCCTAAAAACAGCTTATTCAGTAGTGTCAAAAAACAGGCCACAGGATTGCAAGAAAACTGCCCATTTTTTAAGTCTGTTTTCCTATCACTGCAGAAGGTTGTATTGTACTTTATATGTACTTAGGTAGCTCTACTTTAAATAATTTAGTATTTTTGCCCCAGCTTGTAAGGAAAGATTGTTCCCAGCACTTCTGTCACTGGAAGCTGTGTCTTTATTTCCGGACTGTATTTACTGGTGGCTTGCTATGTTTATGAAGAGCAGTCTCAATCCAGTTCTCAACCTTGTTTCTTTGTCTCTGCAATCCAGGCTCTTTTAGTGACTTGTCGTAAGATAAAACACTTAATTTCTAATGATCTGTAGCCTTTCACTTCACCTGTTTCAGTCTGAGGTGATCTCTCTGAAACAAATTATTGAACTTGCTCACAGTATTCCAGAAAAGGCTTTGCCAACATCTGTCTTTTGTTTTTACCTTCTAGTTTCACTTTTAATACTGGAAAGCAGAAATGTTTGTATGAGTAATTGTTTCTGATTTTTCCATCTATATCTTGGATGCAGACCTGACTATATCTGCACAGAAATAAAAAAATATATATGTAAACATAAAGTCCACAGCTATTCAGGGGAACACTAAAACAAAGCGTGATTGAAGCGTTACTCTGAATATGAAAAGCTCACTGAATTGAGGTCGTATTATGTTGAATAATGTTGAAGTTAGCCCAAATAAATGGTAGGGAGAGGTTTCATGTTGAGAATAAGGTAGTCTTCCTGTAGGCAAACTACAGTATTGACAAGATTGTGTGTGTCTTCATTGGTGCAAAAACAGTAGAAATTCAGTGTCATTCCTTTCAGCTACTCTTGGCAGAGAATTATCTTTCTATATTTCAAATTGGTACTGTATCTTAATATTTAATCACCTTTTACCTGGGCAACAAATGCTTTGAACAATTAACTACTCTTGCATATGCATGGTATTCCTACTAGTCAAGCTGAAAAGCTGAGGCCCTACATTAACTACCAGTTCCCTTTAATCTGATGTTCCCCTCCTAAACAAATCTTCTCTAATGGATTTGATAGTTTAATTACACTTTTTCCCTTAATATTTTTTTATCTTGTATATGAACATTTGGCAAAGCGTTATCTAATGGGGAGCAGAGCAGCTTTAGAAATGTAATAACCAAATAAAAACACTCTATCTTACTAAAAAATTAAAGTCTCTGTGAAACTGTAAGTAAATACATTTTGCATGGAGAAAATAATGAGAAATTGCACATCCTGAGCTCAAAATATTTAAATGTTTCACTAAGAACAAATGGTCTTATTTGGTGCATTTGTTCAATTTCATGATATTGTCAAGATTGTAGAACCATGACATTCTCTGTCAAATATGGCATGTCAGAAAGAATTACTTTTAAAGTGTGGAGCTGTGCACAAACAGGGTCTTTCTGCCTTCACAACCAAAAATGCAAGCAGCGTGAGCATTCAACACAAGAGCGTTCTGCACTCAGCCTGTATATTGCCAAACGAGCTGAGAGGAATCAGTAGTGTTAGTAGGCATTTAACCTTGTCACACTGCAGCAATATTTTAAAATAAAAGTGTGTCTGGGAACTGGGTTAATGCAATTGGTGAGTGTCTCTCCACTGGCTTCCTAGAGCACCGAGACTGGGCATGTTATTGATGGTGCTTATTTCATCCTTTCTTCAAAAATTATGAAAGTAAAAGATCTCAGGTGCAATTTAATCATTATGTCTTCCTGAGGGTTTGTCCACTGTGCACTGTTTTCTTTCTGTCCTCACTTCTGTTTTGTTGGCTATTGGTATTCTGAGGGCATGGGATTTGTTTTAACATACCTGCTTTTCCTTCAGTAGTTAGCCCTATGCATATCTTTCCGCCTGTTTGGAAAAAAATACCTTCATATTGTTTAACTGGATGAAGCTATTTGATTTTAGGAGTGAATCTTAGATTCAGATGAAGAACGTTCACTTCTAAGTATGACTCGTTTTTAAGACAGAAGTACTTAAGTAGAAAATATCAAATATAACTGAGATTGTATTAAATTGATGTGAAGTCCTATTAACATTTAGAAGCAATCAGTATCTCTCCTTTAAATACATTTTAAATGCTTTTTCTTACAATATACAGCAAATTATCCACTTTCACTGCCTCTGGTATTTGCATTGTATAAAGAAGAAATTATTTAGGGAAGAAATGTGTCTAGAAGTTGAGTGGAGTGAAAACCAAGGTCTTCGTTCTGTTTTGAGGGTCAAGATGTTTCCATTTACATTCAGTTCTGATGCCATGAAAAGCTGGAGATGAAGACTCAATAGTCGGAAGGCTATTAAGCAGATATTCTTTATTACGGCGCCGGGCACATGGGGGATCTCTCCTCCAAACGTGCACGCCAAACACGGTATCATTTCAGGTTAAATACAATCACAACTTACATATTCATTGTATTTCCCAGAAATGCTTAGCATATTCATGACTTTTCTGATAACTACTTAGCATATGTTAATGTCTTTCACGCATATCTGTTAGCATCCCCGAGTGGTCATCGGGGGTCTTCAGATGAAGGCTTCTACTCTTCCTCACAGTGTCCGCTGGTTGACCTTTTTTCTGCGCAAACTCAGTTCTAAGATCACGTATACCATGTCCTTCCAGATTGTTTTGCTCCGGTCTTGTTGCCCTCTTGGTGCTTCTTTATCTCTGTAGTTTGGTACATCTGCCCTCCCAAGGCTGAGATGTCCAAACAAATAACATTATTTAGAAGTCTCTCTGTCTTAGAACTTTCCTCCCCCCCCCGCCCCCAGCAGCAAGTCAAGTTTGTCGAACTAGCCTTATTTAGGAGCCTCTTTATCTTAGAGCTTTCCTGTCTTCTCAAAACAGCAAGGATCTACTTTAGCTTAATTACAATCACTCTAGAAAGTGGAAATTTTACATTTACGGGTATCAGTTCAAAGTGCCCTTTGTGTATCATGTCTGACACATTTGAGAGGAAAACTGTAAGTATATATGTGTGTCTATATTGTTAACCACAAGAGAAGTGATGCTTATTGACAGGTGGGTGGATGATTGTGTTAGATCTTCTCCAAGTGTGTATATTTAAAGTGTATATATTGTCCAAGTGTGTATATCTAAAGTATATTTAAAGTGTAAATTGTGTTAATGCTTTGACTACCCATCTGGACCAAAGGTGGTGGTGGTGGTTTTGTGGGTAAGGAGAGACCATACTCATCTGGTGAGAACGGTAAGCCTGGTAGCCGTCTGGCTTGTGAGTCACTGCCTCCTTCTTTACAATTTATTTTCTTTTTTGCTTGGTAGATTTTACTATTCCATCTGGGTGGGTTTTAACATCTCATAGTAGTTTTCTGGCAAATACTTTTTTTAAAGCCTCTTTTTGTTGAGTTTTGGTTTGTTTTCCCGCCCCAGGGGGGGATGACAACTCGCCCTGGGGAAAAAATTAGTACTAGTTCAAATGTATAAAGGGAGGATCCTACCAACTCTCTCCTTGCCACCTGCGATAATTGTGACTACTAAACAGGGTAGGGAGGTGATGTTTGCTGCATGAAAAAAGAAAAATAGCTAGTACTAACAGTTAGTAAAATAGTGCAAATACTGCTATAGTAGGAAACGTAGTAATGAGTTCTGGAGAGAGCTGGGGGGGTAGTTCTTTTGGGGCATTTTGAGGGGTTTTTTGGTTGTTTGGTTTTTTGCAAGAGCTGTTAATATTTGTGGGTTTGGTAGCACCACATTCAGTTTATGATGTCTCAGGGACTTTGTGAGGCCTTACCAGTATATGAGGAATGATTTTCCACAGCAGGTTGCTCCTCAGTTGCCTGAGTAGCAGAGATTTTAGCTGTCTCTTACAACATTGGATGTGCTTAATTCAGTACTATTGAAACCTGGAGTCTGCATGGAAATTGTGCAGGAATCCAGCTCCAGTCAGCACAATCCTGTAGATATTTTGTCTCATTTTTAAGTAATCCAACACAGTGAATCAGTGTTACTTCAGGTAATCAGTGGTGGGGTTTCTTCTGTTTTCTTTTGTTTTTAACATCCACTAACATGCTTCATCGTTGATTCTTCTATCTTTTCATACATATCTGTCTGAATAAGCACTGTTAATCTATATTGTGCTGTTAATTTAGGTCTGATGAGCAACAGGAAGAATTAAGTAGCACGGATATTTTTGGACAAATGTTCTAAGCACAGTTGCAAGGCCCAGAGCCTAGAGAATTATCTAGCACAGTGCACAGGTATAGAGGGAGCGTTCAACTAGAAGATATTTTCCTCACACTGTCATGGATTTGGAAGGTCTGGATTGGATGTGCTTTCTTGGCACCCAAAAAAGGCAGGTGTGTTCTGCCTGCACAGCTATTTATCATTGTATAATGGAACCTGGATAGTATTTAATTCTAAATTATTGTTTTTCAGTAAAACAACAGCTAGCCTTATCTCTGGTGCTGTTGCACGTCAGCTGTGTTTTCATCAGCTGTCGAGGTACTAGGCAGAGAACTTTCTGCACTACTGGACAGAACCTCTTTTGTAGAAAAGATCTTCATAGGCAGCTTATCCTAGGTTATCCTTTGCTGGGAGGAGTTAAGAATGAAATGCATCTGTTGACATGGTTACTGTATGGGTTCTGGTGATAATGTAATCAAGAGGCAGTTCTGAGGTGATGGATGAGGTCATAAATGCAGAAAGAGATTGGTCTTTTCTTCTGCTTTTAAGAGTATCAAATAGTGTTGAAAATACTGAGATAATGCTGATACTGAGACAACTCATGAATTGACTTCTTCAGACTAATATGCACTTCAGTTTTCCAAATTTATGAGCAGTCTAGCCCACACACATAGTGACTGAACTTGAGGGTGCAGCTGGTGCATTTTAAATTAGCAGTCATTATAGTACTGAGTCATTTTGATTGTTATCTGAAATTCACTAATGCTTTGTCATCAGCAGCGCTGAGTCTAGTTGGAGGCCTGTAACTAGTGGTGTCCCGCAGGGGTCAGTACTTCACCCAGTATTGTTCAACTTCTTCATCAATGACCTGGATGAAGAGTTAGAATGTACCCTCAGCAAGTTTGCTGATGAGACAAAACTGGGATGAGTGCTGCCATTCAACGAGACCTCGACAGGATGGAGAGTTGGGCACAGAGGAACCTGATGCAGGGAAGTGCAGGGTCCTGCACCTGGGGAGGAACAACCGCATGCACCAGTACAGGCTTGGGGTGGACCTGCTGGAGAGCAGCTCTGCGGAGAGGGACCTGGGTGTCCTGGTGGACGACAGGTTAACTATGAGCCAGCAGTGTGCCCTGGCTGCCAAGAAGGCCAATG
>Ga0181612_176862_pt1 | contig 10924 bp, 6 predicted proteins | sample HoacroProtozoa21_FD_119630 | JGI IMG/M metagenome (GOLD analysis project Ga0181612, IMG submission 119630) | Hoatzin crop microbial communities from Cojedes, Venezuel. Combined Assembly of Gp0051906, Gp0051904, Gp0051908 | reverse complement strand
TGATGTGGTAATTCATATTACAGCAAGTATGATCTGTTTGCCCTAAACAAACGCACATACGCTTTCTTAACAAACATCCTAGGAGCTCAAGATGGGAAACCAGTCCTGGCTTTAAACTAGCACCCACTTCTCCTGAATCCAGAACTTGTCAAGTCTAAAATAGCATCCTTTCCCATTCCACATGTACTTTTCGGGTAAACGTAAGGGAGAGGAGAGATGTTTCTAGGCTTCTTCATTTTAGTCACTTTTTTCTTTCTCTTCATAGTGGGTATACATGTGTAACCAGCATGACTAACCTGATTACGGTTATAATTTAAAACAAAGGCTAAAAGCAGAAAAAAGTGATTCTAAATATGGAAAAAAAACCCAGTAAATTTAAAGAATAATTTGGGCTCTATAGGAACACAAAGCTGAATTGTACATCGTCACAGTCTGACAACAATCTTTTGTTGAAGGTGTCACTCATGCAGCTCCAAAATCAAACTGGAAATAGGCTTTACAATTTTCAGACTTGTTGGCTTGGACTGTATTAAAAAATACAGCTGCTTAATTGTGCTGGGATTGTTTTCTGGTATGTATTTATAAACACTGTCCATAGTATACATAGATTATATGGATGAATTATCACTTAAGTTACAACCATGTTCATAAATAAACTAACAAGTAACCTCCTCAGTTAACGCACACTAAAGATCTTAATGCATTAAATAGCGTCTCTGAATGATTCACCCTTTCCTTTTTCCTAGTATGGATAACCAGCATGCTGTAAGCTCAGAAATGTTCTTTCCAAGAGAATGGTCAAGAGTAGGCTTAGGAGGGCTCAGCTGATCTTTTTGTATGCTTGGTCAAGTACATTGAGCGCATCTGAAGGATCTATGTCTTAGATGGTGTGTAGTATCACTTAGGAAAGGCTGAAGGAATAATTCCTGACTGTGTTACTGCTTTTTGTGCAAAGATTTCCTGAAAAATTATCCTGTCAAAAGTCTGCAGTAGCCTGGCAGTGAATCAGACCTTCAGTTTCTGGACAACTCTGGAGCAGAAGACCCAGCACAGCATAGTCTGGTGTCAGTGCCTGGTGATGCGTGGGCATCCCCATGTCAGGGAGGTGCTGAGGGCTACTGAGCTGTGAGATGTCTGCTGAGGAAGTGGTGTCTGTGCTGGGAGTCCCAGCTGGTGGGATGAGGTTGCAGCTCTGGGGGGGGAGAGCAGGTAGGGGCTGGGAGTGGGCTGTGCCACCTGTACAAGCTGGGTGGGTGGGGTAGAGGGAGGAAGTCCTGCTGATGGCTCTGTCTCACTTGGTTAGGATTTTTAGAGGGAAGATGTATCCCGTTGAAAAACTTAGCAGCTTCACTTATCATATCAGCCGCTCCAGCCAAGCACCTAGAAAACAGAATGCACATGACCAGTGACTGTATTTGAGGAGCTGCCTTAACAGCCCCTTACTCACCACAGAGTGGTAGGGGTTGGAATGAACTTTTGGAGATCATCTAGTCCAACCCCCCCAGCTAAAGCAGATTCACCTAGGGCAGGCTGCACAGGACTGTGTCCAGGTGGGTGTTGAGTATCTCCAGAGAATGAGACTTCACAACCCCTCTGGTCAGCCTGTTCCAGCGCATCACACGTGAGCAAGATGAATGGGACAGAACCTATGTCTAGAGAGGGTCATCTAGTCCACCCAGCCACAAGACTGTCCCTTGTCTGCTTTCCTTCCTCAGGCACAGCACACCTTCTGCCTTCAGTGTCAGGTGAGTCATAAGTTCCAGGAACACCTCATCTTCCAGGGCTCCCCAGTCTTGCTTTATCACCAGGCTAAACGTACTTGAATGAAATTGCATCATTAATTCAGTGTGACCTTATGCTTCAGTTGATCTAATGGGATGGTGACACTAGAAAGGGCCAGCCTGCTCAGCCTCCCATGTGACAGGTGACCTACTATCCATGGATCCACAGGTCTTGCAGATTGTTTTCTTCAGTGTGAGCCAGGTCACTGTGTGGTCAGAGAGGACAAATTCTTTGGTTTTTTTTCTTTTTATTCCCCAGAAAGGTTTGTTTTCTCTTTAAGTTACTTGCTTTGCATGTTCAGGGTGCCTTAGTTTAATGGAAGGGAAGTGGCAGGGAAAGGGAAAAATCGAGAGGTGATTTCAGCAGCACCTGCTTTGTGCCAGCTTAGCCCTTGTGTCATACCTTGTGCCTTGGCTGTGACCGGAGTGCTCTGTAACCTTCTCATGTGCTCTGTGTTGTGGGTGTGTTTGCTAAGCACTAAAAATATACACAGTTATGATAAAGCTGGATTTCATGAACTTCCTCGTTAATCAGAAAAACTTGTGGCAAAGCTGTGATGAGCTAAAATTGTGGTGCTACAAAGGCAAAATCGTTTCCATTCAGCATACTCCAACGCTCTCCTTTGTGAGCGGTTTTGTTTCCAGAATTCCATCCTAGATGGAGTTTTGGTGGGCTGTTAGGCATTGTTCATTTAATTTGATGCATTTTTTTGAGAGATATCAGAAACATGAAACAGTGTTTTCTACTTTAACTTGCTTGTGGGGACTTCTGAAGCATATTTTTCTAGTTTACCTGTATTTAAACCTGGGAAATGTTGATGAAGGTTGTGCTAGTGAAAGCCACTCAAACTAATAAAGCTAAGAAACAAGTACAGATTGTATTCTTCTACAAGTAGGCACAGCAGTGCTATTCAGTGAGATAACCAAAGGGGGAAAGAAAGAAGAGTGACCTGCTTTTTAAAATATAGATTTTTTTTTTTTCTGTTCCTTTTGTCAATGTGACTTGATCAACACCTGTGATTTTGGTAATGTAAAAGGAAGGAATAGTTAAAGGTTGCTAAAAATATCCTAATTTTTATAAAACTGTTATCAAAGAAAAACTATAGTCTGCGTGGCTTTAGAGAGTGTATCAAAACTCTAATTCTGCTTATATTTTTATAACCATCTTATGACCGTGATTTTCAGTGAACTGAGAAAAAAAATTGTAGCAGTTCTGCAAGCTCTGTGCTCTTCTCATTACTAATTATTGACTGTTTGTAAAAGTTGTACTGCAGTGTTCCCATTTCATTTATGTCTTAGCTCTTAAATGTTTCATGACTGTATTGTATTCACTGATAATACAAACACACCTACAAGTGAAAGTTTAATTTCATTTTTCCCTTTCAGAAATATGTAAGCCTAGTATCAAACCCAGAATATTCTAATTCATTATTCTGTGGCTATGCTGTTTGAAAAACTGCATTGATAAATGTTCTAGTGCAAGTGGCTTTATGCTTTCATTTGGTCAAACCCACCGGGGATAACGACTGAATCAAGAATCACGAAGAAATAGGAATATGCTAGCAATACATATCAAAACAGCACTTTCTTTGCATAAAGGTGTTTCTCCATATCAGATACTGGCAGCGTTTTTGTTTGTAGGCGTGCATCTAAGACTAAGCAATTACTTTAGAATGGTAAAGTTCCAGACATTGATCCTAATTTAACTGAAGTCACTAGAAATTTTGCAAAGGGATGTAGCTCTTCAAGCCCATTAGCTTTTGAATAATTAAAAACTGCTAAATTGGATCTCTCATAAAAAAACAACTTACATTTCCCAAACTTAGTGCTGACACCATATAAGAAAAGTTTGCCTTGACCAACTAAATGCAAAGTATGAGTGTTATCCTGGGTTTGTTTGCAGAGGAAAGAAATCTGTTAGGATTAGGTTTAGGGTGTGGCTTCAGAAGCAAGCAAGCTGATCCAGTGTTGCATTTCTGTTGAGAAGGGGATGTGTTGCTCCATCTCTTCTCTTGTCATTTCCTACAGGTTGACCCCTGTGCCCCCCTCACTCATGGCGCCGGCATTTGCACTGCGCTTTGTGAAGCCGTTCAACTCCATAGCTCCATAGAAAACTATCCAGTTGTTTTTGCTGGGTTACTGTTCTGCCAGGTTAGCAAATTGATTTAATTCACAAAATGGATCTGAGAAACAACAGAATGAATGTGAAGGAAGCCAGGGGAGCGTGTGGACACAAGTGGGGGGAGTTTTCCTCTTCAGTGGCTGCGAACTTTGAAATTGCCTGAGCTGGCTAGTGGAAGCTCACCTCATAGCTGGCACTTGCTGGCTAAGGCTTCACTCTACCACTGTTCCCTGACGAGGGCAAGTCCTTCACAGCTACATATTTTAGGGTAATTATTACTGAAATGTAGTTTGGGTAGTGGGAGGTGATGACTGAAAGACAGCTCAGAAGCAGGCTTTTACTGAAAAGGTTTTAATGCAGTTCTCAAAGAGCTGGAGCTGCCTTTCTGGGCAGTTGCTAGCTGATGGTTTAAACACAGCTGCTGTCTACAGTCCTGCGAGATGTAAACTTTGCAGCTGTGTTTTCTGTTGGGTATCAGTTTTTGTTTCAAGAGCTTTCAGCTCTTGAAATTGGCTTTCACACCCATGGGATTTTTGGAGATTTTTTTGTTTCTTTTTAATATTAACTAAAGGAAATCTGTGCTCTTTTGAATTCTTTTGTGGAGGGAGAACATAAAAAATAAGAGCCAGATCCTCTCTAGTGTTGTCAAAAATAGAATCACCCTATGGTTAGAGAACTCCTGAAGTGTGGTTGGATCCCAGAACCCAATGTTTTCTGCTCTTCTTATTTTGCTTAAAAGTCCTTGTCTGCATCAGGCAGAAGGACTTCACCTTATTTCCCTATATTTCACTTAGGAGCTGTAAACAACTAAAATATTGTTTACTTCAATGTCAGAGGAAGTCTGATTATGTGGTTTTGGCCAAATAGTCCTCCAAACAAACTAGTAAGCTTACCTAGCCTACAGATCTAACATAAAGAGGTATGCACCTCCACAATGAAACATCCTTAAGATTTTATTTTTATTTCCAATTTCCCCATTTTTGTTTAGATAAATTCCAACTATGCGTAACGTCATCTTCCTTTAAATATAGTTTAGAGTACATAAGGGTTACACTGGGATGATCTTGTGATTAAGGTGAAGTCTGAAAGTGTGCGGATTGCCCCTCTAGCTCTGCTATAGTTTTCCTTTATCACTAGTTGATCTGTGTGTAAGCCTAACTTGACTTTTTTTTTTTCCTCATGTGAAAATTTTCAACCAGAAAACCCTAACCACAGCCTGGCTTTCATGATATTTTAAGACAACACCTCAAGTTCACGAAAAACTTATAAACTAGATGTATCAGACACTTTTTTCAAAAACTTTTTTCACTGAAAAGCAGTTGAGACATTTTCAGTAAACCCTGTTCTTTGTGCCTTAGATTTATAACCTGCAAATCAGGGTAGCACTGTCTCAAATGTTTGTCTATGTGAGATGTGGCCAGTGGAGTTGTGTGACCTGAGGCCAGAGGCAGGAGATACAGTTCCTCTTTTCAGACAGGAGAAATTTGGTAAGAAAATTAATTGCATAAGAAGTTTTCCAGGAATTCTTGCAGAGGGGATGTGGCACCAGAGCCTGCAAACTGGCAGGTGGAAGTCCACAAGGCAGTCGAAGGAGTAGAAGAGGAAGTGACAACGTATGTGGTCATTAAGCTGCACAATTTTGGCAGCTTGAGGACACTGGTTTAGCAGTGCAGAACTTCCTGGCTGCAACCTTGAATAAAAGTGTCGATGGGGATACTCAAAATCCAGGGGAGGGTCCTGGAAGGAACTGAAAGAATAGAGCGAGGTGTTTCGTTCCAAGCAGGTAAAGTGCGACCTAGCCCTTCGGTGAAGAGACAGAGCCCATCGTAATTAGGCAGAAAGACTTGGATCTCAGAAAAAAGTTTTGACTTGAGCTATATTTTTTATACTGAAACTGTTTTACCTGGCAAAATGATTGTTTGGTATGGAGAAGAGCTAAGGAATTTCAAATATTCACCTACCCATGAGCTGTCCCAGTAAGCTGCTTGGAAACCTTCCTTACAAATATATTTTGAGGTGCAACAAACTATAAGGTTTTGAAGTGTTTGAAGAACTTGGGGGAGGTAATAAGTAAGAATACTTTGGTATTGTCATTCCTTCACCTTACTATTTATTTTTACAATCAGAATTAGTCTTGTTAAAGAACGTTGTTTAGCTTCAAAGCACAGGTATATCTCCTCCTCACTATAAACACTTCAACTGTGGGAATGAAAAGACTGTAAGAACTTTCTGCCAGAAGCAAGACAAGTTGCCTTAACAAGACTCAATTCTTAATTATGATTTTCTCTCTTCGTGACACTTAAGCATATCTGTCTAGGAGACAAAATGTTTTATAGGTTAATCAAAACTGAAGAAGTCTTAATATATGCTTGAAAAATGATGAAATAGTTTGGACTAGAGGCTGGGATTCTCCTTGTTCCTCTGTCCCAGAATTCCCTGGTTGTCCCTGTAAGAGAAGCAGAAAGGGGACTGTGCAGAAGTGGCCTGGAGAGATAAAAAGTATAAAATGGGTACTTGTGCTGACGCGTGAGGTGTCCTTATTTAGTTTCCTTAATGCATGCTCTGTGTGTTGGCTTGTGCATCCTTTAAATGCACGTTTAAAGATTAATGGCTTCTACTGGAGTGAATATGCAAAGACAGATATTCTCATTAATTATCTGCATTTCTGACTTAGTGGCCTCACAGCAAAGCTTTGCATTTAATGTTTAATTTACATCACTACATATTTCCTTTGGAAACAATAGCATAGAATAGCATTTGTTTTTTATAGAACCTCTAATTTTACAGTCATTTCAGGAATGCATCTAATGACTGTAAAGACAAAGGCTTGGCTTTTAAAATATCTGCAGTGTCTCCAGCTTAGAAATTTTAATTTGTAGGAGGGCAGAAGAACTGGAAAGCTGTGCAGAGTTGATACCACATTCAGCTTTCATTTTGACAGAGATGTTACTAACATTGTTCTAGGTGTCGTGTGTATGCCAGACCTATGTAATATTGAAACATCAAACCACAGCCATAGCTGATATCCCCACTGACCAATATTTATACTGAACATAAGGAAGTCACATGAGCAATATGTATGAGGTGCAGTTATGAAATTGAAATCTGAAACAGATATTTGAGTTCAAGAACACAAATGGACAGTGCAGTGAGGCAGTCTGGCCAATGAGAGAAATTATTGAGTGAATAGTGTCCTATCAGTGCTTCTGTCCTGAAAACAATAAACAGCCCACACCTAGTCTGATGGCGTATATTATGTATCAGACAGCATTGCTAATCTGAGTATTAACCAAAGATGTGAAAATTAGGTCAAAGTCTGACTAGATATTAAACAAAAACTTGACAAATAAAAGGTGTGGTTTTTTCCTCTCCTGACCTTTACTGATGATTTTTCATACACTGGTTAAGACACACCATGGCTACTGAAGGACTGTAAGTGTGGAAGTAAAGTGTGTAAAATCACGCAGCTGAGAAAGAGGATGAAAGACTGGTACCCTAATAAATTTCTCTGTGTCTGGCTCAGGAAACAGGTAGTTGTAGAGCACAGCATCATTCTTATGAAAAGATCTCACAGTCCCCATTTCAGTATTAACTCCACTGCTGTTTTAGGAATTTATTCATACAATATGGAGCTTTATCCCCAAAGCAGAAAAACGGGGGAGAAGAGCCAAACACCAGCAATTATTCTCTGTCCTCATTTAATCCTAAAACCAGAGATACTACACCTGTTGCTGCTGTGTCAGCTCCTGTCTTCAGATGTCTGTGTGTCTTTCTCATTGTGGACAATGGAAGTGACACACGCAACCAAGGAGAAGACACAACTTCCATCTCTTGCATGTTAAAATCCATCTGGAAAGAACCATTGGATCAAATACTGCTTTCCCCGGAGCCTGGTGTGTTCACGGGGCATGTGTTCATTTAGGTCTGGCAGGTGGCCATGCTGCCCTAGTGGCAGAAGGGTGGCAGAGCAGCCTGGCAGATGAAGGCATCATTCACGTTGCCCCATTAGCTCATTATAACATATCAACACAGCTCTCTGCCTATGGCCAACATTTCTGTGCTGCGGATTCCTCCCCCACTTTTGGGGAAACTTTGTGCCTCCTAGGACAAATGGTAGGAAATAATCTCTCTGCTGTTACCGGAAAGAAGAGTTTTGCAGGTCATTTGTCCCTCTGCCTTTCTTGCCCATGGACCTGTCAGAACCTGTGTATAGGCCAGTCGGGAGTATGGCTCGCTGCCTGTGAAGCAGGGAGTACATGCACAGCAGCTCTGAGGCTGAAGCACAGGTGTGAGCGTGTTTGGGAGCCCAAATTACCCTTTGGATAGTGACCCCTGGCTGCTGGCTTGTGTAGGCAAGTTACTGTGCCCACCAGGAGAAAGCAAAAAGGAGAGGGGGTGTATGAGAGACTAGGAATGATGGTGCAATGTGACACCGGCTGCTCTGACTGTGCAGGCAGCTGTGCTTATAGGGGGGTGACACTGTGCTGGGGGTGAAGCCCTTGAGGGGTTCAGCAGGGCTCTGCTTGCCTGGGAGTCTCTGTCTTTTCTCTCACCTTGAAAAAAGCAATGAGGGGAAGGTTTTGGATCATGAAGAGCCTAAAAGAAGTTTTTGGAGATCACTGGTCATACGCCCCTGTTGCCTAATTTTTCCCTTTTCCTGTGGAAAAATTATTTCGCATGTTCTTTTCTGAACAGATATTCTTATTTGCAAAGATGTTATTCCATAAGTTTGCCCTGCAGGCAGGACCACACTGAAAAGATTGATTTGTTGGGTCAAAAGGGAAAGTGATACTTCTGGATGAAGTTTGTCTTGGAGTTGTTACTGCCAGAAAAACACATACAATGAAATGGTTATGCCAGCTGGGGATAAGCAGTTTTCTTTTTCTTCAAGTGGCCTGTTAAAAAATAGTAGCACATGTTTCAGAAATGCTGCGTTTCTGAGGGTAATAGATTTTCTGTGAGAAGGGCTCTCAGAGTGAATGTCAGCATTACAGGAAAACATTTCAACACTCCTTTTATATGAAAAGTGATTAGATGTTCTTTGTTCCTTCAAGAGTATGTGTTTGTTGTATTTTACTTCTATCCATATATACATGACTCTTCTCTGCATGGTGGTCCAGGCTTGTAAAATAGGTCTCTCAAATACTCTGAAAGGTTATTCAAAAAGAGCATTGTAGCATGTGCTGTTTTACTAGTGCTGATGTCTGAATAGAGTCTATAAATAACTAAATGCTGTGATGTTTCTGTAATGAATGTTTTGTTTCTATTAACATGGTATCTGGATTTTGGAGAATATTATTCAGCCCTTACTCTTTCTTGTGATGCAGAATCTTATTCTCACATGGGGAAAGATGCAGAAAAAAAGGGAACTTTTTGGTTCCTACTCTTACATGTGCAGAGAAAAATACTGCATGCAAATTTAAATTGTAAAACTTTGTTGTGGGTTTTGTGCATTAACTATAGTTTAGTGATTTGGAACAATCTGGGCCTTACTGAAAAGAGATCTTTTGAAGTAACTAGCAACAGTCTTCTACTTCTCTTGAACTTGTGTTTTGGGGAATGGGGGCTATTAGCTGAAAAATACAACCAGGTGAACGAGCAATAATATATTTTTAATGGGCTAACCTTTTGTTTTTCCATTGTGTATAATTCTCAAACTTCTTGAGCTGATCGACTGCTTTGCACTTTTTTGTAGTAGAGCACACATCTACAGACATGCTGGTATGGCTGTGTACTAACACCTGTTCATACGTGTGCTCGTGTCAAAGCACTGAGCCCCAGAAACACCCTGTTTTAACTTTGCATAACAGTGACCACAGATTGTAGTAGAGAACCTGCTAAATTGCAGATGAAAGCTAACATCAGCAGACCTGCAAAAAGTGTGGCATTGATTTTTTTTCCTCATGAAATACAGAAAAATGTTCAAAATGAGGCAACAAGAATGTCTTTAGCTTTACACTGCGTTAAAATATTTATTTATTTAGTGCAGATACGAATGGTCAGCACCAAGTGTGCATTTACGGAGTTTTCCATGCTTCTGTTAAATTTTAGATACAAGTTATTAAAGGGTGGCAAATGAAAAGGAAGCAAAACATTGTTTTCTTTGTAGCTTTGACCCAATGTTTGAATTCTTTCATAATGTGGAGAAGCGTTCCCCTTTCTGGTCCACAGGACTGAATGTTGTCCAGATTAACTATTATGTATGTGAAACGTCTGCATTGACAAGATGCTTCTCAGACGGGGGAAGTGCAGTATGCGCATATAAGAGTCACTCTGCAAAGCGGCAAGCAGGATTGTCTGCTCACCTTTTGATCTCTCAGAAACAACTAAGTGACAGGGATGCGTTCAGGTGCAGAAAGTCTTCAGGGAAGACTAAAATTTAACCACATTTAGTAAGCATCTCATTTGCAAATTGTCCCTGAAGATTTTATCTGGTGCTGTGAATTCATAATGAATAGTTCTTATAACAAAACTATCTTTATTGTGTTGTATCAGAGCCCTACCAGTGTGCCTTAGAGCGTGTCTGATAAGCAGGTGCTTTTTAAAGATTGTGGAAGGGTGAAATTTTGAAGGCTGTAAAAATCTGTGCGCTCCGTGATGGAGCTTTCCTCATCTGCACTGCTGATTTATGTTGTGTTACAAAGCTTTATCTGTCAAACATAAGCACATAATCTTCCTCTAAAAATGTGACTTTAAATATGAAGTAGATCAGAAATTAATTCTGAGAAAAGTGCCATTGAATGCATATATTTGCACCCTGAACTCCGTGGAAGGAAGGGGCCACTGAGCATGGGGTGGTTATGTGATCACTCAGTGCTCTGAGTGCAATTGCTGGGTGACTGGTGTCGCCCAATACTTTCAAAAATATACAGATTTTGGGCATTCATCAGAAGAACAGGTGAATGCCCCCTTGGTGAAGACCAGCGCTGTGCTGTGGTTTACTGAGTACGATGGACCCGGTATGGGTATGCACCATTGTCATTTATAACTATGAACTGAACTCCTGGATATTGGGGGGGGG
>Ga0181612_176640_pt1 | contig 10924 bp, 8 predicted proteins | sample HoacroProtozoa21_FD_119630 | JGI IMG/M metagenome (GOLD analysis project Ga0181612, IMG submission 119630) | Hoatzin crop microbial communities from Cojedes, Venezuel. Combined Assembly of Gp0051906, Gp0051904, Gp0051908 | reverse complement strand
TTCTCGTATTCAGCTAACGAGCAGGTGTGTAGGAGCTGGGAGGGGGTGCAGCCAGGCAGCCAGCCCAAGCTGGCCAGTGGAAAGATTCCATACCATAGACAGCACGCTCAGGTTATGAATGGGGGTTGGCCAGGGAGCAGGAATCTTTCTTCCTCTTTTCCGTGAGTTCAAATCTCCTCTTTTCCAGGAGTTCGAGCTTTTCTGGGAGTTTGGTCTTTTTCAGGAATTTTGCAAAATTTGCAAATTCCAGGTTCTGTGATTGCTGCTTGGGGACTGACACTGAATTGTTGATCAGGTGGTGAGAAAATTGTATTGTATATAGTTTGTTTTGCATATTCATTATTATCATTATTAGTATTAGTATTTCCTTTTAGTCTTGTTAAACTGTCTTTATTGCAACCCACGAGTTTTCCCTTCTGTCCGTTTCTCCTCCCCATCCCCCTGGAGGGGAAGGGTAAGGGTGAGCGAGCAGCTGTGGGGTCCTCATTGCTGGCTGCTGGGTTAAACCACGACTCTGGAGGTGGTGGACCATCTTTTCCAAGCAGTTCTTCTGGGACAGTCCACCAAGGAATGAATGTACATCTGGTATCAACTTACACATATTCACTAGCTGTTTTGGGGGAGGGCTGGGGTTTTTATTTATTTATTTTGACTTGTGTTGCAGGTCTGTTGGAAGTCCAAGCTGCGTGTTTCTCTAGGCTGGTAAAAATGAACGCGCTTCTCAAAGGTATCCATGAAGAGAAAGATGGAGGTGCCTGATCCATCTTTGCTTAGCCTGACACCCATCCTCCAGCCACAGGCAGCTCGGAAGGGGTGCTGGCAGTCATCTTCGTCAGCGGCTGTGGGAGGGCAAGCCTGGCCTCGGAGCTGTCTACTCCAGTGGAGGTGCATGGGGTGTTCCTCTTGCAGGGATCTGATGGTTGGGCTCTGCAAATCCTGCCCCGGGCTCTTTTGACTTGCAGATGCAAGTGAGACTAAGCTGAGGAATGTTTAGGGAAGTGGATCATCTTCCTGTGTTTTGTGTTTTTGTTTGGTTTTTTTAATTGCATGGAGTACTTTGACAAGGAAACCAGGGAGGAGAGGGGGGAATGAGGAAACCAGTAAACCACTGCTGTCTGGTCTGAGTTAAGGTACAGAGGACCTCTATCAATAGCTCATTTCATGAGCACATTGGGCCTGTAATGTACCAAGTCCTAAGCTCAAGAATTGTGGCTAACATACACCTGGAAGCCAGAAGCAGATGCAGAGACAGTTACGGGCTGGTTGTGGAGGAACTGGAGAAAATAATGTTTGCAATGATTGCTCTGGTGTTACAGTTGGTTTGTCCAGCTCCGTATGCCTCACAGCACCCCTCGCTGCATGAGGATGGCAATTTCTACCCTGGCTCTTCTCCAGGAAGTAGTCAGGATGAAAATAAGTGTTTCTATTTCAATTGCCGGTCAGGACCTAGACCAAGTATTCCTGTGGCCCTCTTTGGGTTGCCCAACTAGGGAGTGTGTGGTGGTGAGGAACTGGCCTATCTCCAAAGACCAGGGATTGTGGAAGAACCAGGTGACATAAGCACTGGTGGTGGTGTGTTCCTCAGTGTGGGAAAATTACATCAGGATAACACAGGAATGAGCTAATGTCATTGGAGATGGCCGGGGGATGGGGGAGAAGGAGATAAGGTTGCCTGGAGGTAACCTAAGGCTAGTTAGCATGGTAGAAATCACACCCCTGGGAGGAGACCTTACATGCTGGTGTAGGACCACCTTTGTATAATGAACTAATCGCTAATCAGAACATGCACAGGAGTACCCTTGTTATGTAACTAAAAGTTGACCAATGAGCAAGTAGTGTGCAACTTCTTCTTTGTTGTAGCCTGTGTGAAAGCCTGCAACTTCTCCAAAGACGTGTGCTAGTTTTTGCGCATTATTGCCTTGCACCCCTTTCTCTACAGAAGTCCGTTAAAGGTTAGAAAGTGAGTTTCGACTCTATGTGCTCGCTGGCTCCAGCGCACCGGGCATGAGCCTGTATCTGGATTACAGGACAACAGTGTAGCTCATCTTCCAAAACGTGAATCTCCTGCAATGCAAAATGGAGCATGGTTTTAATAATACGAACTGTGGGGCAGACAGTGTACGGAAATGTGAGTCCTGGGGTGACTTCAGGGATGTTACAGGTGTGCTGCGGAATATAGATGAGCTGGAGGATGGTGTCCTCAACCCGACCTGGGGTGTGGAGGGTAGGGTATTGTTTCAGAGTGCAGAACATCTGCTGTTCAGGCTGGGTGAGGTCAACCTGCTCCAGAAGTGCAGAATACTGAGTAGCCCACGTCAGCTGACCCTGGGGCTATGCCTGTGTTGCTGTCTTCTGAAACTGTAGTTTCCAGTTTCCCATTGAACCCTCTCATTAGGCACCACTTGTTACTAGAATTTTATCTAGACATGAGGAAGAGAGAGAATACATTTTAGGTGGTTACTTGTTCATGATATTGCCATCATCTGTTCTTCATCTCCCACTGGCACAGAAGTGAATGTCCTAAATGGAAAAGGCAAAGAAGAAGTGAGCCTTGTCTGAGGGGTCCCACTTGACTTTAATCCATTTCACTTTAGCACCTGGCACTTGCAAGATTTTTAGCCTTGAATATGCAGGATTTTGGGTAGTGATCTAATGAAACGTTGTGTATTATGACCTCAGGGCAGGCGTAACACACCTTTCTCTCCTGCTGTGCAACAATGGGCACTTGAGAGAACTCAAATTACAAAGTGGAGCTGAAATGCCTGTCCTGGGGCAGTGTTTTCCAGAGACCACCTGGCTGAACTAGGGGAACCCATTGAAATGCCATGATGGTGAGGCTAAGCATGCAGAGCTCCAGCTGAGGAAGAAGATGCTCTCTCCTCTGCCCAAATTCCTTAACGAATCCAAACAATGACTTGGTTTCAATCTTTCTGCTTTAGTATGTAAATTGACTAAGTGAAAGGCGTTTTAAAATAATACGGGTCTTTGGTCTGTTGGGCAGCTAGCCCATACTCTGGTTGGTGGTTCTGCTACCTCTGGGCAGCTCAGACTTGGAGGCAGGTGGGGAGGCAGGGCAGAGGGAGTGCTGGATGTGTTGCTGGGATCAGTGTGCAGATGTTATCACTGGTGCACAAATAAATGAAATAACTGCTCGTGCAGATGGGGCACACATACGGCTTGCTTCTGCTAGGAGCTGAACGTAGAGCTCCTGGATTGTTGGTAGAAATGTTATTAAAATCAAGAAACACACATTCTCTCCTCCACTTCTTGCATGCGCCCCAGACCCCCCATTTTATTTTTCTCCTTTTGGTGTCTTGGGCGCTACTCTACTCCAGCCCTTCTACTTTTCCCCTCTGGCAGTGGCTATAGTTATTTTGTTTCTATTTGCTTTGCAGGTCCCTATCAATTCATTTTAGTCTGTGCATACGAAATGTGTTTTGCAACCCAGTGACGTTTTGTGAAACGGTACAAACCATTTCAGTGCAACCTGATTGCCTCCTGCCCGTCTTTCCCCATATCCTGTGGAGTTAGCCAAGTGCACAGCGTGGGGTTTTGTACTGGTTTTCTGCTCTTACTCAGTCTGTGGGAGGATAAATGATACCCAGTCTTGCATAAAGCTAGACAGGTGCTGGCAGATGATATATTCCATAAAATCTGCTGATGTAAATTTAACCTACAAATGTTTTTGAAAAAAACATTGACTCGGCAGATTGAATTTACGTCTGATCAGCACTTTGCATGATAATCCTGAAGTTTAGAAATAAAAATGAATGCCCAGCCCCCCCCCAAACCAAAACAAAAAACCCCACCTTGGTGAGTGTGTAGACTAACTTGAGGTGTGTATCTGTTACCTCTTATAAGATACCTTCTGTCTTGAGGGAAACAGAACTTTTAATGCATGATAAATAAACAGGATTCTGTAAGAGATCCTGTAAGGAAGTGGCTGGAGCACTTATATCTCCACTGTTAGCTTTACCCTTGCTTAAAAACAATTATTTATTTCAACTTATGGGCACCTAACAAAAGCAACATATGGCATTTCATGAAGTTCTCCCCTTGTCAGCTGAGTTTTGTTAACTGTATCTAAGTGCTGTCTTACATCCAAGGTATTTGAATCAACTTACGTGTCCTTCACTGGCTAGGAGAATGCAAGTTGTTATCGTGAGTTATTGCTGCTTAGACACACAGTAACTTATTAGATGCTCATAATTCAGTCATGCATTTGAGCCCTGACCTGAGTTAGCCGTGGCTGCATAAATAGTCTGAGACAGTCATGAGGAGGGGCCAGGTTTCTTGGCCTCTGATGTTGTGCCCTTATTATGAGGTTATTCTGGCTCTACTCAATCAGATCCTGCCTAAATCAGAGTCACCCTGCTGCATCAGGTAGTGTTTTTTGGCTGTGTTACAAATCATGTCTTGTATATGCAGTGCTTCTATCAAAATATCTTTATTCTGTTGTGATGAAGGTAGATCAGGAACAACCACTGTCTTATGTTGATAGCAATGTATTTTTTTTTGTAGGTTGATCTTCAGTGGAGAAGACATAGGTGGTTATTTGCACATCCGTGGGCTGACCAGTAATTCAATCAGTCTGTGTATTCAAAAGGATATGGGTGGGAAGAAACTGCAAATGCAACAAGACTGTACATTTGAAAAAGGGTGGGTAAGCATGGAGAATGGGCAATTTGTCACGGAGCATCGCAGCTGCCCAATAAGCAGTCTTGATGTGCCAAGCAGAGTGCCTTTACAAGGGGGAATATGGCTACATTATTGCATTTGCATGCCGCAGGAATCATGTGGATACATGTTATTTATGCCTGTATGTACCGTTTCCAGTAGGTGGCTGACTGTCACTTCACACTGACTTGAGTCCTATAAAATAACAGTTGTCACACCTCATGAGAACCAGTCTATTCTAACAGTATCATAAATCTGTTTACTTGCTTCCGTGAAGCCTAAGGACCACAGAAATGCTACACCACACAGCAGTGCTTCCCTATGAAATAAGCAACAAGCCATCCTTTAGTGCGTTTCTGTAAGCTATACAATTCTTTTCAAGACAAATAAATACACAGATTAGGTTCAGAAAATATATTAGCTGTCTAACACATTCTAGAAATACAGGCTTTTTTCCTATGAACATGCTTGAAGGTTTTACTCCATTTCAAATCTCAAAAAAACAGCAAGCAGATGTACCCAAAATGGTGACTGTGAGATTATTCTGCCTCGGAAAGGTGGTAGTCTGTTTTTGGGGTTTTTTTTCTGGTTTTTTTTTTTTTTTTTTGTTTGTTTGTTTGTTTTCAGAAATTCATTGCCATACTGGCCTTTATGTAGTGATTATGTTTCTTCTTGCTCGAACTGTTATAGAAAACTGTTGTAAGGGGATGTGTGGGGGGGAAGCCTCCAAAATTTTGTTGCATTAAAAATGTGAAAGAACAGCTATAAGAGTGATCTCTTCACAGTTATTTCTTGTATAAGTGAATTAGCAATATCAGTGAATACTGTAACTTCCTGTGAATATAGTGATGTCCCAGGGAACAAAACCTATCATATTTGCTCAACTGATCTGTAGAGCTCTATGAAGCGAAAGTGGACATAAACCAATATTAAAATCTTGAAAGAGTAAAGAACAGGATTTGCCGTTTGAGGCACATACAATTGTGGAAAAAATATTTGAGTTAGGTATTTTCCCTGTGCAGCGTTCTCAAGTGTATGTTTTATAATACACTGAAATTAAGAACATCAATGATTTGGCCAGATTTGTCTTGTATTTATTACATGGCAAGTAATTCTGATGTTTCACTTCTTTTGGGTGTTTTTGAGAAATTTTTGAGAAGCCTGGATGACTGAACAATAGAGTGGCAAATAGAATTCAGAATAGATGAAACTAAAGTGATGTTCGTGGGCTAAAATGAAAAATAAAGGGCTTAGCTTTGACCATTACCATTAACAAGATCTTGTAGTTCTTGTATTTATAGGGAGCAAGCCCGGGAAAACATCAGCTCTGTGCTTAGAAGCAATGAGTGAAGCAAAACAGATTTTAGAAAGGAGTAAACAACAAAGAGCACACAGTTATGTCGCCATATAAATCCATGGTTTACCTACCCCTTGACTACTATGGTGAGTTCTGATCCTCTTGTCTTCAAGACTCTATTGGAACTGGAAGGGATGTGGAAAATGGCAGTAAGGATAATTAGATGGAGGGACTTCCATATGAGGATTGACTGAGCAGATTAGCATTCTTCAACATTGAGAAGAGATGGCTACAGGGGGATGTGCAGAGGCCTACAGAATCATCAGTAGTAAGGAGATAGTGTATAGGGATTGACTGTTCACCATCTTTTGGGCTCTGAGGATCAGTTCATTCCAGAAAAATAAAGAAAATCAGCAGTTCTTCATACAGAACTTGCAAAAAAAAAAAAAAAAAAAAAAAGGGAGGTGACAAGACTATGAGACAGATTGAAGGTGAAACTGGGCAAATTTTGGAAGAGTTTTCTGTTGGGATTTAAGAAACAGGTAAACCTCTTCCAGCTCAGGAAACCCCTCAGCAGAAACTTGGAGATGGGGGAAGCAGAAGGGGAAAATGCCAAGTGGGCATACCCTGTGCTAACCTTCCTAGGTGCTCACTTGCTGGAACTGCTGGAGACTGAGTACAAGAATTGAAGGACCTTTGGTTTGTGCTAGTGCAGCCATTCTGATGTTTTAAGAGTCTTAAATACCATACTGTATTTAAGTTTGTTAATCGTTCTGTTGCTTTTTGTGATCACCTTCCAGCTTGTTAGTGTGTCGTCTTCTAGCAAGTATAGTCTTGCAGATGCACTCCTGCTCAGCTTGATGTGATGTTCTTTGTGCAGATACACTTCTGTCATTTTTTAAAGCCTCAAGCATATGAATTTAGGTTTCAGTTCTGTCTTCTGTCACTCCTAATTCTCTTTCAGTACAGCACTTTTTCAGGGCAAATCCTGACTGCACACTAAATGTTACTTTTCATTAGAAGAAAGAACTTCAGTCTTGTTCTTTTTTTTTCACCCATATTGGTAATTTCTTATGGCCTAGTATGCGTGCTCTTCTGAGAGCTAGATTATAAAATCAGTGGCTAACCATAAATTATACAATCTGAATTGCACAGATGAGAATTAAAGACAGAATTAATGAATTAGATCAGGATAAAAGAGAGGCAGATATATTTAAAGGAACAGCATAAGAAATTGAATCTTATTTTCTTTCTATATCTTTTTTTTTTTCTTTACAGTTTGCTATGAAAAGATATATGCAGCAGTATATAAAGCCTGGAACAGAGATTTGCTGTGTGTCAGACTGATACCCAGTCCTGGCCTATGGAGTCAGACTGTCATTGAGAAGGCTTGGTCAATGGACTGTTACTTACCCAGAATGACTTCGGCTTGTTTGCAGAGGCCAGCAGTTAAGATGAACTGCAGCTTTTTCAGTTAGTTAATGTATTGGGTATATTCAGAAGCCTTTATCATATGTGTCTTTTGGAATTACATACATATTACATTCTCCCTGAAAAGCCAAATACATGGATAAAAAAGCTTCCCAGAAATGATACCCCGGTTTCAGATCTCCTTTTGTAAACGATCTTCTCATCTGATCGGTTAGGTTTATAAAGCCTAGTTATTGTGCATCGCTGTGCTCTCCGAGTCTGCACCTCTGTGATGCGCAGCTGTAAGCACGGATACGGCCGTGCATAGCTCTGAGATAGGTGGGGTGCAGTCAGGTCAAAGGGTGTCCTGTCTTCCGTGCTGTCCAGAATTAGAGTCTGTTTTGAGAGAGCAGCAGAGCCACAGTGAACTGAGTTCCCAGAGACATGGATACGTGCTAACCTTGGAATACTGGAACAGGGGTGGAGAAATCCCAGCTCCCAGTCCAGTAATGCCGTGTCAGGAAGGATTTCTGACAACAGATTTTTTTCCACTCAAGTTTCAGTTATTCACCACAAGCTGCAATTCTAAGAAGTTAATCCTCTAGGCATAGGAGAGAAGTCAATGTTTACCAACTCTGTAGCTAATGATACGCTGGAAGGGTTCAGAATATCTTTACTCAGCACAGAATAGCACAGTGGCCACAGTACAGACCTGGAAGACAAGATAGCACATTTTGCTTTGGATATGCAGCCAGCTCCAAGGGAGGGATTCTTTGGAAGTTCATTCAGGGTTGCTATTGCCTTCTCTTTACTGTCTTTTTAAGACACTCAACTTCAAAGTCATCATCTGGACTAAGGGAGGAATCAACAACAGCTTCTAGAGGGGTTCCCTAGCAGGGATTAAGAGGTTTGCTGGAAAGAGTGGTGGTCACCAGTCTCTGCATGCTGGGGGTAGGTACGTACACTCTTCGACTCTACTTATCCTTGAGTCTGGAGCTATTTACAAGAACAAGAAAGAGAGATGACTGAGAAACAAAACTGGGCAAGGATTCAGTGGTTCGTGGTGACTGCGAGTTCTGGCTAGCACTAGCGCAGTCAGAACAAGACTGGTACAGTTTAAGAAAAGCCCTGCAAGGTTGGTCATAGCACTATAAAAACTGTGGGAGTCTGGAAACTCTTCAATCAGAGTGAAGAAATGGGCTTGACTTGTTTTAGTTTAACAGACAGAGGAAGCTTTCCATTAAAAGACTTCTGTGATCTAATTTTTCTTTCCTGGGACAAAGGCTACATGAATAATTCCATGTACTGGAGGATTTAAATACAATGAATGACTTATATGAGAGTTCGGGCAGTTCAGGGCGCTTGTAAATTTGACAGAGTTACTTCTGCGTAAGTTATGGTGGAGAACTCTCAGGTCACTGCAGGCTGATGGGGCCAGAAGATTTGCAAGTGACAGGCAGCAAGGTTGGGAACTGAGAAACCAGTTGAATGTCATAGTCAGCCTCTGTCTCATCAACAGGAGGGCATGCATCTGTGAACACTAATTCTCTGGAGATGCAGGTAGGTGATTACAAGCATCTCCCTACAGTAAGGTTTTAGGAGAATGCATCTGTTAAAGATGAAAAATGGAGGTGAGGGTGGCAGTAAATGTGATGAGGAGGGGCTAGAGCCTGACATCATGTCCCCACTGAATACAAACTGTTCAGGAAGGAATCTGTGCTTTGCATGTACTTGCTGGTAGCTCTCAGATTAATTAAACCACCTCCTTCGCACCATACTTTTCTCCTTGAATGGCAAAGAAAGTAATTTTGTCTCCTTTCTGGTTGTCTTTTAATGAAAAAAGGAACATACTTTTAGCTCATGTGGCGTCCACCTAAATAGCAGCAGGGGTGGGAGCCTCTGTCTAGGGGCAGGTTTGTTCTAGTAGTGCCGTTGCTGTTCGTACTTCCAGAACGTCTCCTGAGCAGAGGAGGCTGCTCTGGGGTGCCCTCATCTGGCTGTTTCAGGTGTGCCGATGTCCTTCGTCATCTACTGTCTTCCTCAAAGAGCCAGCAAAACCAGCCTATTCCATCCTGAATGCTTTCCTTGACAGTGGAGCCTCAGGTGGTGTACGTGGGTGTACAGCTAGCAAGGAAGAGAGATGGAGAAGTCCCAGAGACTTGGGGGAAAATGTTTTCAAAAGGTCATGTCTTTTTGAAGAACCATGTTATCTACTTTAAAGAAATCTGTGTGAAATAAAAGGAAGATTGTATCTTAGTTTATAGTAAAACTAATGCTTTTCCTGAGGGAGGTAGATTTAATTCTATAAAAATTAATAGCTTTTCTTAGCACTTCAGCAATGAAAGGAGAATTATCCTCAGCACTTCCAGATTTGCATTCCAGCCTAATGAGAGATTAAAACTAGATTCTCAGCATATTTTCATATATAACTTCGTGTGCTCCTAGTAGCTTGCCAGTCTTGTTCAGTTTAGAAGGACCGTTTGAATGTATCAAGTTGTTTGCTAAGGCTGTAACCCAGGAACTGATCCAAAACAAGGAGGCGGTCCACACACTCCTGAACTTTCTGGCAAGACTAATTTCAAAACTTTCTGGAATCAAGGGTATGACCTGGCAGCTGATGTGAATAGCAACTCAGCATTTAGCAGCAAACTCTTGAAGTGTCTCAGACACAGCTTTACTGCCAACTCTTTTTAACAACTTCAGCACTACGATACCTTCAAAACACAAAGTATCGTACATATAAAATTTAAAATGCTGAAAGATAACATTGAAAAAATCGATTTCTTCCCGATCCCATACTGTAGCTTCACGCATGCACAGAACATACAGTGCATCTGCACAGGCTGCAGCAGCATCCTCAGAATACAAAGGCCCCCAGTTTGAACTGTGCCAGCGCTGCCTTGAGGGTAGTCCAAGGAGATGGGTTAGAAATGCAGCTGCACTGTTTTTCTGCTCCTGGTTTCTGGAGATCAGCCAGACCTTGGCATACTTGAAAGCAATTAGGGAAAACAAAACAAAACAAAAAGCAGGTCAATGCAACATTGCTGAGAGCCTGGCACCGGCCGTTTATAGTCTGAATTAACCTTTCACACCATTTTTTTGATAAAGTTGCTGTTGTCCTACTGAGACAGCATCATTTTTTCTCTTCTTTGTGAGGAGAATCTGGGACCAAATGTTTGCTGAGGCCATGCCAAAATCAAAGAGAAGCGAAAACAAGAATATATCCCTGGAGGGCAGGGTAAGAGTCAAGTTGAGGCACCCTGTCTCTGAAGGACTTAAAGCACAAGCTGCTGCAGTGAGGAATGAACCTGGCATGCCTTTGGGTACTGGTAGACGACTGTCTGCGCTTTGTTCCTTTCTGTTCGTGGCAGCTAAAATCGAAGTGGCATAAGAAAGGCAATGAAGCAGGAGCTTAACTAATTACTAAGTCTCTGCTGGAGAAGCTGTGTTAGTTTGTCTAACCCCACACGCTCCGTAGTGGAGTTCTGCTGCTGCCACGTCTGAAAAATGTGAATTGCCGGAAGCGCCCTTCTCTTACAT
>Ga0181612_151015_pt1 | contig 10924 bp, 5 predicted proteins | sample HoacroProtozoa21_FD_119630 | JGI IMG/M metagenome (GOLD analysis project Ga0181612, IMG submission 119630) | Hoatzin crop microbial communities from Cojedes, Venezuel. Combined Assembly of Gp0051906, Gp0051904, Gp0051908 | reverse complement strand
AGGCCAGTTCAGTCGTTAAAGATAGCAAGAATTATCGGATTGTAGGCACACTTTCCTGGGAATAATTGCGTAAAGGCGCCTGCAGGGGCATTTTGAATGGTCTTAGATGGAAAATAGACATGCTTCCACTATCTGATAAAGCATTCCGTGCCGGATGGATGATTCTGAAAATACAAAAGAATTGCTATCTCCGCAAAAACAGAATGGTCATGGAAGAGAACAGGCGCCGGAAGCTGTCCAATATCTCGCTGTGAAATGCTGATTCGATGGGGAGAATTTGTCCCTGATTGTTTGGAAATTACGGGATGAAACCTTACCTTTATCGCAAAGAGATTACCCGTGAGAATTCCCAGACTATTCAGTATCATAGCGTCAGTTGTGCTGGTCCTTGCTCCCGCCCCCGTTTTTTGCGCAGGCGGCAGGGTCGACGAAGGCAGTCATGGGCACCTGGTAAAGAGCACCGGTCTGTCTGGTGAGAGTGCCCTGTGCATGATGACGGACCACACCGGACTGAAATGGATAGGTACGAATTCTGGAATCAATTCTTTCAACGGAAGGGAGTGCCGCTCCTATGGTTTCTCACCGTCTCCCTCTCATAAAGTAAACACCCACGAGTTATGCGAACTTCCAGACGGAAGCATCCTTGCCGCTACCAATGCGGGAATATTCTCCCTTCATAAGGGCGGAAGTGTCTTTGAACGGGTGATTCCACAGGTCGACAGGGCGGAAGGTATCCTTCATAGCGGAGGAAAGACTTACCTGGCGTGTCGCACAGGACTCAACGTATACGACGGGAAGAGCCTCTCGGTCGTGGCTGTGGGTTCATCACCGATGGGATTGGAAAATTCTGTAAGGGACATAATTGAAGGCGAAGATGGGAAGATCCTGTTCCTCAGCCGTTACGCCCTCAACACATACGATCCGAAGGACGGGTCCTTTACGAGCATTCCCCTTGCGGACAGGCTTTCGGACGGGACTGCCTTCGTAAAGATGGCAAGATGCGGTCGGTACATATACATCGGTACGAAAAACAACGGTCTGTACCGCTTTGACTCTGCGGATTCCTCCATCGGGAAGGTCGAGGGTGTCGGGAATGTCATAACAAGCATGATCCCTTCAGGCAGCAATCCCGAAGACATATGCATAGGATGCGATGGTGGCGGCGCTTTCATGCTGGACGGCGCTACAGCATCTGTCAGGGAATCCTTCAGCAAGGAAAGCGGATTCCCGCTTCCAACCAATGCCGTGTACTACTACTGGAGGGACTCTGGTGGACGGGACTGGTTCGGATTTCCACGGTTCGGTCTCATGTACAGCTACGGACAAAGAGACCTTTTCAAGACTTTCTCAAAGTGGGGATTCTCAACGGAAGGCCTCGAGGTGCACAGTTTCTGCATTGGAGAAAGAGAGTTCCTCATCGGTACTGACAACGGTCTTTTCTATGTGAATGAGGCTGGAGTGAAGAAGCACTTCTCTCCCGAGGACCTTGGCGGCTGCCACCTTGTGAACGGGATAACATCCTATGGCGGGAAGTTCTTCATCTCCTCTTTTGACGGGGGATTGAGGGTGTTGGATCCGCAGAATCTTTCCGTCGGTACACTTCCGAATTCAACTCTTCTTGACAATGTCACAGTGACTTACATGGAGCCGTCCCCCGGCGGGAACCTGTGGATCGGAAGCAGCGAGGGACTTTTCATACTGTCCCCTGACGGCTCTGTAACGAGATATACCGAGAACAATTCAGGAATCAAGGGAGGAACTGTCACCGGCATGCGTTTCACCCCTTCGGGAAATGCCTGGGTTGCCACTCAGCAGGGCCTGTCAATGTACGTATCCTCGACATCCCTGTTTGAAAGCGCTAACTTTCCCAAGGACTTTTTCGGAAATGTCACGAGTCTTCGTATCTGTCCAAGCCATGAGGGGTACACCCTTTTCTACAATCCCTACGAGGCCTTTTTCAGCGATGACAGGATGGAGACCTTCGGACCTGTGGAGATATCCCCCTCGCTTGGGGAGTCTTCCGTGTACTCAATGCTTGACGATATGAAAGGTGGCTACTGGATTGCAACAGACGAGGGCCTGTGCTGCGTCGACTATGACGGGACCCTTACAAGGTTCGGATACGGGGAGGGCCTTTCAAACAGTGTCATACTGTCAAGACTGTCAATGGATTCCGAAGGAAGGATATGGGTAGGAAGTGCTGACGGCCTGTTCTATTCAACCCCCGGGGATGTGAAGGAATGGCGTTCATCCCCAGGGTGCTCCGTGTTCACTGGGTATGACAAGGGGGAGAAGGCGGTCCTTAGGTGGAACTTCACAAGCGAGCCGCTATGCATAAGCCCTGTCCTTTCGGACTATTCCGCGGGAGAAGGGCGCATATACGAGTGCTTCGTTGACGGGAAAAAGCTGGATGGAGTGACAAGGGACGGGGAGGAGCTCCTTGTAAAAGGACTTTCCCCCGGACGCCACAGGGTGGATGTGAGGCTGTCCGGTGCTGAAGGGACGCTCAGTGGCGTGGATGTGTCGGTGCGTCCGTCGGCCCTTTTCTACATAGAGGCCGCCATCCTGCTGCTTGCCCTGCTAGCCCTATGGAAGTGGAACTCCTACAGAAAGGAGACAAACGAGCTGATATCCGAAAGGGACCAGATAGAGGATGCCCTTGTGGAGGCCGTCATGGAAAACAGCGAGGCTTCCTCCGATGAAGGAATCGTCCAGAGCGAGGATCCCCAGAAATATCAGAAGGTGCGTCTTGATTCCGAAGAATGTGAGAGGATAGTCACCCGGATGAAGGAGATCATAGAAGGTGAGAAGGTGTATCTGAATCCCGACCTCAAGATGGCGGACCTTGCCGAGAGGCTTTCCCTTTCACCTAGCAAGCTGAGCCAGGTGTTCAGCCTTTACATCAAGGAGAACTGGTACGATTACATAAACGCATACCGCCTGTCCGAGTTCAAGAGGCTCATATCCGAAGGCGAGCACAAGCGCTACACCCTGCTTTCCCTAAGTGAAAGGTGCGGCTTCAAAAAGTCATCCTTCTTCTCAACCTTCAGAAAGGTCGAAGGCATGACTCCTACTGAATATCTGAAGAAACAGGGGTAGAAGTCCAGCTAATTTAGTTGGAAATTCCATTAAAACGTTTGGATAAATAACGGGCCTGCGTATGGTGGAGCCCGTTTTTTCGTGTCGTATCTTTGCGGTGCGGTCCTCCCCGTGGGGCTGGACCCGCCGCCACAGGACAATAACCAAATTTTTCAAAAAACGATATGAAAGCAAAGGCTCTGTTCCTTTTTCTGCTAGGCATGATGGCTTCGCTAGAGGTCTATGCCCAGCGCAGTCCAGTGTCCGGATGCGTAAGAGACTCCCAGGGTGAGCCTCTTATCGGAGTGTTTGTGCAGGAGGTCGGCAACGAGACCAACGGCACCATGACGGACCTGGACGGAAACTATTCCCTGAGCGTCGCCCCCGGCGGCTCGCTCAAATTCTCCTGCATGGGTTTCAAGGATGCGGTGGTCCCGGTAAGCGGGGCGGTCGTTGACTGCACGATGCAGGACGATGACCTGAAGCTCGAAGAGGCTGTCGTCGTCGGTTACGGTACCCAGCGCAAGGAATCCCTTACGGGAGCCGTCACTGCGATAGGGGAGAAGACCTTCAAGGAAAAGGGTGGAATGTCATCCCCTCTTCAGGCTCTCCAGGGACAGGTGCCCGGCGTAATGATAACCCGCTCTTCATCCGCACCTGGCGACGAGAGCTGGAGCATGAGCCTTCGTGGTGCGTCATCTGTGAACAGCACAGAGCCCCTTATAATAATAGATGGTGTAGCCTGCAACAGTGTAAGCGACATGCGCCTTCTCAACCCCAATGACATCGAGAGCATCAACTTCCTCAAGGACGGTTCCGCGGCTATCTACGGATCCCGCGCCGCTGGAGGAGTCGTACTTGTTACGACAAAGAAGGGAAAGGCTGGCGCAGTAAGGGTTGACGTAGGAAGCTCGGTGACGCTCAAGACAGTCGGTCTGATGCCTTCGCTTATGAGCATAGACCAGTGGGCCGACGGAATAATGACCACCCTCGAGAATGACAACAACACTTCGAGCGTATGGTACACCTACGCCCAGCTGGCAAAGAAATACAAGGGGCAGTACATCGACCTTTCTGCAACGGCAAGCCCCTTCGGAAGCTCTGCATTCACTGATGTCGCCGATTTCGTGTTCGACGATGACGTTGACTGGCTGGGCTCCCTTTTCGGAAGCTGCTGGAGCACCGACCAGAGCGTCGGAATATCAGGAGGTAGCGATGTGAGCTCATACAGGATATCGCTCAACTATCTCTACGACGGCTCGCCCCTCCAGTACGGAAAGAACAACAACAAGAGATACAACCTGCGTCTCAACAATACCTTCAAGTTCGGAGAGAGGCTGTCCCTTGACTCTTCCATAGCGTTCTCGCGCCAGGACCAGGTCACCCCTACGCTCATATCCTCGGCCCTTACGACCGCGATGCCCATGCCGGGTCTTCCCCTCGAGTCCATGGACGGGAAGCCTTACGCCTGGGGTACGTGGGGATCTCCGGTAGCAAAGCTTGAAAACGGTGGCAGCAACAATCTCGGAGTGCAGTCCATCAACATCAGCGAGACCCTCCATGCAAAGATTACGGACTGGCTGGACGGTACGGTGAACCTTGGATACAACACATCCAACGCAACCCGCAAGACTGTCCAGAACTCCATATCCTATTATAATTATACAGGAACGACCCAGACCCTAACTGATCCTACCGAGGCAAAGTCCTACTACCAGGAGACTTCCTCGAGGACGGACTTCTATAGCGCATCGGCGTACCTCACTGCAAAGAAGGTGTTCAGGGACGTGCACTATACGACCCTCATGCTCGGTACCCAGTACGAGCTAAAGGACATGGAGTACTTCGGAGCGAAGGCGTCCGAGATACTTGACGGACTGGAGGTAATCAACGGAAGCGGCACGGTATCCCTCGTTGACGGCACATCCTACAACTACCGCTATGCCAACGCCTCCGTCTTCAGCCGTTTCAACTACGACTACAACGGAAAGTACCTCCTCGAGCTGAACGCACGTTACGACGGATCCTCCAAGTTCCAGAAAAAGAACCGCTGGGATTTCTTCTGGGGAATTTCCGCGGGATGGAGAATCAACCAGGAGAACTTCCTCAAGGATGTATCATGGCTCAGCAACCTCAAGCTCAGGGCTTCATACGCCGAGATGGGCTCCCAGAGCGGTATCGCCAACTATGACGGGTACCAGTTCTACAACTTCTACTCAAACGGCGGAGTGTACCTAGGCTCAGACCTTGCCTCCGTCATAAAGACCAGCGGCCAGTTCGCATCCACCACCCGTCAGTGGGAGAGGATAAAGAACTACAACGTAGCCCTGGACTTCGGACTTTTCAAGGGAAGCATCACCGGTAGCGTCGAGGCCTTCCTGAAGAAGAACGACAACATGCTGGTGGCAATGACCTATCCCGCAGTTGTCGGCGACAAGGCTCCTTCCGCAAACGAAGGAAAATTCAAGGACTGGGGATATGAGGGCCAGATAACCTACAACGGGAACATAGGAAACGTAAACTATCACGTAGGCGGAACCTTCACCTTCGCACGCAACGAGCTCACCGACTACGGCGGAACTTCCGTCCTCAAGTCCGGATACACCAGCACTCAGCAGGGATATCCCCTGAATTCGATATTTGGACTCCGCTATGGAGGCAAGATACAGAATGAGGAGATGCTAAACGCCTACCTCAAGAAATACTACAACAACAACGGTATCGGAATGCCCAGCAACCTGCGCGTCGGAGACAACATGTACTGCGACGAGAACGGCGACGGGGTGCTCGACTACAACGACTACATATACCTTGGAAGCGACACTCCCGAAATCTCCTACTCGTTCAACTTCGGGGCTTCGTGGAAGGGTCTAAGCGCAAACGTCGTGTTCCAGGGTGCGGCAAACCGCTTCGTGTACCGCGGGATCGACTCATGGACTGTTCCATTCAGGACCCTCTACACCAACACTACGACCTCGAGCATAGGCAGCACCTGGAGCACAAGCAACCCCGATGCCTACTACTGCCCCTACACCACAGATGCCAACATCGTAGCCTACGACTACCAGGCGTCCTCGATAACATCCCAGGACGGAAGGTACATCCGCCTGAAGGAAGTGACCCTCTCCTACGGCCTTCCTTCCAGGATAATCGAGAAGATCGGATTCATCCAGAACGCCAGGTTCTACTTTACCGGCTCCGACCTGTGGGAGTGGACCAGGATAGTGGACGGATGGGACCCCGAGGCAAAGAGAAGCGTCAGCGGAACCTCGCGCTACCCGTTCCTTCGCACATTCACATTCGGACTCAACCTTACATTCTAAAACAGGACTCTCGATATGAAAAAGATATTTTATGCACTTGCACTAGGCCTCATGGTTACATCATGCATGGATTTCAGTCCGGAGGCCCAGATGAATGACGACACGGTCTGGAACAAGGCTGACAACTTCGAGCTGTTCGCAAACCAGTTCTACGGATACCTGCACGACTTCGCATCGGGCAGCGGATACCAGTACGCAGTATCGGACGGCCCGCATAGCGACCTCCGTTCGGATCTCATCGCTACATCGAGCGTGAACCAGTACAGCGCCGGAACCAACTCAATACCGGAGTCTGACGGTAACTACACATCCCTGTACACCCGCATCTACTACTGCAACCTCCTCCTGGACAGGGCGGAGTCCTACGCAAATCCAAGCGAGATAAAGACATACGTGGCAGAGGCCAAGTTCTTCAGGGCCTACCTCTATTTCGAGCTTGTACAGCTCTACGGGAACGCCATTCTCGTGACAAGGCCACTGGACCTTGACTCGGAAGAGCTCTATACTACACGCAACGACCGCTCAGAGATCATCGACCAGATAATAGACGACCTCTACGATGCAGCTGCCGACCTGCCCGCGACACCCCTTGAGGAGGGACGCCTGTGCAGCGATGCCGCATACGCATTCCTATCCCGCGTGGCCCTTTACGAGGGAACATGGCAGAAGTTCCACACCGGAGGCTATGCCACCCAGACCAACACTTCTCGTTCCACCGAGCTTCTCACGATTGCAAAGAACGCAGCCCAGGCCGTAATGGACGGAGGAAGGTTCAAGCTCTTCTACAACGCCACCCTGGGAACGGAGAGCTACCGCTACATGTTCATCCTAGAGGATGCCACATGCAATCCTGCCGGCCTTACGACGGCTGACAACATCGAATACATCCTCTTCCGCCGCCATCGCCTCGAGGACGGAATCGGCCTGAACATAACGAAGGCCTATCTCTCCAACGCAATCTATCCAACAAGCAAGCTTGCGGACATGTTCCTCTGCCAGGACGGACTTCCCATATCGGTGTCCACCCAGTTCCAGGGATACACTACCGCAGTATCCGAGTTCCAGAACAGGGACAACAGGATGCTGACGACCCTCACCAAGAACGGCGACAAGGTATGGAACAACACAGCCAACAACTGCCGCATTTCGTGGGATTCCTCCGACCTCGACCGCGCACTTACCGTGGACGTGAGGGCGAACAGCGGATACCAGACCCACAAGTGGGCCGTCGAGAGGCAGGTATCGGACAAGTACGAGAGCATGGACTTCCCCGTAATCCGCTATGCCGAAGTGCTCCTCAACTATGCCGAGGCTACCTACGAACTTTCCGGTGAGATTTCGGATGCCGACCTTGACAAGAGCCTCAACCTGGTGCGCGCCCGTTCGAATCCCTACATGGCAAAGCTAAGCAACGCCCTTGTCAGCGCCAACAGCCTCTCCATGAGAACGGAAATACGCCGCGAGCGTACAGTGGAGCTCCTTTTCGAAGGATACCGCATTGACGACCTGAAGAGATGGGCTACCGCTCCCCGTGAGATGCCCATGGACCAGCTCGGAGTGCATTACACCGGCACATGGTTCGAGAGCAGCTGGACTACCCAGAGCCGCCAGCTCAACTCCGACGGGCAGATAATCCTCTATTCAAACAGGACATGGGACGACAAGCTATACCTCTATCCCATCCCTTCAGACCAGCTTCAGCTCAATCCCAACCTTGGACAGAACCCCGGTTGGACAGAATAAGAAAAAGTTCAAAGTCTCATGAAAAAGATATCACTATACGTTTTGACGGCGGCCGCGGCCTTCAGCCTGTTCTCCTGCAAAAAGGATGACGCACAGTCTGTCCTCACCCCTGCGGTGATCGCCTCCTCGATAAGCTTCGACCTTCCCGACGAAGTGCTCCGCCTCATATACACGGACGCTACCGGAGCCAGCGTGCTTCCCATGCTGACCGGAGAGAGCCTCGTGCTGGACTATACCATAGAACCTGACAGCGTATCCTTCACCGACGTAGTGTGGACATCCTCCTACGAGGACGTTGCCTCCGTCACCCAGGGCGGAAGGGTTACCGCCCTCAGCGCCGAAGGGACCGGATATTCCATGGTGCAGGTTTCTCCCAAGGCCATGTACTCCGGAAGCGGTCTTGCGGCATCGCTCAAGGTCGTCGTATCGGAAATCGTCACAAAGGCGGAGTCCATAACCATAACATCATCCGCCGACGAGGTGTACGCAGGCGACCAGATTTCTTTCTCGGTTGACATCCTTCCGCTTGACGCCACCTACAAGACAGTCGAGTGGTCTGTATCCAACACGGACGCCGCTTCCATAGATGTTACCGGAGTGTTGACCGCAAAGCAGGTTTCTAAGAACTCCGTAGTGGTAACGGTCACTGCAACCGCTCTTGACGGAAGCGGGGTAGTGGCGACAAAGGACATCATCGTAAGGCAGGTGGTTCAGCCTCAGGACATCGATATTGACGAGGGGTGGTCCTACAATGACGGCTACGCATGCGCAATAAACGAAAAGAGCGTGACCCTCACCTACAGCACAGAGCCTGCCGACTGCACCACATCGCTTCTCGAGTGGGAAAGCTCCGATCCTACCATCGCGACCGTGGAGAACGGTGTTGTGACCTTCAACCAGGACGGAACGTTCGGATTCTTCACCATAAAGGCGACCTGCCCTGCGACCGGAAACTCCAGCGAGATCACCATGTACCTCGCGCCCGGACTCATCCGTGAGACCTTCCACAACCAGTCATCCTACAGCTGGTACAACGCAAACCAGAGTGGAAACGGCACATCCTCGTCCCACGAGTGGCATGACGGCTACATAACAATTACGACCTACACGGTCAACTCCACCACCCAGAGGGCTGACATACGCTGCTGGGATGCCGCAACCTGGTTCCACGTCGGAAACTATCCGATATTCGCCTTCAAGCTCGACGATGTGAAGGACCAGGGGATATCCTCTCGCAACATCAACGTCGATGCAGTCGGAACCAGTGAGAGCGGTGAGACCTACAAGGCCATCGCGAACGGAAACAACAAGTACCTGTACAACCTCAAGTGCTCTGACGGAAGCCACGTATTCGTATACGACCTCAGTCAGCAGGCCTGCGGAACCGGCGGACTCATGCCTACGACAGAGACAGTGAAGTTCACCACCCTGCAGATAAAGTACGCCGACATGAAGACCGCTACTTCGCCTCTCAGCTACAACCTCTATTGGGTACAGACCTTCAAGACACTTGACGACGTGAAGGCTTACATAACTGACGTGGACGGGCTATCCTACGAGGAATAGCCCTCCCGCCAGAGCGGAAAAAGATAATACAGAAAAAATAGGAAATCATGAAAAAGGAAATTGAAATGAAAGCAGCCTCCTATGAGGCTCCCGTATGCCAGGAGTATGTGATAATCCCTGAGAAAGTAATTGCAGGATCGGACCCTGAAGGCACCGGTGGAGAAGGCGATTGGGGCAAATATTGATAACCGTCTCATGCATAAAAGATTGAGGAAATGAAAAGGACGATAAATACCATTCTGGCTCTCTTTGCAGTAGCCTTCACTATTCCTTCGTGCCAGAAGCAGGCGGCCTCCAATGAAACGCAGGAGGCATCCAATGGGACGCTTGTAACATTCCACATCAGCGAAGCCCCAGCCACAAAGGTGGCCTTCGGAGACAAGGCTTCGGACAGCAAGTACCCCGTATCATGGGTAGACGGAGACAAAGTAGGCGTATCACTGAACTACGCCACTCCCGTAGAAGGTTCCATTGATGAGAACAAGGACGTCACGGTGACCCTTACCGATGACGAAAGCACTGACGGATACAAGTACGCCGCATTCTACCCTTACAGCGCATTTCTGAGCGAATCTGAGGATGCGACAAATTCACGTCTTACCCTCACGATCCCCACCGAGCAGACTTCGACAGCCTCATCTCCCGATGCAAGCGCAATCCTGCTTGGAGCATACGCTACAAGTGACGAATTCTCAACGGATGTTGACCTCAAGTTCAAGCACCTTGCATCCTATATGCACATTAAGCTTGAGAACATCCCCGAAGGTGAGACCCTTTCATCAGTAGTGCTTACTTCTACAAAGTATATCTCAAACACCTGGTTCTACTATCCCGAGCAGATGAAGATTAACCAGCGTAACGCCAAATATGCTATCACCGTAAAAACCACCGATGCTGAATTCTGGGCGGTTGTGGGAAGACAGGATTTCAGCAATACCGACCTCACCCTGCTTGCTACAACAGACAAGGGTACTTACGAGAAGACCATTACCTTTGGCGACGGATGCAGCCTTTCGACTGCCGGGTCGGTGGCTTATTTCACTGTCGACATGGGTTCGGGTACCACAGTTTTCAAGGAAGGGAAGTACACGGCGGACCTTGAAAATGACTGGACTGCAGCTACTACCGGTGCCACCTACTCCTTCAGTGACGGATACGCTTCAATAGTGACTACAGCATCCGGTACCAAGTACCGCGGTGATGTGAAGTATGCT
>Ga0181612_135725_pt1 | contig 10924 bp, 9 predicted proteins | sample HoacroProtozoa21_FD_119630 | JGI IMG/M metagenome (GOLD analysis project Ga0181612, IMG submission 119630) | Hoatzin crop microbial communities from Cojedes, Venezuel. Combined Assembly of Gp0051906, Gp0051904, Gp0051908 | reverse complement strand
TTAAGTCTTGGGAGTCTGTTCTTCTACTGTTGCAAGAATAGTGGCTTGACCTTCCCTTCTAGAGTCCGTTTGGCAGGCACCTGTGTTAGAGCAGAGCATCACTTAGCTGGCTGCAGCCTGGGAAAGGCTAGGCATGCACGTGTGACCCTGTGCGCGTTCTGGGACGCGAGGGCTGCTGTAAGACCCTGCTGTCTTCTGGGACTGCGGCTTTGAGATTAGTGACTCTTGGGGCTCTTCTGCTAGTAAGATAATTGCAACACAAAACAAGGAGCAGAATGATGAGTGCCTCCTGTGGGGCGATGTAAACCAGAGGAGAACAGCATAGGGACCAGGCACAGAGCAGCTGTCTGCTCCCTTGCGGAGGCTGGGGTGAGCTTAGCAGTAGTGGTAGCTGCTCAAGCAACATCTTGCTGGTACTACAGGGACCCCCATGGCAAGTGTGTTCTTGCTTACATCTTTCTGGTTAGATGAGGGTTAATGGAGGCTGCATAGGATGTGTCTTGGTGCTGCGGAGCCCCCACGTCCCACCTCTGCGGTGCTGGTGGGGTGCGTTTTTCACAGGTTAAGTTTGGGATGAGTGGTTACCGCAGGGTGAGGAGAGGTCTCGCACTCTGCTGGTATTTGTGGATCCGTTTAGGGGCTCCCTAGCAACAGGGGCTCCGAGCTTCAGGCCGGTGCCTTGACTGACAAAGGAACAGCGCTGTCCCCAAAACCACCCCGAAGTTCCCTTCTCAGCCGCGGCCAGGTGGAGCAATAGCCTTGTGAATAGTTCTGAATAGATGTTACTTTCAGAGGTTCTGCCTCACATCTCTTATTCTTCCCTCTGAACGTGAGACCAAGACGTGGCAGGAAAGGGGCACCATGCTGTCTGTGGGTGGCTTGTGGCAGCCAATCTATCAGTGCCAGCTCCCCTTCACCCAGGGAGGATAATAATCTGAGAAGCAATTAGTAAATGAACCATGACTAAGAGGGGCTGGATCAGTACCGGGTTGGGACGTGCTCTTGGCTGGGAGGCATGTGATTTGGCGGCGGGTGGGAGGGAGCCTGGGCTCCCCATCTCCGACCAGGCTGTGCTGGAGGGGATGATAGCTGTGGGGTGGGTTGGAAGGAGGAAGATCAGGTTGTGCCCATGAGGTCTTGCTGCATTTCTGGCAATAAAGAGATGCAAGCTTTGAATGCTGTCTGGGCCAAAGTCCAACCCAAAAAACCCTATTCCAGCTACGTGCAACCCCCCCTATATTTTTAGATGGGTGTTTGTTTTTTTTCTCCTGGACTTTGGGTTGGAGGAGTGCTGTGAACAATGTATGTCTGGTTCATCCCCGATGAAGTGATGGTTTTGGCTGTTTCGTGGATAACTGGTTCAAATACACCACTTGGCTTTGGCAGCGCTGTGGTAGCGTTGCATACCCAGGTGGTGACTTGTCCTGTTCCAGGACAACTTTATTAGCTCTTCAGAGCCAGCAAAAGGTCTTTAAAACTACTTACCCTGCAGGTTACTGGTGTTGGAGGGGACATAAATGGCTGAAAGGGCACGTGCCGGACATTGGGCTTTCTCTGGGGATGGGTTACAGTGGATTTCCTCTGTTTCTGCATGAGGGGGCCGGCTCTGTCTGTGGGCCAGTGGTCAGGGCAGTGCAAAAGCAGATGTTTCCCCATTGCTGGCTCTCTGCTGCTGTGGCACAACCCCATCCCACGCAGGGACGATGGGAGACGTATGGAAAGTTGAGCAGGAGTGGCAGAGAGTTTCCCAGGCTGAGCTACAGCCTCCTGTAAGGGAAAGCTGGCCAGTGGCTCATTAGTTATATTTGCGTACGCAGTGTTGAAATGCTTCTGCAGCCTTCTCCCCCAAAAAGTTCTGGGTTTCCTGGGGAGCAGAAGCTCAGTTCACTGGGGCCCTCTGCAAACCCCCTGCAGCCCTGGCCTTGCGGCAGTTTCCCTGCCGCAGCAGATGCTGGTGGAGCTGGGGGGGACCCACAAGCTGCAGGCGTGCTGCTGCGGTGGCGCTCCGATTCATGTTGCAGTGTTTGTACTGCTGTGCCCAAGCTACCATAGCGAAGTGCTCTGCCTAATCAAGAAGGCATGCTTTTTATTATGGGGTTTCTTTTTTTATTTTTTCCTCTCTCTGGCCCTGAGCCCTCCTGGTACCTAATTTAAATAAATCTGATAATAACCTTCATATGTTGAAGACCTTAAACATCTGATTAGGCACTGCATTATTTACAGCTGCTGCTATCCAAAAAAACCCCCAAGTCCCATGTGTCAGAAATGTTGCTTAGTTAGAGGAAGGTTTGGATCAGCAGCCTTTTTCAGAAGAGGCCTTGGTTCCCCTGGATAGCTTTGCTTTGAGGGAGGGAGAATGGAGAAAGGACACAGCTGTTTAGGATGTTTCTGCAGCTGCTGTTCCTCAGCAAAATGGGGTTACTAATGAATTTTTAATAATGTTGCACCTACTACTAACCTCATCTGCACACTTGATCACTGTGATGGTTTGCCGATCCTCGAGCAGTCCGGGTAACAGTACTATGCCGCTATGGTTGTTTTTATTTTATCTTCGACTTAGCTGAAGTTATTTTTTTCTCTCTCCCACATTGCCCGGAGAAAGATGGCGTTGGCAGCTTCTGTAAGCATCACTTGGTTTCCATCAGAGAAGCTCTCCTTGCCTCCATTCCTGTTTTAATGTCCTGCAGATGTTTCCTTCCAAAACTTTCTCATTGCTTGTGTGTAGCAGCGATGGGTATGGTGTGTCCTTAACCCTGTGCTGGCCCCAAGGCGGGTGCAGGGCTGCTGAATTTCTAACCCATCCGCTTGCTATGCCTGGGGCCAAACCCTCCTGATTTCCCCACTCCATCTGCTGTGTTAAATGATGTTAAATCCCGCTCCAGTTCCCTTGGGTGTGAGTGTCCGAGGAGCACAGCTGGGCTCAGCCCTGGGGGCTCTGGTGTCCAGCCGGCGCGCTCCCAGCTGGGGCTGATCCCCGAGAGGTGGGGGAGACCCTCTATGTTTGGCCCTATCATCCCCTTGGCTGCTCTGGCACCTTCAGAAGGCTTTTGCCCATCTGGCCTTTTCATAGGGGTTTGGTCCTGATACATAAAAAGCTTTTGCACGCTGGGAAATGGCGTCTGTCCATCTGTCCCTGGGTGGCTGTGGGCTCTCCTCCCTCTGCCTGCATGCTGCTGTGGGAGGATGCTTGGTGCACCAGCCACAAACACATCCCCTTGCCTCAGTGCGTTCCAGTTTTGCCATCAATCGTAAGGGAGTGGTGCAGAAAATTATGTCAATATTGAAACTTTTAAAAATCCACTCATCTTTATCTTGGTGCCTGTGTGGATACATGCATAAGCAGATGGTGTCCCAACATGTGGGAGCTTAGTGGCCTCCATTTGCAGAGTGCATGGAGGAGGTGGATATTCCTGGGTAGCACCACGTGGTACCAATTTAAGATTTAGAGACAATATTCACCGCTGTTTTTGCTTGTCTATAGACAGCTGAATTGAAGGGGACCCAGGGAGTTGGGTCCTGTGATTGGAAATGAATAATTGCAGTAGTCAAGCCTCCCCACATTAGCTTGCTGCAGCATAGCGTTGCATTGGTATAGTCCATTTAAAACACGATGTGATGATGATGATGTTGTGCAAGAAATGGGCTGGGACCTAGAAATTCTCAGTTTCTGGAGTTGCCTTTTTCCCTTGGGAAAAACTGCGTCTGAGCATTTGTGAGCGATAAAGCCTTGGCTGCAGATGAAACCGGGCTGCCACCTGCCAAAGGACAAGCTGCTGCCTCGGGGCTTAGGCAAGCAGCAAGAAAAGCATGATGGAGAGAAAAAAATTCCCTGTGACTGTCAGGCTGGAGAGCTGATAACGTTGCATGCAGCATGAATCAAAATGCAGGGATCGCTCTTTAAAGCCTTTCGGTGAGCACTTCATTATTTTTTTTTTTTTGTCAGGACATCGCTGCTTTGAAGATACGAGGTTTAGAGGTGCAGTGGGGTCAGGCTTCAGAGGTCCCCATCTGATCTGCGGCAGCAAAAGCACCTGATAAATGGTTGTGGAGGGGGGTCTGAGCGTGCTGATGTTCAAAGGGGTGGGTGACCTACTGCACCCACAGCCTGCTGTGGTCAAGTCGGGCCCGCAGGGCATTAGATTGGGTATGAGTTCATCTTTGCCAGCATGGAAGCCACTGTGCTGGTCCTGGTGCCAGCAGAGCCCCTGCCCAGCTGGGCATGTCGAGCAGCGTGCCTCGTGGAGTGGGATAAGCTGCAAAAATACCAGTCTCTATCATCAGGAATTTCCTCTGGGCATGTGGAAACAGCCATTGGTTGTCTTCCTCACCTGATTCATTGGTGAAGGTTTCTCAGGGTAGGTCCCAGCAGGTGCTGAAGCCAGTGCATCTTGTGGACCCTATCCCTATGATGGCTCTTTTGGTGTGTAGGCCCTCTTTGTAGTTGAGAGGTTTCTTTAGCTTAGATGTGCAGATGACACCTCAGCACCTTGAAAGAAACCAAAAATCCCTCCCTAAGTCTCTGGTTTATTAGCTGATGTGAGGAAATCCGTCTCCCAGTGCCACGAGCAGTGCTGTGCAATGAAAACCAGTGACGATCCCAAAGAAGAAAGGAGGTGGGATTACACAAGACCTCTGTAGCTCAGAGTTTCCAGGAAGATGACAATCCTATGGCTGTGAAGGTACAAAATGTGTGATAGGTGGCTTTATCTTAGTGCATGGTTGGCTATAAGATGAGAGGATGAAAGAGGGTTCAGCAAGATGATCTTTGCTTGTCTGGAGTAAGTGAGGCTGTCGGAAGAAGATGCTGTCAGTGGTGCTGGTGTGCAATGCTTGTTCCCCTTTCTCTCCCTGGAAAGCTTCCTATAAGCTACCTGAAAATGCAAGCTCAGATGTTTCAAAGTCCCCTTTTGGAAGGAACAACTTCTTATGGAGCGAAAAGCTGATTTTTCCGCTTTGGAGAAGCCAAGGCCCCAGTATTGTGGTACTGAATGCAAAATTAGTGTATTCTTTGCATGTACATGAGATATTTGGATGACTTTTCAAATCTGTTTAGTGGTGTCTACTATTTTCTGTTTGTTGTGAGTACAGAAAGCAGTTTTTCTCGTACCGTAGCTGAGCACAGTATGAAAGAAAAGGCTGAATGGCATTTCTGACCTCAAGAGAAGTGTGCATGCAAGTGACAACCCTTTCACAGCTCATGTTTAGCTGCATGTGTTTTGCAAAATTGCCCTTTTAAATTTAATTTTTTGTTGAGAATCCTTTTCAAGAGTAACACTGAGCAGATGCTCAGTAGTTCCGTGCTCTCTGGCCACGCAAACTGAAAACTGATGCCCAGGAGAGCTGCCTGTTTAAAAACAAGCCTTTGGTGAGAAGAATAATAAAATAATTAAGCTTACATACTTCCTTGTTTTTTTACCAAAACCTTTTGGATGCAGCATTTGAGCTAGTGGCAATGGAAGATTTGAAAGATTTGTAATGCAGAGGGTTTTTCTAGTAGTATATGAATGCAAATTGTGCGCTGTGTGAGATGTTACTAGGAGGCTCCCACTACATGCCACTGAGCTTTTTTTTTTTCCCCTCCCTTTCCCCTTGAAGCTAGCCTGAGCCCCAGAGGAAGCTTGGGATGTATATAGTCTTTCAACAAATGTCCGGGGAGGGGGATGGAAATCGGTGCTGAATCCTCAGACAAGTACTTATTGCCGTTCCTAACAACAGGAAAAGAGGGGTGAAACCAAACACTACTGAATACTGCCATGAGTTTGTGGAGTTTAACCTCCTGTTCCACATGAGTAACTGGCAAATAGGCTCAAAACTCAGAGAGCCAAATAATCATTTTGGTCAATATGAAGACCGAAGGTTGGCATTTTACTCCCTTCACAGCAGTTGTGCTCTAACAGAGGACCCCATTGTGAACTGGAGTCGGGGAAGGGAGCTGCCACCAGTCTACAGAAATTATTGTCTAGCTCATACCATTTGCCCTCATATCCTGAAGCCTCTGAGCTTGCAAAAGACATTGATCAATGGGTGAACCTAACGTATTATAATTAGAGATGAGCAGACCTTGAAAGACTAATTAGCTAATGGGCAGTTGTGTGCTCCAGGGACGACATAGTTCTTTGTAGATCTCAGTATTATTGCAGGTCTTGGGGGCCTGATTCAGAGAGCACTCAAATCCTGGAATAGTTACTCATTAGGCGGGTCTAAGTCTGCCTCTGCTTCTCAGGTTATCAAAACCTGTCTGGAGTTCCCTATGGCTTCTTCATAATGTTTCTTATTGCCCTTATATTCCTTCTGCAAATAAATAAATATTCTCTACTTTTCTCCCATGTATGCACACTCGTGTTTCCAGCCCCTTTCTGTTTTCTAGCAGAGGTGAGTGAGATCTGAAGCCACGTCTCCCCTTTCCAAATCATGTTTTAATGTGAGATGAGGATCTGAGAGGAGGGAAATCCTATTCCTCATTATGCAACCACTTCCTAAGAAACTGGAGTCTGCAGGGCAGACCGGCTGGGCTGAAATCAGGGCACCGTGTTGTTTCTGCAACATCTTTCTGGATTAACAGGCTGGCAGCACGGTCCTCCAGCACTTTCTGACCAATGTTTTCTATAGATGCCCGTAGAGAAGGATGGGAGACAACAGCTTCTGCCTCCTGAAAAAGGCCTTCTCTTGTCTGACTCTTTTCAGCTGTTTCTACAAATAACACATTGACTTTTCTATATTTGAAAGCAAAAAGCAATGATTCAATTTTTGAAGAAATTCTGATTTCTCATTTTATTTGACTCTCGCTTGTATCTCCTGGCGGTGCTTCTCTAGGGCTCTGGTCTCTTTTATAAAGCACCAACATTAAAAAATGAGCTAGGTCTCTATCTACAAATAAGCACAGCACGATATTTAAGCTCTTAATTGTTATGAGGATTTAGATGCCTAAATACATATGTTGGTTTGGACCTGAAAAATGGAATCGTTTTTCCAATCTGCCTCATGTCTGATCTAACTGGACCGCTTTGCCCAGCTCCTTGAAGGTGGACTTTCCTAGACTGAAAGTCAGATGCTCTGTCAAGGCACAGAGGAGAAGTTGTTGAGTTTCCTGCCCTGAACATGTTGTGGCATTTAGTGGAAAAAATTCAAAGTGGGAACATCTAATCCCAAATGTCCCAGCTGTAATGGAATGGTTACTAATTATGTTTATGGATTTATTTTTACTAACATGAGTTTTCTACAGAAATGTTTATGAAGAACAATACATATGTGAACACCAGATCTAAGCTGGCCAGGATGGGTTTGTGTCAACAACAGGAAGAAACTGTAGATGTAAAAGAGCAGGTCCACCCGGAGAAGTCCTGCCACGGAGGCATGGCAAGTCCTGTAGATCCGGAAGATACGATCCTTAAATTGCACCAGAGACTTCTAACTTGTTATAATCAGAAACTAGACCACAGCACTTTTAGTCCCTCGGTTGTGCTGGGTGGTGTCTATAAATCGGGAATCGTATCTTGGGATTGAAATAGTGGTGCAAGCTACTGTCAACAGACTATGAAAAGAGGAGCAGAGCGGGAACCCACGGAAAGCAGTGGTGAGACACAGCGGGGCTGAAACAAGAAGATGAAAGATGGGAGGAGGTAGACTGGAGGAAAACTATCAGGAAGGACAAAATGCAGCTGACAAAACCTCCTTCTGTGCCAGTCTAGTAGGAGTCCTACACTCCTAGTAGTGGCTGCCATGCAGCTGGACAGGGCCACTCACTTTTTTTAAAGAATACTTAATTCCTCAGGTAGAGGGACAACAAAAAACCCCACTTTGTTGAAATGACAGGTAAACTCACACTACTTTTATTAGTTGAAGAAGCCTTTGAAGGGACTGACAAGCACTCATGCCACAGAGTGGGCTCACCATTCCACTGTTAGTAGCCACAGGGCTGCGTCCTGTATGTAGTAATTTAGCAATGCCATGGCTAATTTTCATCCTGACCGCCCCCCATTTCCTCCGTGATCAAAGTCAGTGCAGCTGTTGGGGGTTACAACTCCAAAGCACTACTAAGCTTCTGAACAAAGCTGTTTTAGATAGTCAGTGTTGGATAGATAGAGATCATCATGAGTGGATGACCAACATACAGTAATCATTTCCTACTAAAACTATGATAGTTCATGCAGCACCTCTATTTTAATGTCAAACGGGAGAAAAATTGCTGAGCTTATCGAGCAGCAAATGAGTAGCGTGGCTGCCCTCTCCCCCTTCCAGGGACTGGTCCCAGTGGGTGCCCTCTTGGCCTGGGCTGGCCAGGGTAAGGTGCGCGGACACCCAGTGTTGGTGGCTGTGTCACAAAGATGTGTGGCGGCAGGGTGAATGCTGCTCCTCTCCCACCAGTCATTGGGCTGCCATCCAGGGCTGCTGCTTTGCCTTGCTTCCCAACAGGGCTGGTCCTATTAGGAGACTCTGTTTTCATGTCTAGAGCAAAGATTATGAAAGTTATTTTCTTGAGAATAAACACTGCCTGCCTTTCTCTCCTCAGTGGCTGCTGTCTCTTCTGTGTGCAATAACCCAAGTGTCTGGGGATTTGTGTTCGAACATCTGAATGAAGAAACAACAAATAAGACCATTAGCCCCTGGCCAACAGCCAGCATGTGTCTCTGCTGCCTGAGCCCTCTTTGCAGGTTCTTACTGATGTGTTTATAAGATATGATAGTCTTACCAGCCATGCTGGTACACCTCTAGCCGTGTGGTAGTCATGGGTAATTGCTGATTTTAGTTTTATTTCCAATGCACCCGCAATGCTGCCAGCCCTATTTCCATTGAAATGAGCACCCTGGGTCTAGTCTGGGGGGAATCTGTACTGGGTTGGTCTGAACTTTCCAGCTCATCTTGACCTTTTCAAGAAACAGTCCATCTAAATGTGATGGGATATGGTGGCACTAGTCTGCTTTTCTTGTCAGCATCAAGATCAAATAAAAATCTTTCATGTGTGTTGCTCTGTTTCTCACAAACGAGACCAGGAGGTTCTGATGTTCAGGAAATGACTGGTTCAGACTGAGCCTGCAGGATCTGTCTTCCTTGAGAGTGTCTGGACCCTGGTGCCAATGCCTCCTCCTGCATCTTTCTGCCCAGCCACAGACCCCCTCAGCAGAGCTCACAGCATGCATTTATTTGCCCTAAGACCAACTCAGTCCTGTGAAAAGCTTCTGTCTCATTCATAATAAATTTTCCAATGAAAACTTAAATTCAGAAAAGAATCTGTGCCTGGCTCAACTCATCATCCCAGAAACAACTCCGGAGTTTCAGCGTTGTTCCCAGGATAAATTGCTGGCTTTGTGACTGGCATGGTTAAGAGCTGGGATATGAATCATAAATTTGGATTACAATTCCTGTGCTGTGATAAGCCTGTGCAAGACATAATCCAGTCTAAAAACTTACCCTTCCTGGGTGACCACTCAAAGGTGGACTTCTGTAAGCAGACAAAATCTGGACTAGTTACACTCATCCAATCCCTTGCAAATGTTTATCGCTGCAGTTTCTCAATCCTTCTCAGTCAGTTTGGTGGCAAAAGGAGCCTTTTCAGGAGGGTTGAGGGGAGGTTGTTTAGTTTTTACCTTCTTCTTTTTTGGGGTGACCTTCACTTTTTGTACTTGGTGTAAGGAAATCCTCCATATCTTGCAACATGGGGTTAGTGCTGGCTTTGTTGTTTCTCTTGTTTTTCTCCTCTTCACGTTGCTGCATCAATAAAAATCATGAGGTTTAGTTTGAAACTGCAGAAGTGATCTGTGAAATGGTGGCCTGGTGTCATGGTTGGCCTGGCTAAGTGTTGGTATGAATGCAATCTCTTTGCCAAGTTCAAGGTGCTTTGTCCAGTGACCAAGGGTTTTGGGGAAAGAAAGTACATCCCAGACTGGATGGAGAGCCTGAGAAGCAATGGCTCTGCTCCTCTTAGGGCAAAGCACTTTCTGATAACGTGGTTTAGGTCTGCCAGGCTGGCTGTATGTTTCTGCAACTGCCAATCTGCCCTTCCTGGGATTTTGGTTTGCTTTAAATGTGGACTTGTTGAGAAAGAGGGTGTCAGTGATAAATGCCAGGGAAAAAGGAGGGAGGCATGACAGCATGGGGATGGGCTGTAGGGCTGTCTTTAGTTTCACTTGCATACATTTAGACCATCAAAATATTTCATCTCTGGTGGGCTCCAACCGCTGACCACCCCTGCCATGACGAGGCAGCTCTCATCCCTTGCTCCCTAAGCAGCAGGCCGTGCTAATGCCCTCCCTTTCCTTCTGCCCTGCTGCATGCCCCTCCTTTCGCAAGGCTTGGCTGCCTCAGCAAACCTATAGGTGCCTGCAGGATAAAGATATTTAAGGTCTGTGCAAAGGCAGGTGCCTTTTGGTAGCTCTGGGCCCTGCTTTGTGACCCCTCCGTGGGAATTTGTGCTCCCTTAAACCCTGATCGCAATCAGCTTGTGCAGGATGAAATAGATTACATGCTGCCAAGCCTGAGCATGTGTTCAACTCTTGCAGTGCTTGAGGATGCCCTATGCATGAAGACCCTTATTTTAAGCCATGTGCATGAGTGATCGGTTCCAAATTTGAGCATTTGGATGTAATTTATGGAGTCTCATTTCTCAGTGCTTGCATCCTCACTTTCAGTGTTGCACCAATCCCTGCTTCATGCAATGCGTTGCTTGATGTAGTGTTGCTTCTTTGGCTTGGATCATGCTCTGTACCAGCAGAATGGCTGATACCAGTCCTTGGATGGTATCGTATCCTCTCCTGATGCAAGGCTTGGTACTTTGAACATGTCCACGTAGCACAAAACAGCACAGGGTTAGAGACCCACCAGGAAAGCTCTGGGCGAAACATGCTGCCAGACCAGCACAGGTGCTGACAGCAGGACACCTTTGCTGTTTCTCAGTGAGGCTCATTATCTGAGCAGAGCTGCGCATTTG
>Ga0181612_118573_pt1 | contig 10924 bp, 3 predicted proteins | sample HoacroProtozoa21_FD_119630 | JGI IMG/M metagenome (GOLD analysis project Ga0181612, IMG submission 119630) | Hoatzin crop microbial communities from Cojedes, Venezuel. Combined Assembly of Gp0051906, Gp0051904, Gp0051908 | reverse complement strand
TTCACGCGATCCACAAAGATCTGTTTCTGACTGTGGAAAAAGAGCATTGAACACACATTAAGAAGAAAAAAATTCAGATTTTAAATACAATTTTCAAGGCCCTGAAGAATGTCTGAAATTAATCTGGAATCAGGACAGGAATGACTGTCATAAGTCAAATTCCTTCTTACTCTGAACATTCAAAGAGTAAATCCATTAAGCTAGAATGTGAGCATGCAGAAAACTGTATTTTAACAAGCATCTTACGGGCTTTGGTGGTTAGGGCAGAGTCAAAGTGATCCCAGTCCAGTAACTCAAGCTATTCAGAATATACCTTAATGCCTTTTTTTTTTTATTCCTTTCTTCACTGTTCATTTTAGAAAGGAGTTCGTTGAGTATTTTTATCATCAGTATCCAGTGGCTGAATCACTGCTGTCTCTTGTCTGTGCTGAAATGTGTAAATAGTTGGGACTTCTGAGAAGTTTCCTAGTATTTATACATAAAGCACAGAATTTGTGTAAAACAGGTTGTGTGGAGGTGACCTTGAGACTGATTGTTTGGTGTTTTTTTTTTTTTTACTGTTTCATGTTAAAACCTTAGTGTTCCTCCAGCTTAGAATTTCCTAATTTAGAGAACTTCTTTCTTTTGTGTGGTTCTTTATAAAACAGCAGGGAGTTGTTCAGGAAGGGCCTTGTTCCATGGAGTGTATCTTAACAGGTCATGCAAAGCTGGATAATATTTTTTTACAACAAGGTGTTTTGTGTCTTCTTTGTGGATGAGTTCATGTTACAGAGCTAACTCTGTGGCTTTGAGTTTGTGTCAGGTGTGGTAAATGATAAATAGCTTTCTTTTCAGACTGTCTTTTCTCTGATGATATCCAGGTGTTGCTGGAACTCCAGTCTGTAACCTTCATTATTGTCATGTCTAATAAAGTGTTAGCGTGTGACTGCTTTCCGTCAGATATAAAAGGGACTGAGTTTGTAGTGAGGACTAGTAACTTTTATTGGACCAGCAGGTGTACTTGGGGAAGAAAGCAAAACCTCTAATGGGCATGCTTGTATCTCTTGTTTATGTTAATAGACTGTCTTGAACAAAAACCATGTTAGTACTACAGCTCCATGTCAGCTGGATGAATCTCACCTGCTGATTTAGCAGGGGGCTGGTACCTTTTTAAGGAGCTGACCAACCTGCATTCAAAAAGCCACCAGTGGGCACTGGTCTTGCTATTTAAGGTTATCTGAATCTCTTCTAGGAAATGAAAGAGGCTACAAACAGCAGTATTTGCTGGTTCTGGTCTCAGGTATCCAGATCCTCAGATATGCCTAATCCCCTCAAATGCTGTCTTTTTCTTTTGTTTTGTGAGCCAGCCTTTCTTGGTTCATGTTCTCTGGTTGGGGTGCATGTGCTGACCTGAAGTTCTGATGTATTTAGGGGTCTTGTCTGTGTCTCCGTTTTGTTGTAGTGAGATTTTTGAAAAAATGTACCATTTTTGGAATTAGCTGATTTTTGAGGTTTGGAAGAAGTCTGATTGGTAAGAGATGAATAGAAGAAAATAGGCTGAAGTATCCCCTTCACTAATGACTATATTGTTATTTTGTTCGATTCTAATCTTTATCTTGTAATTTAGAGGGTCTCTTGGATATCCATTTGTGCTTGATTTTTCAGGCATTAAGGAGTACTGTTTCTTCTGCAGATTATTCCTGGATGGGCATCTAACAGTAGTTGTTCTTATTGTGTCCCTCGCTTATTATTGTGGTGCTGTTGGTCATGAGCAATTTTTGAAGACTGACCTGAAACTTCAGGTTTTTCTGGATGTGTTTATTAAGGTTTCTTATTAGGCATATGATAGGCTTTTACCATGTGGTCTGGCATAGCACAGGTTTTAGCTTTGAGTTAGGGGTGCTATTCAAAATGCTGCATTTGGTGATTTGCCTTTTATAACCGCAGAGTGTCTGTACTGAGGTTGCCTCTCTTGCCCCACCCTGCTGAAAATGAAGGTTCTGGCCCGAGTCACTTGAGCTTGTTGAGGCTTGAGCTGGTGAAGTGCTGTGAAAAAGCATCTGTGAAAGGGGAGATTCTGTGTTGATGCTTGTAATGCCCAGCTAGGTATTTAGCTGCATGTTTGTAGGCCACGTGGTTGGTTTACTTTTTTTAAAGGGTGGCCTTCCTGTTTTCACACAGTGCTATAAGGTGGTGGGTTTTGATTTGTTTTGTTTTTAAAGTGTTTATAAGTGTCTTCCAGGCTTGTTTCAGGCAGGATGTGCCCAGTCATCCACTGAAATATAAGCAGCGGTTGCTGTATGTGGTGTAACTTTCCAGGTGGGCAAAATATTTACATGTTCACAGTCTTGCATTTTCTCATTATTATTAATGGAATCAATGCTTTTGTTTAAATCAAGTTCATCTTGGGTTTAGGTAGAGTGAAAACTTACTAGGCTGACAGGTTGGGAATACTTTAAATTAGTTCTCTTTTTAATGGAGAAATATTTTCTGCAGTTCATAAAACACATACAGTATAATTATCCACTACCTTGCAGGACAAAATCACTTTCTAGTTTGTTTTTTCAGTAGAAATATATATAGTCCTTTTTCTAAGTAAATAAAATAAGAAATATTCTTGCTTAGTAGGTGTATTAAATTCCCATGTTTAAACATTTTATTCTGAAAAATGGGCTCTCTTTTATTTTCTAATTGGCAAAAATTTCTTGAGAAGGAAGTAACTGTATTATAAAGACAGACTCATTTCAACACGTTGGTTCTACTTGTTTAGGGCGTGTCGGCTATCCGCAGTATTTCTGAGCCAAGCCAAAAATGTAAAGTAAGAGGGCGTTAAATGTTCTGTGGGCATCGTGAACTAAGCTAACATGAAGGTTGCTTAGCTTCTGAATGACAACTTCGCTGAAGGTTTTAATGTGTTTTAACAGATACAATTCACATTTACTTTCTTAACTTGATTTGACTTAGTGTGTAGAAAAGCACTTGTGCAATGACAAGCAGTGAAAAAAAGAAAAATAATAATTAAAAAAATTGGGAAACAAACCTGAGAGCACCTGAGAGAGATCACCAGGGTGATGGTCCCCAGATGAACAACCATTGCTGTTAGAGTAAGCAGATAGAATTTGAGCAAAGAGGAAGCAAAGATATGAAGAAGAAGGTGCTTATACATGTAATAAAACTTTGCTAGCACATACATCATCATTTCCTGTCTGGGTATAATAAAGGAATAATAATTATTATGAGTTTCCATTACTACTAAGACCTTGATATTTTTATAAAATACTGCACGCAATAGTATCTTATGTAGAATCGCTGTTTGTAATTGAACTGTATCTGTCGAAACAAATGCATGAAAAACTTGTATCCGGGGAATTCTAGTAGACGCCTGACCTAAAGAAGTAATTTATCATTCATCCAGCTAAACATCTGTGGCCTGATTGGTCACATGTGCATGTTTTGAAAATAGAGGCCTGCAACATGCTGTCCAGGTATCACGGTATGCTGTGTTGCTGTTTATTCTGGCTTTTCAGCTGCCTGTGGCTGCGAACAGTATTGCCTGCCCTTTAATCCCTAGGCAAATAGTTCCTGTCCCATGGTTTGTAGTTAGTATTTTCTTCTGCTTGGGGACTTAGCACACTTTTATTACAAGGTGTGGATGTGGCTGGGTTGGGTCTGTGACTTTACAGACAAAGGTTCTAGTCCTAGTCATGCCAGAAATCAGTGTATGCAATTTGATGGTATCGTAAGTCAGGCAAAAAGGTCCTGCTGATCAGTCTCAAGGGCTGAGACGGAGAAACGCTGATGTCTTCTGAATGATACGAGACTTAAACTTGAGGGCACCTAACTGCCAGATCAGTGTGCCCTTTGTGGACTACACAACACCTGAGTGGGAGACTTGATTTGATAGTGCGATGGAAAAGGAAATATGATTGGGCTGCAATGCGCAACTTTGTGCAAAATTGCATCTCTGCCACTTCCTTTGAAACTGGAGTTTGGTAACTGCTCCATGTTTGCTGCTCTTATTATGTCAATGAAGTAATCTGGAAGTAAAACTAGACATCTGTTAAATGAGCTATGAAAAAGTACACAAGGCTTGGAGGGTCAAAGGCTGTTGTAATGGGGGAGCCAGACTGCACACGCAAACCAGATCCACCTGGAGCCTGTTTGTTCCTAGCAAAGTGAAAGGTGAGGATATGTGCTGCTTTTTCTCTATTCCACTTAATTCTGTGATCCACTATCCTAAATCTTATACTTAAAAGAGACACACAAAGTTTTACTAGCTAGATGGAGGGTTAATTTCACCTGTTTGGTATTGCTGACCAAACAATGAAGTAGAACTGGTCTGTATTAGCTACAGTAAGAGGGATAATACATCCTAATTTTAGTTATGTTTTGGATGAAAAATATCGCATCATTGTGAAAGGATTTTGTCAAGATGAAGTTTCTCAAAGAGTCTAACTGACACTGAACTGTCAGCTTATCGTTTTGCTGGTATATACCTGAGTATATGGATTTTTTACATGCCAAAAAAAAGGCAGGACCAAACAGCTCTGGGAACAACGAATCCAAATTGGATCCATTTTCCCACTGAAAGTAATAATGTGGCTGCTTACAGGAACTATCCCCATGTCTTGTTTCCCTAAGATCCCTGGAGCCTAGCGAAGTGGGTGGAGTGCACAGGACATGAAGTAAAAATAGTGTGAGATAAACCTGTCCAAAAAGGAGCCTAATATCCAAGGAGGACAATGGTTATCACAGAGCTATGGGCTACTCATTAACTTGGGGTTGCTAAAACAAATATTATTCTAGAGTGACAGCCAGCTACTGACATGAAACTGTTACTTACTTTTTAATCTTATTTTGAGTTTGCTTCTTTGTGCCAATTTTTTGGTGTTCAGTAGTAAAATAACAATGTGAGTATCACAGCAGGCACTGTCTCTGACCTCTGAAAAAAGAATGAATACTCCAATATGCTCTTGTTACAAAATCAAATCCAGGAGAACTTCAGATTAACTAGGTTTCAGTAAATACTTGCTCTGCTTCATCATGTGGAAAAGCAACAGCAAGTTCAAAAATGGAGGGAGAATAAGGCAAAAGCGGATTTAAAGACAGTTGACTTGCCAGTATACTTTTACAATAAAGAACAATTTTGGCATCTTGCGTAACGATGGAAGGTTGGAATACTAATAAATAGGAAGAATTTTTGTATACAGCCCATAGTTGAGCTATGGGGTTTAAATTGTATGATTCACTAAGGTAAATAATACAGTTCTGTAAAGATTAACCATGTTAGCCAGAGTACTAGCTAGGATAATACTGGTTTTCAGTCCATGCATCAAAGCTGAGCAGTCAGAGCCAGGAAGAAATTTCTCTTTGGAGATGATGTTGGGCAATTAGGTGCATTTCCAGAGATTTATGGAGTCTTCTGAATCACTTCAGTGTTGACTGTTGTCAGAAATAGAATATTGGACTTGGTATACTGTTACTTTGCGTTATGGGTGGTCCTCTGATGCAGAGGTAGATGTCCAGAATATGTTTATATAACAGCATGATAAAGCTTAATCTTTTCTTCTGTTTGCAAATACCTCCCCTTTCAATGTACAGAAAGTTGAAATACTTCATTAAAATCTGATTGTTACAGAGGGACAAAAAATATAACTCCTTTCTAAAATAACTTTTGTAACACAGATTTTCAAAATCTGTTTCTTCTTACAAAAGTACTGAATGTATCGGTTGGTGATTTGATTTGATTTGAAGTTTGAAAACTTAAGTACCAGTGGAATGCTTTTCCTCCTGATTTTTAAGTCAGGGCTGTTTATGCGTTCACACCTCCCTGACGTGTCTTACAGAAAGATTAAGTAATTGATATCTCTTCTTCCTTGTTTTAAATTAATTCTTTTTGGACTAAGATAAACTTTTTCAGATTTGTTATGCTAACAAGACAGCTGACTTCATGAATATTTCATTCTTGCATTTCTTTAGAGGCCCTGAATTACAGTATCTGGTTCCCAAGGATGAAGAAGTCACTCTTTTTCTAGTATTTACTGTTCCCTGTTGTTGAAATGCCACCTTTGGGACTGGGACTGTCATTAGACATATGTTAATCCTTGTAGTAACTTTTAAAGATACTGATAATACAATGATAATGAGGGAAAAAGATGAAATTTATTCTTGGGGGAGAAGATTTGAAATTCCGTGGAATTAAAAGAATCCCAGGATGTTTAATATTGAATCACCGTGGTGCTCTTCCTTTATTACTAGTTTTCTGGAGGTGAAAATACACCGGCTTTTTTATTTCTTCCCCAGAAAGAGGTAAGAATTGAGATGGATTCTATTTTAATATCAGCAAGAATAGAATGTAAATTTGGAAACAAGACCACTTGGTTATATATGTGAGTTGTATTATTGATCTATTGTTGTTTTTCTCATCTATACTTACTTGTTGGTTTGTGGGTGGTTTTTTTTTTTTTATTATAGCTCTTTCTTGAAAACAAGTATCTACTTGGATTGGGGATGTTTTTTCAGAGGTGGCAGATGGTACATTGGCCTTGGTCCCGTGGAATCTGCAGTGCTTTGTGAACAGTTTAAATACTTATGACTTGCATACTCCTTTTGGCTATTCTGAGCTGAAGCTTCTGAAGTTTTAATAAACTTTTGTCACAATCTGAAGGGTTGTTTTCAGTCTATGGTAACTTTTTGTGATATTTTATTTTAAACCAAGTCCAATATAATGTTAATGTTTAAGCACAATTTGCTAATTATAATCCTTCAGCTGCAATTGCTTTAGCATCTGGAGGGATGAAACAAAAAGATCGTTGCTTGAAAGTGCTTATTTCCCTAAATGTAACTGCCACTTAAAATTATGTAAATGCCAAAGTGAATTGTTTCTCCCCCAAAATGCCAATGGCGAGGATCCTTGATATAAAAGAATAATGATTATTTTTTTGCCTCATCAGGCGAGTGCTTCACTTGTTGGTGGGTTTTGGGGTGTGTGTGTGTTGTGTGGGTTTTTTTTTTCTTGTATATGCACAAGAGAGATCTCGGCATGTGGTCTAAATACACTCTGTATTTTTGAAGTTTTATGGTTAGTAACATGCTAGCTTAGTAATCTTAGCTTTATTTTGTTTATGTAGTATAAATACAGCGGAAAAGTGTTGATCAGGAGGTAAGTAAATAAATGTTTAAGTATGTTAGATGGAGAAAATATGATTCTGTCGGGTACTGCAAGGAGTGAAGTATAACTAAGCCAGTTCAAGCAGCTGATCAGTTGAATGCTGCCTCTGATTTGTTGGTATCATGCTGAGAATAAATCAGGTTTGTGTAGTGACTGGAAATGACCTTTTTCTATTTCTTGGAACTGTTTTCAGTTTAGGCCAAAAACCCAGTGCTCTTCCCTGGCTTCGTTCTTTAGCAGTTTTTAAATCAAACTGTTATAAAACTGTTGTGTACACGTTATTGTCCACATAGATTTTACAATAATTGGCATTGGTTTAGCTAACTCAGTTCAAAAGATAACTAAAGTATGACAGTGTCCAACATTTGAGTCTTGTACCTCAGCTCTTCCCGGTGGGATTCCATTTCCTTAAAAATACAGTAGAACTTGACTTGTTCAGGTATTGCATTCTCCACCATCACTTGAAGAACATTAAGTGCTTTATCATCTAACGGATGACCTCATCATATGTCAAGGGAGCAAAGAAGGCTGTAGCAGCTCTTATGAGCCTTTAATATGCAAACTTGTGCAAACTTTAGAAGTGCTGCGTCTCCTTCATCCTTTTTCCTCTAGAAGGCATGCCTTTTACCAAAACAAGTCAATGAAGAAGTTGCTGATTAATTCTTTGGATAATTTTGAAAATAGTTCACAGACGGGAGAGGAAGGGAAACAAAGAAAAGTTAAAAATACAGTGCCTGCTACCTCAGATGCACTGTGGCAGCAACATGTTTGTTATCTCCATGATAGACTTCACTGTGATACATCTTGCTGAAAGAAAAGTGATGTGGATTTTTGGCATGGCTGTGCCAAAGCAGGGGATTCCCCTTTTGTAGGGGAGAACTATAGCTTTCTATTGCTCCAATTTCTCCCTCCAGTAAGTTTACTGATGGCAGCGTTTTTCTTGCTAGACCTTGCAATATTAAAAAACAGAGCTGATGTATGCATGAACTAGGAATGTTTCCAAAGACCGATTGTCTTAAAAAAATGAGTAATGACGTTGGTATTTTATGTTGATCCACGTTAGACTACAGCTGTGAGTGTTCTCGGTGTTTTGGGTGCTGCAGTAAATAAATTTGTGTTCAAACATTAGAATGATTGTCCATATGCCACAGTAGCCACTGCTTGCTTTAATATGCATTACTGTACCTACGAGGGAGATATTTTTGCCCATTATCTGACAAGTGAATACAAATTTTTCATGTGTGTCATTGTCATAGCTTGATATTATGAGAACAAAAGAAAGCTAGGGACCCTAGTGAGAATGTTGAGAGGGATTAACAGAGCCTTGTAGCTATGGAGTTAAGCTGGGCTTCTGTTTTCACTGCCAATAACATCTTGATTTATGCATACTGGGGATGTTTTTAAACACTGAAGAAATAGGAAAGAAGACAGTTTGCTTCTAGCCTGTGTTTCCTGCGGGCCTTCTTGGCTTTGCCTTCCAGTTAGACAAGAGCATTCGGAGCATAATCTTGTTGTTCTGTCCTCTTATTGCTGTTTATTTGTTTTGCCAGTTATGTAAAGCTCCGGGCTTGAGCCTGTTCTCTCCTTGCCCATCTTCCTTGAAGATGTAAGTTGGGAATGTGTATGCAGAAAATCTCTTGTGCACATCCTGTTTTCAGATTGTGTTACTTCCTTTGGTCTTGTGCTCCTACTGAGAATGTGGCTTGAAGGATGTCTTGTGACTGCATCTCATACAGGTGGTGAATGCTAAGGATAGAAGTGCGTATGTTCATAAATGGTGTCAGAGTTGAACAACTAGCAAGGTTGTTTTAACTAATGGATGGCTTTGTAGCTTTTTTAGAAGTATTTTGTGATGATACCAATAAAGAAGTAGGTAAATTGTGGTTCGGAGCTTTTTTTTCTCAGGGTGTGTATTAAGGAAAAAGTAGTCTGGTAGCAGTTTGAATATTCACGCTGTCATTATGGAACAGTGTAACCACAGATGAACTTGCACAAATATCGAAAGCAGCAGACTGGAACAGAAATATAAACTTCTCGCTTCCTACTGCTGTATTTCTTTCAAATGTGCAGATTGCTGAGGTAAGCAAGCCTGCAAAGTTGAGATGGGTTAACTGTAAGGTAAAGCTTGCTTCCATTGCCAGGCACTTCTGAGTGGCCTGTTGCTGGTTACTTGCTAAGGGTGACACGATTTGCAGTTCTAATAGTGTAACAGCCTATTCCTGACATGCTGAAATAGTTTTGAGGATTTCAGCATATGCTCACTACAAATATCTTCATATGATTTTTCTTATGCGCTTAATACAAAAGCAGAATGATTGATAGAAATTAAGTATTACAAAAGAAGGAGCTTTTAGAACGTATCAAAGGGGTTTTACTAGGAAGATGACTGCTATTAACCTCTAGCTCTGTCTCAGTGGTCTTTGGTATTAAATTGCTAGTACAAGGTGCTGAAATGGATCTTCCCATTCAGTGAAATCATATTGCTTCATCTTCTTTTGTAGGCTACTGTAAAACAACTTCTTAATGTAGTTACAGTGTTGATAAAAAGTAAAATATGCCTTCATCTATGTAAAAAAGCATACGAGCGTAGAAATTTTCCTGGTCCTTTAAAACAATAAGACTATTTTTTGCTACAGAGAATTTAACCATAATACTGCGGAATGGATTTCATCATTCAGCCCTTCCATGGTGTTTATGCCACTCACTTCTAATGCTGTACCTAAAATTTGTGCTGTATCACCTAGAAACTGTGGTATCTCTTGTTTTTGAGCTGTGGTAAAATTTAGATAATTTTTTATTTCAGCACTGTTAGAGGCAGGACATACTGAAGGAAATGGCAAATTTGTAATGCATAGTTTTTTTGTTTAATTTTCCTCAATTTTTTTTCCTATTAGAACTTTTTCCCCCCCCCCCCCCTTCTATTGAGACTATTTTGCATCATTATACAGGAGAAATGGTGCTAATGTTTGTTTTGTCATATAATGAATAAACTGGTTTGGAAGGTTCCTCTCCCTAATTCCTATATTTAAAGTCTTTGTTATGGTTTAATTAGTAGGTATTAGCATATGTATCGAAATGCAGAATGTGCAAGTACTATTTGGAAAATTAAATGCTACATTTAGCTCATCATTTTGTATCGTTTGGATTTATTTTGAACAAAACATTAGCACACTGAAATACGAAAGCTATAAAATTATGGCACAAAATCAACATCAATAAAAATCTGTTTTACACAGGACTGTTCCTCTCCTAGTATGCATGCAGCTGGGCAAGAAAAGAGCGATATAATAAATGTATTGCTACTGCTCATGACTGAGACTGGAGAAGGTGAATGTGGAATTACCAATGTGGAGTTGAAAATGTAAAAACATTAATGTGCTTGTATAGTATTGAGAGGGAGGAAATGGGGTGGATCACTTTGAGGAGGAGAATTTTTGTCTTGAGGCAAAACAAACACGTGTTTGTTTTGCCAGTTGCAATAATGTGCCACCCAGCATAAATGTCCATATCGCTGCATCTTTAGTAACCACAGCTGTAGGGCTAGAAGAGCAGGCCTCAGGCCCTGTGAACTCTGGCTACATCAGTTGTGCCTGATCACTTCTGTTGTGATCCTTCCTCTGTTTTTTTTAAACTGCTCTTCTGGAGAGGGTGAAGAGAGGTGTTGACTTCTGTGGAACTTCTTCATTTTGTTAGACTTGGCATAAGTATCCCATGTTTGGTACCTTGGTCTGCTCACTCCATGTGACATCTCTTGTTGTGGTGTGTTTTTTTTTT
>Ga0181612_109592_pt1 | contig 10924 bp, 7 predicted proteins | sample HoacroProtozoa21_FD_119630 | JGI IMG/M metagenome (GOLD analysis project Ga0181612, IMG submission 119630) | Hoatzin crop microbial communities from Cojedes, Venezuel. Combined Assembly of Gp0051906, Gp0051904, Gp0051908 | reverse complement strand
TCATCTGCCTTCTTTTCTCTCCTTTTCTGCACATATTCTGGTATTTTTAATCTATGTGCTCTCCACTTCTGTTCCTACTGCTGCCGAAAATTAAATCATTGAGCCACATTTGCATCTCCAATTAACATGTGGACTGCTCTTCATTACAGGCTTGATTTGACATCTGTCTTCTAGACCGAGTAACGTCCATTTTTTTTACCCCCATTTAAATTTGTTCGTGTTGTCTATTGCCAGAGGAAACCTGGTGGGGAAATTCATGTATTAACTGGGCATGTTCTTCTGAAAACACATAGGCCCAACACGCAGAAAGATGTAGCACCTTCAGAAACATCTAAAAACCTTCAGCCTCACAGGCTGTTCAAACACCATAGCAAAGCCATCCTCTCGTCAGCTGCCATGAGAGGGGGAGGTCCTACCCTCCCCACTTCCACCCCTCTCCCCCGTGTTAGCGCTCCAGCTCATCTGACCCTCGGTGAGCCAGCTCAGAGAGACAAATTCACCCTTCTTTCTGTCTGTTCGTGGGGGTTAGCTGTGTGCCAGTTCAGCTCCCTAAATTTCCTCATGGCAAGATCAGACATATGCTAAAATCTGGCAGAAGAGGAATGAGGAGGAGGAGGGGAAGAAAACTGACTCTTTCTGCAACAGCATGTACCGCTTAAGCTCAACACTTCTGCTAAAGTGCTCTGCAGCAGCACCCCTGTTAGTTTGGTAAGAAACTCTGAAATCAGCTCACACAATCTGACCATCTCATAGGAGAGACTGTTTGTTCTTGCTACAGATCTTAAATTGCAGCAGCTCAAGATGCCAAAATTAAAAGTATACAAAAGCAGGGACATTCAGGAACTTCAAACCTGGCTCAATCAGGGAGACTTCTCAGTCCATCACGTGGCTCCAAACTCCAAACCAGGGCAGTGCTCTTGTGTGAAATGTGTCGGGTAGAGGAATGGAACAGTGATAGGAAAACGTCACACCACTGCTCAACAGAGCAGCTCTGAGCTGTACTGGCACCAAAATCTTAAAAGCCATCTTCCAGACTTCAGCAAGTAATTGCCTATTAGCATATCCACTGATGTGTTCTCCACAACAGCTCAAAATGAGAGCTGCTACAACCATCTCCTCTAAAATACTAAAAAGTATACACAAACTTCTATGGTATTACAAGTTTAGCTATAGTAAGATCAGTCTTATCAAATTCCCTTAGGTTCCTTGTTTAGAAGTGTAAATGTAATTCTTGCTTCTTGGATGAACCCTTCTGAGTTTTCTTTCCTCTTAGATGGGAGTGTAGAGACTTGCCAAGCTCTGTGGGAACTTGAACAAGCAATGTTAACCGTAACACTTCACATGATTAAAGGGATACTCATCAAAATAAAATTTATCTTTTTTTTTTTAAAGTCTGTAATTTGTTCAAACAAGGGAAAGAAAAAAAAATACCAAAGAATCTTGATACTGCCTCAAAAAACAATAGTGTAATTCTGAAGATGAGTTTACAAATATGGTATTTGTTGACCACAACTCTTTGGCAGAGCTGTCTTCCAAGGACAAGTGGAAGAAGTGAGTAATGAATGGAGGAAATCGGGTGTTTCATAAATGCTTAATAATCACTGCTCTTCAAGAAGACATATGACTTAGGGTAAAAACCAAATAAATTAAATTGCACTGGTTTATATTCTAATGGAAACATTGTGCAGTTTCTCTCAACAGCTGGAATTGGACATCGTGCATATTATTAAATTTCCATAGGGTCAGGGCTTTTCTGACCTACAATGATATTCATAGCAAGAGAAACTATGCTGTCAAGAAAAAATTTGTATCGGATGATATTTCCTCATGTTCAGATTAACAGTATTTGTGTTTCAATATTTATCTCCAGAAATAAGAAAAAAATGAAACATGGTATTATCATTACTGTACAAGTAATTTTCCTTTTTTTGCATTAATATATGCAACAGCTATTGGCACCCACAGAATACAAAGCTGATGTTTTAACAGATACTGTGATGCATCTTCTAAACGCTACACAGTATCTTTCTAGTACAAGCTCCTATCTTAGCTAAAGAGAAGGACACTTTCCCTAGCCCTGTTCATTCTGAGGCCTCATAACAGTCTGGAATCGTCTTAGCAACCATTGATTCAACACTTTATGTTCAGACTGAAAACAACGCCAGATGCCTCAAGCGCTCTCAAAAAAATCCAAAAATCTAAAATCCTCACCTTTCAAACTTCCTCATAAGCAATTTACAGTAACACCCCTTGAGTGAAACTCTCACCCCACTCAAGAAAAAAGAAACAAAGAGTAAATTAACACCTAAAACACTCTGTAAACTTTTAAAAAACATGGTACATGTTTGTAAAGGAAAAAGGTGGATAAAACCATCAGTAATTGGCTACATACTCAGAAACCTCTCTGTGATTATAAATTATAATTAATTCACAACCATCTAGAACAATATTCTGTAAGGAACACACATCTACAAAAACAGATTTATTAGCTACAGGTATACAGTATTTAGAAAATTGAAGCAGGCATTCAATATAATACTACATAATAATTATAACTGGATAAAGGCTAACTAGATGATAATGCCGCAGTAGAGATCAGGAAGTGGTGGTAATAAACTGCTTGGGAAAAAAAGGAATGCCCCAGAAATCACGAAATATTTCTCCCATCCAACCTTGGGGCACTGTCCTGCTATGAACTGAAGCAAGCACCACCTTTCTGGCAGTTTCAAAGCTACAGTGAGAGAAACTGTCTTTCCCTTTTTTATTTTTGCCTGCAGAATTGACAACTGAAAATATGTGTGTAACGCCTTTTTACTTGCAAAGATAGACTTCTGAACGCAAACCGATTCTGTGCTGCCAGTCTAGACAGATCAGCCTACTGTCTGCTACTAATAACCTCCATATGCGCTATTACAGCAAAACAAACAAATCTCTGGTCAGTATTTCTGATTTCCAAGTATTTCAAAATACACAGACAAGGGTTAAAGGGAGGGGATGGAACGAGGACACGACCAAAGGATAAACAAACTTGCCCTCTCCCAAAAAAAGAAAAAGAAACCCCCCAACAGACAGTAACATTGCCACCACGAGAAAAAGTTGTAAGATACAGCACACAAAAGCTATAGAGCCACCTATAAGGGATGCGGATGACCCAAAAGCACAGGACACCACCAGGCGTACCACCTATTCACACACAGCCCCAGTCATGCACAGAGACACGACGAAGACCAAAAAGATCTGAATTCCCTAAACACTCAAACCCACCCAGCCACCCAAACCCTGCTGGCAGCCTCTCGGCTCTCCAGAGCACCATTCCCAAGGAGGAGTCACACTCACACCCATCCATCCGCAGAGGTACACTCACAGACGCTCGGGCTGTGGTTTCAGTGCCTTTAATTGGACATGAGCCTGGCGTTGTCAGGGCATGATTCCTGCCTTACTCCGTCTCTTGTCCATTTACTGCTAACACCTCTCCACGAGCCAGCGCTAACACAGAAGCTGGATCAAGGGACTGACCTACTTCTGAAAACATCCGTCCCTAAGAATAAAAACTGCATCAGAGTGGAAACTGCCAGGAGTTAAAAAGTACCCAGGATGATTTTAGCAAAAGTGAGGTAAACCTGAAGTGTCCATGCAAGCATGGTCTGAAAAGGTGGAGGAAACGAAAGTTCATTAGTATGGACATTTCTTCCTCAAAAGGGCTGAAATGTAGCAGTTGTACATTTATCAGAGATTTTTCTTTACTTAGGTTATCATCACACTTCATGCCTAGTATCTCTTAGGCTTACAGTGTTATTCATTAAAGGAACAGCTGCTGCCAGTCCATCTCACAGCTATACAGGGCAAGGTGCATGGGGAGATGTATCTTTGAAGAAAACAGCAGACAATCTACTACAGTAACTCTAGACATAAGCAGGAAAAAAACATGGTGAAATGCAGCAGTAGAGGTCCACAGCATTGTCCCCATCAGGACACCTTACACACAATATCACAGGTGCAGGAGAAGCAACATCTTGGCAGATCATGTCCAACGCTACACAGCGCTCAGAAGTTTCTTGAACTTTAGTAAGGCCAAGAGTGGGGCCAGTCGAGCTTTGCTTCCTTCCCTGGATATGCGGAGAGACTTGTGCCATGGTTGACCAGTTCTTTTGTAACCTTAAGGAGCAAGCCACAAGCACAGAGCACAGCACGCTGAAAACCACGCAAATCATTTTCTTCCTGTCTTACATACATTCAGTTTAGCAGACATCTTCCGAGATCTTGATCACGTACTAAATGGTTGTCTGCTAGTTCAACCACGAACCAGAAAAAGCAACAGGACTACCACGCACACAGCCATTGCATTCATGTGTATTAGAGCACAGAAGAAACAATCGTATTCCTGGTATAAAATATGCTGGTGGAACCTGTCAATTAAATTGAGCCTTTCATCTAGTCCATCATATCTGTGAAATTCAAAATTAATCTAGGGGAAAACACAGCACTGCAGCTTCATTGAACACTGCAGTACACATTTACCTAAACATACATTTATGCAGATAATCCTCTTCCATTTTCATCCTTTTTCTTCCCCCAGTCTCAAAGTACAGGCACCCTCCTTCCACAAGAAAAACATGTTACTTCAAAAACAGTCGGAAAATTTATCATAAAAAAAACAACAACATAGTCAGATCCTGATGTTTTTCATTTCATTTCTTTTCGGGACACATACAAAAAAGGTTGGGGGGGGAGGGGAAAGCATGCCAAGGTTTTTCTTATTAACAAAAGGCAGGCAGTGTCTTGCAATGTATGCTCCAAGTTTCATTAGTCACTTCACTTGAAATTTATTTATATGGTAGACTACAGAGTCTGCGCTAAAAAACTCTTTCTTTCTCTAGAAGACTACACTGTGAGCATACCAATGTTTCACTGCAGGATAAACACACCAGCAGTAGTAGACCCTGCATTTCCAAAATCTAAGCCTTCCTCAAAGCAAATGAGATTTAAGCACTGGCAGACAGAGTGATCTAATTCAACTTTCGCTGTGGACCAAAAGCTAAGTGGAACAAAAGACCTCAATAATCAACACGAAGAGCGCTTAGATACTGTTCACCCAAACTTTTAAGCATGACTGTGCACATCTCTTAATATACCAACACACATTTGCCTTGAAAATGTCACTTGTTTTTAAGGACAGTCTGTGCTGCCAAAAAGCTGTATATTTTCCATGATGTTTCATTAAACGGATAGTTCTCCTCAGAGCAAAATGTATGGCTTTTCAAGCTGCTGAATTTAGAGTAGTGCAGGTTTAAAATTCATTTTCTTCTTCAATACGGTGGCTATTTGGTTTGAGAAACTAGAAAGGGCTCATTATGCAGCCTAGGTAAAAACAACAATTCATATTAGGATGAAAATGACAAGGTAATGTGGAGAGAAACCATTATCAAAGCAGCAAGACCATTTTCATTGCATCTCAAACTCTCTTCTCGGAAGAAAAGGCCAAACTATTTCTTTTTAAAGTGATCTGCATCCCTGGCAGTTCAACAAGCCCTCTAGCAAATCTTTCGAAGCTCTCAACAAGGACAAAGCCTAGAGAGGGAGGGAACGGCTGCCGCTGCCATCGGTCCCTGTCTGCCCGATTCTGCCTGGTGTGGGCCCCAGGGCAACAAGCACAGAAGGATGATCTGAGATGGTGACAGGAGTGAGCCAAGCAAGGAAATAAAAATGAAGACGGGGCAGACGTTTGGTGGCCCTTTTGGCCCATCTATGAAACAGGGGACTTGAGGACTACTTTGAGGCCAGAGGTTGTGGGGTGAATTAATGTCAAAGCCTTATGTTATGATTACATTCCAGTCTGTACTGGATGCAGCTAAGAAGTGGCTTTGGGTTTCACCAGCAACTTACCTACACACATGGCATAAACAGGAGATATCAGCAAATGGCAAGAAGCTCCTTTCTGGAAGTATTATGATTAGAGATTAGAAATGTCAACACTGTTCTGTCAACAGCTATAATGAATTAATTGTTATCTGAATCTACCCTACTATTTTCTGCTCCACATAACACAAAGATATAGATAAGAACGTAGTAGCGTGCATTTATAATTCATTTTTTTTTTTATTTCTGGGGAGGACTTCTGTACAAAATACACATTCAGTGCAAGACACCCATGGATCTCAGGAACGTTTAGAATGTGGACACGCCACAACTTTACAAAAGAAACTAAGCAGTCCTGAGGTGGTTTCAGAGATGCCAGGTACAACACTTGCCAAAGCCAACATACACTCTACATCTGAAACAACTTCTGAGGACCTAGTCAAAGATCTTGCCACAAGCCAGCTGCTGATTACAAGGCACAGCCAGATCTCCAGGCTCCCAGGTTTACACTCCATCCACTCAACCATGAACACGATATCCAGACCCAAACTAGTTCTACTATAGTTTTGGCTTGGTCTTTGGGAAAAAAACCAAAACAAACCATTTACAAAAACATTCTTTTCTATTCTGTTCCACTCCATGCATACTTAAAATGGAAATGAGCACCTCCAAATTAAACTAAGTGTGGAAAAAACATGCATTAGACAAAATGAATTTTTGCCAGCTGTGAATGTTGTTTTTACAATTCATTTTGGACACCGAGTTCAGCACAGATGACAAAATCATTTCAGTCCTTCAAGGAACTCAGACAATGTATCCTAATTACTAGACATAAAATTCAGCACAGAGTAGCTGTTCAAAATTGCTAATGTAATAAAATATACACCAATATCTTCCATCTGAACAGTCACTCCATTTAAACAGGGAACCGAGTACACTTAAATTAACTTCCTACTCTGCGTATTCATGTGACTCTGAAAATAAGTATTTTGCCTAAGGGCAGGCTCCAGATTGGTTTTATGAAAACTGTTTATGAAGCCAAGGAGCTGACTGGCCTCTGAAACGTGCCTTCCTGCAGCAGTATCGTGCCACCCCGGTGCTGCTCCCAGCTTCCGCGTGAACACGTGTGGGTCGTGGTACCAGATTTCTTCCACAAAACAACCAAAATCAAAATCCAGGAGCAGCAGTCCCCACCTGTTTTAAGACACCAGCTAACCTCCCATCAGGGACTGTTGGGAAGAAACTTTACCCAGGCGGTTAGTCACCCAGTAATCGTGTACAGCGCATTTTTTTTCCCCAATATCCCTCTGACACAGCTGGTACTGCAGTGTCAGCAGCAGGAACTAGATTGACCAGTGGCTTGATTTGAAGTGTCAGCTAGTACACTCACAACACAATTTTGGCACGTGCACAGGGGTAACCACTCCATGTACATTAATGCAGCAGTGTTGCACACCTGCAGCACTCGCATTTGACAGGCATTTGCAGATCAGGCCCATGCCATCTTACTTTTCAGTAACCGGTACAATTAATATAGCAGCATGCTAGCTAGTTTGAGATTAAAAGATACCACTAGTAAATTGTAATTCTCTAACCAGCATCTCATTCCACCCAAAAAAAAGATGGATTTTACTATATTCAAAAAAATGAAAAGCACCCAGCTTAGGCTGAACACAGGAGAACGTGCAGATTTGAAGGCAGAAGAGATGGATGTGCTGTGCTTCCAGAACCACTTCTTGCGACTTCAGGAGCAGAGTTTAGCGGAACTCAAGGAAGTCAGAAGGCAGCATTCAAGTATCTTCCACTTCCTTTCAAATAAGCAATCTCAGCCTGTACATTTGTCATCTTTAAACTGTGTGATATGCTGTCCAAACATAAATCCAGACAGTTCCTGTGCTGCAGTGAGCTCCCACTCAACAGAAGCAGAGCAACAACAAGTGACATACATCTTTAAAACATGTAGGCGGTTCTGCTTATTCCCTGTTCCTCCCTTTCTGCCCCAGCAATGCTCCTCTACTGCTACTTCCTGCATGAAGACTTCAAAATCCACCCACACTGGCAGTGGACGAGGAGGGGCAATGATGATAATCTCAAGGAGAAGATACAAGGCTCCCAAGTACATCTCTGCAGGAGAAATACAAGTCCTGTACTCCATGCACCTTACAGCCCAGTGCTCTGCCCACCACCCAGGCATCTGGCCTTGCATTGTCAAGAAAAGCTCTTTTAAAACAGCTTACAAGAAGGCAGAGGAATGCATCTACTTGTAAGTTCTGCTGAAAGGGGAGATATTTTTTACTTCTTGAAAGATACCTTCAAGGAAGAAAACAAGGCCAGAGAATACATGGAGTGGCATTCTGGATTAACAGTAATCGAAGAGGAGCTTCCTGATAAAACATACTAGCTTAGTATTATTTTAGAGCCAAGGGGCCAGACCCAAGATCTCCCCTGCATTTGCTCATTGAGTTTCTCCCCATTTGGCTCCTTTCGGCATGTCCCTTCTGGTCTTTCCCTGGACAGGAACTGGGTGCACAGGCTAACTCTACAGGATCCACCGCAGTAGAGCATCAGCTCTTGCATTACAGCCATAACCACAATACCTGGTGTAGAGCCACACAAGGCATCTGCAAAAAAACCCAGGATGGTTCTCATTAGAGGTGCAGGGGCGGAGGGGGGAATCGTACCTTCCCTTGCTCCCTGTCATTTCAGGGCTCTGCTCAAAGCTGGGGAAAAAAACGGTACCTCAGCAGAGAGGAACCAACAGCTGCTGCTACAGCAAGACTGAAGAACCAAGGAAGCCACGATAGTGCCAGGGAGCACGAAGAACATAGATGCAGACAGAGTACCTGTCTGCTTGATTAGCAGACTGTATACGCTCAGCCTCTGACTATATCGAGAAAAAATGCGCCCCAAGAAGAAGCAGTCTGTCTTTTTGGTAAAAAGCAGCATGAACAAGAGAGAAAAGGAAGGAAGAAAGGAAAAGGCTGTATCTGGCAGAGCTAATCAAAAAGGAGATTTTTACCTGCCTACAAGAGGTACCACATCTCAGCCTTGATGTCTGTTCCTTCCTGCTAACTGGAAAACGCAAATTTACGCTGTTCCCTGCATCTAATAGCAAGCGCTGTCTCACAGTCAAGGTAAACAGCAGAAGGCAAGGGGAAAACACCTCACTGTTTACCCCCAGGACACCAAGCATTTTTGGAGCATCAAACAACAAGGGGTTCCAAGAAGCCAAGAAGCCAGTTTGAGTCGCACCCACCAGCACTTCTCTACAAATTCATTTCTTCAGTAGAAGTGGCTGCTTTTATCCAACTCCTCTGTTTCTCTTTTTAGGTCACAGGAAAGCTAAGCAGAAGCAAAGCATTAGTGCCGTTTCCTGGTCAAAGCCAAAGCCCAAGCCCACCTTGCTACAGACCCTGCTGCAGGGGTGTGGGGAAGCAGGGAAGACTATGGAGGAAGAGTTGTACAGAACTGGGAGCTTCTTTCCATCCTGCCAGGCTGGACCAACGTCTGTGTGGCTTTTCATTTTAACCTGCTGTCAGCAGATCTGACCTTCCTCGTATTTGCTATCTATTTCCGATTTTACCAGCATTACAAAACAGGGGCTCACGTGATTCCTCTCCAACCCCTAAATTAGCAGCTGAGAGAGATCCCTGGTGCTGCCCCATGCTCCTACACCTCAGACCAGCTCATCCCTTCTCCACCAGTGCCCTACAGCCAGCTGTACCGTGCAGCTCAGGTGTGTGTGGGGAATTAGGAGAGGGCAGGACAGCCAGGACATCAGCAGTTTCCCACAGATGGACAGCCTACCAGTGAGCACAGCAAGGATCAGGGACAAGATCCCCACAGCAGAATTGCTCACTTGGAATTAGAGAGCACACTGCTTAATCACACACCCGTAATGACATAGATTGACTAAAACCAATAAGATGCCCGCCCCAATTTTTAGGCACTAGACCCGCCAGCACCTTGCCCCACGACAAGGCAGAACCCCCTACACTATGATTTTAACTGTAGCTGAAGAGACACTCCAAAATTGTGACATGATTACCTAATATTAAGCTAATGAACTGTCAGCATGCAAATCAAGGCTACTATCACACTGAAGTGTAAATACTTACCCTTAAAAACCCACGTAACAGAAGGTCTCTTCTCTGTTTCTCCAGTCAGAAGAAAGTTTCAGTCTCACAAAAAAATTCAGGCTAAAATGGGAGCTACAGAGGTCATCTAGACCTCCCTCTGCTCCAACCAAGGCTGACATCTAAGCCAGACCAAGTTGCTGGGGCCCTTGCCCAGTTCAGCTCCCCCAGTCTCCAAGGACGGGGACTCTCCACAGCCTGCCTGGGTGGCCGTGCCACCACATAGCCACTGTCAGGGAAAATAATTTTTTCTTTACGTGCAGCCACAGCCTTCGTTACTATTGCCTTTGTCATCTAACAGTATACAGCTACTATGTCCTGACTGCTTTTGTTTTCTTCTTCACTTTTTTTTAAGAGGGCTTATTTTTTTTTTTTAAACATTCAAAATCACTTGGCATTCAGCTGATATTTGCAGCTCCCAGTCCTTGTTCTAGAATCCTTCCCTACTGGCATAATTTGTAACTGAATTGCCAACCTGAGCTATTCATGCTTTAAAATCACCGAAGCTTTCTACTCTTACTTCCTGTAATTTCACATATTTCTTTCTGTAACTTTAGAAAGGTTTACTATCTCGTGGACTTTTAGTCGCTGATTGTGTACTTCCATCTCCTTATTCCTTCCTCCACCTTCAGTAGTTTCACTATGCATAAATCAACTTTATTCACACGACTCAAAAAAGACAACAGAAAACCAGAAGAAACCTCTGAAACCTCATTAGGAGGCTAGCTTTGATATTTTTGTTACTTGTAAACAAAAACATTATGAATTTCACAAAGTAATACTTCCAGTAAAAAGACAAAGCTACTGGCAAAGCATCAATTTTAATAGCCATTACAAGTTCTTCCTTAAAAGTGATATTCTATACTGTAAAGCCCAAACTCATAAAAAAATGAACAAAACACTGCAAGAAACAGAAGGAACAATCAACGGGT
>Ga0181612_172590_pt1 | contig 10925 bp, 3 predicted proteins | sample HoacroProtozoa21_FD_119630 | JGI IMG/M metagenome (GOLD analysis project Ga0181612, IMG submission 119630) | Hoatzin crop microbial communities from Cojedes, Venezuel. Combined Assembly of Gp0051906, Gp0051904, Gp0051908 | reverse complement strand
GCTCTGTTTGGCCAGGTGGGGTCAGCCCCCACCCCCCCCCCGGCCGTGCCCCTTCCGGGATTCCGGGGAAAATTCACCCTGTCCTGACCAAACCCAGGACACCCCGTTACTCAGAATTATATATTAGAAAAGATGGAAGAGACTCTGTTTGTATGTTTGTTTTAGTGCTCCTGATACCTTCAGGGTTTTATTCATTTGTTTTGCTTAGTGTGTGCTTATACGGTATGTGAGGAAATCTGAGCTTCTCTGCAAAGTTAGTACAGGTAGGGTTACTATCATGTTACAGAAAAAGAAAATGGTGGTGCTATATTTTTTTAGGCTATTCTATGATCATTAATACCTTGGGCTGGGTCTTCTGCAGGGTAAATACAGGGATCTAGTTTTGGAGAGAAGATATGAATGTAGACCATTTTACATAGTGGATCAAAGTTACCTACCCAAGTAACTTGAATGTATGGTTCTGCCACCTATCTATGTATTCAAGCGGCTGGTGCTATTTAGTGTCTGGCCTATGGATTTGTAGGTACCTAAGGGACTCTTTGAAAGTTGGAAGTAAGCCTATAAGGTACAAACTTTGAAAGTCTTATCTGGATCTGTGGCTCAGAAGCAGCACCCTACTCCTAATCCTCTTTCCAGAAGAAGTTCTAGAAGGTGACAATAAATTATTCTGTGTGATTATGGGTTCCATTTTAAAAGTATGGTGAGATTCTCAGGGAGTGAGCGCTTTCTTTAAGTGTTTAATAATGCAGCAAACTATTTTTACCTCTCTCCTAAGGCTATTTTGTTTTTCTCTTTGTTTTAAAGCACTATATGTTAAACATTTGGTCCAGTTTCCATTTATTTCAATCCTTTTTTTTTCTTCTTGCTCAAACCTAAGCTTGAGGATAAAAGATTTCAGTCAATTATATGAAATCTCGCAGTATCACATACACAAACCCCCTTACATTTGCTACAGTAGGTGACCAACTTGTAGCTTCTCTCACTGTTGCATTGTGATGATTTTGTGGTATTTAATGCTGACATTTTAGCACTTTCACATTTAATTCTGCCCCTGCCCCTCTCAGTCTCCTTGTTGCTTAAAATATTGTGGCTAAATTTACACTAGAGATGTAACATCTCTGTATTAAGACCATTGACAACAAGGCATCAAGTTTCAGACTGCTTCCCAGTTTCTACTGAGAAATGTATTCATATTCATGCATCTGTGCAGAGTCCCATGCACTTACTGTACTTGTTCAGTTGTTACTGTGCTCACTGCCAGTTTCTTAGAACTTTTAAAGTAATTACTTTTTGCAGTATCAAGGGATATCCAACATCCAGGGGGCATGTTGCTCAACTCAGTCATTGTCTAGGTGCATTGACACCCATTTTAAAGACTCTTGACTCTATTTTGTGTGACTGGCCCCATGATTGAGATCACATAATTACAATAATTAAGAAGCTCACCTCAATACATTATCAAAGCAACCCCCCCAAACCTAAGTCCATATGGTTTGAAATAGCTAATGAGTCAGTTAATGTGCTATGTCCAGGAGTAATGGACACTCAATATGGATGGCATGAAGACATAATTTACTAACTTCTTGACTGATTAGGGTTTTCCACATAGACAGTTCTTGTATTTTGCATCTCACAATAAGTTCAAAGTATTACAGGCTGTTACGTGTTGAACAAAACAGAAGAAAAAGCTGAGACTTTTAAAAGGCAGGCAAGAATTTAGTCATCTTCTTAAAGAAAGCACAAAAAATTGGAGATCTTGGAACTTTCACCTTAAATGTAATACTGCAAACAAATTATTTGAAAAGCTCTGTTAAAGTACAGGAGATGACAATGGCAAAAGGTGACATTTGTTTTAGTGCAAAGTAGCCTGAATAAATGACTAACTCCCACACCATCCTTTGACCAGAAAAGAATTTGCTTCTATACAGGCTGCTTTCACCTCTGTAACTTGCCTACCCAGTCTCCCTTTAACACTTCCCTTGCTACTGATACCATGGAAATGTGTAATTAGTTCTATATCCTGAAATAACCAAAATAGGGGATTAATACAGCAAGGTCAAAGCTGGCAACAAAAGCACCAAAAGCCCTGAAATGGGGAAAAAGTGGTGTCTATTTTTTGAATGAGCTACAGAATTGGTCTGTTCAGTCAGGGTCAGGATGCCTCTGCCCAAGCCTGTTCCTGCTCTCGCATTGTTTTCATGGTTGTTGGGATGAGGTGTTACTCCCAGTTCCTATCTATAGCTGAAGAGACAGTCAGACCCTGAGTGTGTTCCTTACCTCCTGTATGTCAGAGGTTTTATTGCTCATACCTTTAGAAAGTAATGATCTTTGAGCACTGAAGAAAAAGTCTTTTCTTAGCCATGTTTATTTACTTTCAGAAATGTGCAAAGAGATAATGCAAGTATATTGTTGTTGTGGGAATGGATTGTATATGCAGGGAAAGCAGAATGTCTAGTGGTTAGAGTAGAGAAGGGAATCAAGAATGATCTTCCTTATGGGATTAATGCCAGTAATCCTAATCCTGGCTCTGCTACTGACTGACCTTATACAAGTAATTTCATCTCTTTTTCGTTTTACCCATCTGAAGCAGTCCAGATGGCTTGTTTTAAGGCACTGAGATTCTCGGGTGAGAGTAACTGTGTATTTATCATTGCCATGCCTATTACCTGATGGTGAGCATTAGCCCTTCCTTATCATGGGACATGTGATGCATTAGAACTGGTTTCCCATCCAGGCAGCTTGTCATTGTTTCAAGCATTTTTTACTCGAGCTTCTCCCCTCCAAATGCAAACACATATGAAACACATTTGCATGAAGTTAAAGTTAGCACAGCCTTGCAAAGAAAGGAAGTACTTTTGCCTCCACTGGTATTCTCGTGCATTTTATCCTAGGCATAAAAGTAAAGATACGCTGGTCTGGAAAGAAAGAGGAAGGTTGCTAAGCTTCCATAGTGGTTATTACTTAGACACTAGGTCTTTTCCAAGGATGTCTAGGAATGGAAATGAAGAAATTATAGGAATATTAGCAGTAACACACCAGGAAGCAGTGGCTTTTTTTTTTTATACAGTATAACATACGAAAAGGTTTAGAGAAACAAAGAGGATGTGGCAAAGCTTTCAGGGAGAAGGTGCAAATACTCATTTAAATCTTTCCACTTCTGAAATTATTCACATAAAGTTGTTTGAGAAGGGAAACTCATCTGCCATAGCCTTCATTATTCATACATCAATGCTAATTTTTATATATAAACTTAATTATGATGATAGAATGTATTAAATATGACTCATTTTACTGTGAGATTGATTTATTTTTTCCTGATCTCAGAACAAATATTGATCTTCATGATCTTTAAATGTAGTGCAAAGGTTGTTATATTAATAGCACATTAATAGAAAGTAGCCCTGACCATGCAATATTGATGTATTTGCATTGTTTTTTCTCAGCTCCCATCCAGAAGGAAAGAGGCAGGGTTCCGATGCCAGCTTTCTCAGGAGAAATCTGGAAGATGTTGATTTTGATGATGGTTCAGACTACTTGCAATTTGTTGTTGTGCTTTGTTTTTTTGTTTTTATGGGTTTTTTTTTGGGTGGGGGGTTTAAAATTAAAAACAGCGGTGAAGTGGCAAATAGATTGAATAATACATCTAATAAGATAGAGATGTGTCACTTTTCCAGCATGCCCAGGAAAGCAAGGCGTCGTCCTTACCTGCTAGTGCTTCACTACCCATTGTCGTGCAGTCAATTCCATGAGCAGAACCATAATTGTGAAAAGAGGCTGACGATTTTGGGTTCCGATTTCTTCAGTAATCATGCTAGTCATTTCCTTAGCTGATTTTTGAAAGCAGTTACCTTATGCAATTGAGGCTTTGCCTTGCTTGTGTGACTTCCCCCTCCAACCCCCCCACCCACCCTTTTTTGCGTTTATAGTGACTCTTGAAAATTCAAGCTTAGAACTACTGTTCTAATTGTTGGCTGAACCAAGACAGATCTGTTGTTTTAAAATATTCCTCATAGAGTAATTATATATGACTTCTCTATAAAGTCTGCTCTATAAAGAGCAAGGATAAGAGAGCGTGCATTGAAATAACCTTTAAATAATACTGTATGATTTCTAGAGGTCCTGAGAAAACAGTGCCCACTTAGATAGAGGAGGAATACTTGTATGCCTTTTGTAAATGCTGTTTTGTGAGCAGTCTTTCTGTTTAATACATGGTTTGAGTATTTTGTGTCAGGAGACGTAAGTCAAGAGGGAAGATGACAACTTCCATTCCATAGTTTACAGACAGCAAGGAAAATAAATGTGTCTGGTATGACATATTGCCATACAGAAAATACTTACAATTAAGAAAGGATACTGATATGAGCAACTTAAAACCTAGTAGCTTGACTTTTCCAGTTTGCAGTTGTAGAACTCATTTTGAAAGAAAGAATAATAACAGTCCATGATGATAAATGGAAAATGGAATAAAATGCATATTGCTTTACATCATGCCAAACTAACTTGGTATCTATCTTTGCAAAGATAACTGGTTTGCTAGACAAAAGAAGTGTGATAGAACAAATTAATTTGGACTTCATAGCATTTAATGCAGAATCACATGTGAAATTATTAAGTAAGCTGGAGAGCACGTGAGTAAGTGCAAGAAGTGTGAAACAGTGGAGAAATGGGCAAGGAGTAATAAACTGAAAGGGGAAATTCCGAATAACAAAGAGGTTGCTGTTTTCCTAAGGGTCTACCTCGGGACCTGTTCAATTCAGTATTACTAATTTTATGAGCAACAACAACAAAATAGCAATGTCCTTATACAATTTGCTGGTGAATATAAAGTTGTGAGGCACTGGAGTATTAGTGTAAGAGAAACAGAACAGAATTTCATAATACAAAATTTGAGACTATACGTTTTGAGACTGCTAGTTTGAAGGAAAAAGAGGAGAATCACAAAATGACCATGGGCTGCTAATATGACTTAAGAAGTCTGAAGAAAAGTCAGGCCTGGTGCTAGGTTGTACCTGATCAAGTAGTTTTATAATGAAATTCAGAATACATATTTGCTAGTCTTTCAATGAGAATTCATCTTTACTGTCCTGTATATTCTTTAAGTGTTAAGTCATAAAAGTTATATCTAAAATGATACAGGCAGAGGGCAATGATCGTATTTTCTGCAGTGGAAAGCAGAGCTATATCGTAACTGTGAATTGAGTTGGAAGAGGACCTCTGCTGCTGGAAATCAGTTCTTGTAAGAAACAGATTTGAAAAGAAGTTGTGAAGAAACTTATTTCCAGTGGTAGAGTAAGCAAAATTACATAGTTTTTTAGATGTTAGGTGTGTTGAGGGGAAGGAACACGCAGAAACTCCTTTGCATTAACAGTAAGTGGTAAGGAATTAATTAACTTGATAGATGAATTAGGAGCTGGAGGGGGGACAGAAAGGGGCTGTTTGTTTTGTACCTTGAGAAATAACATCAGAAATACCATGAAAGGTAATAGTGAGGCCGAGGGTAATATGTGAATTATTTTGGGATATGCAGGACTAGATTTTGGAATCAGCCTATCCTTCTATTTCTCTGCTTTTTCATGATGGGAAGACCTATTACTTGGGTATACTTTCATTCCTTGCACAGGAAAAAAGGTAAGAACTGCAGAATTTTGAGCTAGTTTTGTTTTTCCACATGGGATTTTCTAGAAAAAGAAGATATTTCAGTCTATTTAAGCACCATTATTAGTTTGGTGTTTCAAAGTCAAGCGATACAATAATGGTTATGCACTATTCACGTACATTAAGACAAAGGCATTTAAGTAGTATTTCAGTAACATCCTTGGCTCAGTTTGTCCCAGAAGTTTTCAAGGGAAAATCAGACCTGTTTACTTGTTGACTTAATATTTTTATGAAAAAGTAACTTTTTTTTGCATTTTTATGTGATTTTGAAAATTAGTAACTACATTTATATACTAGGGATATCAACAGAAACAGTTCATGTAAATTAGTGTGCATATGGTGCTGTTAATTTGTTTGCATGTCTGTCTGCTCTTTGCTGATCTACTTCTGTGTGTGATATTTTATTGGAGCACATACAATGTGAAGAAGCTGATTGCCTGCTGTGGTGTTTATCCTATATAAACTCTACATTAAATGACAAATTTTAGACCCATCAGAGACTGAAGACTAAGTCCATCCATTGAATTTCTATTTGTATTATTATTTTCTAATGAATTCTGTACTACAGCAGGTGTCAAATCATATCTGTTGTTTTGCAATCGAGTATGAATATAAGATGTATTGCTATTGCAAATGAATCTAATATGAATCTAATGAGCAGTAATGAGCAACTGTTTTGTCATTATTGAGGCAACCACTGTGATGCTAATAAACTCTCATTTCTGCTCTTTAGAATAAAGCACTGACCAGGATTTATAACATGGCCTTAATGTCCCAAAAGCCTGAGGCAAAGGAGAAAAGTGGAACCCCTAAACTGAGCATAATTTAGTCATTTTCTGCGTGGCAGGCCTCTTATTTTCTCTTACCAGGCTAAACCTGGTTTAAGTCTTTCAAGCTGTCTTACACTGCAAAGGAAAAAGATGAAGCATGAGTGTCTATTAAAGGAACATAAAGTTAAGAAGATGGGCATTCTGCCTTAATTTGCTTTAATCTAAGTACACTAATTCCATACTTCTAGGCTTTTGCTTACTGTACTTTTGCAATAAGAAAGGCAACTACATGCAACTGTTTTAAAAACATCACTTTAAAAGTAACGGGCCATTAAATCAATATAGAACTATAATATATTTGGGGGGAAATATCACAACTGTCTCTTGACTGAAACTTATTTTTTAAATTTTTTTTATTTTTGTTGTCTGGGGATCATAAGACTGCTGAATAAACAAAAATACCTTTGACACAATAACATCAATAGCTTACTATATAACTGGTACGTAAACGACTTCTGACTCCTGTGTGGCTCTGCCTTTTCCAGGTATAAATAATACATAGAATGATACATAAAGCTGTGTAAAAGGGACAGCTGGGTACATGGTACTTACAAGAGGAGCACAGGAAAACCAGTCAGCACTGCTTTTCTAAAAGCTAAGTTCTGTACTTCCATCAAAAAATAATGCTGCTGTGTATAGTCTTCATGGACTCATCTCTGTGCAATAAAGCTAGATGCACTGTAGAGATTCATTTCAGTATTTCATTTGGAGCTTTGAACTATTCTGTGTAGGTTACAGCTGTTTCTTTTACTACAGTACACTTCATACTTGCTTTAACTGCTGAATGGAGACCATATTGCCAATATTTAAGGTATCATACAGACACAGCAGTGAAACTGAATTCATGAGCAAGTCACACGGTGGGCACTAGGGCAAATTACATCAGTCATCTCTCGAAGTTGCAAATATGGCATCAAAGGTTGTATGAAAGCCATAAACTCTTCCTTCTATGTTGGGGCGTTAAAAGGACTTTTGGCCCACTGAGCAGGAGCTTGCAATCGTTCTCATTTGCTGACATTTCAATTCCATCTTAATGCCTAAGAAGGGAGGGGAGAAGGAAGTCAGGATGCCACCAGCTGTCTATCAGTTGCTCTGCCAATGCTGTGTTGTTAACTGGGTAGGCTGTTACATTCAGCTTCTCTTACCATCATCAGTGATACATGGATTGTATAAGTGGATCATACTTACTCACCGTTTAGGTGTATCACAGGGTTAGTTTTTAGTAACGCTTGATATGTGGAGTTGAAAAAGTCAACTCAGCTTAACAGCATCAGTATCCTAGAACACACCAAGAAGTAGCGTTTTAGATACATTCACATTCACTCCAAAATTTGCATTTACATAGCTTCATTCACTCCAAAAGGTGTCAGCTCTCATACTCTCCAACTGTTTTGTAACACAAACCAAGGCATGACAAGGGGACACAATCAGGAGCTTTGCTTTAAAAGTATAACCCTGATCTGCAATAAAACACTAGTGGATGTGTATCCATAGTTCAGAAGAAAAGGTGAAGCAAGAACAGGTCCAGGTCTCAAGCATTACTATTAAACCACCATTTTTAGACAGGAGAGTCAGCAAGTTGCACATGGTGATAAAAGGACTTTGGTTATAGAAAGTTTTTTGTATGAAATACCTGATTTCTCTTTGTGCATTACAGTGTAATGTACTGTATTAATTTCTTTATTGGGTATTTGATTCCTTAGGTGATACATAAGTTCTTGTGATGTACCACATCTAATGAAGGCTTTTAGGTTGCTCATGGAATTAATTGTATCACACATAAAAAATACAATTTTAACATGTAAATTAATATGCATAAAAGTTCAAGACTACTTATATTTCATTTTGGTAACTATAATTTCACAAAATCATAGCACTTAGGCCAAAAAAGGACCTCTTGAGGTCATCTGATCCAATTCCAGTGCACAAAGCAGAATCAACTCTGAAGTTGTATCAATCTTCAAAGTTAAATCAAATTGCTCAGGGCCGGAGCTTCCCTGTCATTTGAAAGCTTTAATAGTTTGTTATTGAATGTCTGGCAGTTTTAATACAATTTACATTTTTTCAGATTGCTTTCATCTGCACTAATAACAGGCGTATATTACAGTGGCATCCACAGGCCTTTGGTAGGACTGGACCTTTCCCATAGCAAACGTGGTAGAAACAGAGAAGTGGAAGTGGCTGTTCTCTGCAATGTAGCTTATAACCACAAGGTAAATATGTTTTCTGGTAGTAGAAGCCATCTTACTTTTGCTTTGTTTGTACAGGACCTTATAGACAATGTCTGGATTCACAACTCAGGCTCATCTGTGTGGGTTATCTGAACAGTGAGAACACATGGGGTAAATTGTCCTGTTCCCAAATTAATCTATCACAGTGGAACACATTCAGCATTTTATCCGACCAAGGTCAACAGGCCTTTATTGGCTACCTATAAGAAAAATATGCATAAGTACTCCTTCAAGTCTATACATGGTAACCTAGCAGTGCATATATTATTATACATATTGTATACATCAGCTTGAAGTATTTTGTGGTTTAATTAATGTGAATATCATCTACATTTCAGTAGTGGTCCATAGCTCTTTGTGCTGAGATACTTATAGCCTCCAAAAATACCATTTAACCTACTTCTGTGATGTCTGTGTTTCAGCATCATTGGGGAAGATGGGTTCAAGATGCTGAAAGTTATAAATTTGTTGGAGAAACAATGACCTGGAGAGAGCTAATGAATGGATTACAGAATTTTATGCTAGAGGCAGTAAGTGTTGAGTCTCTGTTCATCAGACAGTCTGTTTTCCTGTGTGTGCTTATAAATTTTGCTCACATTGAAAGGCAAAGCAGCTATTAACTCTGAAACTACCTTGTCATGGAATTGCTGAGTAGTAGAAAACTGAGCTGAATGCTTCCTTAGACACTGTCACATGTTTGCTGGGTCAGTTTCATTTTGCAGTAAGGAGTCGTGGAGTGGCCATTCTCATGCTCTCTGGCCACAGTTCTGGAAGCTCTGGACAATTCTTTGACGCCTCCCAGACCTTCTGCAGTGCTGAAACAGAGCAGAGTTGTTGCATGCATGAGGTTCCAGAGGCCCTAGGGGAACCTGAGCAACTGAGTACTCAAAAGAGATGGTTCTGCCGTTAGATTCCAAGTGGCAGAAACATTTCTGAAGATTAGATGAGAATGGAGAAAAAGTTGGCAGAAAGGGAGCAAAGGAGAGATCGTAGTTTTTACAGCATTATGCAAAAGTCACAAGAGGCTGACATGGATTCATCACTCATATGTAGATTACAATAATCTCTCTTTGGACGAGGCATGAGATAAAGAGAACAGATGTTCAAGGCTTTGTGTGGTCCACCTTGCAGCCCATGTTCTGGAGTGGCCTGTGGGTGGAGTGACTTGGGTAGGAAGGAGATTGCTACTGAAATATGGGGCAGACAGGTTTGGGAAGCAGGTATTGTTTAGACCGTCTTTGAATTCTTTAGCTATGCAGGGAACTTTCCAGCAACACTACCAATGGTGCACAGACTTTGTCATGCTGAGTGTACTGTTTGCAAACTGTGTCAAGCCCCACTTTGAAAATTGCACCAAAAGGATAAAAGCAACTCCAGAATAAAGTCCTGTAACTGAAATAACTAGAAATTGAACTGACTACAATTTTTCTGCTTGTATAAGATAAAACTGCCTTACTACCTTGTGTAAGTGTCTGTCACTGACATTGTTATTATATCACTACAGCGACCTACCGTAGTTGAGTGGTTCATCATATTGAGGCTTTTTGGAAAGTAGATTGTCTTGGGAAGGCATATGATGAAATCCCTTAAGGATATAAATATCACTTGCAGGAATCCAGAGGCATGTCTTTAGGAAAAGAAAAAACATTTCCTTCTAAGAATCCTGTTCTTCACATGCTACTAAGTTTTACATAAATAATGAAACAGCGGTTTAGAATAACCATGGAAGGAATGTACTAACTTTGTTTACACACACACCTAACTCTGGACAGTCTCTAGAAACATCCTTCCCTTTGCTTAGGGCTCTCTTCTCTGTTTTGCTGCCTCCTCTGACTAAATGTCAACAACAAAATAATAAAGGGGTCATTAAGCTCTAATAATCTATCCCAGTCCATCCCCTTGTTCACATAGAATAGAATCATACAATAGAATCACGAATCATTTAGGCTGGAAAAGATACCTAAGATCAAGTCGAGCCTTAAACCTAAGGCTACAAATTCCACCACTACACCATGTCCCTAAGCACCATATCTACACGTCTTTTAAATACCTCCAGGGATGGTGACTCAACCACTTCCCATACAGCCAGGCACATGCAGTCCCGGAGGTTCCTGCAGAACATCAATGATAACTTTCTGGTGCAAGTGGTGGAGGAACCAACAAGAAGAGGCGCTCTGCTGGACCTTGTGCTAATGAACAAGGAGGGACT
>Ga0181612_156738_pt1 | contig 10925 bp, 2 predicted proteins | sample HoacroProtozoa21_FD_119630 | JGI IMG/M metagenome (GOLD analysis project Ga0181612, IMG submission 119630) | Hoatzin crop microbial communities from Cojedes, Venezuel. Combined Assembly of Gp0051906, Gp0051904, Gp0051908 | reverse complement strand
TTCTGTATCGATGTTGTTGCTGTTCCCTTTGTTTGCTGTTCTGTTAAACTGCCCTCATCCCGACCCACCAGTTTTTGCCTGTTTCTTTCCATTCTCCTCCGCACCCCAGCGGGGGGAGGGGCAGCAGAGCAGCCGTGTGGCCCTTGTGTTGCTGGCCACAGCCAAACTATAACACTTACTTTTGACAGTTGGCTTGCCTGCAGTGTCCCTTTTGAACTCCTGCTGCCATATTACTGATGTCACATTTTCTCTAAAATACTTTCTACTCAAGGTTAACATCTCCTTATTTTCACATAACAGCCCTTATTTGAATCATTTGCCTTCAAAAAAATCTTCCAAGACAATGGCAGCCCAAAGCAGCCTCATGTTGCTGTTGGGTACTTTACACTAGGTAAACTTATTCGTTACTTTACACAGGGATTCTAGTCTAACGACAGCTTTGCAGCCTCAGTATATTATGAATTTTATCACATCTACTAGATTAATCATGTGCAGATTGGGATGTTAACACACAGTCCTTATATTTAGCTTTTCTCAGCTCTTATCGTTACTAATCCAAAGTAACCATTTCAATCGGCCATTCTAGAGACTGACATGTTACTGTAACATTGGAAGTCTACCCACAGCACCTGTCAATGTGCTGTCAGAATACAGAAAAAGTCAAAGGCAACTGTTACTTTGGATTTTTATTACTGACCACAAGCACTCAATCCATTGATAAGAAATGCTTGTCTGTCTTGAAACTCATCTCTGCAGAAACTTTTGGCATTTGAACACAAAATTCAAGCATGAGACCAGAGGCAAGAGGGTAAAATCTCACTGGTTTTTGGGTGGACCATCGTATGTTTGGGAAGATTAGACATCAGTGTTGCTAACAGTAGCGCAGGACTATAGTGAGCATGCAGGGATATCGTCTCCTATCATGTGCTGCTAACCAGAGCTGTTCCAAGACGTGCACAAGGCTCCAGTTAACCAGATGCCGTTTGGTCCTGGGCTGCTTCTGCATCCCAGGTGCCTTTCTCTGACCATGCCCAAACTGCTCAGGACCTATCCTCGCCAAGCTACCCAGCACCCAGGTGGCTGTGAACAGGGACCCCAGCAGTGGCTCAAAGGTGGGATGTGTTCCACCATTCTGCCAGACTGGACAACCTTACTCCTCACAAACCACCAGCAGAAAATTAGACTTAAGGTGAAAGGGGTCTAACAGCAGCACTAACTATAGCTCCAGTCTTTGCTTGTGTCTGGGCAGCAGTACCAAGAAATAAAGGCCTACCAGCATCACCACTCTGCTCTCCCAGTCAACCTGTTCCATAACAGCAGTGGCTGTGTCTGTTTCAGTTTTAATTCCCTGCAGCCTCAGGTCTTGCCCAGGGTCCCAGGCACAGGGCCAACAGCTGCAGACTAAGGACCACTGCTTCAGCACAGAGATGCACACTTTTCACTGAACCACCAAGTGCCTCTAGCTGATCTTTCCAGTCTCAGATCTCCACAAGAAAGAGCAGTCAATTAGCTAAAAGCCCTGCATAGACAAGTTCAAGTTACATCTATTTCTCCAGAAACCTATGGATATAAGCTATATACAGAATCCACAGGGTTGGTAATTAATAGTCAAAACATAGAACGGAGAAGCTGATACTAATCCACAAAAGAGTTAGTCTTGTAGGCAAAAGATGAAAGAAAGCCTGGCAAAAAACTGTGGTAGCTTGTTAAAAATTACTCGGTCTAATGTTTGCCCTCTAAGTCATTCCAGCCTGACTACTGTAAGTCTGCTAGTGTTTTGGCCCCTAGATAACCTGCCTAGTAAATCAAAGCAAAACAATGCATAATTAAAAACTTATCTGGTTCAGATTATAGAATATGCAATTTATTTTCACAAGTAAGAGGACAAACTCCATAATTCACTTGACATTTCACCACTGTCTTGAAATATGGTCTTTCCACTGGTGAAAATAAATTGCCTAGCAGCTGTGTTAAATATTTTACCTAAATGTATATTTAGATCCATCATGTGTACAGATTTGTAGCAGTTTCAAGAGGCAGAGACAGTCCCTACTCAACTTTCATGTAGACAAGTTGAGAAAACATGATAGTAAATGACATTTGGGTAAAGAGTAGTAGAGATGAACAGGACACTTCATTAGTACCAACTCCTTAAAAAACAGCCTTTACCTTGTTTGGATTCCTCCATTCCAACCTGTGGCTGCAAGACCACTGTGCCTGTGCTCAGGATCAGTATGGTATTAACAGAGCAAGTTTCATAGTTAACATATAAACGAGAAGCCCAACACCCCTGACCCTTGTAAGCACAGGGTTCTGTACTGGGTGGGATTAACAGACTTATCAATAAAGTTACTGATCTGTGTCTCAAGCACGTACATGTAATCGTGTGCCCTGCCAGCACAAATTCTCCCCTCAAACTCACAGAATTTCAGACACATCACTAATCTACCCGGCTCACTTTCTACTCCCCTGTGAGTTTATTTCCCTGCTCCACCCCCTCCCATTTAGACAGCATAAGCACTGACTGCACACTGAATCATTCTGTACAACCTCAACTCTAGCAGTGCCAGCCCCCATCCATTATCCTCTAGCTACATAATTATTAAGCCCGTGCACTTGATGGAAGGTGCAAGAGAAAAGGGAATAGTCTCTAGAAGTCTTCATCCCTTTTTTGTGGCTCCTATTCCACAATAGCCAAAACAAGTCTGTTCTACTTTTCTGAACCATACGCAATGCTAAATGTGGCATATTTTGAAGGTATAACACAACAGTTTCTCCAGCTAAAAGCATTGAGATAGTTTCTGCAAAGAAAACAAAACCTTAATCCCAAGATATCCAGTCGCCATATTCATTAGAGCTCACCTCAGCACTGCCCATTACCTGCTACTCCATGATTCAAGGAAAGTCTGTATTACACTAAGTAGAGAATATATTTTCCTATTGTTACTGCACAACAATATTTGTATTAACTTTGCCCCCCAAACCCAAGACAGCTCAGGTCACAGCCAGGGATCAGAGCCTGTTATATATCTTTATCTTCCCTTTGACAAGAAGCTGCTGGGAAGATTTCAGCTGAAAACGAGTGCTTCAGGCTAGATTTTGTAGATTTTCTGTATTGCTGCCTCAAAGATCTCCTTATGAAGCAGGACTTCTCAGCTCTGACACTGTCACTGCTCCTGTTGTCAAGTTCTATTGCCCAACATGTGAGGGGAGGAAGGATATTTGTGTCATCTGGAAGGACCAATAGTCCTCAGCAAAACTTACTTGCACTAAAGCACAGTCCTGGGAACCACTGAGCACCAGTGGCTCTGCTGTCTCAATAAAGTGTTTATTGCAAACAGTTACCAAAGGAACTTCTCTCTAGATTAATCTGAAGTTATCATACACGTGATTTATGAGACTGTATGCACTGAAGAGAAGGCACTTCTTCCACTGCTCCCTTAGGATTATCAATCTACCTGATGCTCATGCAGGCCCAGGAAACCAACTGAGAAATAGGAACTGAACAGGAAGCAATTCTGGTTTGAGAATCAGCATCTTGCAATATGGCTGCATCCACATCTGTGCAGTCAAGAGGGCATATACACATCAACAGGCACACAGAAACTAGCTTCCCTTGCTGTACTCTTTCTTAGAAGACTGATAGCACAAAACAATCACATTGCAGTGTAGAAAGGAAGATTGCTCCAAAGAGCTAGCCATCTCAAGTAAGAGAAAAAAACCTCAATGACTAATTGGCTGAAGTGCATTTATTCCAGTAGGTCAGGTGGCTGTAAAAAATGAAATGACAGTTTTCCATCCATTGGAGCACAAGCTCTGACAAGGGAAGCACTGTCAAGAAAGTTGTTATTACTCACAAGTTAAAGGAATGGCTATGACAACCCCAGAAAATCATACACAGAAACATACGCAGACAAGAGGAGGAATAATTTTGTTCCATTATCTGTCTTGGCATGTATAAACTAGCTTTCTCCCCATTTAGTCTGACGTGACAACACTAACAATACTGTCACGTTACACTGATTCTGTTACCATCAACACAAGCATGTTTTCCATTCACGTGAGCGTGTCTGTGGCTCATTTCAACCTCTACAGAAGAGGTTAACCAATTGGTGTGATCCAAATCTAATTCAGAGGAATGGTTAACTGTTGGGATTATGTGGCTAAACAGTCATGGTAACATGGAGAGTGCTCTGAATAGCATTTGTCCTGCCCAATGAATGCTGCCTAAAGGTGGGGTAAGCATGTAACATCCAAGGCATGTTGGTTCTCTCCATAGGCAAACAGCAAAAACAGCGCTCTCCTGGCATGAGATGTCCTACACATCTTAAAAGATGAACCACTCCCCTCTGGTGTCTCTCAACTACAGGAGACTGGACGATTAGTTATTCACACAGTGCAACAGGTAAAGCTGCACGAGAAGCATCCTTACTCCCTGATCACCTTGCAGGCCACACTAAGATGGTTTGGGATACATCACATTTGGCTGTCCTCTCTGGTACTAGAAAACCCTAATTCAGGTGGGCTAGTATTAGCTCATTTGTAATTTAAAGGCACAGGACAAGGGTCCATGTCCTCCCTTATCTGAACCACCGGCGTTAGGGGGGTTTTGGATGAGGCTGCATTTTCCCTCAGAGAAAAACTATGGGACTCATTTGCCTGGACACGCTAGGGCTTTGTGCGACCTCCCATCACAGCCTCAGCGTACTCCTTCCAAGATTCATCTCCAAACCTAGTGCGCCTGAAAAATTCAAACCCCCAAGGGATCCTAAACTTTTACAAAACTCTTGGCTGTGTATTGTATTTTTTCTTGTCTAAACAGATCTTAGAAATACACTGCTGCTTATTCTTTCCTAACGAGGAACCAATGGAATAGCAAAGACTAATTCCTGCCTCCAGGTATTGGAACAAAAACACTCTGATACTTTATGCAGACATTTGCACAAACCACCAGTAAGATCTCTGATAGAAGAGAAGTCAGTTTTTTAAGAAACGTATTCCATTTACTGTGTTTAAGAAAGGATTTCTGTAGTCTCAGCTCAGCACCTTTTAGGCTTTTCCTGAGACTCCCTACACACTAGCCTGGAGGCTCATGTTCAGTAAGAAGATGCTTCCTCTATGTAAATACTGAAAATAAAACCATGACACCACTGTGAATGACCATGTGCCTTCAGGAGCTTAAAATGTTTCAGCAGAGATTAGAAGCAGCAAAGGAGACCAGCAGCAGAGCACATCAAGAACGATTCATGTGACAAAGTGGCAAGTGTATGAGAATTAACCAAGTGTTGTACGGCTAGCATTCACGTTTTATGGCAGCAGGTAAGTTGTTTGGTGTTGTAGTAACACAAAAGAGTTCAAGAGGAGGGATGCCCTAGAAAGAACCCTTCCTTGAGCAGATTCCTACTGTCACCAATGAGAAAGCAGTTCAGCTCCTGTGAACCACACAAACTGCTGATGGCAGGAAGCAATGCAGTCAGGTGAGAGTCTAAAGGCAAATTTTAAAAGCTCATAACCACAGGATGTTCTCTAGAGAATTTTTCATATACTCTGCAGCATATTCCCCTATGCTGGGTGCTGGTTTTGCTGCTTTTGGAAGCGCTTGTGCTGACCTGATTCATCTCTTTACTAGTCAAGTGTCATAAGGCCACAACAATCCCTGGAGAAGGCAACTCATACATGTCAAAGCAACTGAAGCCCCTATTAGCCATGCACAAACTAATTATGACATAGTACAATTAAGAGTTACGAAGATGAGCCTTAACTGAGCTGAACTGAGAGCCTACAAAACATTAGGTACAAAAGCTCAGAATTCAGTGCCGTCTGTTTTGTCCTGCTTGTCTTCACTAAGTAGCTTGGTTGTGTCTACAGTGCAAAGCCCTTTGTAGCACAGACACAGCAGGTGAACATAAGCTTGAAACGGAAATCCACGTTCTACCACCTGATGGTCATAAAGCAAAACCCAAAGAAAGTGATTGCAGCAAGGGTTGCACAGCTTCCTCTCTTGTTCTTCTGCTCACAGGTCCCACAGGAGTCTTATTCTGATGAACAGACTAAGGTGTAAGAGAAGCTTGCTGCGTCCTGCAGACATAGCCTTGCCCCTTGCAGTGGAAACTTCCACTCTGGAGCTCAGCTGCTCATTACGGAAAACTACCAAGTTATTTTACCCTCACCAGGTGTGGAGGTGCTGTTTAAACATTAGGTGGCTCTCTAGGTCACCATGCATAGCAGCCATTTCCAGGGAACAAAAAGACAACTGCATGGAAAACATGAATAAAACACATTCCGTGCACTGCAGTAAAGAAGAGCATTTATCACAAGCTAAAACAATACTGCACAATTGATTCTCTAAGACACGCCACAAAACAACTACTCGGCTTAAAGAGCAACTTTTTAATGGGATATAAATCAGAGAACATTTTAGGTGCTAAAACCAATGCCATTTTACAGCAGGCATTTAGGTAACCTGACAGGATATTTTCACTTAGTTTCCTAACAAGCTTCTGCTGCATGTAGCTTAATCTTGTGATCCATTTCATTCAGAGATTACTCACTTGCTCAGAATTAGGCCCATGCCCACGTACTCCTGTGGAAGTAGTGCCACAATACGCACCCTTTTATGCAACACCAGCTTTCAGTAGTACAGCTCTACTAACTCAAACTGGGCTCTCTCCTTCTCATGGGCTATCCCTTGGAAATAAAGGCTAAGTTACTCTTACACATCTGTAGCACTTTGGGACATCTTTAGAACTCCATAACTGTTACTGGGAAAAATGCAGTAGACTGAGCTGCCGCAGCTGTAACTCCAGCCCACCCAAGGCATGTGTCCCAGTCACATGCAGCTCACCAGACTCTAACAGGAAGAACACATGACAAGTTTTTAACTATACCTAGCACACAAAATGGTTGGTGAACACCAAAAACTAACAACTAAGAAGATGTTGTTTTCACAAAAGGCTATTCACCTGGCTGAGATAGTCCAAGTACAGCAGTTGTCATCTGTGGCCAGCACCAATGGACCTGAACACCAGTTTTCTGTCCGCCATGAGGCCAGCACAGAAGATCAAACTGCCTGTAGAGCAGGGCTACCCTTTGTGAAAGCCTCTGGACGCAACCATAAGAACAAACAGTCAATTACAGGAAAACTCCTGCCCTGTACAGTCTCGTTTTCTTTATCCCTAATGACCTCATTTTCATTGTTTTCTTTTTTTTTTTTTTTTTTAAATAGTTGTCCACTTTGGAAGGTATTTCAAAGAAACAGCTTAAAAGACTAACTTTTAGTTAGAAGAAAAGACTCACTCTTTAGCTCCCCAAGACATGGTTCTTTAAGGGCAAAGTCTGCAACAGCTGCTCAGAAAGCAATTACGACTTGTATTAAATTTACTGAACAACACTGACTGCAAATTGCATTGTGTCCATGCTTAGTGTATAAGAACAGTAAAACTGGTTCCTTACGTGAGAAGTGCAGGTGCTAACAGAAGACCCATACACCCACTACAACGTAGTTACATTTGCTGTGAGACATTATCAACATTTAATTTCTGAAGCCCTTAAAATGTGAGGCAACAGACTCCCCATGTACTGTATCTAACCTGCAGAAATTCTAAGTCGATTTTGCGGTGCTCTCAGGATAATCAATCCAGCGAAGTACAAAGGGCTTCCCACCAAAACTGAATATATCTCATTTTGTGAGAATGCAATGACTTGTTCTGCTAGCCCCAAAAGCTTAGGAACTGATTGCTATGTACTGCTGAGAAAGAAGTGTTAACTATTTGCATAGATTCTCTCCTATTGTAAGACAAGCTAATACACAATCAATGCTGATGGCAGCCAGAAGCAATTGCAATATGTCAGCAAAGGAAGAAAATGCCTGCCAACTCTACAAGTGTGGAAAACAAAATAACTAGCTTGAAGGAGCACGTGGAACATCTTTAACCATCTCCTCCTTTAGCTATCATAATTGTTCTAGACTCTCAGAGGAGCAGGTAGCAGGCAGCTGGTATCTGCTTCCTACTGAGACACGAGTGAAAATAAGTAATCAGAAACCAACATAGTAATTACAGTATCTTAGTGAAAGAAAGGCCCAGAAAGAGTCATCTGCGGGAATCAAGCCATTTACTCAGTGCGAGCTAAGAGTACCGAATCTCTCCTCACCAGCCTTGCCTAAAACAATTAAATACAATATACGTGCAAAGCAAACCCAACTTTAATCACCTGCAATTCTGCCCATGACCTTTCTTCCCTCCCAGCTCCCATGTGCGTAACCACATCCAAGCATCCCCAATGCCTGGTGTGAACACAGGATCAACAAGTGGTTTGTAATAACCCTTTGACACAAGCTAGTCAGTCTTCTGACAGACTTCTTCCTACCTGCAGCAGCTCCAAACTGCTGCCCCACGAGCTGCAGTAGGATTCCTCAACACAGGCTGGTGCACGCAGCAGCTAGCAATGAGAGATTAATGGCCACAAGGCATCAAAAGCAAGATCAGGGTAAACCCAGGTCTGTTTTTGGGCTGAGAGGGGAGAAACAACTGGCTACAAAACTGACTGTCTGCATATCAGTACATGTAGTTGAATTGTCGGTTCCCTTTTTTTAATTAAAAATTATGCAAGAGTCCAGTATGGTGAAGTATTACAAATGATAATCCAATCTCTCTCCTTTAGTAGTCTTTTACCAATCTGGCTCCCAAAGGCTATCTGCCTTCATGCCAGGAAGCAGTATGCTAACGGAATTTCAAAGAGCAGCTGCACAATTTCATGACCAGCATGACTATCTGTAAATTATTCCAAGTGTATATTGCAAATCACAAACTCCTGTGAAGTTGAGTACCTCTTGTCCCCCAAATCTACTACACCTGCACAATTACTTTTTCCAACCCTAGTGTTTCTACTTTAGAAACACCACACCACTTGTTTGCTAGCATCTGTTTTCCTTTAAGCCATACTGACTCACATTAACACACGCTCATCCCATAATTCTTATGTGAATCTCATTTAACTTTTGATGGGACCTAAACTAATATGAGCTCAGAGTCCAGTGGTCAGTTCCCTTCTGTTTGGCTCTCCAGAAACGCCACCAAGAGAAGAAACATGACTTGTAATCCAAATGCAAATTTCTGCTAAGAACAACACTTACAAAAATCAGATTAAACCTGGAGTAGATAACAAGGTCTTTTTTACTGTAGAAGTTGTAGCACCTTTTGCACAGATCAGCAAAAGTCCTTGTGATCCTGTTGTGGTCTTCAGTTATCCCTACAGTACAAATGTACCTGCTTAGGCCACGAATATTATATTAGCTCCACTGGCTAGAGGCTACATCCTGAATTCCCAACCAGCCACTACCAACACTGAGCCTCCAGGGAAGTCATAATCTTTCCCTCTCTCCTAATCCTTCCCTGTCTATTAAGCTTTATTCCACATGGAAGGAAAAAGCACCTGATCAGAGAAGACGTCCTTTGGTTCAGGGAACAGGTATTGAACTCCATTAGCAAAACCTCATCGGTCAAAGGTATTAGTCAGCAGCTGGTAAAGGAGGCTTACAAAGGTAGATCTAGATTTCCAGCCCACTCTCTCAGCACTGCTTTAAGCACAAGGAAATGTCTTATATCAACTTGACTGTCAGCATGTAGTGGAGTCCAGCTAGGCAGACTATTTTGGAGAATGCAGTCTTCATGCTTCCTGACTTTTGAAAACAGTAACAATTATTGTAAATCATTACATGATGTTTTAATGGAGCTTAGGTTTGTAACCACTGTGCACGTTTTAAAAGCAAAGTCACAGAAGCAGTGCAGTGTTTTGTATCCAGAAATGATCATGTGCTCAGATATCATTCTCCTAAGTCCCACAGAGAGAAAAATGGAAGCATGTATGTACCATCAAGTGTAGAAGTTGCAAGGACGACTGCAGCATTTGAAAGCCAAGAGAAAGGGAACCACACCAGGCCTCACCCTGAATTACGTGGCAACTGTTAAAACATACTTTTGTCAATCATTCCCAAAATCATTCCACACATGCTATGCTGTGAAAATATTTTATCAATTGCTTGCTTTATAGCATGGTAACAAGCAAAAAGGAAATTATGAAGCAATTCTGATTTAGCCCAGAATAAATACACTTGCAGCCTGGTTCTCCCTGGAAAATGGGACTCGCTACTGCCACAGCTGTAACATTAGAGCGAAGAATTTCTCTTTCCATTTAACAGGAAAAAAAACAAAACCAAAACAAAACAAATTTTGCATTAATGAAAGCAAGAACCAGCAAGTGCTGAACATATTTAAAAAAAAAAAGACAGCTTGCTTTGCTCTTCAACATCAAAGTTTAGCAGACACCACCAAGCTTGTGAGACCATGGTCAGCTACCTTACTGCATCATTTTAGCAAACAATGTAATTAAAGTGTACTTGAATTAACTCAGCACAGTTGATAACAGAATGAACCACAGGATCACAGAATGCTTTGTGTCGGAAGGAACCTTTAGAGGTCATCTGGCTCAACCCCCTGCAGTAAGCAGAGACATCTTCCACTAGAGCAGGTTGCCGAGAGCCCCGTCCAACCTGGCCTTGAATGTTTCCAGGGATGGGGACTCCATTGCCTCTCTGGGCAATCTGTTCCAGTGTTTCATCACTCTCATTGTAAAAGATTTCTTCTTTCTATCTAGTCTAAATCTACCCTCCCTTCATTTAAAGCCATTACTCCTTGTCCCGTCAAAACAGCCCTTGCTAAAAAGATTTTCCCCTTCTTTGCTATAGGTCCCCTTCAAGCACTGGAAGGCTGCAATCAGGTTACCCCGGAGCCTTCTCTTCTCCAGGCTGAACAGCCCCAACTCTCTCAGCCTGTCCTCATTGGAGGTGTTCCATCCCTCAGATCATTTTTGTGGCCCTCCTCTGGACCCATTCCAACACATCCATGTCCTTCCTGTGCCAGGGGCTC
>Ga0181612_143354_pt1 | contig 10925 bp, 4 predicted proteins | sample HoacroProtozoa21_FD_119630 | JGI IMG/M metagenome (GOLD analysis project Ga0181612, IMG submission 119630) | Hoatzin crop microbial communities from Cojedes, Venezuel. Combined Assembly of Gp0051906, Gp0051904, Gp0051908 | reverse complement strand
TGGCAGGGCCCTCTGTGGGTCACCCAGCCCAACCCCCTGCCCAAGCAGGGGCACCCCGGGCAGGGGGCACAGCACCGCGGCCAGGCAGGGCTGGAATATCTCCAGAGAAGGAGACTCCACAGCCCCTCTGGGCAGCCTGGGCCAGGGCTCCGGCACCCTCAGAGGGAAGAAGTTCTTCCTCGGGTTCAGACGGAACTTCCCAGGCTTCAGTTTGTGCCCAATAATGTTTGTGTGTAATAATACCACATTAACAGTGTACTCATCCCCTTTCACCAAGTCTCTAGCGGTGCTAAACTCTCGCACAGCTCTGATAGCCCTCTAGTATGTTCAGCAGATGTACAGAGATCATTCTTTTAACACCACTACCTTTTCCCTGGTCAAGGCTGAGTTTCTAAGAACTGCATGATTTTCCTTCTCTTTTAATGACATTAAAGTAGAAGTAACGTATTAGCCAGACCAAGTGAAGAATTAAATGTCACTGTTACCTGGTTTACAAGCCTAGCAAATATCAAACCAGTGGAACTGCTCAATTTAGCCAACTGCTGATAATCATCGTAACCATTTCTCTGCTCTTTTTCCACAAATTAACAGAAAAAAACCCACCAAACAACCCTTAATTTTTGTGGGGTTTTTAGCTTGTACTTACACTACTGGAAAAGTTCTGAGCATACTTTACATGGGGATGGGACGTTATAAAGCCTCTTGAGGGTCTTCAGTGTTATTCACCATTCTGTAAGACACAATTAAAATACACAAAAACATTAAGAGATTTCTGGGAAGGCAAATACATTCTGACTTCTTGTTATGTGGCACACAATTATACAACCAGCTGACAGAGGGCAACCTTCTGGCTGTTTTACCAGGCCATAGCGCCAAATTACTTCTCGTTTATAAAAAAACAAAGACAGGACCCTTCAGGATCCTTCGCTATCACCCAGTCCATCCCTCTGCTAAAAGGCAGAATATACACCAGTCACCAAATATAACCATGGTTAAGAAAATGCTCCCTGGAATGACTGAATTATCTTATATCTTCTTGCAATTTTCATTTTTTTAAATGGATCGTTACAGCCTCACCCTCTTCATTCCCCTTGCCTTCAGCGGGAGCTTTGACAAGGTTTGCAACGGACCCACGGTCTTAAAGTCTGGTAAATAATCTTTTACATCCCAACAGCCTATGAATTATAACGACTCAAGTTACAAACGGATACTTTGCAGATCTAAACAAGGCCAACCAGCCGAGTACTCTAAGCTTCTGGAAATGTTCAATCACATTACTCTGGATAATCTGTAACTAATCCAGACCCGCATACAATCACAGACATATACTTCACTGCACATGGTAGATTCTTAAGGAGAAAGTTGATATCTGGTAATCAGTCCAAAGACAGAAATTTAAATTACAATTGATTTCTTTTGGCCACAAGTAAATTAATCTATGCAATCATTTAGCCTTATGACAGTCACCTACCCTTTTAACTCACAAAAGCTATTAAAAGGATTATTTGGCTAACATCCGCACAGAGCTTAGAAGACAGGTACTATGTTCTGAAAAGGAATGACCTAATAGAATTTCCTTTAGCTATCACTGCTGATGTCTTTCTCCACAAACTAACACGGACTGAAAGTGCTTCAAAAGTCAAACTATTAACCAATAGGAAAGAGAAATGCAGGATATTATATCCACAGAGGCGCAGAAAGAACAGAGAGAATATTTATACTTTGGGCTCTGGGTGTATGCGAGCTGGAACAGAAAACAAGTGGGTAGAGTAGCACAGGGATTTGCATGGGACGATTAACTCTGCTCCATAAAGAGATGTCTGTAATCTCAGCAACCAAGCCTTGTGGACGGACGCATCTTCGCTCTTCTGAGTGGTTAAGGGTGGTCCAGACACTACAGCACAACTCTTCCTCTATCCCACCTGCTTCCAGACGGAGTCCGCCGGGTATACACAGACTATACTGTCGTTTACATGGCTTGCTTCTTTTTTTCCTTCGTGAAAAAACTTAGGAACTCTCAAGGCAAAAAGGCTGGGCTGAAGTAGCAGCAGTCAGCTTCTGGCCACCAGCCTTCCCAGAGGTTTTCAGCCTGTCCCCACATGATTGCTCCAATCCAGATGTGGCAAAGGAAAATGCTGGGTGTTTTCGAGGAAGGAGCTGATGAGAGCTGGCTGCTGCCACTTCCAAAACAATCCATTTGGCCCACACTTAGGTCCTAAGTTGCCTTCTTCCTCTCCATGAAAGGAAGGAGGTCGCCAAGAGCATGGTCACAGAGAAGATGAGCAGTCCCAGCAGACCACAGGTCATGTACGGTGGCCTGGGAGACAAATCAGGACACCAAAGGACTGATGGATGGAAATGACAAACACACAGGTCCCTTGCAGTCAGTCGCCCCAAACCTTTTAAAGGTAGTTCCACCCCAAGTGACCTCTCTGTTAAATCTCTTAACTGCATTTAAAATATTCTCCCTGATGCAGTCACAAAAAACATGAGATCATGCTGTTGACTTACTGCCAAATTTTGAGTTTAACAGAGAGCTGTTCTGTTTTCCAAAGAGGAACAAGTTAGACTTAAATATACATACAAACTTTCTGAAGGTCAGAGAGGCTAACGCCAGAGAACTGGATTCCTCAGAGAAAGAGTTGCTTCCAGGGTGAGGAGTGTGGAAGAAGCAAAGAACTAAACCCACCAAGGAAAGAAAAGATTACCTTCACCATCATGAAATGCAGTATTAAAACTGGAACATGAGGAGAGGAGATAGAGAGCCAAAGAAAAGGCTGCAGTAACTTCGGTGTGAGATGACAAAGGCAGGACAATGATATTAGTGATACTAATGGAAGAGAAAAAAAATGGTACAGACCTCAGATGTTACAAATGAAGAGCCATTAGGATCTAGACCAAATTTGGGATGTGAACAGAGGAGGAAGAAGGAATTTTTCCAGGAGACTCCAGATCTGTGAGCGCAGGCAGAGGACGATACCATTCCAGCAGAAACGAACAGGAGAGAGTTCATGAGAAAATAAGAGGAAATCTCAGTTTTTGCTGTGGTAAAGGTTGAGGCAGTAATGTTACAGTCTGAATGCAATCACAAACTGTCACAGACGCAGCCAGGCAGTAAGGCAGCTCGGGGGATCCTCAGGTCTGCCTTGGTAGCTGGACTTGGGAAAGCAAACGCAGTTACACAGAAAGGAGAGGAAGCCAGCGCTTCCCACGTCCGATGCCGGAACAGAACGGCTGCTATTGAAAAGGGTTACAAACAGTCTTTGACTCCACACTGGTCTAAAGTTCAGCAGCACAGAAATACCTTCCCTGCCCCCATACACATGTAATTCTTGCTTAAATGTTTTTGTAATTTAAGGGCACATCAGACGGGAACCTAGCAACCCCTTGCCTGTAATTTTAGTCAAAAAAAATTCAACCCAAAACAGCATAACTTCTGTCACCAACAAATGATGATCCTGAAATCATGAATCACCATCCTGGTGGCTCTCAGCCTCCTTTAAGCATAAAGCGAAGCACCAAACCAGGTCTGATCACAGCAAAGGCAGGTGTCACCACTATCTATAGCTGATATGCAAGTAAGAACTCACAAACCTTTGCCCTTTTCGCATTATTCATTAAATAAATTATCTACTAACACAGGGAAAACACTATCAGCTACCCTTCCCGTTTCTGGTACAGGCAATAAAAAAAATTCAATATTAATATGGAAATCATGGCCACAGATGTAGAATCAGATGTAATGAACAATCATGTCCCCAGCTTAAGTTGCTATAAAGGCAGCTTAAATTTACAACGGATGAGTCTTCATGGCAATCTGTTTTTCAGATATTAAAAATCTCATTTTCTCAGTGCCAAGGACAAGTGGAAGTGTGAAGCACTGGAGTATCAACTCTGCATTTGTCTCACTTGACATGAAATCATTCTCATGGAAACTCAGATTTTGAATACATTCTTGGGATCCACTTCAGTTTCTTCATTTCTCACTGTATGTAATTAACTGTTTTGAAGTATAGTTCACCCTGATCCACAACACCCTGCAGAGGCAAGGAGGAAGTCACTTGGTACAGATGAGGCTGATATCACTTACTTGGAAGAGAAATTCCTTTTCCCTTTTAATTTCTGAGTGAGTCACATCATAAAAAATAACACCACCACTTTGTATTTCACTAATACCTTCCTTGGTCAGTTCTCAAAAAGGGCTCTACAAACAACAAATTAGAAGCTTTTGTCCTTGGGGAAGAGAAACATCACCAAGTAAAACATGTACAGAGGGGTTAAATGCTTTGCTTAAAGCCACACAGCATAGTATCAGTGGCTGAACGTGGTATCTGCCCGAGCATGTAGGCCCCACTACTACAAGAAGACTATTACCAAACCAGCCAGTGAAATGCAGAACCACCAAGTTACAGTCTGCTATCAACCTGCTGCATCAAAAGGTGAAGAGAACACGCAAACTCAGGTCCAAGAATAAAGTTCTACCAACGCTGAATTCGCAATAAAGGCAGATTCCCAACACTATGCCTAATTACAAACCAAGCCTCTCCTAGAAGTAACAAAACATCTTAAAATCTAAGTCTTTACTTAACGTACAGCTTAAAGGAATTGTCCAGTCTTCTGGCTAGAGCCTCTGTGCGTGTGTGCATGCTCGTGTCCATAAACATGGGCTGTTATGTTTCATCCACGCCACCTTCTCTACGCTGAGGCCAGCATAAAGTAAAATAAATCTGTTGCTGGCTTAACCTATGTCCAGAAGACACCTTGCCTCAAAAACAGAAAGGGAGCAAGGATCCATCCAGTCAAGCCCATTCTAGTGGTTAATCACCCTCTTCCATGACAAACCTGCACTTGATTTCTGCTTTGAGTGTGTCTGGCTTCAGATTCCCAACAGTGGCTCCTGTTAAGCCTTCCTTTGCCAGCTTGGAGTCCTTTATTCTTGGGAGATGTTCAGACAGGCTGTTGTTTACCCAGTGGTTTTAGAACCCCAGGTACTGCATTTGTATCTAAACTCAAAAGACAAATTCATCTGGGTGCATGCACAAAAGTAGGACTAGTGTCCAAAATACTAAAGCTAATCTAGGACTCTCTAGCCCATTTTCCCAAAATAGGCCTATTAGGGGGAAAAAAAAAAAGCTCTGCCATATGACTTCAGGATGTGTTACATCTGCGCCCTGGAAAGCAAGGCTAAGAACCTGCTCTAAGAACTGCCACCTCCCGAGCACGCACTGAGGCTTGGCGACGTGCAGCAATCAGTTTCACGCAGTCATTGTACCACAAAGAGCTGTTTCTTAAGTCTCCAGGCTCCAAGTTATTTAAATATCACTACTTTAACTTAGTGCATTGACCTGTACCTTGAGCATGGTCTCGTGCAGACTGTCAAGAAGGTGACAGCAAGCTCTCGTCAAGAATCATTGCTAAACAAGCAACGCGGTCACTGCATTTGGTGCAGCTTCTGGGTTACCTTGAACCGATGCTTCCAAGGAGCGTGTTGGCTGAGCTGCAAGGTAACCGGGCATGAACTGCTATGGCAGAGACCTTATCTTGAGCGACAGGTTGTAACCTTCTAATCACAGATAGTAAGAACAGCTGAGGTTGGAAGGGACCTCTGGAGGTCATTTTGTCCAACCTCCTGCCACCCAGAGCCAGTTGCCCCAGACCACATCCACAAAGCTTTTGAGTATCTCCAAGGCTGGAGACTCCACCAACCTCTCTGGGCAACCAGTGAATCAATGAAAGCCAAAGGGACCAAGAGAGAATACTTTTCATAAACACAACAATTATTGAAGAAACTGCTCAGAAGTTACCTCCAACCAACGCTGTTTTCAGTCTTACTGTGACTGTGTTGGTTTACCAAACCCTTGAGAGTACACCGCAGGAGAATGCCATATTTTGGGATTATGGTGAGGGAGTACAGTAGCATCTTGCCAAGCTTACAGCAAAAATTTTTTTATGGCATCCTCTTCTTCCTCAGAACTCTTTAACTGAAAGGAAACCACTGCAACACGCCTTTTTCCCTCTAGAAAACGCACACTTCAATCTCATGATAAAGCCACAGCTGGTAAAGTTCAAAAGGCAAACAAGCAAATCATTGCCTCCACAACATGCCCTGCAGTAGATCTCCACAGAACAATTAGCCAAGGACTGCAGTCCAAATGGTTTCACTCTTCTGTCTCTAACCCCAAACAAAAGAAACCTCCTTATCCAAATTCAGTGGAATTGCTTAGAGTGCAAGCGGGAGGCCAGGCTCCATCTTGAAGCAGACTACCAACAGATCCTCTCCACAGAAAGACTGAGGTCACAAAATCACACAGGTTCCCAAACTCACCCAAGGTTTCCAGAAAGGCAGAAAAGTTTGTGTGTATTTCACTGGAAAGGACCTCGAGCTAACCAGAAGTCCCAGAGATACATAAAAGGCAATGCAGCCCCAGAGAAAGGACATAATTTAGTATTGTTTTGTTCTTAATGGCAGCTGGAAAATGAAACGCTGTCATCAAGATACATCTGCAGACACGTTCCAGCAGAGAACCCCGGGTTATATTTTCATTATTGCTTACAAATGAGCTTCAGGCCTTAATGTACCAAACACCTACGCTGTTGTATCTCCTGAATTTCAGTACGTTGTCCCCTCCAATCATGTCTGAAAACTTGCCTAGAACCAAAGGCCAGACATGAATTAGTTCTTCTGGCTAAAACTACAAGTGAATCTTGACAGCGCAAGACTGACAGCAAGGCACACGAACTCCTGGCTAACAGCGATAGCTAACGGCTCCTACAAAGACTACTTCCCTAATGACCAAACAGGTTGTCTTAATCCACTTAGATCAGTTTGAGCAACTGAAACAGATGAGGAAGAGCGAGATGGTCATTCACATGAGCGAGAATTTAAGGAGATAGTGACTCTCATTTGAGTGGTTCAGTTCAAAATGTTTGACACTGCATTGCAGAGAGCAGAAGCTGTCATAAAATTAGCAGCCACATGTCAGAAGGCAGCAAGTAAGAGCAGAGAGCTGAAGGAGCAGTCCGATCCCAGACAATTCCTGCAGAGCTACAAGGGGCAAGACACACCCTGAAGAAGAATGAAGATTTTAAGCGCTTAGATGCCAACAGTAGGGATTACACCTTGAACCCTGTGGATATGTACGCCATAAGGCATATACGTTAATCTGGACAAAACCGCAGATGGGAGGATCGCCAAGTCCTCAAGTCCAAGCCAGGGCCAAACGTGCAATAAATGAGAGGCTCATTCAAAAAAAGACCCCAATTAACAGTAATTACCTTGACAGTTTTCTGCTAGGAGTACGGTGACACAGTAGCACTGGATATGCCAACTGAAATGAGATTCCGTAGTGCCAAGCGTAACGTCTGCGGACCGCGAGTACATCTCCACTGCAGAAAACTGTTAAACGTGAGCATCTCTGCTTATTCCGGCATGCTCATGGGCAGTCCACACCTGTGGCGTTAGGACTGTAATAACACTGCGGTGAGATTTCTCACCACCTGGACCTCCTGAAGTGCCCCAGGTTTGCCATCTCTCTCGTCTAGCTAGCACCAAGTATCGGTTTTGGAACAGAGGAATTACCCTGTTTGACTGCAGTTTGGGTGTAACAAGACGCAGACCAAGCACACTATGCCCAGCAGCGCACACCAGGAACAAGAAAGAAACTACTGTTGTTACAGCTTGCAGGTCGCCGCGTGGAGCTCGCTCACGTTGGAGAACAACCTGACAGAGTTGCCCTACACACCACACACAGCAAGAGGTACCCAGCTGAAGGAAAACCAGCAACCGCAGCAGAAGCACAGCATCCTGAAGCCTCGAGACGGTCAGCAGTGCCTTCAGAACATCCATCTTGTACATAAATCTTTGATAATCTAATCTCAGCATGCTAGTAACAGGACATTAAAAGATCAGAAAATAAATTCGTTTTCTCAATGTCTAGAGAACAACTAACGAAGGTTGCTAGAATCTGTGCTTACAGGGCTTGGCTTCTGATCTTGTAGCCATGCAGATTTAGATACTGGGCTTAAAATAAGTAGTCTTTTAAAGACAGGCTTTCCTCTTTGGCTGTCAATTCTGCTCAGACCTGTGGCTTGCTTGCCCCAAAGAGGATACAAACTTCCACTACGAAGACCAAGGCCCAGCTGCCAGGTAGGCCATGGCTGGTGACAGGCAAGTTCAAGAGCACGAAAACGGGAGGCACTGCAAAATGTACAACAGCCTCAATAAAACAGAGCATTCATCTGACTGGACAAGCAGAGACCTTTCTTCATCCATGATGCTCCACGGGACCCTTATGCACCTCAGCAGATGTCACCAAACCTTCTTCAGCAGAACTCTGAAGATCGTACTTGGCATCGGGTCACTTGACAGAGGGAGATTAAATGCAAGACAGGGGTACCACAAACCCTTGGCAGGCACAGAAAACTGCTGCTATACAGTCCTGCGTCAATATGAATGTGCCCAGTGCGAGATTCCCAATGCAAGACACATGCATATACAGCAGAAGGGAGCAGAAGACCCTATGCCCAGCTGCTGACCTAAGAGAAGAAACCAGAAGTGTATCTGTCATCACTAGTTCCAGGAACAAGTATGGGAGAGAATTAAGTAATGACTTATGATCCTTTTTTTTGTGCCGTGCAGCAATGCAAATATAAAGTATTAAGAGGACAGTGGTATCACTTATCAATAACAAATGCACCACATAAAATTTAAGGGAAGTATTACCTGTTTCAAATAGGTTTTGGATTTAAGATCATCACCCCCTTTTCCCAAACAGTAATCTGGTAACATGCTGCACAAACAATAAACTAGTTAGGAACTTTACAAAACATTAAGCGGTGTTCTGAAGAGCTCTGCAAGCTCTCAATTACTTCTAATAAAATAAGCATGCAACCCTTTTCCAACCTCAAACCAGTCTGCGTAAAATTGTGCCATACAAGGCGCCTGTAAGCACGGCAGTCTCGCCGACGTCTGCCCTCTGCCTTACAACTGCAGGTAGGTTTGACGGACAGCCATAGGGCACCCAAGGCACCCATCTGTCGCTCACTTCAGAATACGATTAGTTATCAGAGACTCCGCATCTCCGCCAGCGATGCTGGGACCGGGCTGGGATCTGGCAGATGTGTCCTCACCGCAGCAGCACACCAAGTTTCCTTGTCCCTCTCCATCCCGTTGCCCTTGTCAACCGATTGTGCTTAAAATACTGATCTGTGGCTCTGCCCTCCTTTTCTGCTTTCCCCTCTTCCCCTCTCTGATGACCCAGGGTTCCATCAGGTCCACCTCGAGCAAACCGCCCGGTCCAAGTGTTCTTTTCCGCCTGCTTTGCCAGAAAACCTGTGGGGCTCTCGCACCCCTGCAGAGGCACCTGGTTCAGCAGATGCAAACAGAGAAAGGCAATCTTTTTTTCTCCGAGGTAAAGCTGTATTCTGGCAGATTTATTCTCGAGACACTCCACCTTTATTTCTACTCACTGACTAGTTTAGAAGACACAGAGATTACTTTGGACAGCAGACTAGCAGTGATGCAGATGTTCTGCTTATACTGGTGTTAAGAAAATGGAATTTTAAAAGGGGGGCATTTAGCAATATGCTTTCCTAATTTTAAGGTTTAAGGCACTTCATTCTTTGGAATAGCACACTTGAGAAAGAACAGTATCTGACCATGAAAAGGACATTTACTTGTTCGTTTGTTTGAGGTGTTTTTCATGTGGTTGCTTATTGCCTGGATAGCGTACGAAGGAGAGGAAGAGATCAGTAACTACAGGCCTTACCGTCAGAAGTACACGCTGTACAGCAACCTCATACACGTCTGTCCAAATAAATAAATAAACAAAACACTCCTAAACACCTATCAGAAGTGGCAGCAACATTCGAGCAAACATCACGGGGATGCTCAAGCAGGACATCCCAACGGCCCGCACAGTCACTCCCCCGACCTGCCCCTGCAGCCTCGGCAGCACGCCCCAAACGCCCAGCGCTCGCCCGCTAGGGATTATTCTTGCAAAGGTCTTCTCCTGCTTAACATATTAACGGGGATTTATAGGAGTGACTCTCTGGAACACTGCTCAACAATGCTAATAGCAGAGCTCCAAGAAATCAGTACTTTGGCAATTACAAATACACCAATACATGCTGAAATGTGCGCTCACGCTTGCTAAACCTGTAATCCGAGTTGGTTTTTTTTTTTCCTCCCTCCCTGTAATAAGTGGTTTAAATTTAGTAGGAATGATTCACTCAGCGCAAGTTTGCTTGCTTTATTTAATTTTTTTTGCACTTGGAATCCATCTTGGATGACGTCTAACAGGAAGACTGGAGGAGGGAGGCAGAATCTGGTTTTCTAAAGAAAAGCCAGCCCATTAAATGCAGTGTCTTCCATAATTTTGTTGTAACTTAAATATCTCCAGAACTTGGAAATTTCCTCCTGGCAAAAAAATGGCAGATACAGCGCAGACACATATCCGACTGGTATTCTAGTGCTACTTTCGCTCTAAGCTGGGTTCAGGCCAAAAAAGAGCCATTCCCCATGGTCTTAAGACATCCCTGTCCACAGCTGGTCTGCTCTGGCATCCTGATACAACTATAGGAGCCTCACTACCCCAACCAGGCTGAGCAGCATCTTCACCTTGTACAAGCAGGCTTGGGGGCAAGGACTATGCACTCGTTTGCGTTTTGATTAAAAAAAAAACAAGAAAAAAAACAACAAAAATCCCCCCCCTACTTTGAGGCTTCATTAATGGCAGTCTCCAATTCTGCTGCTGTCATTCATAACACAAGCACAAATCCAGGCTGGGCGGGGAATGGATGGGAGAGCAGCCCTGAGGAGAAGGGCTTGGGGGTGCTGGGGGATGAGCAGCTCAGCACGACCTGGCAGCGAGCGCTGGCAGCCCAACAGGCCAACCATGCCCTGAGCTGCATCCCCAGCAGCGTGG
>Ga0181612_138180_pt1 | contig 10925 bp, 5 predicted proteins | sample HoacroProtozoa21_FD_119630 | JGI IMG/M metagenome (GOLD analysis project Ga0181612, IMG submission 119630) | Hoatzin crop microbial communities from Cojedes, Venezuel. Combined Assembly of Gp0051906, Gp0051904, Gp0051908 | reverse complement strand
GGGCTGCAGTTGCCCGGGCGGGTTCTGGTGTCTCTTCCTCGGGAGGTGTGCCAGACCCGCCTGGACAAGGTCCTGTGCAGCCTGCTGTAGGTTACCGTGCTTTGGCAGGGGGGTTGGACTAGATGACCCACAGAGTTCCCTTCCAGCCGTTACCATGCTGTGATTCTGTGATACTGTGAAGTATGTATTAGGGAACAGCTTTATTTTTAGAGTCAGATTTTTAGAAGCCATAATATTTTTACATGTGTATGTAGCTTTGTAGAGTTCTCCTCTGAAATGAAAACATGCTTGAAGTACTCATTGTTTGTGTGTTTGGTTGTGCATTTGGATTTTTTCTTTTTTTTTTTACAATTTGAATTTTTAGCCATCTTACTCAGAAATTTTGAAAGCAAGATAGACCTCAGAAGATCTGTCATTTCAGTGTTATTTTCATTTTGTTCATTGTGGAGGTATTTGCATTTCAATTCTAACCAATTCCTCAGAGATCTCAAACCAAAGGTATGAAATTTTTTCATTCTTCATGACACTTCTGAGATGTCTTTTCTTACCGTAATGGATTATGGAAGAAGATTGATCTCACGATAACATGTCTTTTTTTTATGCATAACATGAGAGAAAGTATTAAGTACAGGACAGGAATTTTCCTCCCTATGATGATGTCACTTTGATCTCCACTGCATATAGAAAATTTGTAAAATGGTAAAAGTAATTATCATATTTCTTCAAAGGATTGGGATTGTCATTCTGAAAATAAATTGGAGATGGGCTTCTTTCCTCCCAAGCACATTTGACTCCAAATCTTCTACTTAAATAAAGCATTGTTCTATCCTTTGTATCCGTTAAGATCATATCCAGTATTTCTCTATTCTTTACTAGCTGAGTTACTCCGGAACTTCAGATAGACATAAAATGATGCCTAAAAGGCCATGGAGAATGCTCTAAGCCATAAAATCATACAGTTCCTCAAAGTTCACAGAGGTAGACTTGCCAAGACAGGAGCTGGGCTCTTCCTTATGAGCAATATTCAAAAAACTTAGCCAACAGTGCCAGGCTTCTTGTAATTCTCAACAACAAAGCCTCTTCTGTTTTCAAAAATTGCTCCTTGCTTTCTTTTTATTTTTTTCTTTTCATCTGTTTGGGTTTTTGTTTTTGTTTTGAAAGGATTGCTTTTCTTTATCAGACTTACTTGGCATGCAAAATAATCTGCCAGCTGCATCATGTCTTCTCTGGGCACACATCAAAAACTAGTTTGGATGCCACCTGTTTGATTACTCATCTAGTGATGCCAGTTCTGATTTTGCTTGAACATGCTATGAATGGAACAAAGAGCAGCAGAATATATTTTGTTTTTCTGAAAAATGGAATGAAGTTGAAGAAGTGGTGATAGTTAAAGAAGCCTTGATCAGAACTGGATTTATCGTATCACTATATAAATAGCTATACTGTATTTGAAATGTGGGACTATATATCCTGGTCGATTATACCAGAACTTCTGAAACCTCAAATAACGTTTTCTATACCATCTTCTTTTTTTCTTCAGTAGTAGAATTTTTTAACACCTTATGTAAAATGCCTGTGCATATATTTGTAAATTAGTGTATATACTTTCATTTTTATTTACATATATCTACATGTAAGTGTGGACCTTAAGATATCGGAACATTCATAAATATGATAGTATTTTTAATCAATTCCTGTACACTTTTTTTCAATTTACTTATTTATGGTATTATCAGAAAAAAAGAAGACATAGAGAAATCTAAAACAAAATTCTATATATTCTTAAGTACATGCTTAAAGTTGACTTTAACTTTAAAAATGCTTCTTAACTGTAAAGGGAACCTATATTCACTAGTTCAGATGTAGATCCCTAGGTTGCAGATGTTTGAAATTAGGCAAAATAAACTCATAATGTCTGATAAAAATCTTGATAGGGAGTTGATAAACTGGATATGTAGCTGAGTTATATCATTCAGAGACTTTTATGACACATGGTGTAGGAGGAGATTATGAAAAGGATGAATGAATAGTTCCTTCCCTTACAGTTGTTTTATGCATTTTCAAAACAGAGCTGAAGTGGAGGTAGGATCAATTTCTATGTTTGTATAGCAAGTTGTCTACTCATGCTTAGTTTGGGACACCAACACCATTGACATCTACGAAACTTTTGCCATTATATTCAGGGAAGACTGGATTAAAGAGAAAAGACAGAGAGGTAAAAGACAATATGTAAGTAAATGTAAATAGCACTGGAGAGTAGGATGCTCAGATGAGTTTCAAATTTCACGAACAGTTTTGTTTAAGTTTGGCTGTCAGTTGATGTGTGGGGAGAGATGTTTGTTCATTTAAATTAAAGGAGTTTCCCTTTTTCAAGGAAAGAAAAGAACTTTAAAGCTTTTTAATGAGAGGTGCATATATCATTTGATATGCATCTGGGTACTGACAATATACCCACTAATTATATGGAGAATAGAAACCAATTAATTTTTCAAGCAGCTTTTTTAAGAGTTAATCAACCACTGCCAATGGCTCTCTACTGTAATGACTTTAATGTCTGTCACTGTCACAGCTTATACATGTTCCTGATAATTGAATATTATGACTGTTACCCTCTTCTGCATTATGCAATTTAAGTTAGGCATACATGAAACGTAGTAGAGTATTTTACAAGGGTTTTCTTGAAATAATCCAGGATGAAAGTATGCAGTAATTAAGTGACTTGCCTTTAATTTCTCTTTTGGGAAGCTGATCATTCAAAGTTCTCTTCAGTGTTTATGGGAGCAGTAGATGAGAATGAAATTCTGTACGTCAGGTCAAAGTGTGCTTAAATTATCAGCCCTTTAGGATGAGGCAAATCTTGTAATGTGCATTTACATAGAAGCTCAGACATCTAACTCGTACCACAGATTATAATCAGTGAATTATTAATTACACAAAGTCCAAATATAAGGTTCATAGTTGGTTTGTGATGTAAATAGCGATATAATCAAGCAATTAAATTATCGTAAGGCTTCAGTATAGTCTGTCAGAGGTTTTGAGGGAAGACAATATTCTTTGCGTTCCAATAAAATCAAAAACTGATTTGAGATGTTACATAATAGAGCTACAAATGTATAAACCCATTGAGTTCAAAGTATGATTTATTCCTTTATTTCAAAAAGCATGCTCCTTGTTCTTTTTCTTTAGTTCCACTCTTAAATATGCCTTACATAGGAAGAGCAGAGATATGTTATTCTTTAATGTTCCCTGATACTGATACACTTCGCTTCATTTAGAAAACTGATGTACTACAATCACTGTTTATTGTAGTAAATTTAATAATTTTATTGTTCACTTGGATTACTCTATTCCCTGGAGTTCTCTATTTTTCCTTCATCTTAAAACACTAAACCGTAAAATCACGAAGGCTGGGAATATCATTTCATCGTGGGTGTGAACTGTCCCTAGCACTACAGATTGTTGATCCCCCATTTGGCAGTTTGACATAGGTACAAATCACTATTAAAGTACTGAAGGTATTTGCAAGAGTATGTGGCAGGAGAGTGTCTGGGCAAGGCACCCATATGCCTGGTGCCAGCTATTGGAGTGGAGCGAGGGTTTGTATCGTCCCCCATCCTCGTGTGTGTGGGCGATGTGTGTATATTCAACAGCAAATTTCAAGATGGACCAGCTGGCAAGTAGGGGGACCTCAGGTCTGGGACAGGGTACCAGACAATAGAGGGTCTGTGCTGGTATGCACAGGAGGACCTGCAAGTGTGTAGCATGTGAGGGACGACCCTGTGTGATGCGTGTTTGCAGCGAGCGTCAAGATGGACCAGCTGGAAAGTAGGAGACCTGTGAGGCAGTTAACGCAGCCTTGGATGCAAGCAGGGAAACAGAGGGGTTGTGCCAGTGCTCAAAGTATCTGCAAATATGTGTGCGCTTGTGAACCTAGAGAGTGGGGTGTGTGTGCCACCACTAGTGACCTTCTCTCTCTGCCAGCTGAAAGGGAGGAGGCACCTGGCTGGCTGTGTTTATGTTGTATGTGAATCCTGTACATCAGTGCTGCTGAAGGCAGTACCTTGTCTGTGTGATCAGCCATGTCAGTGTCCTCTGTGTCTGTGTGTCTGTATCTGTTGACTGGTTGAAGCTGCAACTGGGAAAGCGGCAGACGCGTCCGTCAGCTTGGGCAGAGACCCCAGGTCCCAGCCACCAGCCGGGGCTCCAGCAGCTGGGCAGCACAAACCTGGGCTGGAGCAGCTGGAGGAGGTGATCACATTTCTTACATCACTTGCCAGTATTATGACAACAGCTGTTACCATGTTTTTCAACATTAAATGATTATCTACTGTGGGAAGACAGACTCGTATGTCCAGTGACAGAAGAGTCTGTGCTAAAACTTGAGAGCCGTGTTGTACATATACATGGACTGCGACTGTATGGCTGATTGATGTCACGGGCAAGCCCTGGAATAGCCACTTTCTTACAGCTATGGTGACACACTTATTTCTGAGGGCGCTGTTAAAAAACATCAATAATTCCCTTAACTGACATAATGGCAACACAGCTCCAGTGTATAAGGAGATCTGACAAGGCCTGTGGGTCTTAGAAGCAATCAAAAGTAAAGAAGTTCAGAGACTCCCCTGCAGCCTGTGGTGAAGACAATGGTGACACAGGCTGTCCCCCTGTAGCCCATGGATGTTACGGTGGAGCAGATATCAACCTGACTCCTGTGGAGGACCGCATGCCGGAGCAGGTGGATGCCCAAAGGAGGCTGTGACGTGATGGGAAGACTGCACTGGAGCAGGTTTGCTGGCAGGACTTGTGACCCCATGGGAGACCCACGCTGGAGCAGTCTGTTCCTGAAGGACTGCACCCTGTGGGCAGGACTCACGTTGGAAAAGTTCATGGAGGACTGTCCCCACACTGGATGGAGCAGGGGAAGAATGTGAGTGGGAAGGAGTGGCAAAGACAATGTGTGGTGCACTAACCGCAGCCCCCATTCGCTGTCCTTCTGTGCCACTGGGAGTGGAGGAGGTAGAGAATTCAGAAGTGAAGTTGAGCCTGGGAAGAAGGGAGGGGTGGGGGAAATGTGTTTTAAGATTTAATTATATTTCTTATTATTGTCGCTTACTTGATTGGCAACAAATTTATTTCCCCAAATTGAGTCTGTTTTGCCCACGATGGTAATTGCTGAGTGATCTCCCTGCTCTTATCTTGACCCACATTATATTTTTGTTACATTTTCTCTCTCTGACCAACTGAGGGCGAGGAGTGATAAAGAAGCTTTTGTGGGCACCTGGTGTCCAGCCAAGGTCAAACACATCACACATATTTTTCTTAATTATAACACCTGAATCCTTTTCTTTCAACTTCTTTCACCGACGAACTCTCCCTCACATGTAAAACAGTTCATATTTCTTTCTACCAGATGGATAAGCTGTGTTATAGTAAAGTAGTTACAGTCTATATGAGAAATTAACATTTTTTTGAATGCATCTAGTTTACTAGTGTTACGGTTTAACCCGGCAGCCAGCAACTAGGACCATGGAACCACTCATTCACTCTTCCTCCTTCACTGGGATGGGAAGGAGAATGAACAAAAAGTAAAACCTGTGGGTTGACAGAAAACACAATTTAACATGACAATAAAGGAAATAATAATAATAAAGAATATGCAAAACAGCCTATACAGAATACAATTTTTCTCACCACCTGATGACCGATTGCATAGCCGGTACTTGAGGAGCAATCGCTGAACCTGCAGATTTCCTGGACTCATGGAAATAGGTTGAACTCACAGAGAAGTTCAAACTTGTGGAAAACAGAGAACTCACGGAAAACAAAAAAGAGTTCCTGCCCCCTGGCCAACCCCCATTTATATGCTCAGCATGACATCTATGGTATGGAATATTTCCTTTGGCCAGCTTGGGTTAGATGCCTGGCTATGCTCCCTCCCAGCTCTTGTACACTTGCTCATTAGCTGAACATGGGCAACTGAAACAAGTGCTTGATTTCTTAGCAATAACTAAAAACATCAGTGTATTATCAACAGTCTTCTCATACTAAATCCAAAACACAGCAGCTACTTGGAGGAAAATTCGCTCTATCATCTCATACAAAACCAGGACAACTAGACAATCCAGCTCAGTTCACCCAACTTCGTTTGCAGATTCAGCATTTATTTGCTTTTCACATAGATGAATTTCATGTCACCAGTAAACACGATGCTATAAGAATAGTTCAGATACTGAATAGCCCCCTTTTTTCAGCGTATTCTGATACAGTTGACTGAAGGAAGCAAATCTTTAAGCTGTATTCCAAAATTAGAAGTATCTCAGAAGAAAGCAGAAGAAAACAAGCTCAAATTGACCCAGAAGTTTCTCAGAAAGAAGGGACTGAAAAATCTGGAATTGCTTATGAAATGAAACAAAGGACCCATGAGGCAGACAATAACACCACCACCGCCGCCAATAACAATTTAAAATACAGAATGATCCAAAAAGGCAGATAAAGAAGATCTGCCCACATATCTTCCAATGTACGAGAAGGATATTTGATAGTGTTACAAAATGGCAATTTCAAAACAATTAAAAAAAAAAAAAAAGGCAACAAAAACTTTTTCACGGGAAGTAGAGTGCAGAATACTTTGGCATGAGTTTTACAGGCCAGATATATTCATCTTGTGAAAAATGTCACAAATTTCTTCTTCATACTTAAGATCATAGAAACGTAATGGTTCTTGAACTGATCCATTATAGTGGTGGTCACACTGGTGGATAAAGACTTCTCATTAGAGATCAAGTAATGCTATTAATTTTCATATCTCTATTCAAAATTCAACAGCTCAAACTTCTTTGATGCTGTCACAAAAATAATTCTTTGAACTTTCTTGTTTTAAAGCATAAAAAGTGATGACCAGCCTCCTAAAAGAAGTCAGTATATTTTACACTTTCAGAGACTTGGTGTGAGAGACTGAAAGAGTTAATGTCTGTGAGAGACTAAGGGCGTTAATGTCTCAGATATTGTGAGAAGACAGGTCCTGGTCTGCCCAGCAAGAACAGACTACAGACAAGAAGTTAGGAGAGGGCATATTGCAGGATGAGCAGTTCCGTGTTCTGATGTGCCTTGCTATAGAGTTCACATAGAGTTCATCTGAAGAAGGGGCTTACAACCAACCCAGACACTCCTCACTACCTCTCCCACCCCTCACTGGCGCCTATGCAGAAGATCACGAACTTTCCGGAACAAGCACCATGTAAGTCCTCAAGAGGTGTAACTGAGGGCAGAAGTGAGACTATAAAAATTACAGCTACAAAGAGCCAGGTCTGCACTGACCACCAGAGGATTGCCCCATCCCTCACTGTCATCACAGGATCCTAGGGTGGTGATAATCTTTCTCTCCTCTTTTCTTTCCTTTTCCTCTTACATATATTTCCAATAAGAACACACGTTACCAATGTTTTTTACGCTTTCCAAGTTCAAGTTATCTCTATCATAAATAAAACCATTAATTGATCGTTTGGTGTCTTTTCACCTTAATGTAGCCCGAGGGGGTTAACTGAATCTTAAGTTGCTCTCCCCCCCCTGCCCCGTCACATAGGTGGGACGTGACAGTGGGCACCTGGCATCCAGCCAAGGTCAACCCACCACACATACATATACATGTTTTATGAATAGATCTCAACTTACTCATTCCATTTACTGCTCTTTTGAGCTGCAGTCAGAAACCTTGTCTATATAAATTACTGAGAATTCAAAATATCTTCTAAGTGGCAACTGTTGAGTGTGCTTCCACTGATTTGAAGAAGAGCAAGTTTGAACCAAATATCCATTGCAATGGAAACAGAAATCTTGGTCTTGTTATTTCCATGTTTCATTACGTTCAAACACTTGTTCTTATGCTTAATTTTCAGACAAAAACATAGATACTTTTTTTCACTGTTTAGAAGATATTGCCTCTTCTTTTGGCTACTGTTTTGATTTGCTACTTGTTTAGCTCTACTGACATCAACAAAACAACATCTGTTTTACATTGTACATAACCGCCAAATTCTGTTTATTAATTATTGTATCTCTTTAATACATTCTATAGCTAGCTAATGAAAATAGCTTATTTAGTCTAGTCAAACAGAGTCCACTATCCTTGAAAGCGGATGCTGCACCTTAGAATTTGTTAATGACTGATAATACAGCGAGGTAGTTTCACCTGTAGACAATGAGCATGAACTCTCTTGATTAGTGTTCAGCTGGGTACTGAAAGCCTATTGTATAGAACCTAGCCCTGCTGGTAAAAGGCCAAGGCAGGAAAAAAAAAATAAAAATCATTTGTTAAAAGGTTTCCAGAAATTTAATTAAAAGGGAGACAAATGACAGTCCATATTTTTTTTTTAATTAATTAATTAAAACTGAGGGTCACCTTCCCAACTAATCAGTTTGCACATAAACTTTTTAACTCATTTCAGCAAGTATACTAACTAAAAAAACACCTTTCTTCTAACTTTGAACAAGAAATTATACCTGAATAGAGACTATGGACTACCAGTAAAACAAAAAGACATTTTCAGTCCCATTCTTCTGCCTTCAAATACAATCCACAAAAGTACCAGCATGGCAAGAGCTATGGATTTTTAGTTGTAACTACAAACGAAATTTAAGGGATTGATAATTATAGGGTATCTTGTGTGTACACTCAGTGCACTTACATCATTAATCCCTAGGGTGGCCCAGGAACTCCTCAGCTTGTCTTTCTTGGCAGCTTCTTAATGTCTTCTAAGCATGGATGAGACAATGGACTGGTTTAAGACAATGGTCTGGTTTAAGACAATAGACTGACCTGAGACAAGATGGTTGACTGACCTCCTAACCCTCTTCACAAGAAAGTACTTGTTTCAGGATCTTTCAAGGTCAGAATTCCAGAAAATCCCCAACTCTCCCAGGGAACTCAGGCTGTGTCTAAACCAGCTTTTGTGCTTAAATATGTTGATTAACATTCCAAGTAGACAAGACGGCTGTTCCACAGATTTGATTATTCTGCTTAATTATTGTTGCATATTCTTCAATAACCTTAACTTCTAACAATTTAGTTTTCCAACTAAAATAACATTCAGTGACTTATTTACAGAGAGAAAAGTGGTCAATGGACACAGCTTATCCTAATGGGCCATAAACTTCATGTAATGCGGTGAACAAAACGACCAAACAAAAATTTATGGTAGATAGCAATTTGCTAAGAGCTGTCAGCATCTCAAATCAATATATCTGAAAGAGATTGCTTTTGTTGCATATCTTTTTTGTTGTTGTTATTGGTGGTTTGGGTATTTTTAGGCACACATACCTCCTTCTCTTATTATAATATCTAACAGTTGTATCTCACCACATGTCTCAAGGTAAGAAAATTCTTTTTCCTAATTATTTAATTGTTGAATTAATGTAACAGGTAAATTCCCAATCCTTAAAAGTATTCAATTATCTTGATAACATAGTATTTAGTGATGCTTATAAGAAATGTCCAGTCCTTATATGTGCAATCCATCCCTCTGTTATCAGAAACTGGAAACAAGGGCAACTTTGTAGGTAGGTAGAGAAGTCAGTGCAAATTTCCATTGCTTTCATTAGAGCTAGAAGTACATCTGTAATATTTCCTTTTGCATTTATTTAAAAAAAGAAAGCTGCATACAAATGGGATCTGTTGATTAAATACCAATAAACTCGAGACATGCAGGTTGGGACTCCTATTACCTAAATTAAGCCACCTAGAAGTCAAATCTAAGCTAATCACTTAGGCTCCCTCTATAGTCCATAGAGTCTGAAGGGTGGTTCTCTTTTAAATTTAGCATTTTTCTTGCATCATATGGCTCCCTTGGGATATCCATTTCAATCAGTTATAGAACAAGTCAAGTTTAGACTGTATGCCTAACTTTAAAATACATTTCTTTGGGACTGACTTCCAGGGCAACTGTTGATTTTAAAAGAATTGCAGATGCTAATGTCAACATCAGCAAAACTCAGCAGTGTAACTGATGAACAGCTGGTACTAGACTGATGAGCAGGATGATTGCAATTCATCAAAGGGCTAATGAAGATGTACATAAGACACCTCTGGTACTTTCTGGAGGAGAATATGAAAACCAGGAAATAGCTAAATATAGCATTTCAAAATATACAACATGAAATGAACAAAGAGCTGCAAATGACTTAAAGTTGTGTACAAGCTCACCAAGTAGGTAAAAAATTACAATTAAAAGGGACATGACTGATGTGCGACAGAAGATGATAACCAATAGGAGGATATATGAAATGTGGTATTAGAAAAGGTTCAAACGTTTATAAAGGTGAATCATAAACCAGACCTTCTCAATCTAAGTTGCAAGAGAGCTGGACCTTACAAAATACTTTCTGACCCTCTTTACAAGGCGTCATACTTGCTTGATATTACAATGAAAAAAGAAACCATGCGTCCTTTCACAAGACTGTCCAAGTCAGGAACCAGATGAGAAGGAATTAGAAACCGACCCAGACGGAGTTAGCTATGGCTAGTGAGTTAGTGGATGCTCTCTGAGGCTCCAGAAGTTTATCCTGGTCTGCTGGACCTGGAGAGCCAAAGCTCCTTAACATTTTACGAGGGAAACACAGGGAGACTGGGAAAAATAGCCAGAAGTGGTTATTTTCTTCTGAAGATAAATCCCACGAAGAAGCTGAAAGCATGCTTAGATATAAATGTTACGAATAAAGAAACTTGTGAAACTCTTCTAAACAGATCAATAGCTGCTCAGTCTCTGTTAACTACTACAGGAAAACGTTAGGAATAACTACATATGTGAGGAAAAATATTTCCATTGGTTGTGTCCTTCTTGGCAAAAAGGCAGTAAGTCTATAGTTATGACACGAAATTATTATGATTTACTGCCAATTAAATAGTCCCAGACCAACATTAAAGAAAACAG
>Ga0181612_125261_pt1 | contig 10925 bp, 5 predicted proteins | sample HoacroProtozoa21_FD_119630 | JGI IMG/M metagenome (GOLD analysis project Ga0181612, IMG submission 119630) | Hoatzin crop microbial communities from Cojedes, Venezuel. Combined Assembly of Gp0051906, Gp0051904, Gp0051908 | reverse complement strand
TGTTGGAGCCCCTCCCTCCCTTTGTATGTTTGGGGTTTTTTTTTAACTTTTTAAATTTCCAATAATGCCTTAAGAAATTTAAACCCGCCCCCCCCCCCCCCTCCCCTTTGAATTAGTCTCTCCTGGATGATCTGCAGTCCATTTTACTAGATGTCTTGCTTGTAATCGGTAACTGCTGAGAAGCATTGAGAGTGAAGAGCAGCGCAGCACCCAGGCTAATAATCCTGCCTGGTGCATTTCTCTGTATTGTCATGCCACGACTGAGGATAGAAGTGATTCTGAAAAGCTGCAGTTTGAGACTGACAGGTTTTAGCTGCTGGGCTCTTTGACACAGCTAATGCTGGTAAGAAGAATTAAGTAGTCGACAGTGGTTGTGGGCTGGGGATCGAGGAAGAAAGGTAGGAAAGGAGGAGGTAGCAGGGCAAGGAGCAGGAGTCATCAGCAAGGAAACTCAGCTGCAGAAAGGCTGGGACTCATTAATTCTGCAGGTCTGTACATGTGTGATGAAAATTGATCATAGTAGTAACTTTGAGCATCTCTACAAAAACATGGTCCTTCCTCAAGTCAAGTGATCCTTTGGCTGTTGAAGGAGTTTCGTATCAGTAAATGAATTTCCTCCTTGGGTTGTAGAAACAGGAAGGAATGTAGCCCTTGAAATGAATGGGGTCTGATCTCTCATGTATCAGAATACTTTAATTTTCCCTGAAGTTCCTACTCTTCTTCACAATAATCAAATAAAAAAAATAAAATACAGCATTTGTAGTGTGTCTATGGGAAAGTCATTAAAAATCTTCATTAAAAATCATTAAAAAACATCGAAAAAAGGCTCTTCTTGAACATTGCCTCATAAATCTAACCATGCTGCTTCTTGAGCCAATAAAATGCTGGCTTTCAGGCTGGCTGTTATTGTCATCTCAGTGTAGAGGGAGCTATGTATCTCCTTAAATAAACAAAAGCTGGGTTAAATTGGTTATGATACCGAGTGATCATGAACTGCAATATTTCAAAATTGCCATGGGCAGTTGTGTTCACTGCAGGCTGCTTGCAGTTGACAAAGCTGAAGTAAAACAGTGATACTGTCATATATGCTTTTTTTTTTCCCCCCCCGAGTGAAAATGGTCTGTGCGGGATGTCTCCCTGGCTTGAGCCAAGATCTTCCAGAACGGTGCTGTTGCTTCCAACTGCAGTGCTACTCATACAGATCCATTCTAAACACTTTCTTTTATTTCTGTGTTTATTGTGCATGTCACAGAAAAAAACCCCAAATAAACAAATTAGAATGTTTTGAAGACTCTTTTAACATTTTAGTTTGATTACTTTTTTATATCCAATTGCTTCAAGATACTGTATCCATAGTTGTAGTCCTTCCCCACGGTTGGACTTCTGATTCTTTTTTGATAGTCGTACAGCACAGACTTCCACTTTTTATCACAAGTGCCCTGTCTTCCCACAGTCCTGTTTATTGCTTCGCCATCAAACTTGACAGCTTTGAAGGCTTTTGATGCAGCAAAAGCTTGCCCGTTAGCTTAGATGTGTGCATGAATAGAGCTGTTCACTTGAAAGCAATCCGATCTCTGTACAGAGTCAACAGGCACATGCGTAAGATTTAACTGGGTCGGGTCAAAAGCTCCTCTCTTTACTCTGCAGTACAAGACGTGAGCTGTAGTAGCATAGGGAAGGAACGACCTTTTCTCATGAGATAGCTGGTTTTTAATTTTTTTTACATCTTCTAGAATGGTCTTGTTTTGTGCTAGTTTCATATGTGCTTATGTGCAGACAGACACAAAGCGTTATCCTCTCCAGGGAAAGCACGAGGTGGGAAGACAGAGCGGTCAAGGAGAGGCTGTCGACAATGGGGAAAAAAGGTTTTACCGCCGTTGACCTGGCAAACCAGCGAAGCCTGACAGTCTGGCTGGTGTGGCCTCCAGCCTACCTTATTGTTTGTTGTCTGTACTGTCTGGAGTGTGCTATAGAGAAGAATCCTGTAATTTAGGCTTTAAATAGAGTACTTCATGAAAAGCATGTGGGTTTTACACGTCTGCTCTAGTAAATAAATTAAACCTGAAGTTAGCCTCCTGCTATTCATTGTAAACCCTATTGCCATTTTAGGTCTCATTATCTGAACAAGAAGATACATTATGAAAAGAACGTTCTGAAACAACTGAGAGTTCTTTTCAGGCTCACACTGAGCACTTACAAAGCCATCTGCCATTATAACCACATCCTGAGTGGTATTGTTGAAGTACCTGGCACTCCAGGTCAGAACAGCAGTAAACCACTGGTGCTGCCTATCTTTAAATTTGTAAATGGGTTTTCCTGCAGGTGACTTTCTGTTTTTGTTATGGAGTTGCTCTAATCCTGGCTTTGAAGAAAAACACTTCACCACCTAATATTGTATTGCTGCCACATAGTATGTTTGCTGCTCTGTAATATCTGTCAACTTATTTTAAAATTAGGAATTGTATTAAATAAGAAAATGTTCTTTTTTAGGGGTTTAGACAGGCAGTAGGGAAAGCACCTGAGTCAGAACCCACCACCAAACTGCTTCTATACCAACAACTGTAGGTATGTCTCGCATAATGCAGCTCAGTAGCACTGCATAGAATCTCTTCAAAATTCCTTTTCTTGCTTATGCTGGTCTATGTCCAACCCTTAGGAAAAATGACAGGAGATGCAACATACACAGAATGATCTCCAGTTGGTGCCAGAAATGCTTAACTGTAATATATATCAGCTCTGGGTGAGAAGATACAGCTAAACAGCAGAAGTAATAATGAGTTTTTAATGGAGGTGCAAGAGTATCATTGAAAAGGCAGGACGAGAAGCCAACCTGTACATCCTTCCCATCTATTTATCCTAGTAACAATCCAAAGAGGTAGCCTGTAGGACTTTCATTTCGGTGATACAGCGGCAGAACTATTTTCCTCAGAAGAAACGTGTGAAACTGGTGACCTTTGTCTTGAATTGGTGAGATTCTTGATCCCCAAATTGACCATTTCTCTTCTTGCCCAGTTAGTATTTTATGCATACCTATTCTGTGGTATCTTGTTTGTCAGCTGAAATGTTAGGATCGTTAGGATTTTGCTAGGAAAGCGTGCCAGTTTTTTCAGGTTAACTTGGGTTAAGAGGTGGTCACTGAACTGCAGTCTCTCTTCAGATTTTAAATCTCATTGTGTGTTTTATTCTGCTGGTTGCATGTTTCATATGCTGATTCTTTTTAGCTTGGTCAACGTTTAACAAAAAGAAAACTATCAATAAAAATGTCAAGGAAAATATTGCAGTCATAAAATTATACCGTCACAGTTGGTGGTATGGAGTAGGAACTGGAGAATGGAACATTTCCATGTTTTTAATCACTCATAATTTCTTAGCACTATTATTTATTCTTATTATTTCTTAGCACACTTATTTATTTCAGTGCTGCTACTATTAGAAAAACAGACACTTTCCTTCCTCTGTTTTTGCCGTACATTCTTGTGCCTGCTGCTAGAGCTAGATGACCCACATGCTGATACATTTAGAGGTTTTCTATTTATGTGTGGAAAGTTTCCTACAAGAAGTCAGCTACGTAGCGTACCTTCTTCTGTTCTGTTTCATGCACAAGAGATTTGGAGTCATTTATGGCCACTGTTAATAATGCATGACTAGTTACAGAATCACAGAATCACAGAATAGTAGGGGTTGGAAGGGACTTCTGTGGGTCATCTAGTCCAACCCTCCTGCCGAAGCAGGGTCACCTACAGCAGACTGCACAGGACCTTGTCCAGGCAGGTCTTGAATTTCTCCAGAGAAGGAGACTCCACAACCTCCCTGGGCAGCCTGTTCCAGAGCTCCGTCACCCTCAGAGGGTAGAGATGAAGGTCTTTTAAATGGATGTAAAGCCAACTTTTCTTAATTTCTTTCTAAAAGGACAGAGACTAATTAAATATCCTCAGGTCCTCCAGTGGGAAAACATTTATTCTCGTTTTAATAAAAATATTTTTAATTTTGAACATGCTTTAAATTACGATATATTTGCCCAATTTACTAGTTATATTTGTATCAAGTGTGAGAATGAGTGGTCTTATTTACTAGCAAGTGCACTGGAATGACATAACAGATTTTCAGCTTCTGAGGTTTATGTGAATCTTCATTGAAATGAAACTCAGTGAAACTGGAAAGACATAAAAGCACAGATTTCACAACTTTACTACACACAATACCATCAGAAATTTTAACAAGTTAGAAACAACTTTTAATATTAGAACTGTGCCTCACTTCTGCAAAGGATGCTTGGTAACAGTATGACTCAGTATGAACAAAAAGAAAACCAAAAAAATGTTGCTTTTCTTTCTGCACAAGATGAAAGTCACAGAGCAAGACTGAAGGGAAAAGGTTGGCAAGAAGCATGTTGGCTGGAATTTCTAAAACGGAATCTTCCTTCATGTGCACTTCATGTCTAAAGCTTTGTATTCACCCTTGGCTTTGTTTCTAGTTGGATGGGAAACAGTTTTACAAAGCTATTTTCTCTCAAAAACAAATGAGATTTCATTAAAGGACAAAGAAGGAAAGAAAGATTAATCTGGCAATTTGCCTGATTAGCTGTGTGGATTACACTGGTTGTGTTATTCCTGCGTTTCTCTTGTGCCTACTTTAAGTCTTGTATCGTTGCTCCATATGTTTCTCATCCTCATCTTTGCTCTCTGTCAATGGAAAAAAGTTGCCATGACAACAAGTTTATTTTTTTGATATATTTTATATGGAACTGTCCACATATTTATACATTGCTTTTTCTGCTTCCCATTGGAAAAGATCAGCAATCCATTCTTTCACACTGCCAAGTGTTATCTATGATTATTTCTAAATTATGATTTGGTAGTTGGAACTAGAGATACTCCAAGGACCAAATTTGACAGAGACGTTGATAAGAATGCCAGCAGAAGCAACATTCACATAGAAGGGATTATTATTTATACTGATCATGTGCTTGGCACTAACTGACTTCACAGATTGAATAAAGCTTACAAAATAAGGCCCAACTTCCTAGTCACTAAAAGGCCTATCAGTGGCCTGCTTGATTTTCATCCCACTTTACTCACACTGAAACCAGTGGCAATTTTATAGTTTATTACTGATCCTCTGCACTGCATGTTCTTAGAGCCCACTTCATTGAAAAGTCTCCTAGTATAAGCAACAAAGTCAAATAGAAACACTGAAATTAATATTCTGACTGACAGAGAAAAACTGTAGGAGTAGATTCCAAGTTATACGAAAACAGTTTTCCCTGCCACGGCAGCTGTGTATTTTGTTTTAACTGGCATAAATATTTTCAGTATAAATAATCATTTTATTTTTCATAGAAATATTCAAATTCAAACAAGGGAGAAGTATTAAAGGCTGTATTAAAATTTCCCCATTATAATTTTTTTTGCAAACTATTAGGATATTGGGAAAAATAAAAGAATAAGGAAGCAGGATCAAAGCCAAGCTGAACATATCATAGAATGTAGATGCTCATACTGGGCTAAATCATCATTAGGACATATTTTTAAACACAATCAAAGGTTCGCAGACAACAATTCACCAAGGAAATAACCAAAAAGATTGAAATGTTACAGCAGAGTAGCTGGTGCTTTACTGACATACCTTATAGACAGATCTAGGAGAAATAAAAAACATTTCAACGAGTTGGCTAAAATTCCGTAACCTGTTGAATCTTCTGATATGAAGCACAGTATTAATTCCAGGATCCTAACTATTTTTCATGTTTTAAAAATACACTTTTCAAAGACAAAGGATTACAATAACTATTGGAAAAACTTCAGTTTCTTGTAGTATTAAAACTTCAGTTTATTATAGTATTATTTTTAGAAATAGGTTAAATTTTATATTTTTCTCAACATTATTTTTGATGGTAAACAGATTTTGACGATACCAAAATTATTTCCTATTGTATCTTTTTTCCATGGAGAATTAGAGCTGTTGACAAACAAAGTCTTAATTTTGTTAAAGTTAAATACATTCTGCCAAAATTTGAAAGTATTTTTGTGTATACTTGCTATTGTACTGACTGATAAAAGATGTACTTTAATTTCGTCTTTTCCCATTCTCCTTTACATACCAAGTACCGCTCTCAGACAATTCATCTTAGAATAAATTACAAGAGGAAATAACAGTAAATCAAGATATAAACAGCCTTACTAGAGAGCCCAACATTTAGCAAAAAAAAAGGCAACTACATTTTCTATCAACTACTAGAGAGAAATTACATGAGAAATGTTTGATCTAGCTATTTCCTCCAGAAAGTTGAAATTTTCTCATTAGTGTAAATAACAGAGAAAACTTGTTTTCCAATAAGCTTTAGTTAAGTCATAATTTTCTGATCCTGTTAATGTATAGCTGCAAAAAGAAAGTGATGATTTTGTATTTCTATACTTCAGACCATATTTTAATGCAGTGCTGTTAACGATTCTTTCTGGAGATCCACAGGGTGGATCACACTACTGAGAATGTAGCTGACACTGGTACTTGGATCAGTGCTACCCTGAAAAGTTCTAACAGAATAAATACAATGTTCTTTGGCTGGGGAAAACACCTGGACACTGGAGTCCAAAATTCTCTGTTGACATTTAGTAGCTTTTTTGCTGTCTATGCAGGAACAATATCCAAATATTTTTCTTGATCTAAGATTGATTAAGAAAGTAGAGCTTTCTTTCTGGAAATGGGTAGAACTGTTTGAATAATACAAACAATCTTCATTCATATATGTATGAATAAAAATTATTTATTACATTCCTAAGTACTTGGATGATTGCTGATAAATATTTTCAGTGTGCTTGGCATGCCCCATTCACATTCGTGAAATGTTGAATGAATGCACAATGACAATTCAGTGAGATGTATAGATGCTGTTTTTTACTGCTGAAAGAGCTTCTGTCAGTAAGTCAGGAAGAAGAAAGAAAATGCCTTGAAATTCAGGTTATCAGTTACAATTGCTAGGAAAAATGAATAGCAAGTAGGCGTATTTCAAAGGTCATCCGGCTCCTAATTTGCTGTTAGTAGGAATATTCTGCTATGTTCACAAAGTGTTTGGAAATTTGCTAAACCATTTAAATACATGAATGATATTTTAAATTTGGTTTCTAAACATGTCTAAGAATCATCCTCAGTCTATTCCAGAAACAGAATAATACAGGAAAATGGCATGAGGGCATCTGAAACTAAATTTCACATAAATCAGCTGACCAATGAAACTCTTAGCCACTGCCTCATATTACTGCACTACTTTGGACCAACAGTTAATTGTTTATACAATGTGGCAAAGTATGACAAAAGAGAGAAGACACTGCCTGCCAGTGGCAAGCCCAGTATTTGTGGCATTTACTGTAGTGCAGGAACCCAGTGTTTTACCAACCTCACCGGAGTCTTATGGACAATTAGGAAGTGTACGTTTGGTCCATTTTTCCACAGATTTGGCTAGAAATTGTAATCGGGATCTAAGAAACACTTTTCCAGCAAAAATGTTCTTCCAAAAAGGTTTTATTTTTGCCAAAATGAGATTTTCTTAGGGGAAAAATATGAACACATTCCCAAACAGTTTTAGAGATGGTTCATGGCAATAAGCCACACTTACACTGCAAGACAAAGATGAGCTCTTTAGTTAACTTGAATTGCTTAAGCAGCTGAAGTAACAGACTGAAGGTTGAAGAGTATTATTTCAGAAATATTTAGAGAGTGACACAATATTTCTTACCATCGTGAATCAATTTAGAGTGAAAGTCACTGATTAGATGCAGGACTCTCTTCCTTGTGGATTGTTCTACCATATACAGCTTGTGACAGTGAACTGTTGGGAGTCTGACAAAGTATATAAATATGAAAAAAAACAGGACTATCCATGTAACTTCTGCTGTAAAGCGGTATGAGATAAAGAGCTGAAAAATACTTTAACTTGGCCTCTAAATTTGCCAAGAACTCATTAACCAGAAGAAATTGTTCAGCAACCTTTTTACTGAGTGAAATAAAACCTTTACAGTATTGTAACATTACATATCTAATCTTAACTTAGCTGTTTGCTACTGTATTCTTGTCTTGCATTTACACTACAAAGTTCAAGCATCAGAGGTGTCAGAGAAGCATTTGACTGTTCTGTACAAAATGTTCAGTTTCCTTTTCTTCCTCTTTTTTTTTTTTTGTTTTATTTTCAAAACTGGATCAATTCTACATAATTTGTTCATACTTGAGCTTGTCTTCACTAGATGTTTTCATCTGATCTTGACTTCACGTTCTGTAGCTTCTAGGTCCTCGTTTCATAGTCTTTTTTCCTTCTTTCATTGTCTTTTTTCCCACATGTCTGTACATGTATCCTTGCAGTGATCTACTTGCTGCCATTTGAGCATTCCTTTGTGCTTTCTTTCTCTACCTCCTTTTCTTTTGCTCTGTCACTTTTTCCCCTCTTCTACTCTGTCACTCTGTATTAATTATACCAGTTAAATTTGTCCTATAATTTTTTTTTTAATCAATACCTAGCAGTAGAAATTGAATAGAAAGAGGACACTCTGTGAGAGACCTGAATAAGAGGGTGACTTAAAAGACACTACCAACAATGACGAAAACAATCTTGAACATGACAAAAAACCTTGTTGCTTAATAATGTTCTGGTGCTGACACCACAGTTTTAGCCAGAGGAAAGGAGTGAAAAGGGTAGCATCATAACTAAACTGTATACTAGGGAATGAGGTTAATGAAACAATTTGGCCTGGGAACTGACAGTTCAGAGCTACTGAACAATGTTCAGATAGATACTGATGACCCTCAAATCCCTTTACACTGTGTGTATAATTACTTTATGTATTCTTAACTTGGCTTTCATTACCCTGAGGATTTGAACAAGATTACCTCACCATACATAAATAAATAGCATTTATTTAGCCTAGTCACTTAATCATTCTTGAACAAACTCCGTGAACCTTTTAAATGCATTAAATCCTCCAAGACATTCTATTTTGGCACAGAGATATATTTTCAGGCATTCTGATAAGTCTTATACACTGAGGTGAAATTTTGGAATCACCCAAGGTAATGGCAGATCTCCCACTGGTTTCTAAAAATCCAAGTAATAGTACATATTGTAAATATGAATATTTATATTTACACACAGAGTTCAGCAACTAATTTTTGTTTTATATGATTTTGAGTAAAATTAATAATTTCCATTCTGTGATATTGTAACTGCATTCTTACCTCCTGTAGCCACTGAGACATTACAGAATGTTATATATGCATTCTAAATAACAAAAATTATGTGACCTCTAATGAGATTGCCCATATATGTTCTTTTGGCACATTGTTTCTGAAACAATATGTAAGTTTTAGATGAACACTTATGACGTTGTAAATTTCACCATGATGAATCAACTTTATGGTATTTATTATCAGGGTTTTCCTTGCCATGATGAATTTTGCATTTATTTGGTATGAAATCTAAATTGAAAACTGAAATTTGAAAAAACTCCACTGAATTTCAGAATAGCATAAAGACAATATAGTTAAAACTGGATGAATGAGGAAAAATAAATGGTCTGAGTAAACCAGCTGTGGTTTTGAAAACTCATTGAGCAGGCCAGTACTTCAACTGACGCAAATCAGTGAAAAATCATTGAAGTAATCTGAGCCACACTAATCTCTATTAGACAAAGATTTTACCTCCATTTTCTTGTTCCTCTTCCTCCATCTCATTCAGAATGAATTTCAAGGCACATTATTAAATATAATTTTATTGTATATTTTATTTTCATTATGGTTGAATAATTAACTGGACTTAGCTACATCATTCAAACCTTTAATGATCAGGAAAGTGTGTATGATTTAGTACCTTAAGATGCAGTATGGGAATTCTAAAATCAACTGCCTTTTGCAGTCAGGTTATCTTTCCAAGACAGAAAATTTCAAATTTAGCTTACAGCATAATTATTTCTATAAAATTTTAAAACACATTTCCTATTTCTCTAATAGAGCCTGAATCTGAATGTGAGAAAAGCAATACCAGCTATTAGCACTGTTCCCAACACAAACAAAATTTTAGATTATACACTTTCTTCAAGACCAACATCAAATCCAGTATAAAACATCCAGACATATGCAGTCTGAGGAGTAGTTCAAAGATCAATCATACTTACAAAAATGTTGGCCTATATTGTTAATAAAGTATGACAATTAAAACACATTTTTCCCAATGTTAATAAATTACTTCTATAACTTTCACAAAAGGTCTATTTCACTTTTCTCTGAACTTACTCATACAAACATTATTAACAACATTCATTTATCTATTTAAGCAGTTATTCTGAGAAACTGTTTGTGATCAGGAATTATGTAGGACAATTAAAATGATATATAAGTAACAAAAATTAGATTATACAACATATGAACAACAGGAGTATTTATGAAACCTAGATATGAAAACAAATTCTAGAGATGAAATCTAAAATCTTGTAGGTCACAAAGCCACTTTAAAGTTTTGAATAAAATCTGGATCCATCTAACTATCATTAGGGAAAAGTACATTAATAGAAAATTTTCCATGTAATTTTTAAATATGTGCCATAAACAGTCAGGATGGTAATTTCTTACATACACTGCATTGAAGTTTCCCCATATTAAGAAATTAATTTTGGAAAATGGGAAGAGGATATATTCTAATGTAAGTGACCTAAGACAGCAGTGGATGTTGTCTACCTCGGCTTCAGCAAGGCTTTCGACACTGTCTCCCATAATATCCTCCTAGGGAAGCTCAGGAAGTGTGGGCTGGATGAGTGGTCAGGGAGGTGGATTGAGAACTGGCTGAATGGCAGAACTCAGAGGGTTGTCATCAGCGGCGCTGAGTCTAGTTGGAGGCTGGTAACAAGTGGTGTCCCCCAGGGGTCAGTACTGGGCCCAGTCTTGTT
>Ga0181612_101629_pt1 | contig 10925 bp, 5 predicted proteins | sample HoacroProtozoa21_FD_119630 | JGI IMG/M metagenome (GOLD analysis project Ga0181612, IMG submission 119630) | Hoatzin crop microbial communities from Cojedes, Venezuel. Combined Assembly of Gp0051906, Gp0051904, Gp0051908 | reverse complement strand
GACCCTTCTCACTGTTGCCATCAGCACCTTAGTACCCGTAGGTGGACTCTGAGCAGGGTGAGACATGGTGAATAAATACCATTACAGATATGCTCCCCGCTGGTTGAGGTGATCCATGCACCTTGAAACCTTTAAGGGATTCTACCCCTGTTGCTTCAATGAGCTGAAAAGCTTCTATACTATTAGAATAAAAATGTGCGTTCTGTTGAGTTGCACTGGGACAAGAACTGGGCTTTCTTCACTGCCGTACGTTGGGAGGTGCTTTACCCAGTAATGGGAGGATTGAGTGTATCGAGAAATTAAATAAAAGTTAAAAAGGGGTTTGAATAATTCAAAAATCAACACTCCGACCTCTGCATCTCTTCTTTTGCCGTTGCTCTGCAGGCGGTTGGGAGGAACACCTCCCCTCCGAACGCAGCCTGGTAGCAGGGGTGGCACGAGGGCTGGGAGAGGACGGAGCTGTTCAGTTACAGCTCCAGTGCAGCAGATGTGCTGTGGTCCTGCTGCAGCTGCAGTGCATTCTGCATTACTTTTTCGTTAATGGCATTCACTAGAATTAATATGGGGGAAAAATGAGAGTTACAATTTAAAGAAAAATAATGGTATATAAACTAATGAGATTGTTCCAAAGCGTAATTAGATGGAGCAGACTGAATACATTGATGTCTTGAGGCAACATAATTAAATTGTAGGCATAATCCTCCCTGTATTGGAACCGATTTTATCTTCATAAGGCAGGGAGCGTTAGGTGGCCCTTCCTGCTACGTTAAATTACCAATTCTTCTAGGAAGACTTACGAATCTCGTAGTATTATCAGACTTTAAAACCACAAAACCAAACAGGGTGTAAGTCTACATGTCGAACTGTTGCCTGTCTGATTACATGGAGAACTTGTTTCAATCTTAGTTTGTGCCGCAGCTCGGTAATTGAACCATAGATCTAAAATTCATAGATCTGCAGCGGGTTATTGTGTATGCTGGATTCATCGCATTTATAACATCTTCGAATGAAGTTGTTTCCAAATATGTACACTGACAACGAGACTGGTGACTAATGCACAGCAGTTCCTGAAATGCGTCTCTGCGTATGCTGGATGCAGCTGCGTAGATGCCTGGGACATCTTGGCTGTAGAGAGTGATACTGGGAAGTGAGTGTATCTGGGTGGGCCTCCATATATGTGTGTGTTTACTTTCTTCAGTCTTCTTTTATATTGTATATATTCTTTCAGCTTTTCAATTTTCTTTTGTTTTTTTCTTTCATAAATTTAATTATTATTTTCATGTTTGGCTGCTTTGCTTCTCCATTACACTACTGGGAGGGGGTCATCTGAATTTATAGTACAGACACATCCCACTGGAGTCAACATTTTTGCCTTACTTTATTAATTTAGTATACACAAAGAACCTCTCATAGCATCCTGATGCCCGTGTGTTATCTGAAGACTTCATTTCTCATGGGCTACCAAACAGTTAGCTAAATATTAGGTTTTTTTCAGGCGAGATCACTAGGTATCTTAAATTCAATAAAAGATCTTTCGAACTGCCTCTGCTGGTTTGTTTTAAATAATTCTGATATTTGTTTGTCAGCCTGTAGAAAGATTAACTTAGTTATTTGCATTTGAGAGGAACACTCTTTTTAAAGATTGCTGTTGGAGGGGGAAAAAGAAGTCGCGTGTGTCACGAGTGGTCTTTATCGTTGGTGGTACTTTCAGGAGACATAAATCTCTACCGCAGTCTGCTCTAAAGACAAGCTCATTTGTCTGGGCATTAGCTGGCAGTTTCATAGCATGAATTTAAAGTTTACAGGAGGAATCTAATGTTTATTTTGAAAATGGAGATTAGGGTACCAAAGAATAATATGTTTACTTTTCAGCACCATGAATATGTAGTGACCTACTTCTGCTGTACTATTTGGTGTTATTTTTAAAGCTTGTCAAGCCGACTCCTGTTGCAATTTAAGAAGCATCCTGTTTAGAAGAGCAATAAACTACACCGCGTACTAAATCAACATTTTAGAACAGTGAGCAATGTTTTGAAGATTGTCCTTCAGCAGTTTGTTTGTGTGTCATGGTGTCAGAAGTAAAGCAGCGCTTGCCGCGTGTTTAAAAACACGTTTTCTTGACCTGCAAGTTGAAATACAGCCAGCTGCAGGCCTGGGTTAGATACTGCAACTTTAAAAATATATGTACTTTTTTTCTAATAAACTGAATTTTGAATGATCTCTTGTTTAACATAAAGAAAGTGATTTTCTCCAAAGCATTCCTTGTGTTTCTGCGTATGCTAATTTACCTGGTTAGTGTTGAGAACATCTGCACAGAATTCCGTGTACTTCGGAGCGGTGAGATCACACCGCTTCTCAAGTCACCGCTACAAATTTCGCTTTCCAGACAGACTCAGATTTTTGTCTAACTGGGATGCCAGATGTACAAAGGTACCACAGAAGAGTGTGTAATTAAGTAATTTTCTCTTGATCTTTCAGAGTCTTCCTGCGAGCGATTAATCAGTATGCAGATATGCTAAACAAAAAATTTCTTGATCAAGCCAACTTTGAGTTACAGGTAAGAAAAAAACACCAGTGTCTCGGGGATTGATGTTAATGGTGTAATAAATTTCTGCCCTAAATGAGTAATTTTGGTGCGTGTGTGTGTCATCGTGAAGCCCGGGTGACCAGTTAGCCCAGTGAAGTCGTTCAGACTCAGCAGGTAGGTATGATCCATTCATGTCTGGTGGGTCTTGGCCTCCAAGAGCACCACGTCTCACCCAGAGCATCACAGAAAACTCCTTTCCTGCCGGAACACAAAGGGGTGTCCTCCCGGGTTCTGCAGCAGAAGCTGCCGCAGAATTCTTGCCTCGCACGTGGAGCCGCAGGCGCAGCGTCCGAGGGCCCCGCCGATGAGAAACGCGCCGGTTTAAGGCACTTGTTCAGCATCCCTGGGGTTTTTTTTTCATATTTACGTGTTTGCATTTAATTTTACTTGAATCATCAAAACACAATCAGTTGGGGTTTGTAGATGGGAAGTGTTTCATGGAAACGTAAGCACAACGAGGAGAGGTACTAAGGACGTATCGAGAAACGCCGTCTCTGTGGTGTCTGTTATTTTCTCCTTGAAATATTTATGTGCATAATTTAGATACTTCTAAGTTGTTTTGTAGGTGTGCAGAAGAACATTGCAGAGAATTAATGGCATCTATTCTTGTCATTTTGGGGACTTTCAGCTTTGGAACAACTACTTCCACCTGGCTGTTGCTTTTCTCACACAAGAGTCTTTACAACTGGAGAATTTTTCAAGTGCTAAAAGAGCAAAAATACTTAACAAGTAAGTCCTATTCGTCTTCTAAATCATGGACAAGAACTTGAGGTCTATTAACATAATTTTAGTTTAATTTCTTAGCTAAATCCATTCAAATTGAGATGCAATCATGGTATAATGAAAGGTTGGCTTTAAAAACATGAATCAAGTATTGCATGTGTTTCTACCCTTGAATCAAGATCTAAATTACATGATTCATTACTGATGAAGACAGTATTTTATACTGCAGGATGTTCATAAAGTCAAGACTTTTCAGAAATATTAACGTATTATAAAACGGAATTTTTAAATCACTTCAGCTTTGTGCTTATTCTAATCTCATTTTACGTGCGCTCTTTATTGCTTAATCCCTGACGGCCTTTTAGAGCGATTTTTTGTCACTACAGCCAGTTTCCCTGCGATATCCCTGAAGAATGGGTTTGTGTAACTGCAGTCTTCTAGGTGTCCCTGGCTCAAAGGGATTACATTGCCTGCCTCGGGACAGGGAGCCTGCACCACCCCATTGCTGTTCCGAATCCCGCAGCAAGTCAAACCTGTCAAAAGACAAAAAAGACTGGAAAGAAGTCTGGAGCATGAATATTTTGTTTAATGTCTGTATTTCTCCTACATTTCATTGGGGTTCTGATGTAGTGGACCTTATCTTTAATTAACTAAACACTGAGCACTGAAAAAAGCCACGTGGACGTTTTCAAACACGGAGTGTGGGTTCAGGTGCTGTCTTGTAGCGTTGGTCAAGAGCAATTTGTTCCCATGGTCAAGCAGGTTACGGCAGCCGATGCGTAAAAACGGGGAGCTTCAAAGCTGATTCCCTGAGCCAGTATAGCTCCGACTCCCTGTATGTATAATATGTATTATATAAATCTCTATAGAGAAAGAAGATGCATTTTGGTCACTTCACCTTCTAGACTGAAGCCTTTTTTGTGCATTATTATGATGAGAGGACCTAATATATACTTACAAATATCTCAAGGGAGGGTATCAGGAGGATGGGGCCAGACTCTTTTCAGTGGTGCCCAGTGACAGGACAAGGGGCAATGGGCACAAACTGAGTCACAGGAAGTTCCGTCTGAACATGAGGAAGAACTTCTTCCCTCTGAGGGTGATGGAGCACTGGACCAGGCTGCCCAGGGAGGTTGTGGAGTCTCCTTCTCTGGAGATATTCAAGGCCCGCCTGGACAAGGTCCTGTGCAGCCTGCTCTGGGTGACCCTGCTTCGGCAGGGGGGGTGGACTAGATGACCCACAGAGGGCCCTTCCAACCCCCACTATTCTGTGATTCTGTGATTAGCCCATTGTGTCCCTTCTGCAAATCCACAAGTATACCTTAAGGTCTTGCACGGAATTCTAACAAACAAAACGCAAACATTACCAGATTTTAGTATATCTTAAGAATAATTTGCTTTATGAAAATATCTGCACCAGTGTGAGGAGTGATTTAGCCACAAACACTGGAGAAAAAAAAAATGTTCTTACCACAAGAATAGCCAAAATGGTACCTTAAAGCTGTCTGTCACCTGGATATTACACAAATGTGCAAGACACAGCCACCATTTTCTCCAGGGAAATGTGCAACAGAAATTAACACCAAAGCAGCGTTTAAAACCAAAACAAAAAATCCCCCACCAATCAGGTTTCCTTTCTCATGAAAGCAATTTTTAGGCTCTCTACTGCTGTGCCAGCTGGTAGCACCTGCCATCAGAGCCCATACAAGGTACACAGTTCACAGGCTGTTAAAATACAGTTACACACTGGACTACCTGGACAGTGTTACAAACGCATCTCACTGCAGTAACATTAAAATGTTAGCCCATATACTGAAAGTTTACTTCCAGTTTATCTTTGTGCAGTGTATCGTCTTGTAATAGATAGGCTCAACACAGATGAAGAAACTCATCTTGATGCTGACACAAAGTAGAAGGAAGAGTGATTTAGATCAGAAACTGAAGAGGAAGGAACACACACCTATAACAAATAAAGTGATTAATGGTATATACTGCTAGCAACATTTTTTTAAACTTACTCTACGTAGGTTAGTCAAAAAGGACCCTAACTGATATGGCTACTTTACATTACTTTCTGACTGGTAATGTAACAAAAACAATACTCTGTGACAGAGGATGATGAGATAACATTGTCAGTTCTAATGAAAAAGCTCCAGATTTACAACAGCACTACCGAAGGCTGAAGAATAGAGTTTAAAATTGAGATCCTGAATTCAAAAGCTCAATCCTGAACCAGAATTTTGTACAGAAGTGCACATTCACATTCATCGCTTTCAAAAGGGGGGAAAAAGAAAAAAAAGAAAAAGAGTATTAAGAATAATATTCTTTAAATTTCATCTATTCTGTTCGTTTAAATGCCATGATGTCTTTTTCAAGCTTGCACACAAAGAATAACTCTTGCAGGACACGCACTTCAATGCAAAATAAATGGAGGTACCTTAGGAAGCTGCCTCTCAAAGACAATTCTTTGGAATGAGAACCATGATTTTGACGTTTCACCTACCATGAATTTACAGAACATAAAAACATAAACAAACTGGGCAGATGCAGTTTCTTTTGTCTCCCTTTAGACAGGATACAGCGGCATAAAGCAACGAACCAAAAACATCCTGGCTTTGCCACTTAAGCTGACATTTACGCTATGCATATGCACTACGAACAGGATAAAAGAATCACACATGCATCCTCAATTCATAAAAGCATCACTGAAAAAAATGGAAAAAGGAGGGAAATTGTTTCAAAGCAGTTTATGAACCCAGTCAGATTAGAATTTGGCAGTGATCCCCTCCCACCCCAATTCTACTTCAGTTATCCCATGAATCTGCAGTATTTCAACCAACCAAGCCAGTTTGACAAGAAACAGACAGCCCCCTCTGTAATTAATTTCCACAGTGTTTGAGTAACTTAGAGGAAAAAAATGTTTTGAAAATTGGGGCATCTACTGTTAACAACTGTTTGGGGAGGAAAAGAAAATCTCAAACACTTTTTGCTTCTGTTTTGACCAAAGGGAAAAGCTCTGAGCTATAGAAATGCTGTTGCAGCAGGAGCCTAGTGTGAAGCCCAGCATGGCTACCATCCATTATGTGACACGGCCTTCACTTCATGTTCAGGCTTCACTCGGCTTTATATTATTTTCTAACCTTACTTCGTCTGCTAACGTTCATTCTTCAACTATCAGACTCATGGTTATATTCAGCAATACCACCAGGATGGCTTGCTAAGAGGAAGAGATTTTATTATGACTTATAATGTAATGTTTTGACCCTGTTTCACTTTTCCACCAGCAAAAATAATTCACATAATCAGATTTCATTCTGATCATGGCCATAGCTGCTATGCTTACTGTCATCAATAAATTAGAAGCAAGTCATTGGCTTATATACTTTTAAAAAATATATTTACAGTATACTATTAAGTATCTGTTTTCTCCTTCCAGGAGTTTAACAATATAAATTAAAAAGCTCAATTAGCACAGCAGTTCTTCACAAATATGTACTTACTTCAAATATTTAGTTTTTTTAAAAAAGATCTCCCACTGATATTACTCCAATACATCATTTGGCAAATGTATTTTTATTTTTAAAAAATATATTAAATACTTTAAATAAATGTATATTTAAATTATGTGTGATTGTAGATTTTGTAGCTATAATTATTTTAAAGAGGAGATTAAACTTGGTAGAGTTCATTAGCCTATTTCATTCACTATTGGAGGGAAAAAAGCATTCTCCAAAACAATTACGCATGCAAAATTTGTCAAAACATTTTATAATGAACAACTTCCCTATGAAGAAAGGCTGCGAGAGTTGGTGTGGTTCAGTCTGGGTAAGAGAGGGCTCTGGCAAAACCTTATTGCTGCCTTTCAGTATATCAAGGGGGCTTATAAGAAAGAGGGAGAGAGACTTTTACCAAGGCCTAGAGTGACAGGACAAGAGGCAACAGTTTTAAACTGGAGGAGGACAGATTCAGATTGGACTGAAGGAAGAAATTCTTCACTATGCAGGTGGGGAGGCACTGGAACAGGCTGCCCCGAGAAGCTGTGGCTGCCCCCTCCCTGGAAGTGTTCAAGGCCAGGTTGGATGGGGCTTTGAGCAACCTGGGGTAGTCGAAGGTGTCCCTGCCCATGGCAGGGAGGGTGGAACTAGATGGTCTATAAGGTCCCTTCCAACCCAAACCAGTCTATGATTCTATGACAACATGACCTTGTGCCTTCTCTGAGCTATGGGCTTTGCAGTACAAGAAACCCAAATTATGGACTTGCAGCTTTTCACAGGGGCTGGTATTTTTCCTAGTTTTGTATTTCCTGTGTGTGTGTGTATATATATATATGTATGTATGAATGAACATATAAACACACACACACTCTCAAGTGCAGACTATTTATGACAGCCTAATTAGTTCTGACTTTCGCTCTCCAACCTTTGGACCTCCAACAGAAGAAGATACCCCCGAGTCTTGCCTCCTTTTTCCTAGCGTTCCTCAGGAGGAAAAAAAAAAAAAAAAAAAAGAAAAAGAGAGACACAAAATCCTGAACATATACCTCTCAACCGGCAACAATTTCTGGGTTGGAACAATACTTTTAGGTGGCAGACGAGCACTCCAACCTTTGTCCCCTCTAGTCAATTTTTCTTAAAATTGGTAATTAAACAGTCCATGCTTTGGAATCAGACACTTTCTAAAAACCATCACTCGCATTCCTGCTCCTGTGTTTTAGCTGAGACAAGGTATGGAAAGAAGGCAGCTGTTCCTGCTCTTCTTGGCATCTACGTAGCAGATGAACAAGATCTTCAACATGTTACAAATCTAACAACTGCTGGTGATGTGTCTCTGCCAATTCCCATTATTTATTCTTTTCAGTACTCCAATGGAAGTACTTTATATTCTGAATAAGTTGAATCTAGAATGCAGTCTTTTAGGACTAGCTACAGCTATCTCAAACCAAATGCAAAATGGATGCCATATGGAGCAGCATTGTCACAGAACAGTACTAAGAAAGCATCAACAGAAGACCATAGTTTTCTAATTTCATGCATATATAAGCCCTTGAATTGCCAAGCAAAAAAGAAAAAAAGATACATAAATAAGTAACAAAAGTAAGGAAAACAGAAAAATAACATTCATTGTATTCCAGAAAATAAAGGAGTCAAAAGGATGCAGTGTATCCAGATGGATTACTTAGGGTCTGAGGGTATCTTACGATGCTGATACCAAGTCTGGGGGCACGTGAGGGAAGCCTGAACTTTTACTTGTTTGCTTTCCCAGCAAACAGATCCCTCACAAGGTCTAGTGTTTCTTCCATGGATAGTCCAAAACGCAGTCAGCTTAGTGACATGGGATTCTACAGGACAGCTCCCCTTGCTACATCCCGTGAAACACATACAGATGATGACATCAACAGCACTTCAAACTTCATTCTGTCTGTATCACAGGGAATGCAATGCTAATGCAAAAGTAATTATCAGGTACGAGACAACTACTAAAGGCAAGAAGATAAACAAAAAAAATTTGACAATAGACTGAAGAAATACTCTTCACCAGCCCAGCGCACCCCTTCACATTCTGCCACCTGTACAATGCTACCATCTGCAGCACAAGAACTTTTGGAGACATCAGTGATGGAAAAGATAAGCAAATAAAATAAAAAATATAATCAATCCATTACAACAAGCCACATATTATGTAAGTTGCTTCAAAGAACCGTCTGGACAGTCAGAAAAATTATAGAGAATAAGGACATAAAAAGGAGTATGTAATACCACCCCTAAGAAATATCAGACAGTAAGAATGGTTTTCCTTCTGAGATGTCTTATATGAGGGTGAAGCAAACGAAGATGCAGAAGAGAAACAGGAAGAAGTGTTAGCAATAATTTAACAGCTAGCACTTCACAACAAAATTATGCTTGAAAATATACTATAGTACATCTCTTCAGCCTATATGGGAAGAAAAGGAAGGCATTCAGAGCTGAATCACGTGCAGAAGAACACTAAGTTTTGCCAGCCTTTTTCCAGACAGTCAGTTAAGAGAACAGAAGGATTTTTTTCCCTTAAGAAAAGCATCATTCTTTTCGCAGTCTGGAAACATGCAATTCTCCATAAACGAAGCTGCTGAATGCTTTAGATGCACATTATACATATTCTTACATACATATATGTATATTAATAAACACTACATGAACAGCTGAAATACAGGATGCCAGCTGATCATGCTCGGTAATATTTTAATATCTTACCAAAGAAGAAAGCTCTTACAAGTAGTTTTGTCCGTGGTGCTCTTAAAAGTAATAAACTTCTTGATCATCTTCATGCAATGGTAGCAGGTATAAAGAAGTCTTACAGGAGATGAGGTGCTCTCTGAAAACACATTTTCCTGAACAAAAATGTGTAAGCAGAGGACCGTATAATACAAGAATTACAGAAATTTGTACCATACCAAAAATGGAGTGAGGAGTCTCACTTCTACTTCTGTCTAAAGGTCAAACTTTGGGCTCCAACAAGACTTTCCCCTGTTTAAGGGGAAACCTTTCCCCAGGTTTCAGGCATGCTGAAAACACTCACTATCCCAGCGCCTTTCTAAGCTTGCCACTTCTACACTCAAAAGTCCTTTACTTTTCTCATAGCTTTACTACTGCACAAGCCATTCTGATTGTTCATTTACACTATACTACTTCTTTCTAAAGCAGTGACAGTATTGGGGGGCAGGACTGATCCTGAGGCTATGCATGTTATAATTCTAACACCTATGTCATTCAGACTTCTGTTATGATTCTGAAAACCATATCCAGCACAAATGAACTGCACATTATACAGTCGTTACTCAAGATCAATTTTTGTACTGTTTTGTCTTCATTTTAACTTTTTTTTCATCATTTATTTTATATATCAGTAAGTTGAGGCCCATTTTAACACAGGCTCTAAAAATAATACTGGGTGTAGATACATATTGAAGCACGTTGCAAATTATTCCAAGCATACATTAATCACATGAAAAAGCAAAGGTCGTTCAAATACATTCTTTGTTCAGTGACTACGCTTGTCCCAAAAGTGAACAATCAATAGAAAGAAAGTCAAGATCTTGACCACAGCAAACCCACATCGTAACACTAAATCAACAGTCATTCAACCCACTTTGCATACAGTCATGTATTCAAAATCATGCCTGCATAACTTTATGACTTTACATTTTTGGTATCTTCCTCTACACTTGCTCAGGAGAACGTGAGTTAATATTACACCAGCCCTGCCACACCAAGCACTGAGGTTATGCACTAGACTGTGACTTAGAGGAATGGGAAAACAACAAACGATGATTTTGAAGGCATAAGCAAGGGGAGCAAAAGCAAGGCATGGGGTTTTGGAAACTAGAGTCTAAGCTTAGGTGGGCCAGGAGTTGCCCTTGCTGAGGGCTGTTCTGCCAGGCAGTCTTGAGGAGCAAAGAAAACAAGCAGACAAGGCAGAAGAAAGCAACTTACTCCAGCTTGTCTGAGGCAAATCTCAAAGCAAGAAAATTCACATTGTACCTGCTTTTTCTCACGAGGTCTAGGACTCTCTTCTTACCAGCTCAGCAACACTCTGCAGGGCAGCTTCCCAGTTTCTGCGGGACCACCACTTGTAGGCT
>Ga0181612_181039_pt1 | contig 10926 bp, 6 predicted proteins | sample HoacroProtozoa21_FD_119630 | JGI IMG/M metagenome (GOLD analysis project Ga0181612, IMG submission 119630) | Hoatzin crop microbial communities from Cojedes, Venezuel. Combined Assembly of Gp0051906, Gp0051904, Gp0051908 | reverse complement strand
TGTGGAGTCTCCTTCTCTGGAGATATTCAAGACCCTCCTGGACAAGGTCCTGTGCAGCCTGCTCTGGGTGACCCTGCTTCAGCAAGGGGGTTGGACTAGATGACCCCAGAGGTCCCTTCCAACCCCTAACATTCTGTGATTCTGTATGAAACCATCTTTTGTTTCTTATCAGCAGCTGATGTAGGTCCAGTATAAAAGTTACATTTATTATTGTAACATCTGTAATGTGACTATTAACATGTAAAATGGTAATTTAGCTAATTCTGACTGATGTATGTAGACTGTTTTATTTTTCCCTTTTCATTTATAGGTACTTGTTTCACAGTGGCAATCCAGAGCATCCAGGAGACATACTTCTAAACACAACTGTGGAAGTTTTGCCTTTTCAGGTATTAATTTATTGATTTTTGTCTTCTCCATTATAGTATAACAACAAAACCTCCTGATTTTATTGACTTTTTTAACAGGGTGAGTGAGACATGAATGGATCTTTTTTTGGCTGTAGGATCATGATGCTCTGATACTCTCACTTTTTTTTTTTTAATTGAATCTATTAACAGAAAACTATTGTTAACTATTCAGATGCTCATTCAGAGTGCAGTCACTACAAGTGCTGTTCGTAATTTGGAGGGAAACAAGCTCATTTTCTTCCAGTTTGCTGCTACTATGTAAAACAAAAAAATAACCAATCTTCCCTCTCCTGTTTGTTTTGGAAAATGGGAAAGTGAAGTCAATCTGCTTTTTGACATAGTAAAAAAGTCTTAGTTCAGGAATTGACACACATCCAAACCTTACTAGATCTTGAAATATCTGAATGCTTAAACTGAATGTGTTCCTTTCTCCTGATTACTGTTTTGTTTTGGGTTTTTTTCCATAAAGCAGTCTGAGTTTAATCTCAGGAGGGCATCACTCTATCTAAAGTATATTCTTGCTTGAAGCTAGATGGTATGGGTTCTATTTCTTCAATTAGATATTATAGTTAACCAAACTCTGTCAGAGGATTAAAATGTTACTTCAGACAAGTTTATTTTATGTAGTATTAAAATAGCAAAGTATTTCTGTCTTCTCCCATATGCCTGGCTTAGGTATCTTGAAATCTGTAGCTAAATTACCATATGCTGAATCTGTTCTTCTTTTTTCTTTTTCTTCTGCTTTCATAGACTCACAGAACGGTTTGGGTTGGAAGGGACCTTATAGACCATCTGGTTCCAACCCCTGTGCCATGGGCAGGGACACCTTCCACTAGGCCAGGTTGCTCAAAGCCCCATCCAGCCTTGAACACTTCCAGAGAGGGGACTTATTAAAACAAACAAACAAACAAGCAAACAAAAAAACCCCCCAAACCCCCCAAAAAACAAAACAAACAAACAAAAAAGAAAAAACAACAAAAAAACCCTGAATGATCGTGGAGGAGGCGTTTACTTCTCCATTCTTGCAGTCTGCCTTCCTGGGAGTGAGCAAAAATAGGGATTTCTGACCACCCAACACCGTCACCTCTTAAAAGAAGTTTGTCAGTTGGATTCTAATTATACAACACAATATGTGGGATATTATATCATAAGATTTATGGGTTATGTTTCTCAAGACCTTTGGAAATACATTCAACCACAAGAAACAGCAGCAGCCCTCACTTCATTTGGGCCTGAGATACCACAAGAATGCCCAAGATTAGTGAGAAAAAATGTGCATCGATCATCTCTTTTTTGGCTACACTTAGCTGTGAAAGGTCCGATAAACTGGAGCATCCCTTAAGGAAGGAAAGCTGCTGAGTTTCCCTTGCTATTGACACAATTTGTGGAAAGGTAAACAGGAAATTCTGCATCTGGCCCATTCCTAAGACATTGGTGTCAGCACAAAATGTCACCAATATGAGGACAGCAGCTTTCAGAATGATAGGTACTGTCCTGAGGGAGTGATTTCTCCACCATGGACTTCAGTAGAGCTGGAAGCCCATTCAGGTACTTTGACACTGATCCTCTCTAAGCAGAATTCAGCAAAACAAAAAACAACCCTTAGAAACTAGAGTGCCTCCAGACTGGATTTGTCTGGGACTCAAAAAAAGAGAAAAACAAAACCAAAACAACAAAAAAAAACACACCAGACACCCCACTCATGTGATTCTGGTTGTAATTTTCCAGCTGTTTTTGAAGCTCTGGTCTACAATCTCGTTTTTCCTTGCTTATTGAAGAAGCTTATTGATACCCATCCTTTTTAGTAAGACAGTGATAATTGCAATGCTTCACTCACTGGTCTGATGGCTTTTCATCTCACCCGAAGTCTTACATCAAAACGTAAGCTGTAAGTTTCATTTGTCCTGAGAGAAATCTCTAGTTCAACCATATGAAAAGGTGACAAGATCCTGCCCTTTTTTTTTTCTTCTGCTGTGGATGCCGGTACCTGATATGTATTCTGTTCACATGGCAGTTAACATGTAAGTTACGTGGGGCACTTGAAAAACTTATTTTTTTCTACTTTGAAGCCAAATACTGTTCAGTTCTGGAACACTGCTGCTTTTTCTTTTTTTTGCTGGCGTGTCCAAGGCTATAAATAACTATTCTAGGCTGGTTCATAATTATTCAGAAAAGATGGGTGCTGAATATATAACACGAGTGCACACACATTTGTCTTTCCCTGGCGAAGTCATATGTCAAAATAAATGATCTCATTTGTGCTTTGTTGTTCTAGAATGAAGAACTGGTATTAAGCAAAGAAACCAAAGACAAACGCTTAGATGATGGTTACTTCAGGATAGGTATGTCACAGTAGAAAGAAATGTGTATTATTACTATTGCAACAGTTAAGACATTTTTATTAAAACCAAAACAAACCTAAAACTGAGTTTTGATCATGCATTTTTGGGCGCATGACTTTGTACGATTTACTTAATACTGTTTCCAGTATTTTTTTGTTGAGACTGATGTACTAAACAAAGATCTAGCGTGACTCTTAGTTGTAGTGTAGCTACATCCAACTTCTCTGCCAGGATCGATGGCCTAGCTTATTGCAGAGGCATTTCCAGGTTGTATAAGATGACCTCTTCTGTCCTGTGTCTGCACGAGTGCCTCTCTGTGAGCTGTTGTGCTTGGCCTGGATTTGAACCCACCCTGCAGACAATCAGCTGTCTCATCATGGGGCGATATTGGCATTTCCATAGCCAAGCAGCTGTTGGGGAAGGTGCCAGGATGCCTGTTGTCAAGGAAGAGAAATTTTACTCATGGGTTGTATCTAGCTTGCTGGACATAGCTTGGGCATCCCTGTTACATTGAAAGCAATTTTTTCTGTCTTAATGAATTGCAGTTGCTGTGTATATGTTTTCAGTGTAAAGTCTAACTGGGCTTTTAAATTGGATTCTTATTCCTTCCAATATAATTGCAGATCCTTTAAACAGGAATACGTTAAGTATGAATTATATCCCTTGTCCTTAATCCTCCTGGAAAACACATAAGCCAGCAGGGGCTTCATGTTTAGTTCCATGATACTAAATGAAAATCTGTGTCAAAATCTTCCCAGACTTTGAGGTGCTCGTACCTATAGACAGTTCCAAAGTTTTTATTTTTATGTGTAATCCTGTTCAGATCAGCGTGCTCTGATGATACGCCCCATCTTGTTTGCTGCTGCAAAGCTGAATCTGATACCAAAAATGGCTGGCTGTCTTCTGTTCAGGAGTGATATCAGTCAACCCTATGGCCACCAACATACAGGTTTCACCTGTGAATTGTGATACTACAGATACATTTTTCTGGACACAGATTTTGTACTTTAGTTTGTTGAACAGGAGTTAATTGAGGATATACTCTTGCTTCTTTTGCAGGGAAATTTGAAAACGGTGTAGCTGAAGGAACAGTTGACCCCAGCCTAAACCCTATTTCATCATTCCGGCTTTCAGTGATACAAAATTCAGCAGTTTGGGCAATTCTGAATGAGGTGAGAGGTGGTATAACCTTTTGAAAGTAAAACTGGCAAATGTGAGATTTCTTCATTTTGGCAATGTGTTGAAGCTCAAAATTTTGGCTAATGCTGAAAACAGTTACCTCTTATTACTGGGAAATGTAATACCCGAAACATGACTTCGTCTTTTTTTTTGTTTTTTATGCTCTATTTCAGATTCATATTAAAAAGATTACAAACTGATCATGGAAATCTGCTTCAGAGGAAAAAGAAAGAATTCCTGAAAACTTTTCCTATAAAATCTGACATCCTTAGCCAGTCACAAATTGAAAATACTGAGCATGCACCTTATTCCAAATTTCTTTCATTTTCACTTGAACTCTACCTCTTGTGAAATCTACTGTAGATGAGAAGATTGTATGTACCCCTTCTTATCTGATCCATCCAGAAACTGATGCTCCACACTGAAAACATTCGTCTGAGGCCTAAAGTGTCCTCTACTTTAATGTGACTTCACCATCTCATGGTTACAGAACCCTGCTACGCTTAACCTGTACTATTTTGATAGTATAGTAATATAGAGAAGTTGTACATATTGTTACATTCCTTGAAGAAGAAAAAAATATAATTATTGTTAAATATGTTTTATGAAGGGGGTACTTTCGGAGTTCCATTTATTTTCTATAACAAGAACCCTCTTTTATAGGCTGTCAGGGATATATATTAAAAACGTTAGGGATATTTAATTTATTAAAATAATTTGAAAAGTACATATTTTTATGCAGTAAAATTTTAAATTGATAAAGTTTTTTTTATGAATTCTCTAGTTTTAAGTTATCTTTCTACATTTTTCTTTGGAGATGCAAACATAATTAATACCATATTTCAAATATACTGCCATGTTTAAAAAATCCTAGATTAAGTTTCTAAATTATGTAGTTTTGTACACAGAATCTGAATGATGTTCAGAGGCATTAACAGAGTTCTGAAGAGCATTATTCTTTGGGGCTATGAAATTCCACTATGTACAGTTTGTAGCCACATAAAAAGCATGCTGAAACTTCTTGTTTCATATTATGTACTAAATCTGCAGTGATTTTAGATTGAATCCATTGCATTTTAGAAGAATTTTTTGAATTCCAAACAGTTCTTTCTAAAAATCTTTGTAGGCATTTCCTAGTCTGGGCAAATTCATTTTCTGTATTGAAAAAAGATGGAGTGTGATTTGCTTTGGAGTGACAGAGGTTATCTTTTATCGAACCAAATAATAGTCATTAGGTACATTTGATCTACAGAGGTCTCCTTTCAAAAAATTCTGTTATTGCAGCATTTATTTTGGATATATTACAGTGAATAGTTAGGGTTTATTTTTATTTTCTTCCATTGTTCAGGAACAAGGTTTCAGTCTGACTCCTTTATTGATCAGTGTAGTAACTCGCACTAGCGTTTAATAGGAACTGAATTTGGCCTCAAGTTAGTACCCTGCCTTTTTGTTTCAAGGGAAACAACAGCGATCTTAAATGAATCAGAAACTTGGTCCGGAACAGAAAGTGGTTTGGATTAAATCCAGAGCAGAATTGTTCCAGTACTATTGCTGCCACTGCTTGTAAGAGTCCTTCTGCTTAGGTGCTTATGTGTAAGGACACAGGCATGGGAAGATTTAAGTTACCCCGTCAGAAATGGTCAGAAAGAAGAGAGGCAGAAATTTCTCTCGTTAATAGGAACAAAGTGCCTGATTGACACTGGAGCGAGGTGTCTACCCTGGCTTGGGGATTCTTGGCTGTGCTGTGAGCCAGCCTCCTGGAAGTGACGTCTTGACGGCTGGCCCAGTTTTCCCTGTGGAGAAAGACCTCCATTATCCCCAGCGTCTTTGTGATCAGGGCACAGATGCACAAAACTTGTTGCAGGATCCCTGATCTGGAATTCGTGTCTCCAGCATGAAAGTTTTACTAATAGGTTAGGCCTCTTTTTCATGCCGTGTTTATAAGGAGCAGGAGCCTAAACCTGAGTCTCCAGCACTGCAAGCTGAAAGCCAGTCACCATTGGGATATAGAGTCAACCTGTCTTTTCTTCTGCGTCATCGGAAGATTGTGTTGTACCTTTGACAGTTCAGCAGTATTCAAGTTTAAGAGCCTAACTGCTTCTAGAGACCATAGTCATTTTGTTTTAGGTGTGTTGTCTGAGGCCATAGGGAAGGCAAGATTTGTACACAGAGATAAGACCTTCTGTTTAGACTGACTGGTGTAGGGTGAAGAGAAGTAGAAAGCTACCAGGCAGGCCTTGTTTATTTTGTTCTGATTGCATCAGATGGTGTAAATAAAATGTTACTTGGAAAGCTCGTCTTGCCCATAGAGACTGCAGGCAAGCTAAGCACTGGCCTCATAAATGGAGTTTATTCTTGGATTTAGGAACGTGGGTGAACAGGCTCAGAATCCTGTGTGAATCTGGCCTGTTGTGGGGCCACAGCCCAGTTCGTTACATGTATAATGCCATGCCATCAGATTGTTGCTGTGCAATGGGTTTTTTATCACACGTTAGCTAGCAAAGATCTAAGAAAATACTTCGGGTTTTCTTCTCAGCTGTGCCTGTGAATGAATGATGCAAGTAATTTAAACTATAGCTATTTATTACAATTTAGATTGCAGAAATATGTTAGGTATTGCAGTTTCTCAATATAAGTAGTTTTGGGGACGGTAACTTTCATCTTTTTCCATGAGTTCAAAAGTTTACTGGAACCCCTTATTTAAGAAAGCTGTGTGCTTATTCCCAAAGCATCACTGTTCCTGATATTTCACAGTAGTTAAGATGAATCATTGCTAATACACTGAAATATATAGAACCCTTACCACATTGATTGCAGGACTCTGGATAACAGTATATTTAATTTTCCAACATGTTGAGATGAAATTTATCAGGGGCAACAAATGAACTAGTGCTTGGTAAAATATGTGGGGTGTTTTTTTCTAAAGATTGTTGCTTTTTTATTACATTGTACTAGCAGGAATTGGAAATACTCTGGGCTGCTTTAACACATTAAATGTTCCTGAGCTTACATGCTCTCTAAATAAATGTGCTACAGTAATACAAAATATGTTGTGTAGAGTCATGTAAATTCAGACCTGGTATAATCAGACAGTACTGCAAATTTGCTTGGAAATTTTGCTGAGATACAGAAAAAAGCAGCGAAAATATTTCCTATCTCATTATCTCTGCAGACAGCTATTTTGGGCTTTCTACCTTTCAAATTCCAATCCCCAAGTCAGGCTGAAGTGGTGCAAGTCTCCTGCCTGGAACTGCGGTGAAGTAAGACTGCTCTGGCTGTTGGGCTCCCCGGTCATTAGCTCAGGCTCTCTTTATGACTGGGTGTGCTCCAGAGGGGCTGGTGTCTCTTACACCTCTCGGTCACAAGTTACAGTATTACCACAAGAGTTCCTCAGCATCTTAAACCTATTACCTGATTTTGGGGAGTTTTTTCCTGCATTTAGTTAATTTCTAGTTACTTTTGTCGTGGCCTTAAAAATCCCCTGTAGGCTGCCGAATCTTATCATAATTAAATAATGGAAAGTGTTTCAAAATAAACTGCATTATGGTATGATCCTATTAGCTCCTTCTGATGCTGTTAAAGCTTCAGAAAAGAGAAATTTTCTGAAACCAAAGGCATTACCAGAAACCTTCATTATCTGGGCAAATTATTCTTCACTTCTCATACTGGATGCTGAACAGACCGGCTGATATGAGCACTGGCTTTTCTGAGCTGTTCGGGATTGCTCTGGACCAGAGAAATAGAAGACTGTCAGTATAGTCTAGCTTTGCTCGTTCAGTGACTAGTCCTGCTGAAAACTTTGTAAATAATGTGAACAGGATGTGATCCCAAATTAGCACTTTTAATTTTTTTAATTAGTGTTTCCTGAAGCACTGTATAGGGCTTTGTGCTTTTGCAGACTTCTCAACCATTTATTTGGATTGATAGAAAATATACATTTTTTTTTTCCTTAACTGAAAGATGTCTTACAAAAATTCAAACACATAAACATATGATTCGTGGACCAATAAAAGACTGGACTCCTCTGATATATCGCTGCTTGCCTGGCTCTTTCAAATGCAGTTTTTTAAACACCTTGAGTCAGTTTAGAGCAAAGCAATTTAAACTTAGCCCATGTGATACGCGACTCCTTGAATGGGCTGGAGTGAAATTAGTCTTTGGCAAAATTGAACAACTGCGTACCATTTTTTTCCTTCGTTTTTTTTTTTTGAAGCATGTTGTCATTTCAGTAATCTGTTTTTTGTTGGAAATATTTGCTCCAGATGAAGTATTGTAGTAATATATAGTTTGCTTCCAACTTGGATAATACTATTGGGGGGAGAATTAAATCTCTTCAAACCTTGCTCCCCTGAAATAAATTAACCCTAGGTTCTGTGTTCTCGCTAGGAATGATGTATTCTGAAAAAGCTAAAGCAAGTAACTGTAGTAGAAAGGGAAAAAAGCCTCCTGTGTTTTTAAATCATCATTACAATCACCAGCATAGTGCTGAAAGGCTATTAAACAACTGGTGTTTTCAGGTTAGCATTGATTGCTGACATACATAAAAAATGCATCCCATGCCAACCCAATGAACTAGTCTCTGAGAGTGTCACTTTTCTGACCTCAGTGGTCTCTTAAGGGTTTTGCTGATTTCTGCTGTGAGCAGCTAGAACTTAAAGTAGCTTAATCTTGAGAAGGATGAAACCTTCTTTCAGTGGCAGAAACTTTGATCTCTCTAAGGGGCAGGCAGGCCAGCCCTGAGCTGTTAACTGATTTAAATGGTATTGCACCATAGGGCACTTAGAGATGAAGTGTTTTTACTGTTGGACTGAAGTGGGCGATCACTGGTGCCAGGATCCCTGTTAGGGGAAGGGTGTACAGTGAGGCTGCAGCAGCCTGCAGGACGGGAGCTCGTGCTGTTAGCCAGGGGGGAGTGGGTCCTGCTGGGAATCCTTCGCTGTCTGTGGGTCAGCAGTTCAGTGCTTTCCTCGTTAAAAGGGGAACATTGCTCAGTGTCTGCCGAGAGGGGAACACGATTCTCTTTGAGCCTTAACAAGTGGCTGAAACACACAGTACTGTAAGATGCACTGCCAGCATATTTGGTATTTCAAGATAAATATAGTTTTTCCTCAGACATCAAATTCTAGTATTGAAGTATTAAGTCTTACTGTAACCAGTTTACTCTTGTGTTGTTTTGGAAACTGAATCCTAGTGCTCATGTTTCATACTGAACACTGCTTTGGAAAGTTGTCATCTTCGTTTTCCAGAAGGTAGTGTTAGTGACAGTCAGTTTACACTCCTGCCTCATGGACTTTCCAGCTTGTACTTCCCTTTCATGTTCATTGACCTGCCACTCATCATGGTGGATGTAGTAATACCCACTGGACCGCTAGAGATTGGGTTTAAAAACTTGCTGCTGTATTTGGAAACCTGATATGGGTCATGTTAATTGTGCCTTTCATCATTGTTTCTTCTGTGTGCCAGAGTTGTCCACGTATCTTTGGAGTAGTCATTAAAATAAATCTGTTCTCAAGTTCTTTCATGAAAGGAGGGGACAGTTCTGTATCTAGAGACAGTTGTTGCTCCACCATTGCAACACTGTTAAGAGCCCCACTTCCACACAGTCCCAAGGCGCAAGGTATTCCAGTATTATTCTTAAATAAACTGCTTTTCAGTGTCACTTAAACCCCTCATAATGTAGAGCTTATGCCAGCACGTGCAAAATACCTGCAGTAAGAGTTATGCTAAATAGACCTGTTGCAGTTAAATTTAAGCTACAGAGATGTACAAGTAAATTGTTTTTAGGAATGTACTGCAAAAGTATTTGAACAAAATTGCTAACATGTTTACTGTTGTAAATATTTTAATAAAAAAGGACACGTCAAACTTTTTTACACAATTATCTACAATAAAGAGAAATTTACAATCATTTACAAAATGTTCTTAATTCTTTCTTTACTGTCAAGACAGCTACAGTAAGAACAAAATAAACATTAGATAGATGAAGTCCGGGTTTTATTTCACTCTGTATTTATAAAAAGAACAAAGCATTTTGGTGAAGTTCCATCCACATGCTACTGAGATCAAATAGAGCATGATGAGAAGTGCAAAGGGATACAAAAGAATAGCTGTGTTCTTCAAGAAGGGCAATGCTGAAACAGAAGCAACAAGGAAGCAAGTATGAAGCAGTGCTCCTTCAAAAAAGGTGCTTCATGGAGAACAGCCTTGGGGAAAGACAGCAAAAAGCAGCAGTACCACTCTGCCAGCCTTGTTACCAGGGCAGGGTTGTCATCTCTGCCTTCCTGGTCCTACCACTATCACAGATGAAAGAATACTTGAGGTATTAGTATAGGTAATGCCCCGGGAAACTGTTTTACCTAAAACTATAGTCTTAAATTCACCACAATTTTTATCCAATGCAAACATTTTGAAGGGGATTTGCAGAGGAACAAGAAAAACAAGTTGTGGTGCTACAGGTCTATTAAAAGAAAGGAAGCTGGCATGGTGAAGAATATAAATTCTTTCGTTAAGACGTCCACCCAGCTGGAGACAGGGATTGGTAAAGTACTGTCAAACTTCTTTTACCACTAAGAAAGAATTACTTCCACACCCAGCTGAGCCTACACTTCACAAATTAATAGACTAAGGTCAAATTAATAGACTAAAGTCATGCTCTTGTTTTTAGTCAAACAAATAAGAAAGAAGTTGGCCTTACTCACCGCTGTATCCCAGGAATGTCACATAGATGTAATAGCCGATTGCAATCAGCCATAATGTGTTCCCAACAAAATACCCAATGACAGAATCGGATATGATGACATCTGAAAGAGACAACTGCTCTCAGATGTTTGGCTAGAGCATGATTTTGAAGCAGAGAGCACAAAACACATTACTTACAGTTGATGAAGAACAGCTGGATGAAATGCAAAATGACCAGAAGTGGGTAGAAGGCATTCAGGTGAACATCAAAGGCGTATCCCCACTCCACATCATAGTCTCTGTTCTGCTGCTTCACC
>Ga0181612_154891_pt1 | contig 10926 bp, 5 predicted proteins | sample HoacroProtozoa21_FD_119630 | JGI IMG/M metagenome (GOLD analysis project Ga0181612, IMG submission 119630) | Hoatzin crop microbial communities from Cojedes, Venezuel. Combined Assembly of Gp0051906, Gp0051904, Gp0051908 | reverse complement strand
AGGAGTTCACGTAGCTGAGCATGGCCATGACAGGGCTGAATGCAATATAATTGCAATGGGAAGAGGTATCTAGGGAGGAGATGCTTGTGAAAAAGCAGCACACAATTTTTCCAGTCCTGCCATAGAATGGAGAAGAAAAATCAGTTCCCCATTTGCAGCCATTAGGTGTTTATGTTCTGAACACTTAGCTCAGAAATAATCGCCCCTTTTGCATCAAAGTAACAACTCGTTCTTTAGGGCACTTGTTTCTTGCTGCATCAGGATCCGATCTGTTTTATCATGTGTATTTGTTCATTAAAAATACGTGTAAGACAGACACATGCTAATTGCAGCAAAAGGAATAATATTTTTCAGAATAATATTTTGTTTGCAATGGTCCATAACAGTTTTCATTTCTCCATCCTAAAACATTTTTGTTTGTGCAGTGAATTAAAGGTCAAGATGTATATTTCTATAAAACATCAAGTAGGAAGTCTAGAAGGTAATTTTTCTCAGAAATTTAGCTAAAAATTTGTAATACAATAGTTGGTTGATATTATCTAATAAAAAAATGTACTATTATTGCTGCTAAACTAAATGAGGTGCCAGTCTATTTCATGCTAGCCAAGCCAAAGATGCACATGAGCATTCTGAATTTTACTATCAATAGGTAAGGTGAATATATGTATTTATGACTATAGCTCTATTTTAGAAGATATTTTTAAAGACATTCTTATCATCCTTCTTCCCTCTGAATTTAAGCAGCAGTCTGTATTTCTGTACAGTTAACTATTGTATTGCTCACAGATTTGAGATACTTGTAGCAATAGATGAGTAGGGAGCTAAATATACAGAGCAGTGAAAATAATTGTGGAAACTATATATCATCTAACCCTTGGAGTTACCCTAGATTTCAGGGCAGTGCTCTTCACTCGTCACTCAGGCCACAGTTCCACAGTGCCTGCAGGTATGCTAAAAATTTAGTGTGAGCATATGTATCATTGAAACAAAAAGACTGGAGTTTTAACATCTGAATTTAGCATATTTTAGGTGCTGATCTGCTCTTCAGAGTAGAACAGAAACATACTTTATAGCAGTTGTAATGTGCATCCTCAAATAGTTCAGCTTTTTTTTGAAGTTGTAGCTATTTGAATGCAGTTTCCTTACCTGTTGTGTATCAGTATCTGCTCATCTGGGGAAGAATGCCAGCATAATTCCCGTTTGTATTCCCATCTCTCCAAGCCCAGAGACCTCTGCAAAGCTGGGCTGCACATTAGCCTGGTGCTGAGCCCCAGTCCTTACAGCCCCTGGCCAGTGTGGGGAAAGGACAGAGTGAGTTTGCATCTGCCGACATGTATGGGCCATGTGTGAATCATCCGTGCCAATTTCTTGATTGATCTATCTCTCTCTATATATATATGTAGATCCCCTTCCTGAATACCTATCGGCATGATCAGTGAATTTTGCCAATAGGTATAGAAGTCCCCAGTTTTGCTTTTTCATCTAGTGACAAGCTGCACTCTGTTCAAAAACCTTCCTGGTGCCCGTGTGAGTCCGGCTCACTTAGGATTTCCACGTCTCTGTTCAGTCACAGGCTCACAGCAGGGATTAAGCTGGGCAGAAAATCAGGTGACAGTTCGAGAACATTTACCTTGACATTACATGATCATTTTATGTTGACCTTTGCTGGATTTAACATTTTTATATTTTTCTTTATTCTTACCCTCTTTGAATGAAAAAGGAATTCTCATTCCCTGCTGTGAAATAACTTGCTCAAGATTTTATTCCAAAGTGCAAATCTGTTTACACAATTTGTTGAAAAATCACTCTTTTAAGAGCCTCACATTTATCACTGCTCACCAAGGGAATCTCCTTATTTCTTTTTAATATACTTAGATATTAGCTGCTAGGATTCTCCTAGCACTAAGTGCATGCTTTAGTATTAACCAAAAGTCTCATAACTATAAAAGAATTTTATTCAGGACATTGTACTAAATCACCTTCACTGTAAGGAAGCTTTTTGGGTTTTATTCCCCTTTTGTTGACTAGCTGTCATGTAGATTCTATTGTAGGCTCTGTTAGAGGTTAATGCAGAAAATTACTATATTGTGTGAAACTAAATTCTTTATACTGAATCACCATTCTGGGAGATAAATAATAATTGAAAACATGGGAGAGTTCATATTATGGTCTCCAGAAATTCAATAAAAATGTAATATATCAGCTTAATATCTGTTGAGTTGTAGAAGACATAACCATAATCTATGAATAAAATCAGTAATATAGCTGTTGGATATCAAGGGAAATGTATCTCTTGATTAAAACTTTTCTTACTAATGCTAGGTATGCAGTGTGCATACAGTTCTTATACACATGCTCTGTCTGTAATGGAACGCACATGCATGCTAATGATCAGACTTGTATAGGGACAGCTAAAACACTGTGTGGAAAATGAAAATTTTTTTTCAGCATTTGCATTATAAGAAATGTGTGGAAATGTTTGGCTGAATAGCTTATAGCAGCAGATTCCATATGCTTTCCCTTCATGGGCCAAAAAGCATATTTGCATATAGAACTGCAGTTGAATGACTCGATGCTTGTTTCCTTTCAGTGCTGAAGCAGTTAGAAACCTTCTCACGGTAAGTGCAACTCCATTGGGAATGAGTTAACTGCAACTGCTAAAATTAGAACGTGATCTTTAGCTGTTACCAGCAGACATTGCTTCCTTTTTGCTGATAAAATGATTTGAGAGGCATCCCTGTGGCAGCATTATATAGGCAATTTTCATATTCTTCATATTCTGTCTCCAAAAGGAAAAGCTTCCCTTGATTTGTTGACATACTATTTAAGGATGTCACAGTTGCTGTGATAATTACCGGACACCACTCATTTTTATTTATGCATGTCTCATAGCACACACAAAGAGCTTAAAAACAAAAGCTGCATGTTGAGAAAGAAGTGAATGCGAGGCTGACAACCAGCTTCAGCACAATGTTGAGTCTTGCCTTGCCGTCAGTGGTCTGGTTCACTTGTAGAAGGGGGGGGAAAGTCGTGCTAGTGCTCACAGCCCCCGGGGCTCCTGTATATGCTGCCAGCACTCTCTGCATTGGAACTTTATCACTGCAAACCCTAACCTGTACCTTCAAAAGCAAACTGAAAACTTGGGTGAACTGAACCCAGTATTAAGAGTTTTGAATGACCTGCCATTGACCCTTCTCCCTCCCATGTGTGTTTTAATCAGTCCTCAGACAAGGTCAGGCACAGTGTTGGAGTTCCCACTCATAGCATGTTGCTGGGAGAAAAGGAAAAACTGGAGGAGTAAGGCTCCAGTGCCCGGGGTCTGATGATACACAGTGCGTAGCTGGAGGTCTAGATCAAAGTCAGAGTTCCAGCGCTAACCGCTCTGCTCGTTCTTCCTCTTCACGTGCAATTCGTATCACAGAAACATTCATAGGTGTGTTTATTTTTTCTTTTTCAGTTGTCCCCAGGCATGCAAAAATATCTGGACACTAAAAAAAGTATTTTTAATATACACTCAGGGATGACCTCTGCTTTTCATAAAGACCAGGCAATTTGATTTGAATTGGGATCCTGGTTTTGAACTTCACCATACTTGGATCCAGGGCGTAGTGCATTTACATTTCTTACCTGCATGGCACTGGCCGTTAGACCCCGACCCTATAACCGACTGCATGCAGGCACGTAGCTGCACCCTTGGAGCATCAGCTGCAAGCCTGGTAATGTGATGCACCGGCTACTACCCTCTAACCAAAAAATCAGCCTCTAAGGATGTAATTTTCTGGTTCCTTTACTTCTGCTGTATTACATAGTTGTCAAAAGCAGAGATTACAGAATATATCCCTTAGAATTATGTCTAATCCTCGCTGATGGGATTGCAGATACCTTATTGATTGGCTGCTGCTGAGCGCAGGTGAGATGACAGCCGTATCCAGTCACTGTGGCAGTCCTGTGTGTGGAGAATCTGGGGAGGAACTGGCCTTGCTACAACTCAGGAGCAGTCCTACTTGGCTACCTACTGCTCAAAGTTGTTGCATACTCATGAGAGTGAATAATAGTTTCTGTGAGCTTTTATTTTGACCTTATTTAGTGTGGACTATTCATGAATGCTGCGTACTGTTCACACATTATAAATCATACTTCTCTGAGCTCTAGGTGAGGTACTGTGATACAGACTCGCAACGAGCAGTACAGAAATTAGATCATAATCTCTTGCCATTTGTTTCTCATTGAGCAGCTTTCATGGGTCTACAGATATTTTCTTTCCTTATTTATATACATGAGTTTTTCCTCTGGCTGCTTTTACAGTACCTACTAAGTCAAAGTAATACTACTGTGATAACTCAGAAGTTTCTTTTTAAAAGCAGTATCATTCCATGAAGCTAAAATCAACTCATTTGAAGAATGTGATTCTTTTTTTTAACTTATATAAGGAATAATAGATGTATACATAGAAAACATGTACGTAACAAAACCCAAAATTCAGAATGAGTTGTGCCATTAGTTAGAGATGCTAGGTTTGAAGAGCATATGGTATTAAGAATTTTGCTTTATCAGTTTTCAGAACAAATGAAATAACAATCATTCTGGTTTGGGCTATGTGTTAATCTCACAGTTTAAGATGATGTTTCAGTGGCTTTATAGTAAGCTACATGCCCTGTTTAAAGCTACATGGTAAGGGGAAGATGTTGCAGTGGTTGGAGTACTTACCTAGGACTTGGGACAATGTGATTCCGTTCCTTGCTCCCTCACAGTCTGCCCGTGAGACCTCAAGCAAGTCTTGATTCTCCAAGCATTTAGATGCCTAACTCCTCATATCAAAATTAACAAGGTACAGAAATACTTTGTTGAAGATTTGGAGGCAATTGTCAATGTGCCCTCTGTTCTTTGCTGGAAGAATCAGTTGAAGATTACTTTATTCTCTCACAGGGCTGTTGTAAACAGAGCAGGTCAGAAGCCTTGCAGGGGATCTGCTTTCAGGGAAAACTTTTTACCTTTATGGGTAATAAAATCTCACGGAAATACCACCCACAGGAGTTCAGAAGCTGTTGACTGAAACTAGGTGATTTGTTAGTTTCAGAGATGTCTCCACTGATTAGCAGGTGAAAATTAATTAGTGCACAGCTTCAGTGATGACCTCAGGGAAGCTGAGGCTGAGAACAGATGGTTGTAAATGACCTAGTTACTGCTGCCTCAAGAGTCACATCACTGGGGCTTGTAAAATGATCTTGTCTGATCCTACCCTGTTGTGATCAGAAATTCAAATATGCTGCCTCTCTGTGGTGGCTTAGATACCAAAGTATAGTTTGCATTGTATCTTAGGTAGGAGCTTGAAGGTGATTAATTCACATGACTCAGCTAAAGAGCAGTGACACATTTAGAAGTGTTGCTCAACCACTTGCAATCTTCTCCCCTCTCTTTGACAGAAGTGATTTCACATTCAGACAGTAGCTGTAGAAGTAGCCAAAGCATTTTATATTTGGAAAGGGAAATGCAGTGTCTGAAATTAGACTTTTTGCACAATTTTATTGTGTGGGGAAACTTGGGGAAAAAAAATGAACTGAAATGAAACGTGGGGATGATAGGAAGAGCATTAAGGATTTTCTTAAATGCAGATTTTTTGCATGGAGAAGGTCCTGTATAAGTACTTAACTTTTCCATAAACCTCATTCACTTTGTTAAACCTTCCACACCCAGTTCAGGAAAACCCTTAAATGTATGCCTGACTCCCACTGAGTGCAGTCTGTCAGCTAGAGTACATCACCTAGTCAGTAATACACCTTATATGTCAGATGTTAAACTGGGGGGTCATGCAATCCTTTTAACCTGTCTTTTTACAGTTCTCGACAAATTTTGAATTTCCTGCAGTATGTTTGGACATTTCAAAAAGGTGTTCCTTCAGAAACTGTCTTGTGTGTTTGTCCAGAGGATTTGATGTAGCTGTGAACCCAATCCTCTTTCCAGGATGTTTTACCTGAAGGTCTGAGGGCTTAGCTTTTTGTTAGCTTGCTGCTCAGCCTTTCCCTAAATCCACATCCCCAGTGGGAATGTGTCATCTTGTCATATTTGGTCGTCTTCTATTGTGGGAGTTAAAACCAATTTGGTTTTGAACAAGAAGCAATTTTTCTATAAAGAAGCATCTTTGTATGGGAAGCAAATTTCTCTTTTGAAGCCTTGGGAAACATACAAAGTAACAATAAAAATGCTAACTTGTCAGAGCAGCATAGTCATCCACAAGTTTAAGAATCAAAGAAAAGATAAAGACAAGATTAATGATATAGCAGCAAGGCTAGATTAACACTAGGTTAGGGCTAAAATTAGTCTACTCTCTCCATTCCTAAACTACAGAGGTGTATTACATTAAATTTTAGCTATTGATGATTGTAATCCTCAAACACTGCATAATATCACTCTTAAGAGATCTTCTGCCCTCTTTACAATTTCTATGTTATGTGAGCAATAGTAATTAGTAGAAGCTGGACACAAGGTTAAGAATTATTTCATCTGAAGGCAGAGAAGTACACAGCAATAATCTGAATGCAGATACAGAAACTAGGTAAGTCCTGGGGTGAACACAATGCTGTTGAAGTTAAATACCAAAGCAGATGCAAACACCGTACTGTGGTCAATATGTTCGAAAATACAATGTCCATGATCCTCACAGTCTTAGAATTCACACAGAACTGCCCTCTAACTTTCATTTGTAGATTGTCCTGTATTGGATTCTTCATTTAAAATTACAGATACAGGACTTAATTCTGAGCTAGTCTATATTTCAGTGTATGTACTTAATAATTTATTCTTATTATTTTCCTCTGGTAGTTTTTTTTAAATCTTTCAAATACATGACCCTCTGGTGCTAATGTAAGTAAGGCTGTGGAAAAACAAATGCTAGTTGGTCTCTGTGAAAAAGCTTGGCTAAGTAGCTACATAGGCATTTTAAATGTAGAATACTGAAGAGAATACAATGACTCTGAAAGCCAGTCACAGAGATAACTATCAGTTCTTGTCAAACTTTGAAGGAGTTGTGGCAGACTGTGGTACGGATAGAGGCTAAAATATTTACCTGACAAAATACAACAGAAGTGTTGTTCTAGTGGAAAAAGCACACATCCGCACTTTACAGTTCCTAAGTTGCCTCTGTTGCTTGATGTGAGACACCAGACAAGTCTTTTAACCTCTGAGTAACTCCACCTTTTTGTCTGTAGACTTGCAGAATATTGATGTATACCTATTCTTAAGGATGCTGTGCAGCTTTTAATTAAGCAGTCCAGCAAGTAGTATGAGATACTGACATGAAAAGTGCTGGCTGTAAGAATGGAGAGCAGGATGAGTGGCAGAAAGTGAAATTGAAATAGACCTTTGGTAATGTGAACATAAAAAAAAAAAAAAAGCCAATCTTTAAAATGAAGTTGAACCTTAGAAATTAGTATCAGATCATTCTGTGGCAAAGCTTTCCTCTGTTGATGCCACAGTACAGATTTCTAATCCATATTCTGCATCGGAGCTTCTGTGTGTAGAGTAAGTGCTGATTCTGCAAGAGACTGATGGTGTGGGGCAGAGCCCTAGGGGATGTGAGGGAACTTTTGCACTCCAGCTGTTTCTAGTAAGAATGATTAATTCTGACGTTCAGCCCTTGCTTAAAAGCAAATACCCAGAATGCCAAGAAGCCTATCCAAATATACTCTATTGGTACATATATTATTCCAGGAAAAGTATATGCATAATTGATAAAGAGAAAAATATTGTCAATTTTTCTGAGCCTCAGGTAATATTATAAGCTGTAATACTGTAAGCATAGTGTCCAGGCCAAAAACCTCAGATGAAACCTAACCTGAAGTAATCAAACAAGATAAGGAAAGAAAGGAAGAAAGAAAGAAAGAAGCAAACAAAAATACTAATAAAAAGCCATACAAAAAGTTTTTTGTTGAACCAGTTCTCCTAGTAAATTAAATACTAAAGTAGTTAAGATTGAGTGTTTGAAGTGTGTTGAAGTTGGAAACAGCAACAAAAGTAGAACTTTTTCTGTTATCTTGGACTTAGATAAGCATGTTTAGTTACAGTATCTTTGAAAATTTTTAACACAGCATTTAATGTTGCTGGGGAAATGGCACTTAATGCTTGTAGCCCAAGGCGAGAAACAGAAGTATATTCTGAACTTTTTTGTCATCTTAAAGTCTGGGATACTATTGGAATTGTGAATTAATACGCAAACTGTTTGAGGAGTAGCTGAAAGCAACATTGCTCCACTCTGATGCATCTCCTTTGCGATTTCTTGCCCGTCTCAGAATAAAATACACTCTGCCATGTGGGTAATATTTTCATCTAATAGCGAGTGATGTTTAATCAATATACAAAGTGGCCATTCTTCTACAGAATAACTGGATGGAAAAGAAAATTCCTATCGGTAGAGTATAAAGTTATGTTGTGTAGGAATTCACCCACACCCTGCTGATCTAGTTAGGAAGAATAAGGGAGTTGCTTTGAGATCTCCTGGCATTTGTGCCTGTGAGCTGTAGAAGGCTTTCTGGCTCCTTGGATTCCCAGGCTGCCTATGTATTGATAAATTTGCAGTGATCTTGGTGTGTGCATTCATGGGGAGGAGAGGTTAAGCAACTCTTCCTTGAATAGAGCAGGCTTCATGCCTTACAAGCTCTGAAGTCAGTGGTAACTAAGGAAAGGCTAATGAATTTCAGATAAGGCGCAGGGCAGCTGTCTCCTAGCTTGGGTTACAACTCTGTTGAAGCCTGAGCTGTTGTTTTGTTATAAGGCGTATAAATAATTTACTTTTTACCCATTCCATTGAGCTACCTTTGCTAGATCTTATCGGTTCTAAGCCCCTCTACGAAGCTGGAGACTGCGGTGAAGCGCCGTGAATCCAAAGACAGGCCTTTCTCCCTGCTCCAAGGGAAAAAACCTGCCCGAGAAACATGGCTCTGAGCATGCCTCTGCCATCGTCAGTGCTGTGTGGTATGTACAGTGAGATAATGTTGCTGCTGAATTAACAAAGCTCCACTCAGGATGCAGGGCAAGTCCTGAGCTACTTAATCCATGTTGACCTCTGAGGTGTCCATCATTCCTACCAACTAGATCGAGGTTTTTTTTTAAACTGTGCCTATCACAAATCAGTCTGGTAGGGCCTCCGTGCTGCTGGCTTCTGCAAGAAGTCAGCGTTGCACCAAGACTGATGTGCAATTGTTTTTGTCCTAGCCATCTGCAGTAGTAGGTAAGTTTAGTCTCTTGGTGGTAAGTACCAGGCTTACTGATGAACTGTGAGGATAATTTCATTGCTGATTGTTAAGATTTAGTCATCATGTGATGACTGCTGTATGACAGCATCTATTTATACCATTTTTTATGGGTTAATAGTTTTTCTCAGTTCCAGCATTCAGCTGAAAAATTAATAGTAATGCTGAGAATAAGACTTTGCACTTCTTTAATTCCTTCTCTCCTAGCATCCTAAACCACTTTAAAATGTTAACAAAATATGACATTTTCAGGGGAAATGAAAGCATGGAAAAATCTGCTGAACAAGGTGATTTTTCCAAAAGCCGTACCAGTTATTTGCAGTAAAACTGCAAAGCTGCAAATCATTTCAATAATGAATAAGGTTCCTGTTGTTCTAGGCACTCTAAAAATGCACACACAGAGATGGTTTCTGCTCCAAGGAGATTTAGATCGAAGTGGATTTTTAAATCAGCAGCAGGTAAAAAGAGACAGAGAGGTGGCTTGTGCCATGCAACGGGTCAGGCATGACACAGTCATAGATGTCTGTGCTTTAAACACTTGACACAGATTTTTTTCCTCCCAGTAATGAAAATGCTCAAAAAAGTTATTTATTGCTTTATATCTATACCTTGTAGCTATAAGCTGTTGCACTGAAACACAAAACATCAGAGAAGCCCTCAAGGTGGTGCAATACTTGAATATACTATATTAAGCTGCTTAGGAAGATCTGACACTGTAATTTGTAACTGGTGTGTCTATAAATTATTGTTCATAGAGAACAGTTTTGCTCTGTAAATATTGATGACAAATTGGAAGATAAACACCAGCAAAGGAAAACATTTCCTTGCTAGGAGGAGAAAAATAAGACGAGCTCTTAAAACATTTAAATGATGTTGGCATGTCTTTAATCTTATAAAGGTTGTACCACACTATCTGCCATCTGTGTGAGTTTTATAATGCAGCTAAGTGGCTCATGGCAACTGCTTTATGGTAGCCCGATGCTTATTAAAACAATTCCGATTTGTTGTATAAATGAACATTTCACAAAGGAGCTTATTTTTAAAAGGCATATCAGTGTCAATCCACTTCTGCATTCCAAATATATTCCTCCTAGTTTCTGTCATTTTGAGGATAGATTAAAACTTTAATGGAACATGGGTAAGCTTTAGCCTCAAAGTGCTGAGGAGGAGGAAAAAAAATAAAAGATGTCTAAACCAGCAAGCCAAATAGTTAAATAAAACACTTCTCATTTCCACACAGGTGGAAATGTAGGAAGTGCTGAGTCATTCAGACTCTCTCTAACCTGTCAGGTTTCTAAGGATCTGTGCCTACAGCTTCATCCCAGTTAAATTCTCTTGAAGCAGACTCAGCGTTGCACACATTTTGCCCTTTCACTTTATTTAAAAGCCTGTTGAAATTAGTAGAAAGCCTATCAGCCTCCGAAGATAGTGCCCCCTCTTGTCATTTAATCCACTGAATAGTTATAGTGTACTTCTGGATACAAGAAGCGCTCAGAGAAATGAGTGATAATTAGGTCTAATAACCCCCAAGGAATGACAGCTATTTTTTAAATAGTTGTTTTTGCTAACTGGCCTTGAGCTTGCACTGAAAATTTACATTGCACAAAATTTACATTGCCCTGGAGCAGCTGCAACTTCATGAATCTTTGCCTAGAAGACTTTTTTTTTTTTTTTTTTTTTT
>Ga0181612_140035_pt1 | contig 10926 bp, 7 predicted proteins | sample HoacroProtozoa21_FD_119630 | JGI IMG/M metagenome (GOLD analysis project Ga0181612, IMG submission 119630) | Hoatzin crop microbial communities from Cojedes, Venezuel. Combined Assembly of Gp0051906, Gp0051904, Gp0051908 | reverse complement strand
TAGTTCTTTCCCAGTTTCTGAAGGCCTCCTAGCAATAAGAGCGCTCAGCAAGACTTAGTGGACAAATCAGCCTTTGATTTGTGGCCTATGGCAGTTTTGGTGGTCCTGAGTGTGTTCAGGGATTCTCATAAAAGGTCAGTGAGAAGGGCAGGGTATTTCATTCAACATTTTGCATTTGTGATCTATAAAACCAGATGCTAGCTTGCTTTTTATGGGAGTATTTAAATAAGGCATACCTGACACTGACAGTAGTTGGGAAATAGCAAAAGACAATTTATTCCACCAGGCGTTCCCCGAATCTCCTTGCAGAGCAGAGCGTACCTACCGAAGAGGTGTTGCAGAGATCGTTTATCTGAACCTCCCACTTGGCCACGCCGAGTCGAGTGATCTTTCCGACAGGTCAACTCCATCTGTCTTAACTGTAACAAAGGGATCTCTATATTGTGTACCACCATATTTTTCTCCAAGCTGTGGTTTGCTAGACTGGAGAGCATGTTTACACAGGCGGCACCACAGACTGTTACTTGTGCATCTCCCACCCCGTTTCCCTTTTCTCCTTTAAGGAATCTGTTCAACAGTGGCTTGTCTGAAAAAGTGGGACTCCCTTCTGTTTATCAGAATAGCCAAGCAGCTCCACTGGGAGTGAAACACCTTTTAGCTCTGTTCCCACCTAACCAGCTCTGCAAAATGAGTCTCTTCATCTGCTGGATAATTGTGAGAGCCAGACCCCCTGCTCACGCGTTCCCCTGCAGCTGGCCGCGGGAAGTGTGTCTCTCACATGAAAGTCTGAGCTATCAGGACCTCCTGGCGTACAGAGGCTGGATAAACTGCTCTTCCTTCCTGGATTGTCTGGGGGAAAATGTCAGTGTTTGGTGCAGAAAAGTTTCCATTCTGCTCTTCAGCTTTCAAAATTCCTTCGCTGAAGCGTTCGAGTAATTTTTTATCCAGCAAGGTGTCTGCAAGAACCTTCTCAGCCGCTCAGGGAACCAAAGCTTGCCTTTCCCCGTGGCGGGTGGAAAACGCCGTGCCGAGAAGCTGCAGCTTGTCCGTGTCTCTGGAGCTCTCACGCTCACTTGCTGCAAAGAGTGCAGGGGAGGGTGAGCAAAGGAATTGCTCCCTGGCTTCTCTGCAGTAGGGGCTGGAGCTCAGGGGCAAATCTGTTTTGCGGGTGCTGTTGCCATCCTGCCCTGGTCAAATCCCGAGGAAAGGGATTCAAGAGGGGACTTGCTTATGTGGAATCATTGGGAAGGCAGCAGGGCTTTAAGGAATGACCTAACACCTTGTCTCTGAGTCAGTGACCACTAACAGAGCCGCTGGACACAGCACGGCGTGTTCCTCTCTGCCGTGTCAGGAGGCAGTCAGATTATGCACTAGTGCATTTAGCATCACAGATCTCGCAAAGTTGCTCACGTTTTGAGACTGTGGAATGTTAAGGTGCCGTTTGAGCAGACACCGGTAAAGAGCAGGCAGTAAAAAACCTGAAATGTGTTGCGACACGGGAGGGAGAATAAGAAGTGCCAAGGCTTTTGTTCCAAAGCCTTAGCCTCTTCCCATCCTTTTCCCTAGTCTGTTATCCTGTGTGTTGCTCTGTGTTTCTGCTGGCTTCTCTGCTCCTGAAGATGGTAAGAAGATCATGCACGACGCAGTCAGGGATATCCCTCAGAGCTCTGAGCTGACCCGCACTCCTGGTGGCCACAACCGCTGCTTTTACTGAACGGATCCGTCAAAATAGCATCGTTAATGCCATATTTGATGCTTCGGCATGTTGGAATTACTCTTCTCCCAAGTCTATTTTTGTGTCTTCACATGAATATTGTGTATGGGAGGCTCAAGTTTTCATAGAGATGAGGAAGATTTGGCTCGATGTTTCCAGAAAGCTGAATTAGTGTGGACAGCTGCGTTTGTAGCCCATTGAAATGTGAATTTTGAGACATTCCAGAGAGGCAGGGGCTGTTTCTCTGCAGAGGGTGAAGAGGGCATTGCAGGAGGACTCTTGGCTTACTGGCGAGAAATTGTTCTTCAGCTTGCTTGGTGTAGCTCTTTCCTGGGCAGCATTAAAGGCAGCATTTCTTCTTTCATTTAGTGCGGTGGGCCACCCCAAGCAGCTGGGTGTTTGTTCTGTTCCCAGCTGTGTGTGTGGCTGTTTGCTGACCATCGCTGTTGGAGCCATACAGAATTGTGTTACGTTTGTCTCAACTTGCAGTTCAGTGTACAGACATGCAAGGTAAGAGTTGAATTACGATCATTAGACTCCCAAAGACGTTTGGGAGACTTACTCATTGATCTTAAGGGAAGGTGAGTGGTAAAGCATCTTGTACAGGCAGGGAAAGGTAAAACTGGTAGGCAGACAGAACAAAGGTGCGACCATACCATCTTTTATTGATGTGCTTTGTCACACACTCAAACAATTAAAATTTGACAGGAAGCAATGCCTGACGAGTGTTTGTTGCTCTCCAGTGATTAACAGCTTCCAGTATTGATGTTGTATTTACGCGGGGTTTGTAAACAGCAGCAGCTGAAATTTTACTTTTGCTGTATTTGGTCTGCGGAAGGGTAAGGGAGAATATTTGATGTATCACTTGTGAGCATTCACAGTTGTATTGTCTGTCAGAGAGGGGTTGTTGGTTTGAATATGATGATAGATTCTCTTAAGCAGCTGAGATCTCTTTTCATTTAGAATTGGTTTTGTGTTGCAGGTTTAAATGCCCCCTGCCTCAAGAGGACGCTTGCTGCTGCAGGGGAGAGGATGGTGAAGCGATACACGGGGAGAGGCAGCTGAGCTAGGCTCAGCTACCTGGGCATTGCTTTTGTAGCAATGTTTTCGTAGTGAGGGTTTTTGAGGCTGGGCAGCGTGTATCTGCATAGTCAGAATACCTCCACCAGGGTGATATCCGGGAGGAGTCTGGGTCAGTAATTGGGCAGGATAAGCAGTTTCTGGTCATGCTGTTTTGTTTCGTGTCAGGCATATCTGCAGTTAAATTTAAAGCAGTGGTTGAGTTCTCATCCTCCGCTTCTTGATTAACTGTGAAGAGGCACGACTAACTTTTTGATTAACATAGTGCCTTTAAAACTTTGCCAAACAGTTCCTGTCTAGGGAGTCTGTTTTTAAATTTGTCTCACAATATCAAACCAGGGAGAAAGGGGAGTTGTGAGGATGAGTAGGGAGATCTTGAGAATGTCTTATGATCTGCCACTGCTTCAGCAGTCACAACCGACTGCCTGCTGAGGGAACGTGAACATAAATTTTTCCTTTTTCTCATTCTGTGGGTGTTGAGGTTTGTCTCAATCCTGCACTGGGATGTCTTGAGTACAGACTGACTCTGCTGACTCAGGCAGCAAAGGCAGCGCCTGCAGGGGTGGAACTGGAGAGGAGGAGGAGGAGGAGAGGCAGGCGAAGAGGAACGAGGCAAGGTGGAAGATGCTCTCTGGTGTATTAGAAGTGGAAAAGAAGAAAAATTATTCCTTTAAAATGCCAGTTAAATCATCAGGCCTAATTAGTGTAATATTATAATCTCTGTAGCATGCATATTATTTGAGCAGCATGGGTTTGGTCCATGTGTTAATGAAAGTTGAACCAGTAAATTGAGGAAGTCACTGGCCGAGTGCTTGAAACCAGGCTACTGAAGTGAAACCGGTATTTGGCATCTGTAGATTAACCTGTAGAAAAAATGTGTTTCTTCATTTCAAGTTACATCATTTAAATTAGTGGATCAGTCAAAATTGAGAGAACAGTTGGGGGGAGGGGTAATCAAAAAAGTGTCTTTTCTCTCCTCCATTCTGGCTAAAAATAAGGTGTGAGAGGATGAGGTAGCTGCAAAATCATGAAAGATACCATCTGTAATGAAATGGCAGCCTAGTTCCTTGCTTTGCTTAATCAGCAGAAGTGCAAACCAGACTTTATACTTAACCTTTCTCATGTATCTAGCACATTTAAAAGTTCTGTTTTTCCTCATTAAAAAACTTACTAAAATGTCATTTCTGTTAATTTCAGCAGAACTCGAGGCTGTGATTTTGAATTGCCTACTGAATTAGAAATACTACTGATCGCTATTTCATCATCATAAGATATAAAATTAACATTGTAAACAAAAGCTGGGTTTTATTCTAGCAGAAAGGGCTGTACAGTGGTACCGTCCCATAGTCAGAGAGGAGCAGGCACCTTGGAGTATGTGTACACACATGCACAAATGAAACTGGGGGGAAATCCTTACGTCTTAGCCATCTTCCATCCCAGGCAGGTGACAGTTGGTATACTACAGGTGCAAACCAAAGTTCAGAGAAGAAGAGTCTCCCTGCTCCTATTTTTAACTGATTTTCTTTTAACTTCTTTGATTTGCACTGCTGGTTTTTTATTCATTCTTTCTATTCTGGTCGCTCTTTTGTTTAACAGTAATGATGAGAAAGAAGAAAACACCCAGACTTTTTTCTTCATGAATACAACTTTATGGTTTGTTCCTTCTAGTTTTTTAACTGTTGGTGCACCTCAGAAGAATTACAATTTAAGGAGGCAATTAATGAACAGCTTGGTTGGAGTTAGATTTTTCTACTTCAGCCTACATTTTTCACCTGCACCTCTCTAGATTTTCTCAAATAAATTACAGTAAGGAAAAGGAGTCAATACAGATTTGTACCCCAGCTTTGGAAGGCTTGGTACTCCAGAAGAGCCTGTGTGTGACGTGAAAAGCTGGCGGGGTCTGCCCCAACACTCCGTGTCTCAAAGATGAGCTTGCGTACACGGCTTGGTTACAGCATGAAGTACTGCAATTCTAGGCAGAATAGCTTCAATAAAACAAACAAAAGCCCTGGCAAAATGCATACGCTTGGATATTTTGTTCTGAGTAATCTGAAAGTATGTCCAAAAGTATGTCCAAAAGTATTTCTGGTGCTTTAGGAAGCTGCATGCAGATAGTGATGGTGTAAGAGCTGCAATCTTGGAACTGCACTTTGTTCTCCTCTGTAAAATACCAGCAGTGGTTCCTCAGCTCTGCCTCCCTGAAGGAGGGACACATCTTATTGTGTGTTAGCTCATGGTTACAAAGCAAAACAGTAAAAACCATCTTTTTCTTTGGTGTCAAAAAAGTAAAATGATGGTCTTCAGATTCTGTACCGCAACACAAGTGGCTTAATATAAAAAAAAAAGGTAAGCCATTGGCTTTTCCTTCAGAAACTTCTTTTTCCTGCCTGCCTAGAAAGCCAGATTCCTGCTTGTGATGAGAAAGCACAGTCCAGGGCTTTGGACCCCAGCCATGGATTCCCTGCGTGACTGTGATGTGTTGCTTAGTGCTTCTGTCCTTGTTACGTACAAATAATCACAAGTTCTTCACAGCTTCACTGAAATAAAAAATGCTGGTGTCTTCCTTTTGCATGAAGTGGGGTTAAGAGCGCTGGCCTGACTTGGTGGGGCTGTGAGGAGACTGCGTCGTATATCTGGTCAACTCACTGGTTCTGGGGGGGGGTTTTGAGTGAAGAGACATAGGTACTTTTCAAATATTTTGGTTGACACATCTCTTAGTTCTTTCATCTGTAAGGAATAAATTCCCCTGCGGCTGACAAAATATGTAATTTGTTAGTATTACTTGAATTTGTAGTCCATAATACTGTTGGGGTTTTTCCTGTGTCGTGGTCTATGCATTCAGCATAAGAATAAAAGAAAATTGTTCATTTATTCTTATAGTGAATAAAGGCTTTTAAAATCCTTCTCTTTTTGTAGTTTAATAATGTTTGAGGGTTTTTTGGTTAGTTTTTTGGTTTGTTTGGGTATTTTTTTCCACTTTCTCCTATTTCATACTTTGACCAGTAAAGCTGCTAGACATCTGCTCAGTTTTAAGTATACTGCCAGTTTTGCTCTTTCATTGTTTGATTTGTGTGACCTGACATTAAAAAATGTATATTATTCCTCAGGAAAGTGAGCTATTTCTAGTAGCCTTTTGAAACAATCTGATGCACATAGCTATAACTTGAAAAGGTTCCTTTCTGTTTCGGTTCTTGCCAGCGGTCTGCTCCCACTGAGTGAAAATTGGGCTCTTCTTTTTTTCTCTTGTGGTATTTGTTTGTATCTTTTGTGCTGCGATAGTTGCTAAATAGTACTTCTGTGGTCAGGGTCTGTTTCTAGCTTTTAACTTTTCAAGTTTGGAAGGATCTTGCCAAATATTTTGCAAACAATGACCTGCCAAGAAAATTTCGTAGGAGAATAACCACCCTCTACTTGGAAGCATATAGCTGACTTCTTTTGTTATTTTTTTCCTTAAATAAATGTTGTTAAGATGTGCACTGATCTTTGCTTTGTTGTTATTATCCTTATTGCCGTGTAGGTCTTTGTCCTTCTGTAGTTATTGCTAGGAATGAGAATTAAATGTTTTAGTGGCTGCTGAGATCTGTAAAGCCACTTTGCTGAACAAAACATTACTCTGGTTTTCTGTGCTGGAATAAAAGGAGTTGCCATAACATCATTAATGAGCTTTTAATCCCTCATTGCTTGAGTTAATTGGCCTGGAGTAAGAAAGCGTCTGAAGTCTGTGAGTGAAAGGTAGGTTCCCCTCTCCCAGTTTTCTCTGCAAGGGATATGCTATCTAAATTTCACCAACTGCCAGTAAAAGTAAATACATTTAAGACTTATCTGCATTATAGCTGTGCTTAGGAGTGCCAGTTGCAGATCTTACTGCGCTGGGTTTCAGGTTTTAATGTGGGATTTATTTAAACCCCGGTACTTTTGTGTCTTCTGGGTTCTGCTCCTTCAATAAGGGAAACTGCAAGGGCTGTAAATGTGGAAATCGGGAGCGACAGCTGTGAAGTTTGCCTCCTGCTTTGTACTGGTGCCTGTTCCTCATCCGAAGGACGAAAAGTGGCGGTGTCCAGCTGGAGAGCACCCACAAAATCAATATTTGTACAATCTTCAGCTCTGATATCCGAAGCACTGGCTCACTTGGGAGTGCTGCTTCAGTACAAACCAGCAGACACAAGAAATCCAGAAATATGTATGAAAGTAGCGTGTGAATCTTTATTTTTGGTTTATCTGGAAGAGTAGTAATGGGTTGTAAGAGGCTGTTCTCTGTTAGTGTAATGAATCTGTACAGTCTCTGTTAGGGAAGCGGTTTCTGAAAGCCTCTGTGCCTGTTGCTATAAAGGAGCCTGGTACCGCTCACCAGCTCAGCAATCCAGCTGGGAGATGGCGGGGGGAGCAGTTGCCTCTGCGTGTTTCTGCCTCGTGAAAGAGCAAGAGCCCTGAAAACTAGAAACTGCTGTTAGGTGTCTTTTTTTCCAGCAGCACAGACTAGCTGGGCATCGGCTCCGCACGTGAGCTGCCCTGGCACACCTCGGGTGATGGACGGAGCGGTGTGAGGGCTCTCGACGGGAGCGGCAGTTGGTTCTGGCTGGCACAGCTCTCAGCCCATTCAGTAAAATTTGTGTTAATATTTGACAGAGTCATTCCACTTCTTTTTTTTTTTTAAGCTGTCCTCTTTTGTTCCTTCTTCTATGTTTTTAAGCCATCCGTAGCACTTCCTGCATGAAGGAGAAATATGTGTTCGGCATCTGTTATGGAGATGCTCTCAGCACTGAGCAGGAGGGCCTTTATTCACTCCAGTACTCTGTTGAGGTTTCCTTAGGATGGGACTAGGGGGAATTTTGCCTTGGGTATGCTTATTTTGTTTTATGTAAAAGAAAAGAGGGGGGCAAAACCCCCTCACAGAACTGCAGTAATTGCACGTGCGTGGGTTTGGTGCATGCACCCATCTAGGAGGTAAGATGCAGGGGAATGCAGGAATAAACCACGTGGGTTGTGTACGAGTTCTGTACGTCTTCCGCAGGGGCTTGTTGGGTTTCCTGCCTGGTCCTGGGGCAGCAACCAGCACGCTCTCTGCTCAGCCTGGAGCTGGAAAGCAGTCGTGGGAGCGACGATTTGTGGCTGGAGCCCAGGCAGAGGAGCTCTGCAGCTGCTCCGTGCCCTGCACGGGCGATTCCCCGGCTTGCGCTCCATCCCGACGCCGAGGTCTGGACCTGCTCGGGGCGAGCGGCAGCCTTTCGCGCCCTGTAGAATCAGAATCACAGCACCTGGCTCTGTGCAGGGTGCTGCTCGGGGCAGCGTTGCGGGAGATCATGGTCAGCAGTGAGCCCGTTGGAGCGGGCCGCTCTGCTTGAGTTAATCTCGATCTGCAAATTTTCAAGGATCTCTTTTCTTGGAACTTTCAGAGAGTTTGATCTCTTCTACAAGAGTGCTTTCCCAGTGTTGTACAGGACTGCAGAAGGTTCCGGTGTCCTTGTGAAGGATAGCAATTCTAGGCTCACACAGTGGGGGTTAACTCTTATTGCTTTTGAGCTGGGTTTTCTGAGGAGCTTTGCAGTTATGTGTTGACTTTTAATGAATCCCCAGCTCTGCAGCCTGGGTGTAAACTCAGAGATGGTGTTTCCGAAGTGTGGGCCTCTCCTTTCCATCCATGAAGAGCATGTCCAGTGTTGCTGTTCTTTGCTTTAGCTGCCTGCTAGTTTTCCAGCTCTATTTGCAGAGCATTTTTTAAAACTGACAGACTGATTTGTGTAAAACCATAAGGGTAAGCAAAACTGTATAGTTAATTATGATAAACACTAGGAGCGCTTATTTGAGCTTCTGCATTAGGATGTGACTCGGATTCTGTTGCAGACCAGCAGGTCGCCGTCCACCGAGATTGAATTCTTCTCTGACACATCAGTTGCTGCTTACTTGAGGGATGAATGGTAAACTGGTCAGATCAGAAACTTAATCCGGTCTGGCAGTTCCTGTCAGATTTCTTAATATTGCCTCTTGGGTACTGATTTTTATGGATGGATGTTTGTGAGTTCGCAAAAACCCCAAGCAAGTGATGCAACTCGTGGATTGTTGTGTTGGAGTTAGGGAGGACTTGCTGGCCTTCAGGGCAGGCCTCTGTCGAGGCCGCAGCGTAGCAGGAGACCTCAGACACCAGAGCTGCTCCTGAGGGTTTCTCGTTGTGTGCTGGGAACAGCAGTGAGGAATCGCAGGTCTCGTCTCAAGACATGAGTCCTTCCCTTCCAGAAATGTCTCATCTCAAAAAAAGTGTAGATGTGGCACTTGGGGACATGGTTTAGCAGGCATGTTGGTGTTGGGGTGATGGTTGGTCTTGATGATCTTAGAGGTCTTTTCCAACCTTAATGATTCTGTGATTCCATGACTCTTATGATCTCGGTGCATGACCAGTTTGAGCGTAGGATAAAAAAGCTGAAATGGGATCATGTACAGGGACGTGACATATTCGTGGGAGCATTGGTATCATATGGGAGAGGGATACTACGAGAAGTAGTGAACTCCAAATCCTCGTGTAGAAAACCTCATGGCTGAAGGGTCTGGTGGTTCTGCCAAGCTGTGGCAGTTAGTTGCTGGAGTTTTACTGGGCTGCTTGTGGTGTATCTTCAAGGTTCCATCTTCTGCTTCAAGGTCGCTGTGCTCCTGCCTGCTGGTACGTATACGCAGTAGTGTAGGTTTGTTTGGGTCTCTTGTATCGGGTATCTTTTTTATTCCCCTAATAGTGTTTTGGATTCCCCCTAATACCCCCATAGTGTTTTGGATGCTCTTTTTTAATCACAACTGAAGTACCGTGCTTCCTGCGTGTAAGAAGGGAATCTGTTTGCATGGATTTAGAGCAGCCCAGGTGAGAGACATCTCTTTGGGTCGCCTTAGCTGGCTGAGAGCTCTGGGCAGCGGTAGATGTGCGTTCGGAGGCGCAGGTATCCGAATCCAAGGGTCTGTTTGATGGTACTGTGAGATATGGAAAGAACAATGCAGCATAACGGGAATTTCAAAACCTCGTAGAGCAGGTTGAGTTACAAAGTGTAAGAGGTCAGAAACAAGGAAGCAGATGACAAACTCGTATTTCAGTCGCTGGGCAGGAGGTCAGGGTTCCTTTTGAAGGTGTATAAAGTAACTGAGGAGACGCAGGCAGCACTTGAGACAGCAAAAAGTCGTGGTCGTTGATGAGTGAAGCTTGGCAAAGAATGAATAGGATGGGATGCATGGGAGGGTTGCCACGAGAGCTGCAATTAGGATTAGATTAAATGAAGACATGGTTGAACAAAAGGCTCTTCTGGTGAATTGAGCTGGTGATCCAAGGCTGGAGATGAGACAAGTACTGAGGTGAGGAGGGGATTTCACCATGGAAATTGAAAACACAAATTTGGAGGCTGTGAGAGTGATATTGCTGTCTGAATCTTCCCCTTCTCTTCCTCGGTGTTGAAGGAGAAAGCAGCTAAAGAGGAAAGCTTGAGCACATAAACTTGCATTTCCAGTGTCCAAGTGAAATGATCCTCCAACTCCGTCCATCTCGGATGGCTTCGTACTGTGGACCTGCTGGGGTGGAATTGTCTGGCTTGCACTCTTAAAAATAGATAAAACAAAAGTGTAGGGTGCATAACTGGTACTGAAACCAGTTTTCTGTGTTATTTCTGGTCACTAGCTGCAGAAAGCGTCCTACCCAAAATGTGTTTTTGCATGTGCGTTGTTTGGGTGTTCGCTGGGAAGCGTCGTACGCAGGGCTTGCCACGGGTGTCACAGGGAGTTCCCCTGTCCCACAACAGCTTTTGGATGCAGTTCTGAGAAGGAAGTTCAGTCTGGGTGGCGAAACCTGATGATTTTTTTGCGTGTAATATCACAAAACTCTCCCAAACCCCCAGTCCTACTACTAGTGCTCCTCTCGTTTTTGAGCTGGGAGAGCACAGCAGGGAAGCATCACCATTTGCTTGCTCTGCTCTTGAAGGCTTTCTGCAGCACCCGCTGTTTGAGACAGGACCATGGGTTTAAAGGAGCCTTTTGTCTGCTCTGGTACGGGTGGGTGTGTGCTGGAGGGAATCGGCGTTGCCTTGGCTGGGGCTGACGTGTGCTGGGGAAAAAAGTGTGAGGATTATTAAACTAGTGACTGAGGGTGACGGAGCCCTGGCCCAGGC
>Ga0181612_133016_pt1 | contig 10926 bp, 7 predicted proteins | sample HoacroProtozoa21_FD_119630 | JGI IMG/M metagenome (GOLD analysis project Ga0181612, IMG submission 119630) | Hoatzin crop microbial communities from Cojedes, Venezuel. Combined Assembly of Gp0051906, Gp0051904, Gp0051908 | reverse complement strand
CTCCAGCCTGTCCAGGTCACGCTGAATGGCAGCACAGCCTGCTGGTGTATCCACCACACCTCCCAGTTTGGTGTCATCAGCAAACTTGCTGAGGGTACATTCTAACTCTTCAGCCAGGTTGTTGATGAAGAAGTTGAACAAGGCTGGGCCCAGTACTGACCCCTAGGGTAGTACCCTAGGGTACTGTGACCCAGAGACCCCTCTGTGTATGAAATACAAGAGAAATCAGCAGAAGGTCGATTCCAAACCAGAGCCTCATGCACTGCACTGTGATGTGGCATCTTTTCCTTCCACTACAGTCTACCCTATCCCATCTCCACTGTTGCCTCACTCAGACAGCCAAGCTCCACCTACCTTAACCCTTTTTTCTTCCTCTTTCTACCCATCATTCAGCAATATACATCAATGTGACTTAGTTGTCTCAGCAGACTGTTGACAGGTACTCAGACATCAGTCTATTTTATAAATTAAATCCTATTCTGTTTTAGGTCAGCAAATCTACCTAGGCTGAGGCAATTGCTTCCCAGTTGCTCTGTGCTCCTGTAGAAGTCACTGTCATAAAATTTTACATCAAAAGGATGAAAACTTGCTACCTTCCTGGCCAAAATTTGTGCCATAGTATTTATAAGAACTTTGAATAGTCTTCCTCATTTTTCAAATGATTCAGGCAAAAATCCCCATTATTTGACTTTCAGTTCTGTGGATATTCATCTGCTATCTTTATCCCCATAGTGTCTGAACTCCTTTTAGTTCAAAATACGACTGAAGCCGGATGTCTGTGAGGCTCTCTGTTTTCTCTTCTTGGAGAAATTTAGAGTTGTGTGTCCTATCCACTGGATGATTAAGGCAGCAAAAGTATTCCTGAATTTTATCTTTCTTCATACACTACCTTGGTAATGTCTAGTAGTGCTGTAGCATTATTGCATTAAAACCTTTTTTACAGTTTTTTTAAAATTTTTATTTTAGCTGGCATCCTTGCCTGGATTATGTCCCGTAAATTTAATAGGCAACTATGAAATTATAAACCTGTCCTCAAAACCGCTGTTTGGTGTATCTTCCATAGAAAATTTCTGTTGACCTTTGGACCTGTCTTCTGATGTCATGCTTTCACAGTATTTTTCAAGATTATTTCCAGAGCAGTGATATTTGGATAAAATCACTTTGAATTGCAATATTTTCAAGTAAAAGTGTGAAGACAGATGATGTTTAGTTTCTGAATCATGTAGCATTTATTTGAGATGAGTCAGTTACATGGTTAGATGTCTGTATTCTTGCGTCCTGTTTGAATAGTGTTTATAGACTTGAGTCCTGCTTTTATTAAAGTCAGTGACAAATCTCAAACTGTAATGAATGTAAAGCTACACCTCTTTGTTTAGGACTTCTTTTAGGATAGCTGCCAAAGCCCACAGATGATATGAAGAAATATTAAGATGATGTGGTCTTATGTGACATTATAAATTCAGGTTTTAAATTTTTTTATATACATCACACACATACATTTTCTTGTGTGGTTTTTAAATAATAATGGTGAAACAGATTGTTTCATTTGGAATGAAACTTTCCTGTGCAGTGTTTGTATCCTGCGAATTGCAGTTCTGTGTCAGAATGAGAGTCAAAAAGTGAAACTACTAAAGAACAAATGAACAATTCATTTGTAGCAGCAATACTGCTTCAAATGTAGAATTCCGTAATTGGAATTAAATCAGTTTGCTCTTGACAAATGAAGAAGCTGGGATTTTTTGTGGGATTAGACTCTATATTAGGAAATTCACATGTTTTCCTGTAAATTGTAGTCTGGGTGGGGTTATACTTCCCATTATTAGGGTTCACTGGGATACTTTTTTAAGTTAGATAAAAGTTTGATCAGATTTGATAGATTTTTGAAGACCAGGACTAACAGCCTTTACTCTCCAGGATTAATGTGTGTGTCTCATGAGTAGTTAAAGTTTGAAGACCTTGTCACAAAGTCTCCATTGTTATTAAAGCCATCACTAACTGAAATCCAGGTCAATCTCAAAAAGATTTTCAAATATAATATATCATGCTTCCAACATCCTTTTCTTGCAGGACATTTATACTTGTCATTATAGTAGCTGTCTGGAATGAATAGCAGTATTGATATCAGTCCTTTGTGAACTTTGCAAAGATGTGGTACTTCCCACTTTTTAGAAAGGGTACCAAGAGTGGAAAGAAGTTCTTACTGGACTGAGTTTGGTTTTTAGTCAGTGTTTTTATTTCTCTGGGCGGTGGGGCACACTGGCTTGTAACAATTTAGGGACAATAAAGTGCCAGTGTTGCCATGTATAGTGAAAAGAACTTTTCCTGCCAAAATAGTAGCTTCCCTAAGAGGGTCAGACTCTGAATTTACCTATGGTCTGTAATTCTGCTTTCTTCTGTTATTTTCTTTTGTTTTGCCTTGGCTGTCACACCAAACAACTGCCTTTTTGTGACTCTTTTTAAGTAGTTTCTGTTCACTAGTCAGCACATTTTTTATGAAAATTAAATAGAAATTAAGGGTTGACTCAGTGCTTAAATTTTAGGTCATTTCAACCAGCATCTTTATTCTGCGGCCTTTTTCTCTCTATACTCTAACTAAATATACTCTTTTTTGTTTACCAATTATTTAAGCCTGCCTTGGTATCAGCTGGTTGGGTTACATTTGTGTAACGCTAATCAAGTACCATCATCTGTCCTTGTGCATCTCTAGTGTTCAGCTATGCACATTGACTCTACAGTGCCAGGAGACAATAAATGATGAAGATTTTGTTCATGAGAGAGCAAGTATCTGAAATCTGTTTTCACTCACGGTTTGAAATGGGTTCAGTTCTTTCTGCAGCCTTGTCTATTGCTGAAGGGCATGCCCAGGACTTTACTGCCGGCTTATTTAAAGCAACTTGTATAATTTAAAGCAGGAATCCTGAAGCCTGGCCATCCCTTCCTGAGCTTAAAACACGTGTAAGGGAAAGAATTCTAAACAAGATGACACTCTGCTGCACATTTGACTGATGGCATCAGAGAGAATGAGTACAAAAACAGTGCCAATATGAAAGCAATGAGCTTACAGAAGTGCAGAGAGCAGAACTGATGATGGACTTAGATAAACCCAAGACAGACTTGAATGTCCGTGTGTGATATGCTGTGTGCTCTTGCTATTACTGGAATACCAAGGATCCTGTCTTGGTCTGTCTTTTCTTGCGGGAAAGATAATCCATCATTGACATTGCCCTTTCTTCCTCTCAACGTGGCAAAAGGAGCAGGCATCACATCCTTAGTGCATGTATATCTGGGTGAATCTCCCTCTGTAAAGATAAACTGGTGGTGGGGCCAACACTGTCAGTGAGGGTTATGGGGCTTTTGGAGCCTGGTGCAGAAACGTTGCATGCCTGGCAAGTCACCAGATATGCTGCACATTCACTGTCCACTCAGTAGGTCTTGCACAGCTGCTGTCAGGGCTATCTTGTTCTGAGACCCTTTCACATGATGGGCCTAGGACTGACACAATTCATGAAAGAAAACAGCACTAGCAAACTTACAAACTCTTATATCCCAGAACATCCAGGCTGACTGAAAAAGCTTGATAGTCACTGGAGCTCAGAAGCCCCCATCCCAGATATCTGCTGCAAAATGGCAAACCTGTAATAATGGATGAAGTAGTTGTTTGTCTCTTTACATTGCTCTTGGAGTTGGTCAGAAGAAACCTTTCACACTCTTCCAAACTTCCTTCGGAGAAGGAACCCAGTTCTCTCTCCAATGTACACGTAAAATGAGCAAGCTACTGCCTTCAGGCTGTCTTTTCCTTCTCTAAGGTTTGTATGGTGTTTTTACAGGATTTTAGACACCTTGTGAATCTACAGTTTGCAATGCTTGTCGGTTTTGCTGACAGTACTTCCACAAACTGTGTGTGTGCCTGTGTATTCCCTTATCTGGTCTTCAAAATAATACTTCAGTCTGTCAGCATATCCTTTGGCATTTTTGCAGAAAGCCAATTAAAACCTCTGCACCCCTTTAAAAGCAGCCAGAAATCATTTGCTAAAGCTCACTGAAGTGCAACTGCTTTACTCCCGTATCTTAAAATAGCATTTTTAAACTCCTGTAGTTAATAGCTTCCTTTTAGAAAGAAACTTTTCTCTAATCAAAATGGCTTTGCAAAGGCATGTGCCCTTTATTTCCCCTCTGCAGCCTTAAAAAATTTAAGTCTTTTTCCCCTGAATATACCACCTTACAGCTAATGAAGCCCTTGGGTATTGCAGGACAGGAAAGCTAAGCAGGTTTGTATTCTAGAGATGTTCTCTATAGCTCTAGTTAAATATACTATTTATGTCATTACCCTTTCAGAACACTGATTTCAGTGGAGACTTTCAGTCAGGTTTCTAACTGGGCATATGTTCCTGTGCCATTCAAAGGCCTTTTCACAGTTTCAGTTTATTTTTAAGAAATAATATAACATATGATGATACTTGTGTATTGTATGTATGTTCTAATGTCGTGTATCAAACGTAAAAAGATAACCTATTTTCCATGGTTTTAATTAATGAAACAGCAATAAAAAGAAACTTCTTTAATTGGTTGTTCAGAGCTACACACTTGCATCTAAACAAAGGGGTCTTAAGGATTTCAGTTACCTTCCAGTACTCTTTTTCTTCAAATATTTTCCAGGACTTTTTTAAGGAACAAAACTGTATTTCCTTATTATTTTCCCTGTTATCATTTTTTTCTCAAAGTCTAAAATACCAGTTTGTTAACTGAAGCCATCCAAAGGTAGCCATGCTAGGAGAGGAAGAAACAGAAAACATCCAAAGAAGGTTAAAATAACTTTGCTGAAAGCACCTCATAACTTGGCTTCGTTACCAGCTCTCAGCCCAGAGCATTCCAAAATTTGCGCTGGTGTTTCATTTGCTTGGGTATTTTACAAAACGGGGAACTCAAGTGGGGTTTGTTTTTTTTCTGTTTGTCTTTTGGCATTCCAAGTGAACCAGTAATTTATGCAGTTTCCTATCTGAAGTATGTCACTACTCAAAGGTCCTCAGACGTCATAAGCCCACATCTGAAAATGAATTAATTTCTATATTGTCCCCATTGCACCTAACATATTTCATGTCAAGGAAATATGCCTATTAATTAACAACAGGCCAGTTGTACTAAATAGACAGTATTCCATGCTGCTGTCTCCTTTGTTGCTTCAGCTCTCTGTCCACCAGCTAACAAGTGAAACTGAGTGATACCATTTTAATACCTTCAGAGTACGCTGCAGAGATGCTCCAAAATCTAAGAATTGTTACTAGCTTGCAGGAATACTTATACTGATGTTAGAGAAAGTGTTAGACTGCTGCATCACCTAACCTATCTGAGATATTCCTAGCTTCTTGTTTGCTTCAGAATATAGCCATCTAAAGTGCTTAATCTTTACAAGAGGCAAAGATTAACCAGGCAAATCAAAATAAAGAAAAAAATTGCAAGTATGATGAGGTTCATCTGCCAAATGAGGATCGCTTAAGCGATCCCTCACACAGTCCTCCTTGATCAAGGGAAAGTCGTCCTCTCTGTAGGCTTCTTCTCTTACCTCCGGGGCCTGAGATTCCTGAGGGCCAGTCTTAGCACTGAAGACTGAAGCAAAGAAGGCATTCAGTAGCTCTGCTTTCTCCGCATCCTCTGTTACCAGGACACCCGCCTCCATTTGGCTGGTTTGTTTATTTGTTCGTTTAATTTCGGGAACAACAATAACATTTTAAAAGAAAAAAAAAACCAACACCAAACTCAAACCCAAAAGGCACAGATTTGAAAGGAATAAGTAACTCATGCAGTTTTATTTATGTTACAAAAAAAAAAAAAAGTGGCCACAAAATTTGAGCTATGTGAAAAAGGTCTACATCAAAATATAATTCTTTGATAAAATGTTACTTAAAGATTAAGATAATCAATCATCTACAAAGTTTTGAGAAGTTTTTTTTTAATATGTCCTCCTGAAGGAATACATGTAGACAATTGGATGCTCTGATAAAGAACTTACCTAAATTCACAAGGTGGAAAAGATCAAATATCTAAAAATGCCCTCAAAACTTGAGAAAACTGCAATTGCACTATCCCCTGAAATGCTCATCTAAATTTCTAAACAGTGCAGAATGGTAGCTCTTTAAAACACTGATTTGAGGTGTAGGAGACTAAACAAGAATAAGAGTAACATATTTACTTTTTCATTAGGTTGTAAGAATCAAGATTAAAGGTCTCATTGAAACTCATGGAAGATGGACAGCATCATTATAATATTTCATGAAGGACTTTCACTTGACTTTAGTGTAGTCACTTGATATTGTCTGATCTTTCTGTTAAAGACAAGAATGTATACTAGTTTGACTCAATGTAGAATTGGATAAGACGGTATTCCTGTTTTCACTTAACAATTTCAAACAACAGATTTTAACCCCTGAACCTGTACCGGTTAATTTGATGAAATAAAACAAAATCTCTCAACCAAATCTCAAAAGATCACATAAAATTTCTAAGGTTAGAAAAGCGAGAGAGAAAAAATATTCTTAATAACACTGTTTTACATAACTAATTGCTAATATAATAGCTACCTGAAAGTAAAAAAGGCTTGTTAAGTTTAAAATAAAAGGACACTCAAGACCAGATATATCAATTTAATTATAAATACAGTCTTTCATAGTAGAAATGGAGCCAGACCCAAAGTTATTTTAAGGCAACTTTTGAAAAATAGTGGTGAAAAGAACTGTCGTAATATAATTGCTCAAGGTAACAGGTCTATATTAAAATATGTAGGTTGTATCCTATCATCCAGTTCTTGTCCCTAACATTTTGGATAAATAGATTTGCAGTTTGTTTTCTAACCTCACAATCTCCCAACTGTCGTCCATTATCTGTCTGTTGCTGTGGTGATGTCTGTTTTTAGGAAACAGAAGGAGCAGATGCTGGTAGGTGATCCTCTGCCTGTTTGGTTTACAGCTTTCACAGAGCTGCCGGTTGGAGATGACACAAACATGCAACCGGCCTTTTATCCACCTTCAGTAGCAGGTGACAGATCAACTACTACCTAGAATTCAGGGCATGATAGAGATACAGCATGGGATAGGGTGTATTGAAAGACTGAATAAAAAATTGAAACTGGCTCATATCTCTAAATACTGATTTAGTAGCAAATCACTAAATATACAGTGCATTTTAAAAAACAATATTACAGAAGCATTTATTTTTATATGCTTATGGAGTAAAGGACACTCAAAAAAATTCTCTAGTTTTAATTCAAAAGGCCAAACCTCAGGGTATAATATAGACGAAGGAGTCTGACTATCAGGACTGGGTCATGTTTTGCGAGAGAATATTGGAGTTTACATTCAGATCCAAATTTGAATTTTACTACGGAGAAAATTGAATCCAGTTATCCAATCTGGCCTCACCTCCTACTGGAACTTTTCCCACCACTGGAAAAAAAAAAACAGATAAATCAAACAATTTATTAGTAATGTAATTATTGTACAGGTGACTGCTACAAGGATCCATTGAACTGTATATTTTCAATATCTTTTAAGAAACAACTAACAAGTATTTCCACAACGAGCACTTGATTCTTTTGGTTTTTTTAATAATCTTAAAAAAAATAGTCACCTATTTCTTCCTAAAAAGCCTTAGGTAGCTGGGATATTTTTACACATCCATCTCTAGTATTAATTTTGATTTTCCTTATTTTTGTTTTATACCTATTAATTTAAGGGAGGAGGAGAAAATTAATACAAATAAAATGATACAGGCTTTTAATGGTGACGTCACATAGGTAAAGTCTTTCTTACCTACGTAAAAGATTTATTTTTTCCTGAAAAAATATTATCTATTGTACTTCTCTTTAGAACCTCAGACATGGTCCAAGCAGCTTCCATGTTCACTATTTGAAAACAATCTGTGATTTTACAATGCTGCATTGAATCACATGCAGTTAACACGACTAAATTTGCCAGTCTTGCAGTCTGAAGGTTGTCTTCCAACATGACAAACAAAAAATAAGTATTGTTCAGTAGTATGTGGATGAAAATACTGATATTATTTTAATTTCTTTGTCCATATGTTGACAAGCAGACTTATCTCCTTCACAAAGGCATAATGAAGGGCCTCTATTTCCGCTCAGAGTCAAATCTGAAAATATGTTTCCAAGGGGTATATTGGGCAACATTTGTGAAAGATGAGAAAGATTCTGAAAATCCATCCAGGATCAAAAATCATAGTTTATTCCTAGCTAGGAATATGCTTACATTACAACATGCATCTATAAGTAGCTGATTAATCCAGCTGTACTAAAACAGAGAAAGATTTATATGTTGGCTAATTCACTCTGTGTCTTCAAATGAAAATTAAAAATGTGAGCGTTCTCTAACTTGATGCAACAGAGATTGTGAAAGTTCATCTTTCATATAATACTGCTATACTGAAAGTATAGCTTAAACGGATTTTCCAGTCTCTGATGAAACTTTTTAGATTTAGGAATAATGGTTTCTTGACTCTTCATTGCAGCTGCTCAAAATAAAATTAGTTTAAAATTTTAGAATGCATTAGATATCTGAAAATAATGCATCCCGTTTGGTTACAGCTGTAAAATAAAATCAGGTTAACTTAAAAGCAAAGGTTAGATTCCTCTCATTTTGTAAGTGATTCCACCCTACTTCAAAGTACCAGACTTTTAGGGCAAACTTTAAAAAATCTCTTAACTGACTGCTGTAAATATTACATTTTTTCTCAGGAGTTTTGTGAGATGTGAATCATCAGACCACCCTCAGACATGAATGTGACATTAAGACAGTCATGGAAAGCGTCACTCAGCCGGTCCTGCTGCCTGGCTGGGCACGCCCTGCCCTGCCCTGCCCTGCCCTGCTTTGCCCTACCCTGCCTGCCCCAGGGAAGACCTCACATTTCCCAGGTCCCCAGAACCACACCCTTGCACCGCCTTTGCTGGTGGTTAGAACTCAGTCCAGGGAGACCTCTTTATTTGGGCTGCTGATGGAGAAATCTGAAGCTCAGAGCAAGTCTGGCTCTAATTCAGATGAGAATAAAAGTTGCGGATGCACTTGTGAGCAGGACTCCTATGGATCTATTTTATATCTTTTGTCTCTAGATTAAATAATCCCTGTGAATAAAGGATTGTTTTTGAGTAGCAATTGAAATCTTTTATCTAGAATTTACAAAATCACCACACCAACTTGTTTAGGAAGTCATGTCAATCTCTGCAAGGACAGAGACTAGAGAAGCAAAATTAATCAAGCCTGAGCCTTGTTACGCATATTTCTCTCTCTAAGAGTTTCCAAAGGTCATTTGCAGTACCACAAGGATATTATAAAATGAATAAGTAAAGGAGGTAAAGTGAAAGGAGGATGGGGTGTGCAAAATCAAAGCAGAGTTTTATATTTGAAGAAAGATTAGAGATGGATAAGTACATGTTTTTGTCCCAAGTTGGAGTTGCCCAGAGATGCATATGAATTCAATCAGCAGTTACACACACCTCTTTATGGACACTGATACCATCTTTAGTAGTTTGTCCCTTTGTCTCAAAATGAATGCACTCAATACATTACATACTGTCTACGTGACTATTTGGATTTTATTTCAATTTACTGCTTAATAACAGCCTCTTAATCATTTAGGTCATTCTTCTTTTTGTTTTCACCTCATCTTTAGTCCAAGTCCTTTCTGTCCAAAAGAGCTTACCGGTGACAACCTTCTCTTCAAAGGTCCTTTTTCATCATCCAGAATTATGCTTAGCCTAATAATTTCTTAGGGTGCCTAGAACAATCTGGACACTCTTCAACATAAAATCTGAGTAAACATTATTTTTTAATTCACTCCCTTTGTCACAATTTTTTTACACTAACCTTCCTCCTGAGCCACGCATATGAAAAGGGAACTCTCTCTACAGTGAGGATTTGCCTGTCATGCTGCATAATAAGGTACCAGGCGTGCATCTGTATGTCACAGCTTCACAATAACTCTTATGTCTCTGGAAAAAACTTATACCAAACAATGAGTAGATGATGACAGTCTTTGATTTATTACAGCCTTAATGTTTCCTGTCCTTCTGTTTCAGGGATTTTTTTCTGATGTGCTGGAGGGGAAAAACCACACAAGAATCCTGTCTTTGAAAATTGTTCTTTTAACACTGGAGTAGTACATAAAGCTTTACAGTTTTGCCACTACTTTTTTCTACAGAAGTGACTAATTCAGTACATCCATTTAATTGTTCACCTATGATTTTTCCTTTCAAAACGTGAAAGTATATTTAATGTCCTTGGTTTTTTTTCTTTTGACTGGCACAGACATATTTTCATTCTAATACACTTTAAAGCTGATAGTGCTAAATGTTCCTTCTGACTTTGCTAACAGGTTAATAATTAAATTTTTTTTTTCTCCTATTTCAAACGCAAAAATCTCACTTTTTAAGTACTGGTGTGTTTAAAGCTTACCATTCCCTTGGTAATTTAGATAGCTTGAGAAATGCAATGTTTGTTTCCTTTATTGTCATATTTCCTGATAAATGAAATGGACGTAAATCTGAGATGAGAATTTGAATTCTGGACATTTAATGCAAACTTCATACAAAAAATCTTCTGAGATTCTGCCCTGAATCAAAATATTCATTTTTCTGGAACACGCAATATTTTAGGGAGTTTGGTGACTCTTTTTGGTTTGGGTTTTGTTTGTTTTATTTTATTTTTTTTCTTTTTATTTTGAGTTGTTTTGAATCATCTTTTTTTTAGGACAATACTATTCTACTTTTTCTCACTTGTAAAAGATCTTTTGTTTCGAAGGAAAAATTCCTCACCTCTCTGCCTTCCTACTGGAATCTTAAAGTGCAATCTGTGCCAGCTTTGTTCTGGCAATTTTTTAACTTCAAACTAGTAGGAATAGATCAAGCCTACAGGAGAAAGCATT
>Ga0181612_155406_pt1 | contig 10927 bp, 6 predicted proteins | sample HoacroProtozoa21_FD_119630 | JGI IMG/M metagenome (GOLD analysis project Ga0181612, IMG submission 119630) | Hoatzin crop microbial communities from Cojedes, Venezuel. Combined Assembly of Gp0051906, Gp0051904, Gp0051908 | reverse complement strand
CTCGGATCATCTTTGTGGCCCTCCTTTGGACCCACTCTAACACATCCCTGTCCTTCTTATGCTGGGGGCTCCAGAGCTGGATGCAGGACTCCAGGTGGGGTCTCACGAGAGAGGACTATGCATGTGTACACCCTCCCCACGTGTTAAAAACTGAGCCATGCAGTTCATTTTTTTTCACCACTTTTTAGCAATCTGAAGTGGTTCAGCTTTCTAACACCAAAGACTTGTATTTGTAGCTGCAGGTGTTGCACGCAGCCCTTCTGCAGCTGCTGGCTGGGCTGTGCCTCTCTTTCCCCTTGGTCAGCATCAGCACCTTTGAGGGCCTCATCTGTCCCCTACAGCCAGCAGCAGACTTCTCCCCAGTGCTCCTCTCTTCCCTGCCAGCTTCCCTGTGGAGGTGGCAGTGAATGTACAGACCACAGACCTCCTGACATGGAACATAGCTGAGATGACATTAGTGCAAAGCAGGGGGGGTTGTTCCTTTTTTCCTTTTTTATTTTGTTTAAATTTTTTTTAATTTTAAGCAGGTACAGTATGCCTTTGTGCTTCCACCCCTCTCCCCCACCCTCAATCCAGAAACTCTTAAACATGAAATGCAGAACAGGACAGAACAGGAGAAGACTTTTTAACCGCTTACTAAATACTTCAATAGGAAGCTCTTACCTACATGTGTCACAATCACAAAATGGTTTGGGCTGGAAGGGACCCTTAAAGATCATTGACTCCAACCCCTTGCCATGGGCAGGGACATCTTTCACTAGACCAGGTTGCCTGCAGCCCTGTCCAACCTGAGCTTCAACATGTTCAGGGATGGGGCACCCACAGCTTCTCTGGGCACCTTGTTCCAGTGTCTCATCACACTGTAAAATTCTTCCTTATGCCCAACCTAATCTACCCTCTTTCAGTTTAGAACTATTGCCCCTTGTCCTGTCACTATAGGCCTTAGTAAAAATTCTCTCTCCATCTTTCTTATAAGACCCCTTATATATCAAAAAATGCCACCAAAAAAAAAATCTCCTTGGAGCCTTCTCTTCTCCAAGCTGAAGAACCCCAACTCTCTCAGCCTTTCCTTGTAGGAGAGGTATCCAGAAGACCATTCAGCTCAAAATGATCTGAAAATGTCTAATGAGGAAGAAAGTTTTGCAGTAGAACTTTTCACCCCAGAACACTTGATCCCCCTTTTTTATTTAATAGAGAGCTAAATGAGAAATGATTTTGTGAGGACTGTGTAAAATAACAGCACTGAGAAAGAGCAGACAAAGGTTCATTACTCTCAAGTTTCTTCTGATTTATCATTTCAGAAGATCAAGTTTAACACTATCTGGAATGTACTGTAACCTTGACTTGATTGACTAAGTTCCAACAGAGGCATCTCTGGGGAAAAAAAGAAAAGTAATTTAAATGCCTTATCTGAGACTTTGAAGCAGGCAGCAATAAATATTCCTGGCTCAAAATAAGCAGCCTTTGTGCAGACACTCATGTACAGACCCAGGGTTTGCAGAGGGACTGTTTCCAGAATCAGGGCAAACAGAGATTATTACTCTACAGTATTTCTTGCAAACGAGAAGCTCAGGAAATGATGCACTTTTGAAAGATTTTTCCGGTATGGATCTCAGTCCCTTCTCTCATCTCCAACAGCTCTGCTCTACTCAGGAAAGACTTATGAATTTTCTTCTTAACAACCACAACTTGAGGCAAACTGTAGAGAAGCCTACAAGGGTCCACTGGAAGGACAGAGTCATTTCAACCTCCAGATAAAAACCCAATCAGTTTCATGGTTGTTTTCAACCAGGTTTTTGGAAAAAGTTCACTCTTTCCTGAAAGATTACCAGAGTGGGAGACTCTCCTGTACAGGTTCATGGGCCGCTGCTGGCTGCGTTACACTGCTGTGAGAGTCGGGGACACAGACCTCAGGAAGCCTTTGCACTGCGGTGCCCAGAGGAGCTCCAACAGCTCCTGCCACAGGCCAAATTCTGCGTCTGCACAAACACCGAGCAACAAGGCACTTCCTCATTAAAAACAAAAATGAAAACCCTACTATAGAGATACATGACAGGAACTGACGTCTGACAGGCAGCTGACAATCGCCCTAGCAGTTTGGAGCCTTTCAATGGACGCCTCTCCAAACAGTTGTTAATAGCCAACAACCCCGCACAGGAGGGCTGAACATCTAATTACCCACCTGTGTGCTGGCAGGGTGAAACCAGACAAATAGCTTCATGTACTAACAGAATCTCTTGAGACAAATCATCTGTTTCTTCTGGGGTTTCTTTTTTGGACATTCTTAGAAAGAAACCAAATGGAAGGCAAATACAGAGTTTCAAACTTTGGTCAAGAGTATGCTGGTTAGTCAATATGACCAAGAAATATTAAACACATCAGATTTTAAAAATGTCCTCAAGAGAGAAACACATGCTGTTTTAGAACATAATTCACCTGACTACTGGGGGGGAAATAGCATGTTTTTGCTATCAGACAATAAAACAGGCACTCCAGATTTCTTTTGGAAGGGAATGGTAGATGACCTCTCTCTAACCTGGTATCACTTTGATGAAACACATCCACAATAACATTATTCAACCTACAGGTTTTATTTCATTTTAAATAGCTATGACACCCTTGTTAGCTACTTGAGAAGCACTTGCTTAGACAATTAGTGCATATCTGAAGTGGCTGAAATGCACCAGGAGGTTTTATATGGTCACTTAATGGAAGAATATTTAAGTAATAAGTAAGGTAAGTTCATTTGGCTATGCTTTAGCATAAATAATGCCAAAAAAATTGGCCAATGTACTATTTCCTTTAGTTGCTGCTGCAGATTTCTATATATTCTACAATATGCTACTAATCTAAATTACTTTTGATATTTGAGATTAATTTAGAAAGTCTGTCTTGTTAAGACCCCAAAATTGTGTCATTTCAACTAATTAACACAAGAGATTAATATCTCAGTATTGGTTTTTTCAAATGAAGTTCATCAGAAGTTAAATCTGAGATGACATTATGATGAAATATGTCATTCTAAATTTTTTCTGTGTCTGGACAATAAAATAGTATGTGCTTGTCTTAGCTAAGATAGAATGAGGTTTGGGAAAGAATTATTTGTGACTACATTCGAATGTGAACAACTTGTACACAATGTAACGAGTGTTCGTGGCCTCCATCTGCACTTTAGACCAAAGGATTGGAACTTATATTTTAGGGATACAAGGAAGAAAACACATTCAGATCTGGCTTCCAAATTCATACAGCCTGTTTTTCTCGATTTCTCCTTCTCTCCTTTGCTTTTCTTAGACAATTCCAGGACAGCACCTTCTCAGCCTCAAGGACCAATAAATCCTTGAGATGAGTGTTGTTTGTTAGCTTCAAGAAAACATTACTTCTGATGAATGCGAGTCACCACCATCTTATCACTGGTGGCTGGTGAGGAAACCATTTCATCTGTTCATTTGCTCTCAGCCACCAGCCTAGGATTCCCCACAGGTCCTAAGAATGCCAAGAGCGTGTCAAAACCCAGCAGGGTTTTCATTTCCTGTCATTCAAATCCTTCCCTTGTCTGTTGGTACAGAAACTGTAAAAGCCCATCAAAATACATGTTTAACTGCATCAGGATTCCTATTGTCACATTTGGGCTGTAAGTGCCATGCTAAAATTTGGGTAAAATTCACAGATCTTCAACTTTAGATAAATTCTCTTTCAGTGGTCAAACTGGACATGCAGTTGTTTCCTCCATCTGCTTTATGTCTGTCTACCTGGAAGCTTGCACTTAAATTTCAAACAGAAAAAAGAAAAGAATGAAGAATTCAGGTCTCTAAAATGCTTCCCATTGCAAATGCAAACACAGCCAGACAGAAACATCAGATTTGACTGATGTGATTTGACTTAAGTAAGACTAGAGAATTAAAAGTGAAGTTTTATTGGGGCATCAAAAATTTTGGGGCAGCAGAACTTTTATCAAATTGGAGTGAAACTGTTAGCAAACAAATGATACAGCTTTCAAGAATTTAAATAAGAGCGAGAAGGAAACCTGACAGGTGCCAAGGAGCACTCAGGTCAGACAGACATCTGCCAGGGACATCAGCAACATAAAGGTAACTTTGAATCCAGTAGTGGAGGACAAGACAAAAAATTAGAGTTGAAGTGAAGGAGCTGCAAGCTGAAATCACAGAATGAAGTTCCATAGAGGAAAAAAAAATCCACCCAGTGGTGATGAGAGATGTAAATAAATGTATGCCTATATATAAAACGAGGGAAAACTTACAGGGCTTAAAGCTGTAAAATAGAAACATACATACTAGTAGGCTTTTACTATTGGCAATTCATAGTGTGTTTACAGTAACATTTTATTTCACATCAGGGAGGGTGGGCTTTTTGATTTGTTCTTTTTAAAACACCTGTGGACTGTCTCCATGTGCTGTGCTTTGATTCACAGTGAGCTAGAGCACGCACAGCAAATTCCTTCTGGACAAAGCTAAACTGGAAGATGCTCTGCAGAAGAGCACCCAAAGCACTCCACCCACTAACGAGCATTCACAGCATCACAGACCCAGACTAGGGCTAGTCTGAAATCAAACACTCCGAAATGCGTGCAGCGTGGACCTCAGCCACCATGAAGTGTTTCAGTCCCATGAACCTCCTTTCAGTGGTCTGCACTGCTTGTTAACACAGGCACAGCGTCTGGAGATGGAGGAGGTTCAAGACAAATACAATAACAGTTATAGGGAAACATCATATGCCTTCACAGAAAGCGGCAAATGATTACATTGTCAGATACAGGAAAGCAAATTCTTGTCTTGAAACAATTTATCTGATGTCTTTTGCAACAATTCATAAATGCTGTACAGTGGCATGACACAGTCTATGAATACTGTGGTTTATCTTAGTACATTTTACAGAAAACAGGCAGGCAACAAAACACTAGCTCAGGACAAATTCTTCTTGAATAGTTAGTTTGGGACTGTTACAATATAATGCAAACGTCAACAACTGAAGGTTTTAATTTTTAACTCTAGCAAAAAATGTTGTCTCAGAGGATGCCAGAAAAAATTCTGGATCCAAACAGTTTGGTTCCAGTTGTGTGGAAGGACCTGTCGCTCTTTGGAAAGGAGGATGAGCACTTTGCAGGAGCTGTTGGTTAAGGAACCTGCTGAGGGTATTTGAAAAGATAGGTCTGCCATCACCAGAGGGGATTCAGGCTACCAGGAGCAGTGGACAGCCTGCATACAAACTTCCTTAATTAATGTTAAAACACACAGCAGGCTGATTTAAGGAGAGGGCCTGATGATTATACTGACTGCTGCTCACAGACTCCTGACAGGAGGAATCACCGGTGCAGAACAGCACTGGATCTGCTAGCCCTGAATCGACCTAACTGCTGCTTGGATCTGCTGACTCTACAGGACACAAGACAAGAAGCTAGTCCTGACTTATTCCCAGGAAGCCTACACCTGGTTTAAGGAGTAATTGCAACCAAGCTGCTACCTGCCCCCTGCCCCCTCCAACTGAAATTTAACCTTCTCAACACCAGATTTATAAAATACAACATTTTCTGACCTGCTTACAAGTTAATGAATGCAATTCACATATTGCATTTCTGCTCCATTTGTTCTTTTCTCGTCCTCTCTATATAAACTTCTTTCTGCTATGAAGTAAAAAACAAAAATAAAAATATACTGACACAGGGAAAAATCAACAGTGGCATGTTGTTAGACCTGCAATATCTCCACTGCATGAGCTGGTTCCTCTCAAAATTATTACTAAAGCTGGGCATGGCTACTAGGACGCACTGCAAAAACCCCCAACATTATAGTCATACCTACAAGTGTGTATATAGATTTAAATAATAAAATTACTATTGTTTTACACTGCCCCACACTTCAACTTTAACTAAGGAACTAAAAAATAATCAGATCAAAGAATAAATAGTTTCTTGGTTACTAAACCTCTCCCCTTCTGTTTCCTCCTGAGTTATAACCATACATGTTTCTTCATTTCAGACACGGTATACATGGTACTGACTTGCATTGTTCAAGAAAGAAATCCATCTCTCTAAGGAAATGGTTACACCCACGTGTAAGGGAAGACAAATTCAGATAAGGAACAATCAGAAAGTTCAGATCCAACCTTAAATCCAAGCTTTCCCCAACCTTTCAATGCTAAGGTACAGTTTTGTTTTTGTACTATGGCATGCTACTGCAAAATGTGACTCATCACAGCAACCTGCTCTCAGACCAGCACAGGAGAAATATCTATGGAAGGTACATCTATTTTAGTTCTACAGTAAATTAATATAACAGAAACAAAGTGGGAAAACGTCAGTGATCCAGATTCTTGAGCACAACAATAAACATCTCTGTCCTACTGCTTCCATAGTCTCTTGGCCTATCTGCTGGATGTATCAACATTCGTTTCATTTTTTCAGCAGCTTAGGCTGCTGAAACTGAAACAAGGTCTGCATTACACTGACTGCCCTGCAATTTCCTGAGATGCTGGAATGTCTTCAGTCCAAACATCACTCACAACAGACAGCTCTGTCTCTGAGGGCCCAGTGGCATCCAGCAATTTCAGCTATAGACTTAGGGGCAGTTCTGTTCTGCTTTCCATACGTCTTTTCTTAATATCAAAATTACCAGCTGCTTCATTGTTTCTGCCCTTTTTCTTTTTCACCTGCTGTCTTCGCAGCTATCAGTGGTGTAATCCTTAAATTTTCCTTCACAATGTGTAATCGGTACGCAGTTTGCATCAAAGCAGCTCATGATTTTCTCAAAGAATTTTAAAAACTTCCAAGACTTCTCACTTTTTTTATCCTGCAAAACAAAGAAAGAGCAAGACCTAACAAAACTTTAACTTGAGTTATTACTCCTAACCTAGAGTTACTGCAGCTACATCCTAAAGAAATGTGTCAGTAGTTGAAGTTTCACACTCAAAGTAGCCAGCTTGCTTTCAGGATATTGCATTTTAAATACTAACAGGTAAAGTTAAAAACGTCATCGTGTTCCGACATCTGCAGCTTGCGTAGCCTTAAATCCACTCAAAATTTGGACATTTTCTTTTAAATACCAAAGCACTCTGGGGCACAGCTTTGATGCCTACTCTTTTTCATATTTGGATACTTTGGGTCAGTAGACATAATGTGTACAGGTAAGATCTAAATATTTTCTGACTTCATATATCTCATTTACATGTTCAATGAAACGTCTAAGCAATCAAAACTTCAGTTCATTTTGAAAACCAGAAGAATCAAAAAGAGCTCCAGGGAAGCATTTGCCTATCATAGATTCTTATGAGCTATTCCAGCCACCACTGACAGTAAAGGAAGTGTAGAAGTCAGCTTATATCTAAAACCTCTGGACAACTAGCAATGTGTTTTCTACTGGAAAGTTTGTGTACACAGGCAATCACGCACGACACACCTTTTGCCTCTGCCCAAAAGCAGAAGGGTTTTGTGAATAATTACTGTCTTTCCCCATATTCCCAGATCCGAGGTAAATACATCTAGTGCAATGTATTAACTGAAATTATATTGCATTCCTGCTGAATCTCTCATCTCTCCACAATGTATATAGTATGACATACAGAACTGTTACCACATATGATATTTATTAGCATAAATCGCTATAACCCATTGAATTATTTTTTTTAATGGGTTTGTACAGTTTTGAACATTCAACAGCTCATTTTATAAATGGGGTGTAGTTAAACCAGGAAAGGATAATCCCTCTAAAACCAAAAGTGAACTTCTCTAGTACAACTTTTATGCACCATGGAGTCAGAGACTGCATTTTCACCTATACTCTGAAAAGGCCACATGTGATAAATAGCACACTACCTACACATACATTTTGATTTTTATTTTTTTTAAATTGCAAATACTATTAACCTGCAATTTTAAACATTTAAAGATACTTAAAATGTGACTTTAGGTTCTTATGGAATGTAAAGCCCTTAAGCCTCTGACTGTACAACACAGACCCCTACATAGCTATATATCTATAATCCCATTCACACCACACAAATTTTTAAATACTATTCCATGATGAAAAAGAAAAAAATCCTTGCTCAGAAAGATAAGTTATAACGTGTTCTAAGTTAAAGATAAGCTGCTATGCAGTGTAAGAAAATGAAATTCTGGATACATCTTGAGCTGGTTCACTGTACATTGAAGCTTAAGCTGAACACAGATGTGGGCTGTACAGTAAACACAGGATATCTACTAGGGATATGTAATGTGAAGTACAGGAGGAGAATACCATTCCTAAATCAGGCCAATAACCAATCACATCTACACAGCTGAGAGATCAAAAGCTATTTGCTGTAGGCACCTATTCATTCATCAAGAGAGAAATAAGGGTCCATTTCTTTTGCTTCCATAACAAAGGTTTCTGACTTTCATAAAAAAAAAAAAATCAGGCTACTGTAAGATGGAGAGGCTGGACAGCAGCCAAAGGCAGAGTTTACCATGGAGATTTATTAAAGAGGAGCATGCCCAAAATTTTAAATTACTTCCTACTTTATAGGTAAACAGAATCTTCATATTCCATCTCAAGAATTTCTTCTTCACTGCTGCCTTCACATCATCATGCAAAAATATTTCGAGACATTTCCACAAATGCATAATCTCTTAACACTGCCATCTGCAGAGCCAGAACAAAATGAACAAATCTGTTCCAACTTGGTGAATGAAGATCCTGTGTTTCACTAACTAGCACTGTATGCAGTAAGTGCCCATTAACCAACCAGCTGATAATGTTTAATTTGCACCATGTCCCCCAAAACCTCCTTAATGACTTCTGCAAATTACTGGCATGCAGTCAGTCTCAGTTTGTGTGAACAGTACTGCATGTAATTATGAGGCACAACTAAAACCCAGCAGGCTACAGGCCAAATCTTGGTTTCATTGCAAGGCAATGTTTTACCATAAATTTCAGTGACTGGAAGATGGGATTTTTTTTTTTCCTCTTCCACAGATTCATCCAACAATCATCAATAAGAATCACTATCGAAATACAGTGCAGAGACTTCAGCAAACTCGAGACTTGAAAAGAGAATAAGGAAATCAATGCATCCTAGAGCCTTAAAGACGTTTACTTTTCTACTTCTGGCAGTCCCTGACCTAGCCCAAAGAAGAGTTGCTCATTGTTTTTAATTTAAAACACAAATTCCTCCCCCTCCAAAACTTTTCACAGGGATCCTTGCATAAATAAGGAAGGCAGCTGGCAAGCGCAACAGGTACGTGGGTACCCCATTCAATCCCTTCCCACTTTCAGATTAGCTATTATTAAGCAGAGGCAGAGAAAAGCACCACGGGATGCTTTTTCTGTAGCTGTCTAAAGATCAGGTCCACAATATCTGCCTGATGGGGAGAGCTCCCCTGCCTGATGGAAAACAAGAACCAAAAAACCCAAACCTACCCTGAGCAACATGAATTGCTCTATTCATTTTCATATTCAAACAAAATTATCGATAATTGCCTCTGCATGCCACAAACATGCTGCCACTAACGAACCTTATGCTTCCATGCAGCACACGGGTTTGCTCCTTTTTTCTCCCTCATGTAAATAAGCCTTTTGACCCAGGGCTCACATTCCTGAGGAAATCTGTCTCCATTGTCTGAAACCCAGAAGGCTTTATAAAACTATAAGCAAGGAAAGTAAGCAAAGTGTCAATCAGCAGACTTAAAATGTACTTCTTGTCATGGCAAAGCAACATCTCTCACCAGTAGTCACGTAGCTCTGCATATTATGTCCACCTCTCCTGCAACAATTTGTCCATCCTCCAGAGCCCAGAAAAGCTGAGTAAGGGAGCCAACTGTAACTGTACCAGCATACAGCAGTAACAAACAGACCCTAGGCGGAGGTCTTTATGGAAAAGCTGTGTATGCAAAGGGGAGGGCCTGACTCACACAGTAACTCAAAGCACCTGGAGCTCCTTCTCAGGTGAACTCACTGATAAACACATTACTGATTCTAAGCACCAAATCCCCTTGGTGGACCTGGCTGTCCTCGCCCAGCCTCCTGGTGCCCAGGGAGCTCTTACCACACCCCAGGTGTCTGCACTTTCCAGTTATTCCTGAGGAAAAAAAAAAAAAAAAAAAGGAGGGCTCAGTGAAAAAGAAGTTTGCTATTAGAATGCTTACATCTTCCTGAGTGAGATCTAATGTTCCTATTTAAATAATGTTCCTGTTTAAATAATAAAAAAGTTCAGATTCTCTTACAAGTCGAGCAGAAATGAAAGGTCACAAAAAATGATTTACTTTTCCCACCAAAAAATTACACCAGCTATCAGTGACTAATGGATCATCAAACAGAATATTGTTATTTTATTGAAACGGGGCATCTTCTGAACCATCTTTCATCCATTCTTTTGCAGAAGTTGTTTCATTTTGCCTAATTTTGCAGTATTAAAATGAAGGTCAAAAAAGACTCTCTTGTCAGTTACGAACTTATTCAACCGAGTCCACTGCATTAATTACAGACTATATACTGCCATACAAATTATGCTTGAAATAAGAATGAATGAGAAAAGCCAAATTAGTGTGTGAAATACTTCTCTGAAACTAAGATTTCTGCTTGCCTGTCTAAGAAAAACAATTTCCAAAATCCAATTGTTTTTTCTTCTAGTGACAAGTAACCAGCCAGCAGTATATTGGTATTTTATTGATGGGTACAGTAAAAGAACACATAAAAATATTTTCTGGAGACTCATTTACAGGTTTTTCTCCATGTTTCTTCATGTGACATTTCTTCAGTTCATATGTTTTTCACTTAAACTTTCTAAAAATAGTCTGGGTCTTGAAAGATCTGCTTTGATTGAGACATCCTACCTTTACACTCCAAAAGTTAGGGAACAGCTTCACCACACCACTTTTGTTTTTTTTTTTTTTTTGTTTTTTTTTTTTTTTTTTTCCAAACACTATAAGAAACTAAAT
>Ga0181612_148521_pt1 | contig 10927 bp, 5 predicted proteins | sample HoacroProtozoa21_FD_119630 | JGI IMG/M metagenome (GOLD analysis project Ga0181612, IMG submission 119630) | Hoatzin crop microbial communities from Cojedes, Venezuel. Combined Assembly of Gp0051906, Gp0051904, Gp0051908 | reverse complement strand
GTTTATAGTTTAGGCTATATATGTTTTGTTCTCACCAGCGCAGTTCATCGTAGCGTGATCATTGTGATTATCTCAAGAAAAGAGAAAAACCACTTAGTACTGTAACTCTGGTTGTTGTGTTTCATATGTGATGCATAAATTTCACATTTTTTATAAAATGTGTTGTACTTACGAGCATCACGTAGATTGAGTGGTACATCTCCAGACTCATTCTGTAGTATCTATGCTATAGGAAGTATTACTGAAATGTAAGCTTCAGTTAATTTAAAGAAGTCTCTTTAGGAGCACAAATGGATGTGGAAGTTTAGCAGAGACAAGACCAAGCAGCATGCGTGTTAGTTTTGGGGTGTGATCATTTGTTTTGGTAGATGATTAGTGTGCTACTACTCGTCTAAGTGTGTATGTGTTAACTTCAAGGGGAAGAAAAGATGATTTGGAGTAAAGGGGGAAACTGTATAAATTTTGAGAGTTTGAAAACAACCTAAAACACAGACTGTGTGTTATTTTAAATAATTTGAAAAAGAATGTTTTTTCCTGATGTATTTTGTAGTTTAACACTTAAAAACTTTTGTGCTTTGTGTGCAGGTATATGTCTCGAGTCCATGGTATGCATCCAAAAGAAACCACACGTCAGTTGAGTTTAGCAGTCAAGGATGGTCTTATTGTTGAAACCCTGACGGTGGGGTGTAAAGGGTCAAAAGCTGGTATTGAACAAGAAGGATATTGGTTGCCGGGAGATGAGATTGTGAGTATAAAGTCTTTGAGAAAGTAAATCACAATTTCTGGTATCGTAGCATGAAGATTGTTTTAATTTCTGTTTAAAGTTATTTATAGAAGCTGTGTTGGTGCTTGTGAACAGGAAAGCAATGCACTCTTAAACTTTTTTAACCTTTTCTATTCCATAGAAGCTCTTCTTAAATTCTGAGTTTTCTGCTATGAAAAACTGGCACAGTCCTTAGCTCAGTCATCCATTACATTTATGTAGTATTCTCTTCTACAGCTGTACAGGAAGACAGTAAATTTTATTGGTATTACTTGAAATCCTCAGATGTCCTCAAATCCCAAAGACAGTATCTTTTAAAAAGAAAGAAGACAAGAATTTTTGATTAATCTTGCTTTAGTCTGAATCTGAGGAAGGAAGAACTCCTCCCATTCAAAAGCGCAACAAGAATTTGTGTATTTATATACAAACACACATGAAAAGATGTGTTTTACAGATATTTGTGAACACCAGGGCATTCAGTTAAGAAGGATTTTCTTAGCAAATTAGTTACAGGCATCCAGACATTATTCTACTGGATGTGTAAAATATTTAAATAGAGTTAAACAGGTTGAAAGTTATGTGAAGGGAAGAAAAGCATGTTTTCTCTATCCCTCCATAGCCGAGATGGAATGCACTCACAAAATTAACTTAGAATAGTGACATAGACTAGGAAAAAGCTTGCACAATTGCTTTGCCTTATTCAGAAGCCCAGTCTCTGTATTTAAAAGACCATGTTTTTGTAATTAAAAAAAAGAGTTTGGCAAAGCTTTTAAATAACTTGAACTAGGAACTCTTGCTTTGAAATATCAATTGCATTAAATACTGGTAAAATGGACAGCATTGTGTCAGACATAGATAATAATTTAAATTTTGAGGAAAATCAGAAAAGCTCTACAGGAATATAAAATCTAAAACCCACCGAAATACTCATTGCATTATTGCAGCCATCAATAAGATCCTGAAAGTGAAACAACAGATTATTTTTTGTTTTAAAGTGAGAGAAATAGAAAACGGAAACAAGCAGTATCCATAACAGAAAACATTATGGTTAAAATTACCCCTGTTACACTAATTGAAAGTATTTAGATATATATTTAATGTACATTATGTCACTGTTAAGATTGTAATTTCATTAGTAACCCTCAAGGGAGCCTTTAAAGGGCATGTAGCTTTGTTTTCACTGTTCTCCCCTGGTGTAAACATTTCAAAATTCCAGCTTAGCTCTCTTAGGTATTTCTGATGTCAGTTTAGAGGTGATGTTAACTGTGTAGACTCAACCTGACATGAAGTCTGAGATCTGTAGTTATCTCGAGTATTCAATATGTTTGTTTCCTGTATTGCTAAGAGAGTAAAAAAAAAAAAAGTTAAAATGCCTCACAATAGCCATTTCTTAAATAGTAATTCAAAAAATGTTCATGCAACTTATTAGCGACATCTTTTTAACAAAATTTGTAAGATAACCACAATGTAAATTCCCTGTGAGTCATCAGAATTACATAATTATTTTATCTCAGAATAAGAAGAGTTGTCTTTGACTTGACTGAAGATGCTGCTTAAGTTGCATTATGAATAGCCCTTTGGTTAGACATATTGACTGTATGTTCAACATGACTGCTAATCACTGATGCCTTGTGCTGTGTCCATATGTCTGATAGCCTCTGATAGCCGTCGCAGTTGTTCAGAACACCAGTGCGCACTTGACTTAACAGGTTTTTGCAAAAATAGGAGTTAGCTTCTGATCCAGGCTGTGTTTCAACAGTACCCAACCTCCAACATCTTGAGCCTAATACTGAATCAGAATGCTGGAGGCAGATGTAGCAAAACACATTGACTTGCTATAAAGTCATTCTCTTTGTTCTTTTATTCAAAAAATTTTAATGAGTAACAGTCGACACTGGACCTCAGATAAAGTATTTTCCATTCTTCAACAATTGGTGCAAAACCATGAAGTTTGCGGCGTTCTCTACATTGAACACACTGGATAGTTTTACAGACGCTTTGTCTGCACTTGATCAAGATGCAGTTTATAGTTCTTTGTAATGCAGTAGTGCTCAGATCTGGTACTAATGACTGTTGAACCATGAGCTCAAGTTACATTTCAGTGAGGACAAACACACAGAAGTCTTTTCAGAGATCCACTTGTAGGAGATAGAGCTCTATGAAATAGGGCTGTTAATGTTGGAACAGGGATTTCAGGGTCGTCAAACTTTAGCATTTACAGACAGACGTTTGTCCCAATTGTCAAACTCGGTTCGATTGGTACTACAGGAACTTGCAAAGCTCATAATGTGAAAGAGAAAGACTTGAGAACTGACCCATCACCTATTGACATCAGTACAAGAATGCCCTTGGATTTTAGCTCGTTTTCTGGCACCACAGTGGAAGTCAGTAAGGATAAGCTGTTTCAAGGAGTTAGCAAAGGGACACATTCCTGTTGTCCCTCCCCTCATTTTTTACATGAGTATTTGCTTGATATTTCTTTATATTTTTGAAGTTTTGGATCTAAATCTTGCATTTTAAATCCATATTCAAGTAAATAAATTACTGGCCTGGACCACAGAACTGCCGAGCACCGGTATGTGTTACTTATATAGGTGCCTGACTAGAGGCTGCCACAAGGCCTGAAAGTGCTGGTTTTAATGATGACTGCGGACTGATTGCTAAATGGTAACAACAACTGAAAGTATGCAGATTGTGAAAACACAGCTCATTTGGAAAAGATTCATTAGATGATCTGTGGTGCTTACTTATGTGCTTCCAGACATTGCCCTATCGAATAGGTTGACATAATAATAGATCTATGCAGTAAGGGCACGATCTCTGATAGGGTTACTCAGCCTTCAGAGGAATGTGTTAAAAAATTTATGCTACTTTGCTATCGTTGTTCTATCAGTATGTTGAAGCTGCAGTAAAATAAATGAAGCAAAAATTTCGTATATTTATGGGTATCATACAAAAGAACAAGCTGAGGTGCAAAGACAAAACAGTTTGAGGACACCAGGAGGCCCTGCCAAAAGGGACAACTCATGTGAAAATGAATATTCTGAAAAACTGGGAAAAAGAATGATCAGATTTAAAAGACTATAAAATTTTCTGTTTTTCTCTCAGATAGATGTGGGAGAAATATTTTTATAAAAGTTACTAAATTTAAAATGTGAAGCCAGTTGCCAAACATATTGTATTCCAACTGATATTGAAGGGTTGACACCTATACAGAAACTTTGCTGCAAATATTATACCTCTGGGGCTTGTGCAGGTATTCATTTCGTTTGCTCATTTGCCATCTATACAGATGTTTTGCACATTTTCAAATTTTGTTCTCATATTACAGGCTTTCTCATCTTGCAGATGATTAATGCATTTGACACAAAATAAATGAGAGAAGAAATTACTTTCCATTGTTATCCAGGATTTTAGTTAGGAATTTTGCATTTTCACTGTTTGTTGATGCCATTATTATGCAATTCAACAAAGTCTCTGCAGCTTTTTGCCTTGCAAGGGAAATGTCTGTCCTGAAATCTGGTAATGGAAGTTTACTTTTTCTTTCTAAAAGCTTTATTTCTGTTTCTCACAGAACTTGTGGAATTTGGAAATGTTATTTATTATCAACTTAAAAGAAATTATCTCCTTGCTGTTCGAGTTTAGAAAAAAATTTGCACATCAGTGTTGTTAACTATGTTTTCAATGCAGTCGATAAAACGGAAGGGAAATATAGTTCTTGAAGGAAGGAAATGTGAATCTCCTTACCTATTCATTTCTGTTTTCAGTTATGCCATGATTTTTATGTACTTTTATCTGTGTAAAATAGTGCTCAGTCAAATCCCAATGAAAGAAGTCAAATTAAAGCACCAATGTCATGTAGCTTTATGGGGGGTTAGATACAGTTCTTAGAGTTAGTTTGTCTTACTCATTTACATATTTTGTGATTTTTCTGCAGACAGTGTGCATGGAACTATTTTGAGCCTTTAACATGCTAATTCTCCTCACGATTGCAGTCATAAAACTGCACTGACCCAGACAGAGGCATGATGAATGTATAATTTCAATTTACCTGTGTTCATAAAGCCAAGCAGTATCGAGCTCTTCTAAAATGGAGATGTGTTACTAACACAGATTTACTGTTTGCATCTGAGTGCAAGATATCTCATAGCACTACTGTGGTTTAAAGTTGGTTCATGGTAGCCAAATTCTCTAATGACATGTGAAGAGTGAGGCTTCATGCTTAGTTAAGGCACTTTGAGCTATTTCTTCACTGACAAAATACAAACAAGGTGATTATCTTTTCAAGAAGTTACTCTTTTACAGAGTTCTCTTTTCTTATTATTTAATTGATTGCTTATAGAAAGAGTCAGCAAGTGAAGTTTTACTTTGGGCTTTAGTTACAGTTACTTTCCTGTGCATTTGGTCCTCTCCGTATCTAAATAATTGCCTCTCCAGTTCTTCCCTCTCCAGATATGTTAGTTTAGTGGAGAGCATGCTATTTGGAGGGACAGTTTGCTTGCTTTTCTGTTTTCAGAAAAAATTAGAAGTAGAATGTGCTTTTCTCCCAACATGCTCATGTATTCATAACTTGCTAACTCATTACTGAGGCTTTTCTGATATTTTATATCTAGAAAGTACTGGTGCTTGCTCAAAGTGACTCCAGATTATTTAAAGTCTCAGGGCTGCCTAAATAATCCATGTCTTCACTCTGTCTGCTTTCTCATCATTTTAACCTTTATTGTAACCCACTGCCAGCACTATGAGTTTTGAAGGTGATTTTGTTAACCCTAAGTAACCTTAGGCACACACCCAGTGATAATTGTGATTTGATGTATTGCAGGTTCCATTTTGCTAGGATCCATCTATGAGAAATGAGTATTTTGGCTGTTATGTTTGTGTTAATCTAAATAGCTTTAGATTGAGCAAAGGTTGGGGTCCTTACTTGCCATGCTTAATTACTTTTGTGATTATATTGTTTTTTCCATGCTAGGTCAGTATTGGTAGCCAGAAGCTGTTTTTTGAACTGGCTGTGTCATCTTGAATCTCCATAAATATGAAGATAATTGTAAAGAGCTTAAGAATGGTCACTGAGACAGTTTGAATCATGATTTTCTGTACATAAAATACACTTTAAATTAAAACAAAACAAAACAAAACAAAAACAAACCTTAAACAAAAAAAAACCCTACATAGGGTTATTGCTAGCAAGCTACGGGCTTCTAACTAACTAACTAGGTTGAGGAATGGTTTTAATGTGCATCCCATTCATTTCAACTAGGAGCAGAAGGATAGTATGAAACAGCAATAGTGACAGCCAGTGACCTCATCATGAAAGCTCTTACAACTGAGATCACAAAGAGGAAGAATACGTCACACCAAATGAAGAAAAAATTCCTTCAGTATTTAAAAAATTCTCCATTTGTCTTATCCATCCATATTGGCTTTAATCTGAAGTCCTACGGGAATCCACTGATCCAAGGCCAAACATAGCCCAAACCATGATAGTTACTATTTCTCACATATTGTAACAAATTGAGGATATTCAAGGCTGGAATGCTCCAGGTAGATTCCTAATTACTGTGCAAGTACCAGTGTTCTTTACATTCTGTGATTCACTGATGCGAAGAGTTAATGAATAATCCTGTGGGAGAGAAGAGTTCAGACTAGTTTCCATCTCTTATTCCACACCTCAGGCAGAGCGTGAGGAGGCTTTGGGGGTCAGGCCACATAACAGTCTGGTCACACGAGAGCACACGAGGGAAATGAGCTTCTGGAACTCTCTGAATCTTTCTTTGCTGTCTATCTTTCCATTCTCTAAGGTCCCATCATTCAGAGCTTATTTTGGCAAGAGACTGCCACCGTATCAATCCACTGTGTGCTAAAAGCAATGCTTTTTCTTGCAAATTATTACCACAAAGTGCACCAGTGCAGAATTCTGCTTATTAATGAACCAAAAATTAGCATCCACTGGTGTAGTATCCTGCTGTGGATTTGTGAAAGTTCAGAAAAGCAAATATTTTCAAATAGACAAATCAAAGCATAAACTATTTTGTACTTGAGAAGCAAGTTTGAATTCTGAACTCCCACCTCATGGACAAGAAATTCTTGCTATATTAAAGCCAAGACCCTCCTTTGTCTTTACATTAATGATATTAGCGTACAGCTCATGCGAGTGGCCTCACTGCCATTCCAGTGGCTCTTCCTGTTTCCAGATGGGTTAAGAATCATGAACAATTCTCTACATTTCTTTTCCAATCTTGCTTTTCTCTTCCCATCTGTTCAGGAGTATTTCTTCCCTCTCCTCTGCTCATGCTTACTTTTCATTCCCTGAAAAAGGAGCTCACACTGGAGGATCTTCATATTGCTGAACATGACACTAGTAGAGTCCACCTTATTGCATACCTAGGAGATGATGCTTCTTTTAAACTGGTAAAACAACCTCATCAGCATCTTCACCTGCCTCTCCCAGCTTTGACAACTTGACTTTTAAAAATTCAGTCAGTGTAATACTGTATTCTTCTTTGAGATTTCATTCAGTTTTCTGGAGCTGAGATACTGATGATGTTCACAGATTCCCCAAAATGTTTTTTTCTGATTGAAAGGGTGTTTTGAAGAATGATAATTTACATACTTTGAAGTAAACTAGTCAAACTAGTCTGTATAAACCTTCCATCATGGGACTTAAATTATGCTAATAGACTAGATGACATAGATCAGTCCGTCTTGAGTTTGTTCTGAAAATATGCATCTTGGTTTTTCGCACCTCTTTTGTGCCAACCCTGACCTAGTAGTGTTGTTTTTATTAACTTTGTGGGTTCAAAGTGCTCTGCATCTCTGGCAATAGTTTTGAATCTTTTATTATTATGTTATGCTGGTCACTGAATGAAATTTCATTAAAGTTGCTGGGCTTATTAATATTCATGCTTCATTATTCAATACAGTCCTGATGCCTTTACATCACTGACAGCTGAAACAACACCAGCCACACCTACAGTACAGGGGACGTGGACAAGAAGTTGGAGATTTAAGCAAAGTGTGCAGGAGGTTCTGCTGTTGGTTCAGATAAAGCGTTTCTCTGTGTGCAGAAACATCAAACTAGAGAAATACTATAAAAATCCATGGAGAAGATAAGGCCAGAAAAGCAGTGTAAACATATTTTAAGAAAGAAAAGGGGAGGGAGATCCGCTTTGTGCACAGTTCTTCTTGGAAAGAGACTTGGAACTGCAAGCAAAGAGATGGTTTCCTTCTGGTCTGGATTCATCCTCTTTGTAGGGGAACAAAACCTTCACATACATAATGTCGGAATAAAAGGTATTGCACCTAATAAATACTTCACTCCATCACTGATTTAGCTCCCTAATGAAAATAGCCCACAAACCTCCTCTTGGCTCAACCTAAGTAAAGAATGGTGACATTAATAGCAGAAGCGAATCCAGTTTCTGAGGAGATAAACTGAAAGTTTCTATTAACCTTGAACTCACTTGGAACATGAAGAAAGAAAGAAAACATTTTCATTTGAAACTATTTTCAGTTTCTAATATCCTGGCGGAGAATGCTTGTATTGTCTCACCTCAAATAATGTAAACTGCTGCTACCCAAACATGGTCTTCTTGGGAGTAGAAACTGAGATTTATTCATTACGTCAGGAACACAGCTCATAGGCTGAGAAGATGGGGTTTTAGCAGTCATTTTGGCTGCTGGCATGCTAATACACTTCTTGAAAAAACTTCCCTACTTCTTTAGCTCTGGGATCTGGAGACTGGCTCTATGCTTTGGAGCCTATCCCTGTGAATTGTCCAGAACATAACTACAAGGTAGGAAAGGGAATAAAAATCTACCTGTCTTGGCAAGAATCCAGAGAAGACTTTGGTGGTTTCTGCCAGAAACAGAAGACTTCTAAGACATACTGGCAATAAATTAATTAGGCAAATTTGGGCTTGCAGATTAAACTCAACAAAATAAAGCCAAAAGTATTCTGAGAGGCCATGGAATTCACTGCAGAACCTGAGTCTTCTTCCATCAGTGCATCAGAAGAGGAAGCAGTTATCAGTGAAGAAAATGGAAATGGATTATCACGAGTCTGTGTTCAACATGCACTATGGAGAAGGAGATTTTGGTCTGTCGCCTGAGTGATTTCTAAAATGAGAGAAACTACAAATAATGTAAAAAAAGAACCCAGTTGATTTCCAAGATGATGAAAATCTTGGCCATAATATTTAGATAAATAAATAAAAGTACTTGAAATTAAACCAGAATCCTAGGTAGTTGTGAGGACATACGAACTTATAATTGCTTTGGATTTCTTCATGATAAAATATGAGTAACGAATACCTACAAAGTGTCCTACAGAGTCAGTTTATGGAAATCCATTTTAAAGATGAAGCCCAGGTCATCAAAGGAAAGAATCTATAAAGGCAGCTGATATGGGCAGATTATTCTGTCTGTAAAAGCACACATCATTGTAGCTACCTGCTGTGGTAGTTTTGTACAAAAGGAAGGAGAAGATAAAATGAAACCATTTTCATAAAGGGATTTTAGCTGCTGAAGTCTTTTTGGCTTTCAAAGAAGGGTGGACGCTTGTTTATTTGCTGAGCACTTTTGATGAGCAAAGGCAGTAGAATAAAAGATAGGTGCGAAACAGAAGGCAATGTATCTAGTAAATACACACATACAAGGAAACTACTGGGGAGAAAATAAGCTTATTTTGATACTGAATTTAATGTATTACTCTAACATTAAATGTAAAAGGATGATCTAAGAAAAAAAATCAATCATCCTGATCAAGTATGGATCTGTACAGCAGTGATAAAAGGGAAATACTTTATTAATCAGCTAGTCCACCATTTACCTGCCGTAAAGATGGCGTAAGTCCTCTGAGCCATCAAGCAATTAATCATGCCATCCCCAGTTCGAAGCCTAACCTGTCGTTCTGATGAAGAGGTAAAAGCAGATTCAGTGGGCTACTGAATGCAAGTTTACAGGAGGATTCATGCTTGCTAAGGAATAGATGGAGCCAGGGATGCTGTGGCACGAAAGGAAAGCTGACCCAAAGGGCAGGAGGAGGGCTGCCCTCACAGCAGGCTGGGACCTCTGGTGAAAAACATACACAGTGTCCCCACTGTGTTTAAAAAAATACTGGGAATGGTGTTCCATGACACATTATGTTTGTTTGACCCAGGCAGTATTTGATGCACGCTAGTGCCTGAGTGAAAACCAATATATCTGCAGAGATCCATGATAAGCTGAAGATTTCTTACTAGCCACTGTACCCAACGAGGTATAGCCTGTTTAAAAAAGAGGCGAGTGTGCACGTACAAGGTGCACATGCTAGTCGTCCTCTGAAGAAAAAGGAGTAAGGCTCCAACCTGTCCAGCTCTACAGATAAACAGCCACATTTTGTAAAACTCCTCTTACTGCAGAGCAGTTACCTGGAAGTTCAACAGTATTGCAGAGGCAGTGGGTAGATGGGCAAAGGGAGACATTTCAAAGCTGAGCACGGTTTAGCATTTCAACAGTTTTTAAGGGCTCTTGCAACTGCTCCTGACTGAGCATGTTTCAGACTGCCTTTTGTACGGGGCACAGATTCTGATATGTACACGCTGAGAGAAGTATTGGTGAACAGACAAATAGTCTAAGTGTGCAGTTGCTGTTTACAGCAAATGTGTAAGTAAGAAGCGTTTCCTTCAGATTTGGTACTGGAGGAGAGGAGTACACGTAGGTAGTGTGTCCCCACAGTGGTTCATTATATTTCTTGAGTCATAAAGACTTCAAAATGCTCTGCAAAGTTTTAACAATTAGCTATAGTAAAGCTTATGTCTAATTGAGAAAGCTTTGATGGGAACAGATGCTGCCTGAAAAAGCCAGAAAGGAACTGATTGATTAAGAATGGAGAATTTGTTTAGAGAGAAATAGATGCTGCTTTGTTGAATGCAAGTGGGGGTATAGATTCCTGCAGCATACTCTGAGACCTCTTAAGGAGAAGACTTGGGTATCAGAGAAGAGTGATGGTATGGAAGATACACCCATGCTAGAATGCACAGGAAGTTCCGTCTGAACATGAGGAGGAACTTCTTCTCTCTGAGGGTGACGGAACACTGGAACAGGCTGCCCAGGGAGGTTGTGGAGTCTCCTTCTCTGGAGATATTCAAGACCCGCCTGGACAAGGTCCTGTGCAGCCTGCTG
>Ga0181612_177538_pt1 | contig 10928 bp, 9 predicted proteins | sample HoacroProtozoa21_FD_119630 | JGI IMG/M metagenome (GOLD analysis project Ga0181612, IMG submission 119630) | Hoatzin crop microbial communities from Cojedes, Venezuel. Combined Assembly of Gp0051906, Gp0051904, Gp0051908 | reverse complement strand
TTGCCAAGACTATTTTGGTTTCTTGATATAGATATAGATATAGATATAGATATAGATATAGATATAGATATAGATATAGATATATATAAATCGGTTAGAGAAAGTGGAGACATGTATATATAGGAACGAAGTGGGAAGGAGAAGAATTAAGACCATAGCTAAGATTAAATATATCATTGCACAACATGTGTCTATGCCAGGATGTGGAGAAATTGGCAGGAGTCAACGTCCCGGTGGCTTTACACCAGGGGTGTAACAGAGGGTCTTTCTGTTCAGGAAGTCCTTAATGGTTCAGATGCATCCAGAGAACTGGCTTTAACTTTGCTTAGCTAGGTCCAGTGAAGGAGAAGTGAAATTTTGCCCCAGTTTCAGTAGCAGAAACAGAATGGCACGGTAGCAGAAGTGTATTCTTAACTCACTTTTCTATGTTGAAAAACTGTAGAGCCTTTTATGAAATCATGGCTTTTTGATCTCTGTGGCATGGTTACATGTAGTGAGACTAGGTGGGGCTTGGGGAAGGATAAGGCAAGGTGGGCAATGGTGTCATTTGTTACGTGGAAGCAGAAGTTCCAGCTCCCATCTCTTTCAGGGTTATGATTTCCCCAGCAGCCTCCCCTGCCGCGCCGGGAGCAGAGCCCTCTTCTCCTGCATGGGCAAGTTCTGGCTCCAGTGTTTTTCCTGCTGTGCTGCCATGCAAGCCTGGAACATGGGGACGTAATCCCTACAAGCTGGTTTTGTCCTGCTGTACTCATGGCGGAAGGCCTGGTGGTACCTGTGAGAGACAGGAGTTCGTTGCCTGGAATGCCCAGTGCCTGAGGCCGTCACCCAGTGTGTTATCCAGTAGTGCAGCCTTCAATAAGACATTCTCATCTACGATCAAAACGTCCTCACTTCGCAGTTTGTAGCTCTGTTCTCTTAGAGAAGAAGGTGCAAAAGCTTCCCTGCTCAGGGAAAACTGTTTGAGAGAACGAAGTGGGAATGGTGGGGAGATGAGCTGAGGCGCTGGATGACGACAGGGAAATAGCCATCTGTGTTTCTGGCAGATTTTTGGCTTCCCGACAGAAAATGCAATAATGCAGCTCTTTGAACTGCCCTGTGATTGCCTTACCCACAAGCCCAGTCAGGGAAGATATTCTTTCAAAAGCTTTGGATGATGCAGATCTACACGTACGGAGAAAGATAGAGGGATGTGATTCCAAAGGGCACGAGCCCAAACACCACAGATTTTATAAGTGATCTCTTGCAGTTATTAAAATGTTTTGGCTCCATCACAGAATACAAATCTGCAATTTTGCCAAAACTGAGACGTGAGGCCCCTGCGGAGGTGCCGCTGTCGCTTGGTGCAGCGTTGGGGCTGGCGCGCGGGGTGCTGCCAGCCTGGTGGGGATGGGCACCGGGCGCTCCGGCCACCGCGCACTGCTCTGCCCTCCCTCCTCTTGTGCCACCACAACACAGACTGCTGGCATTTCCAGCAAACTTTTTAAAACGAGGAATGAAAAGGGCATTTTATGAGTACTAGCCACGCAGGTACTGAAGAAAGAACCCAACCAAGGAGCCAGACACGGGGCGGTTTGAAAGCACGCGGCTCCGCTGCGATCAGCAAGGCTGCTCCGTGTTGTCAGCTGGCGCACGGCGCTCGTTGTGTTGCTCCGGCCGGCGCTGCTGCTCGTCCCCAAGCTCCATCAAAGCGTAGCTTCGCATCTGGGTGCTGCTCTGCTGCCCGCTCATTGATGACCCTTGAGCTTGAGCCAAGTCCCGCAGGCTGCAGCCCGGCAGCGCGAGGTGAATTCCTGCGCTCCCGCAGGGACCGGCCGCTGCCCGCTCCGTGGTAACGCTGACTCCCTGGAAAGCTGCTTCCCCACTGCACAGGACCCGTTCCGTGGTAATGCCGACTCCCTGGAAAGCTGCTTCCCCACTGCACAGGACGGTTAGCGGCTGGTCTTTTACTTCAGTCATTGTTTCTGGTGTAGATACAACTTCACAGCATGTCCGTATGACGGCTTTTGAACCTTTTACTGCTTATTTAGAAATAAACTTCCCATCGATAGGTTTTGATTATAATTTTGGTCACTTTGGTTTCAGAAGGCTTGAGAGGATTGCATTGGGAGGTGAGGATGCTTTCAAGCTCCAAGTTCGCCTTCTAGGGTGCCTCTTAACCCTCGCCTTGCTGGTATGTTGGCAGGGGTTGTGCTCACAGGTTGGTGCTCAGTTCTGCTGAAGTGACAGGCTGAGCGCGTGCCGCGGAGCTGTCGTTATCTGCGTTGATGTATTCAAGATCAGTTTGAAACATTAGGCCTCTATAACTGTACCGGCGTGTACAAAAGCGATCAGATTGCTGACTTCTAGGGGTCAGGCCTAGAACTGGGGGTCTAAATAAGAATTTAATTCTTCAGTATCTCAATTTGAAGTCATTCTGCTCCTTATAGTGTGAAGGAAAACAGTTGGAAATGTTCTACAGAAACCTTCTGTAACAGAATATCATTGCTGACAGTTAAAGACGGAGCTGGGACTGCCGAAGCCTAAGCAACTTAGGTAGTAAAACAGGTTCAGAAATGAGTGTAACTTATGCATCTGTATCCTAAACCATTTTTGACAATTCCATTGTATTTTAAATCATCACTTGAAATTATTTTCATATATACCTACACATATGTTGACATATCAAGATGTAGATACAAAATTATTTTCAAATACATATATATACACACCTGTAGTTATGGGGGAAGGAAACTGAACTCTTCAAATTTAGCATCCAGCTGGCTGGGAAATTAGTGCTTACGAGAAGGCAGCACTCACCGCTTAGATGTTTGTAAAAAAGTAAAGTAGCGCTATTTAAAAAGGTAAGAGGACACTAAGATGGAAGACATGAAGTAAATAAAAAGTCCGTAGTGGAAATGGAGAATAATCAGAAAGAAAGTTGATTACTTCATTTCACAACTGACAGTTCAGTGAAGTTTCTGTTTTAATCTTATGTGCAAGCCAAACTGCCAGGTTTTATTTATCATCTGATATAACTCTAGCTCTAGTCCAGGGTACTGGAAAACCTCTCTTGTAGAGTTTTACCTCTTTAACCTCAAATGAAAACTGGCATTCCATCTGGATAGTGTCCAATGTGTCACATTTTGGTAGTCATCAACCAGCTCGCCTTATAAATCAAGAGCACTGATTAAATAATCAAGATTTTTGAAACGCCTTGAGGGAGCTGTACGTTCTTTGCATCAGTGATTAGTATTCAGCGGTAATACTGAAGTCTATTTGGGCTGCAGATATAAAACTGCATTTTGCATACTAGGCATAATCAGAGAGATTATATCCCAAAAGTGTGCTTCTCCTAAGACAGCAGAAGGTTATGATTTTTGCCACGGCTCCGTTGTTCACTGAAGTGAGCTTTGTCCTGGCCGTTGTACAGTCCTTCGTTCACCAGAGTAAAATCTTTTCAGCAGCTGTGTACTGGGAAAATGAAAGCTCTCGGTAATAACTTTCATAGGGCAGCTGGTTAAATCAAACTGTCGCCCCTGAATGGAAAGCAATTTTAATTAAAGATCTTTTCAGTTATTAAAACTTAGCTTATATTGTATCATTTCTTTTGTTGTTACGATTAAGCATTTTGTCATTTAAATCATTCCCCCCAAACACACATTACTGGCAACAAGGGGGACTGCAGCTTACAGAAGAGACAATGGTTACTGGTTGTAAGAGAGGCTGGTTAAGAAGTAAGTTATTGTTCATAACAAAAAAATAGAACCTCAGCCCTGAATCCACTGATGAACTTGAAAGATGTATAGGAATATAGCTCGAAAAATGCTTTCCTGAAAACGCACGCTCAGACTGTGCCAAACGTTGCAGGTTGCGTCAGCGGATTTCACCCCCCGCCTCCTCCTCTCTGAGGGGTCAGTTCTGCGCCTCTGGAGACCCGCTCGGGTCCGAGGGACGAGAGCACCCAATGCAGCAGCGCCCGAGGGCTAAGCAGCCCGGAGCCTGCGAGGCCAGCTCCACTCCCCACAGCCCCGCTGCCAGCTGCGGAGCCTTCCTGGGCAACGCCGAGCAGTGGGAGCCTCTCCCTCCACGCAGACTCGTCTCCCCAGCTCCCAGAGTGACAGGTTTTAGCTCAATGGAAGTGTGTCGTGTTACCCTTCGGACAGGCTGGAGAGTGTGGCTTGGAGAGCACCACATCTCCACGGGTTTCACAGAATGGTCGGGGTTGGCAGGGACCTCTGTGGGTCACCCAGTCCAACCCCCTGCCGAAGCAGGGTCACCCAGAGCAGGCTGCACAGGACCTTGTCCAGGTCGGTCTGGAATATCTCCAGAGAAGGAGCCTCCACAGCCCCCCTGGGCAGCCTGTTCCAGTGCTCCGTCACCCTCAGAGGGAAGAAGTTCTTCCTCATGTTCAGCTGGAACTTCCTGTGCCTCAGTTTGTGCCCATTGCCCCTTGTCCTGTCACTGGGCACCACTGAAAAGAGCTTGGCAAAAAACACGCTCAAAATGACAGATCAAAAAAACACGCTCAAAATGACAGATCAAAACGGGTTCTGCAACAAGAGATCAGTACTAGTCCTCAACTAGACTTAACGTAACGGCGGGTAAAATCTCATCCAGACCACAAAATGGGGAGCAATCAGGACAAAGGGAGGTACCAAAATCCTCTGTGCCTTCAGACACTGCTGACTAGCAGGAACGGGATGTTTTCCCACTGCCCACGAAAGCCTCCCTGGCTGGCCCTGCAACAGCTGGGGAGTAATTCACCTAGCGAATCCCACACTGCCCGACGCAGCAGGCAAAACCCCCCTCCAGCCCCTGCAATGAACAGGTTACGCCTTGAAGTGTCAGATTATGTCGCATTTATGAATTAACACAAATCCCTGGCCTGATCTTGCAGGCTTTTCCCAGGAGACTCTCCCACTGCCGGAGCAGCACGCCCACCTGAGAGGATGCAAAAGGGCTTTCTGGCTCAGCGCTGGCTGAAAGCGATAACCCCGTCTGGGGTCCAGCTGTGGAAATGCCCGTGGGGGGGGGGAGTACATTCACTCTGCTTTATGCACCCTCTGCTTAAAAAGTGTATTTGTGGCAGTAATGTATTACACTTTCTCCACAAAACCGCATTCATGCCATTCCAGTGACTATTTCAGCGGCAAGGATTTTTCATCTTTAATCTCAGCTTCTGAAACAGCACCAAGGAAAAATCATTATTTCAGAAGTCTGAAGAAGGCCGGCTATAAAAGCAGTCATCCATCACTAGATCATTTGGCCAGTTTTACAGCACAAGCCTCTCCCATTTCCACAGAAACACAGAACTTCCCCGTGTTTTGCTCGGCGGGTGCGATGAGACCAGAGGAACGTGGATCTAACCCCACGCACACTCCTGTGACACAGCGGCCTTGGCTTGCTTTCTGGCTGTTCCTTCTCTATCCTGGTATCCAAACCTTTCTGTTCCTCTGATTTCTTCCACCCTTACAGTACGTCCAAACTGCTTAAGTCTTGCTGTCGCATCTCTGATGCTGCTTTTGTCCCCTGATCTCCCGGCCTTTCCAGTCACTGATGTCCTGTCACTGGTCTCGAGTACAGCCAAGCTCATTAAAACTCCCCTTCTCTGGTGATCCGGCGTTCTGCTCCGTACAGCAAGGCTGGCCTGAGAAATCCTTACTTACTTACGGCACTTTTTGACCCCGCTCCCCCTTGCATTCTTGTGTCTGAAACTCATCTATACACCTGCTATCTCACGAGCGCAATTTCCTCTCCAGACCCATCTGGCTCACCTCTCTCTAAATATAGAAGTGGATAATTTGGAGGGAATCCAAAGGAGGGACTGCAAAAGGGATTATAAAACAGAAGGGCATTACCTTTGAACATGAATGAATGCAGATTCATACGCCCATTCGAAGAAGCCACAAGAAAAGAGGCCAATGTTATTTAAGGGTGGGCAAAGGTGAAATAAGAAAGGGTACTATTATAAAACTAAAGAAGAAAGGGTACTATTATAAAACTAAAGACTCTGGGAACACCACTTTGAGATACTGTTTGACAGCAAACACTGAAAAAATAACTAAATTGTAGATCAAAGTAAACTTTAAAAACCTACCAACACCTTAATTCAGGTATTTTAATCCTCCAGAATCTTTCAGAGGCAAAATAAATACTGGAAGTTGTACATCAAAATATACACAGAGTCAGTCTTGTCCCGACTTCTCTACAAAGGCTGCCTTTCTCTGATGCACCGAATACAGCTGGATACCATAAACACTGAATGCATTACCTGATTCCATAAATCACATTCCACCTGCCTGAACAGAAGGGTAGACAACAGATTTTGTCTGCAGATTTGTAGACAACAATATGCCACGACAGTGAAATCTAGAATTAAGTATTTATTAAAAATAATACATGCTTTTGAAGTCAATCTGCAGAAAGGAAGCACAAAGCAGAATATTCTGGTCCCTTATGTTCAGTAACCAGACACATTTAATCGCTGCAGACTATCAACTTAGCTTAAGGTATTACACCTAGCAGTCCCAGACTTTAACCCCACTGCAGGACCTGAATCAGGGCTTCTCACCTTGCCTTGTAGTGGCTGGCTGATCGTTACACCACAGCGACACGACACCGAGTATGGCTCAAACATAGCGGTGTATTTTGTAACAAGAGTAAACTCTGGCAGGCTTTAAATACTTGGTAACTCTCCACTTTGGAGCAGTCAAGAAAAAAATCTGAACTTTGGGGATCCAGTTAGGACAAACACATCTGGAATATATTTATTTGCATTAAGCAAAACATTTTTATGGACAATATAACAAATCACACTCCAATAGCTTTCATTCTGTGCTAAAAGCAGTTGGGTTTTTTTGCCTCTGAAGCTACTAATTATTCCATTAATATTTCAGTCAAAACTAAGTTATCTTTGTCACTATGGAATTTTTACTCTGTATACAAACAGCACCTGCTTGTAAATAATTGATTCTGTTTCTCAGAAAAAGAAAGTAAATGACCAAAAGGTTTCACTTAGCCTACTGTATTGAGAAAAAATCCACTCTTGCATGGTCTGCTTACCCACTTTAGAAAGTACCACACTATTTCATTGTGATAGCTCAAAGACCAAGCTGCACTGCAATACAATTTGTGTGACTTTAATCTGGAAGCAACTGCCAACTGCTTCCAGCGCATCACCTGCACAGACAGCGTGGAATCTGGATGGTGACACTGCTGAGGATACGCAAAGAATCAGACTCGATTCTAAGATTCCAGACCGAGTTTGCCAAACATGAAAGATGAGGAGAAAAAAATTACTACTGCAGTGGTAAACTGAGTCGAGTCTCAAGTTGTAAAGCACAGGACGCAGCAGAGTGCTGCTCATCCACTTCAGGGCTTTCTCAGTATTTATACCAGGCAGTGGACCAACAAGTACCGTTAGGTACCAGGTACCACTGTAATATCTTCTCTTATTCTTTATTGGCAAATATTTGTACGGCATACAATTGTGCTGATGGACAGTAAGAAGCTCAAGACCCTGAAGATTCATGATGTTTAAATTCCAAAAGTGTAAGCACTTTCTCATGCAATTTGTGTAGACAGCACATGGGAGTACCCACAACTTCAGGGACGCAGATCTTTTAAAAATAATAATGAACACTGCTGATTAGGAAAGCAAATACGGGTTAGGAAGGTTCACTGCCCTCAGAGAACTGAGGTCATCGCTCATGAGTGGAGCTGTGACAACTCTGCACCTACCAATGATCAATTCCTGGATCTCTTTCTGGCTCTGCCAGTGAACAGCCACATAACTGCAGAGAACAGCTTCATCTTTTTGAGTCTCTGTCGCTTCAGAAAGGGCAGCTGACACCTACCTTTCTTTGGAATCCATGGACAGCAAGTGCAAAGAGAGTTAAGAGCAAAGACAGATGAATGGATATTTACACAAGAGTTTGTATAGTTTATTTGAAAGTCTCTTTCTAGGAGGAACAACTCCCTTGCTATCGTGTCTCCTGAAGGCATAGCAAGCCTTGAAACCCTGCACAGACTGTGCTAAGCCGTGCTTCGGTTATCTTCTGTGACAACACACATTTCCTACTCCTTGTCGTGCACACACTTTCAGATGGCTCTTTGTAAACTCACAACCGTCCCACCCGAACTCCCGCACGCTGAATTGCTTTACGGCTCCAGTTCCGCTTGTTCTGCTCGCAATCTTCGCCTTGTTAGACTCTCCAGGTATCTTATTTCAACACAACTGTCCCGCTGCTCCACAGCCTCCCCGCTCCCCAGATTTCCGTTGCTCTTTTCAAGGGCTCTGTAGAAAGCTGAGCTAACAGATGCGCTATACTGGCCAAACAACAGGATGTCGTAAATGTCCGACTACTGCGTGCTTTTCATATGGATATGCTAATGGACACGCTATCAGCACACAGCCCTAAACGCAAATCACAGAGCACAGGCTGAGCATCTTTTATGGATGTTTAACCACCTTCTGTCTTGTAAGAGACCAGCTCCCTGCTATTTGTAAGAGAAAAAGCGAATAGCTCACCTCGTGTCAATGCTGTGTAAATCAATTAAGACAAGAACAGCACAGTAGACGCACTGTTAAGTCTGGCTCCAGAAGAAGCCTTTAAGTCACCGAAGCGCTTTCTGTGATTTTGTCCACAGGCTTTCTGATCTGCTCCACAGCATCTGCCAGTTAACAGCACACACTCGGAAGAGATGTGTTGTATTTAACTCTGTTGTAAGGATTTTTTTAAAACAACAACAAACATACATCACAATAAATTAAACAATCAAGAAACATTCTGGGTTAAAAGTTTTCAAGGGCCAAATTATCTTATCAAGCTGCTTTGGGATTTTCTAGCCATCCACCACTCCAATATCCCCACCTAATGTTAACAATAACAGTCCCCGGTGGATTTAACAACATTCCTGGCAGCCTGGCTTCCGGGTTAAACCAGGGGTGCCAGTGCCCTTAGGCACACGGGTGCCTGTCCGACACAGTCGGAAGGAGAATTCGGATTCACCTTAGCACTACTTGAGGGCAGAAGCAGGTCTGCTCTGTACAACAAATACTTTCATCCTTTTAGCCTCCGATTTACCAATTCCCTTTCAGTGCATACTGAATCCTAAGATACTTCAAAGGTAAAATTTATCAGATTCAGGTGCATTAGAAATAAATAAAGCACTTCCTGTTGTAACACTTGGTGCTTCATCACAAGTTACACCAATTTGGATAGCGACTACTGATGCTTTCCTCAGGAAGGTCTCCACAGCACAGGGAAGCGTGTACTGAATGTCATCTTGGTCAGGATGTTACAGTGTCCATCCATCAGCTTCTTGGGTCGTTCTTCCACTCCTTCTGATCCTACAGCTAGCTAAAAACAAACAAACAAGAGAACCACCCCCTGCAGCCAGCATAAATACAAAACAGGCCAAATTCTGCTGGCAGAAATTACATTGCTACTCTCTCAAATACTAACTGAAATAACTGCATAGCAGAATTTGGCTGAAAATAAGAAAAATAACGCAGCAAATACAGTTCTAGAGGAGTCGAAACAGCTTCAGTCATATGAAACCAACAGCAAATGAACATGTTTGCTTATGATTTTCATTGGTGTGTACTTCGTGTTGTTACATGACGTTAATTGCTGTAATGGTGTGGGAGATGATGCAGCAGGACAATCTGAAGAGAACAGGTCAGCTGTCATATTATGAGAGTTCATATCTGTGGTATGAATTACCAAACTGGTATTTAAGGCTCCTATTGGACATATATACGCACTAAAAGATTTTAACCATCTCTTTCAGCAAAAGATCATATTGATTTGAATTAGTTATAAAGTTCCTAGCAATCTGCGATTATGACTTTTTAATTGATAAAAAAATGAATTAAAAAAGATACACTTTCAGCTTTAATCCATCTGCCTGAAACCACGCAGCCGTACTATGAAGCAGACACAAATATTAATGACCAACTGACATTAGGATAATGAGTCAATAAAGATTTTTAATGGTGTGAGCTAGAACAATTACCAACCTAACAGGCAGATAAATAAGGCTACTTGACTTTATCCAAGGAAAATGATTACTCTTAAACACTTACATTGAACGACCTGAACAAAATGTTTGGGATTTTTTTTTCTCTTTCCTAGCACTTTTCCATCCTCACTTCTGCTGTCCCCAGTTTCCACAGCTATGACCGCTGCTTCTCCATTGTTTACTGATACGAAACTACTCGGAGCCCACGTATGCTAAAAATAACCATAGTGTTCCCAGCATGCTCCCTAGAAAACAAGCCTTGTGCACAGAGCTGCAGGGAAGCCCCACTGACATCTCCAGGATTTCAAGGCAAAGCCTGTAATATCTTACATTTAGCCCAAGGCCAGAGTTTTACTGTTGTCTCATCTGCATATTTCTGACATTGCCATAAGATAAACTGCAGTTTACATTGCCTTCATGCAGGAGGTTTCAGTAAATGTAGTGACAGAAGTTATTTAATAAATAACAGCCTGCAATCCAACGGAAAATAAAGGTTAAAAACCTAGGAGAAAAAAAGAAAACAGTATGTAGAAAAAAACCAGTACGTCAAAAGCACGTGGCGAACCGCTATGCAGGTATTATTGAACATGTCCTGGCTTTTAAAGGAATGCTCTGATCTCCGACAGTAATTATGTAGTTGTTGTTATTTCTGTTTGTTTTGGCCACGCCTGGAAGCCTCAGCTACAACCTGGCACAAACTCAGCATACACGATGGTCCCAGCAGAAAGCGCCAGTCAGCAAGAAGCGGGAAGAGGGTGGTAAATCGTGTTCCCCTAGACGATGGGGAACAGGAGAAGACTCTCCCTCACCAACAGACAGGCTGGCACAGACACCAGTCCCAGCCTCAGTGGGAAGCAACACTACCAGGAGGATTTGAACGAGACAAGAGAATGAAAACCAGGGAAGTTTAATCCTGGCAGAGG
>Ga0181612_172272_pt1 | contig 10928 bp, 5 predicted proteins | sample HoacroProtozoa21_FD_119630 | JGI IMG/M metagenome (GOLD analysis project Ga0181612, IMG submission 119630) | Hoatzin crop microbial communities from Cojedes, Venezuel. Combined Assembly of Gp0051906, Gp0051904, Gp0051908 | reverse complement strand
TGCTCATAAATATCTGAAGGGTGGGTGTCAGGAGGATGGGGCCAAGCTCTTTTCAGTGGTGCCCAGTGACAGGACAAGGGGCAATGGGCACAAACTGAGGCACAGGAAGTTCCGTCTGAACGTGAGGAAGAACTTCTTCGCTCTGAGGGTGACGGAGCCCTGGAACAGGCTGCCCAGGGAGGTTGTGGAGACGCCTTCTGTGGAGATATTCAAGACCCTCCTGAACACGGTCCTGTGCAGCCTACTGTAGGTGACCCTTCTTCGGCAGGAGGGTTGGACTGTGTGACCCACAGAGGTCCCTTCCAACCCCTGACATTCTGTGATTCTGTGATATGTTCATTCTTCATAATCCCTTTCATGAATTTATTGAGTGCAGGAGGGAAGAAGTCTACTGGAAAGATATTACACAGAATATCTTTTTCCTAATGACTAGAAACCTCCTTCTGATTTCCACACTAGAGTTATTTATGGCCAGTTTCTATCCATTTGTTCTTGTGTCAGTAGGATCCTTTAGTTTAAATAGATCCTCTCTTGCCCTGGTGTTTCCCTTTCTGTGTATTTATAGATAGTAATTCAATATAATTTAGCCTCTGTTTTATTAGATTACCTGAAACAAACCCAGTTTTACTCTTCTTCTAGGCCTCATGGTTCTCTGATGACTGCAACATCCTTTTTCTTCACCTGTTCTTTGCCGAGTCATCTTAAATACTGCATAGTTCTCCAAAAGTGGTCAGCAGTACCTCATATAAAGCCACTCAAATGCCATTGATCCTTCCGGAAATACTTCATCTGATACAAGTATGAATTACATTTGTCTTTTTACATATATCACTAGGATTCACAGGCATCACTGGTACACGCAGAACTTCTTTTCTAATATTTCTGCTTATAAGTTCTCAATGTTAGCCCCTAAGTGTATGACATTGCCCTTTGCGTGATTGGAATTTATCTCACTACTGTTACGTAAAGCACCAATGTCATCAGGTCTTTCAAACCTCTCTTGCATTGGGGATGTTTGCCAAGTTCATGGCATCAGTAAATTCCATTAAAACAAGCTTATTTTTGCACCAAGATCACAAAAAAAAAAAAAAATAGATGGCTCCCAGTACTGTTTCTTTACTAATAAGCTTCATTCTGCATTTTCACCTATTTTCTCCCTTTCCTTTACTTTTTGTCTAACTTTACTAGTCCACAACTTCTCTATGTTAAGCAATTTGTTCTCCCAAAATACCATATAAAATGCTTAAAAGAACAGCTCAGAGAAATCCTTTGTATTTTCAAAGCAAATTACCAGATTAATCTAGCATAATCTGTCAGGGAAATTTCTGCCATGTTTTAAGACAGTTATGCCTTTAATTCTTTCCCCTTTCCCTTAGATTTGTTTTAAAGACTTTCATTCCATTCTGGAGGCTTGCAAGTTATTGAGATCTGATGAGTAGGTCAGTATTTGCCCATGTAAAATCTCCACTCCACTATATTTCATGATTTTAGAGTAACTCCATGCCCTAAAATGACAAAAAAAGTAAAACAGTAAGTCTGGGGGTATGTGACTAGACGAAGTCCTGATATTGTGGTTAGTACCATACCTTCACAGTGTGCAACTAGCGTACCTCACAATAAACACTAGGAAAGGAATGCACTGGAGAACAACCAAGGTTCTTGTTTAAATTGCACTTTAAATGAAAACGCATAATAATCACTTAATTTTCTTAAGTATTTTTTGTAGATTCTAATTACTGAAATTGTTGGTTGTACTTTCTTTGATTGGTTTTATAGTTATTAGCAGCTTCAGACTTTAATGTAAGCTTTTTTCTTATACCAAGCACTTTCACAAGTAAGAGACTTTATGGAAAGTTCAACATCTTATTACCATTCTTTGCACAAAGGAACACAAAATCAGTAAATTCTCTTATTTGTATTTAAAACGAGTACTACCTACTGCTAGCCAAACATTTTAGCTTGGTCTGTGTTCCCTCAGGGTGTTTGAAGTCATCTAATGTGAGCTTCTCTGTAATATGTTTAGTTACAAATAGTAGTATATTTTTAAATGTTTGTAAATTGTCGTGTCCCACACTCACCCTTGCTAAACTGTTCACTTTATTCCAAGCCTTTGTAAGAAGCAGATACCAGACAGAAATCAATCTTTTGTTTCCATTTGTATCTCACTGAATTTGGGACTGCCTGAAGACCAGTTTATTTCATAAGGTATGGAAAACAATAGATCTTTACCTTCTAGTATACAGCACTTTATATTCAGTTATGACTGATTTTCCTTAGAAATGCTCCTGACAGTCTCCAGGATTGCAGTGGGAGATAATGTAGAATGCAATTCAGGGACCCTCCGTCTTCCTGGGAACTTTCCCATGTTGGGGCATCAGAATTCACCTGAAAAAGCCACAGCACAGTACAGAATTAGGCTCTAGATTAGTTTTTATTGTGATTCAGATAAAATATACAAGCAAATGATGGGGAGATAAGTTGAAGATAAGTTGAAGTTGCGAAATGCATTTGGTGGTGTCACAGTTTTCTATAAAACGTTGACTTTCTAAAGAAAAGAAAGACTAGGGATTTTTCTGTTTAGAGAGAAGGTTTGATTTTATTGCAGTTTGGAAAATCTGGAGCATGCTGTGTATATGCCATGTAGACTTGGATCTTGACGCTGGTTTAGGTGGCACATTTAAATAAAATCCCACAAAACAAGTTCTTTATGCCATTCTGTAAGACGATATGCATGGCCTCTCTCTGCCTCAACAAGAAGAGGGACGCAATGCCATAGTCTACAGAGGGGACCTTACGTAATTTAAATAAAGGTGTGACTTAACAATGACATGACTGCTTGAAGGGAAATCTCAGAGACTGGTAGGCCAGAGGAAGAAAATACTGCAAAGGCACTAATGTTTTCTGACTTGATATTTCACTTTTGCAATAATTCAAGCGTAGACTTTAATTGCCATCCTAAACAGCGTGAACTCTGCCCTTGGAGTTTATGAATTCTTCAATTATTTAATCATCCAGTATATATAATGTTATATGATCTGTAAATGAGCAGTACCTGATAGTCCCAGAGCTGAAGAATTTCAGAAACATTTAAGATTTGCATCCCTTCTTTATAAAATGCTGTCATTTCTTTGGCTCAGAAGTTTCCTTGCTCATACTGTGAAATGGAAAAAAACGAAACCACTTTACTGCAGTATTTTCTCCATGGCTGAGTTACAAGTCTGTTGTTTACCAAGTATTGCATGGTCTTCTGGCAAAACATAGGGTGGGAGCAAGGAAGTTTGTGTTCTAATCCTGGCTATGCCCTAGGCTTTGTATGAATCCATGGGCAAGTAGTTTAACCTCTTTGTTCCTCAATTTGTTTTGCAGCAAATTGGGAGGAAAATGATACGGTATGTCTTGTGAGGGTGTCATGAGGATGCCTTCTGGCACTTTTAGATGGAATTGAGTGCTCCAGAAAAGCAAATCTTATTACCTTTTAACCTACTCCTGTCTATTAACCATCAGTGGAGATGGAATGAGGGGCCTTACCATTTGCCAAGGGAGGCGTATGGAAAATTCACTTTGAAGATTTACCTAAATGTTCAACATTAACTATTAAAGCCTTCATTAATGAATTCCAAACAGGCAAAGATTCCTTTAGTCCCACAATTCACTTTCCCATTTAATTATGATACCTCTGACCACTCAAAATAAATTTCAAATGAGAGGTTAATTATTTCTGCTAAGCATCTTCCCTCTCTGAAAATTGTCACTTGGAACGTTTTTTCTAGGCAAAATCCCCATGTCAAATAAAGCTAAATTCATAAATGAATGCCAATACTGGGAAGATCAGCTTGGCATCTGGACATTTGAAGCTGCCAGGTGTATCATATATATGACCACAGCTGTTCACTGTGGTAACTCAAGGGAAAAAAATAAGCAAAAGAGAGATAGGCATTAGGAACTAGCAAGAGGCAGTGCTATGTTATTATTTTAATTACAAGGGGATGCTGATTTCCTTTGTAATTGCAATGCAGAGTTGCTGTTGAATGTCCAATATGTGCCTGGAATGATGCTTTGATGCAAGTTTCCAATAAAAATAAAGGCTGCTAGCAAGTGGGCTGTTTAAATACAATAAGTAGAAAAGGAGAAAAATAGAATGATGATCTTTTACTGTAATTTTGGAAGACCCAGATCCATCTCAAAATCAAGGAAGCCACAGAAAGTATACAACACAGTGAAAGGAGAGGTTATCTGTAAAATTACTTTCACAGTCTATGACATAACAGAAATATATCATACATCACTGTCGTAAAAAGAATCTGTTAATGTAGGGGGTTTTAAGGGTAATTATTTGGATTTTACAGCAGTTTTTCCCAACATGTCATAAAGCAATATCCCTTGCTGTATAGGTATGTATTGGTCCAGCTTAACCCCCCACCCCCCTCACAAAAAGCCACATAATGCATCAGTAATTTGTGTGCATGATTTTATTTTACTTGATTTGCGTTTTTTACAACTTGATGCAATTTCCTAAATATTTTTGCACGGCTCTCCAAAATGCTAACCAACCACACATGAGGGAAGGGTTAGGGCCTAGGCGTGGTAGTCCAGAACCCTCCTCAGCAAAGTGTTCCTGGAGGGTGAAGGCAGGAGCAAGCCTTGCTCCCTGCTACTTCTGTTGCTCAGGAGGATGTCTCAAGAGACGCCAAAGCAGCATTGGATGCTGACATGGAAGCAGAGAGGGAGGAGAGAAGGACATGACTCATGAGGTCTTGTGAATAACCTCCTGTAGCTCTACAGTGAGTCTGCAGGTGTAGCACGGAGTGACCAGCTTGTTTCTTGGTGCAGCATCTGTTTCAGGGTCACAGCAAGAAGCACACCTTCCTGTTTAACTGTTTCAGCACGCACCGTTACAGTTAGCAGCTGAGAAAGTGAGTTATAATTTTAAACAAATACGAGTAGCACAAGCACTTCCCATTCCCAAGCAGTCCCTCAGGTAAGCTGTTCCTTTGGGACCTGGCCAAGAAGCTGCCTGGATCTCCTCAGGTAGCAAAACAAGATAACCTCCCACAAGTGTGCTGCAGTGACCCTTTGGTGAGTATACTGGACGTGTTCTTACCCAGTATTTCTTCTTTCAGGTTTGGGTACGGATGTAACTTCAGCAAATTATAGCAATGCCAAAGTGAAAGAACATCCATAAATTTTAAATGCACGCTCTGTTTGCAGAAGAGGATTTGTACTATTGAGATAAGGAAGGATGGGCTTAGGACTGGAATTTCAAAGACAAATATTCAAGTCCCAGGTTTGTGACTTCATGTCTTAAGATATGTCCTTTAGCAAGTCATCTGATTTCTATGATTCAGATAATTGTTTTTAAACTCATCCTTTGTTTTCTTTGTTCTTTCTGACAAAGAATATTTACCCCTGTGTGTTTGTACAGTGCTTATCTTACTAGAGTCCCAGTCTTTGAACAGGTTAATGAGGTGTAAGTTACAGCTTGAATTTATGATATCAGCTACTCTGTAATAACTGCCTGTTCTTATGCCATGGTGAATGTAGGTAGTTTTCTTCTTCAGTGACGGATAAGCTATCTCACTTTTACTGCAGAGTGAAAGCAAGCACTCCGACTGTTGTTAGAGTAGCAAAAATGCTGTAAATCTACATCCCAGCTTACCTTGTGACAACTGATACATCTAGCTGTCTTCCTGTGCAGGGATTTTTTGAACTCAGCTTCTCATCCTACCTCATCGTATCTGCCTAGGAAATTTGCAACTGGCTTTTTCTCTTACTTTGCTCTCAGAAGACTTTGGGTGTTTCTTCGTTATTATCATCCTCCTCCTTTTCCTCCAGACTTGTGAATGGCAAGCATAACACAATGGAAGCTTATAGGTAACTTGTGTTTGCTCATCAATGAAAGTTCGGCTGTTGATGGTGGATACAAGCAATTAGATCCTTCCATCATTGACAGTCACAACACTTATTTACAGTAAATAATTGAGGGTGAACTTCTAAGAAGTTTTGTTGTAAGTATGTTCAGAATTGCATGTATACCTTTTCCATCTTTGTAGTATAGCTTTCATCACTCAGGAATCAATGTTTCTTCCTTGTAAATAAAAGTTTTTCCTGTTTCCAGTGCATCCTCTAAGGTTTTAACATCGTTTTTTACCAGCTCTTTTTTAAAAACACTTTATTTTCCTCACAAGAAAGCGTTTTTGAATTATACTTTTTTCCTAAAACTTACATTCCAAGACAAATAAAACATAAAAAAAGAGTTATTACTAGAAGTGGTGGAACGCTTATTGGCATAGTTGTGCTTTTTGCCAGGAAAGGTTGGTATGAAAAAAATTAAAATTATTCATAGAGTGTATGGATTTTTGCCTGTTTTAATATCAGTATTTGTCATTTCAGCAAAGTCAATTTTATTGTGACAAGTAAAATGCATCATATTGAGTTCATCATTAAAATTATATTTTATTAATTTAATTTAATGTTTTCAGAATGTACTATTTCATGCAAAGATGTGAGGACTTTCTACACTGATTGGCAAAGCCAGAGGCCAAAATTTCAGAATTTTCCTGGGGACAGAAGTTCCTGTTATTTGTCTAACAAACTAAATTAAGTACGGAATTCTGAGCCAGATGATAAAATCCTTGCAGGTTTGCATTACATCTTATTTTCCAGGAACTAGACCTGATATGCACAAAAGTTGAACCAGGGATTCCCAAGAAATTTATCTCACTTTACAGAAACTTCTATACTTTAATTCTTTGCAGCATTTCCATTTTCCTTTTCAGCTCTACTCCGCTGAAGAATTAGTGTTGGTTCATAGGCTGAGTTACAAAATAATCTTCCTTCCCATCATAAAGGTATAAAATGTTGGAAAAAGATTTACTGTCCTTGTATCACGTCCTGATCATAGGCAAGATCCTTATTCACTTTTCATCACCCTCACTTTCCATTTAAGCTTATTCGTCCCTGCTTCCTGCCAACTGTTTTTCATTTTCTGAAAATATTTTCCTAGTATTGGACATGTAAAATCCAATATAAATAAACATTGGCTGCTATTATCAGCTAGGTGCCCTTCCGCTGTGTCTGGCTTGTCACTTTCCTGATGGGGCTATTTCTTTTTAATCTCCATATTGGCTGCTAATCTGGTCTGTCACTCTTCTGTTTCTATCCCTTTTCTCTCTGAATCTGCAACTGAAATAAAGTTTAATCAACTAGAGTTTCTTTGCAACTTTATTTGACAAGATTTCACTTTGATACCTGTGTTGGGCAAAGTTCCCAAAATGGTGCTCCCTCTTGCACAATTTCTCTTTCCCTTTATAAAGGAAAGGAAAACTGAAGAATGCACCCGTGTAAATTGCTGCATTAAAACTTGTGTTTTTCTGATAGGATCATTATTAAGGTTTTTCCTCAATGTTCATTGCCCTTTAATGTTTCCTGTTATTGCAAATTAAAAAAGACAAGGGAAATTTTTTTCAAATGTGTTAGAAATCAGAAAACCATGAAAAACTTTAAGCAGTTCAATGTCAAGAAAGCAAATTATATTTCCATGTATTTTTTAAATATTACAAATGTGTTACATACACTGGCATCTTCCAGAGGTCACTCAATTGAGTCTTTGTAAACAAGATATGGTGGACCCCATTTCATTGCTGCCTAAAATCTGATTCACCGTCACCCCACAGCAGTGAAAGCTGCTAGAGCTAATCAGGGGTGTTATCAGCTCTGACTGTTATTGCTGCTTCATAGCAAACCAGGAAATAGAGAAAACTGTTAATGCAGGATTTATTCTTTGCAGGGGTATACCTCATGCTTGGAAGATTAATGAAGAATTCCTGGTTCACTGTTTACTAAAGACACCTCTGTTCTATAGTATTTTAATTGTAAGTCCCTTATTTGACATCCTAACTAATGGTTCCTGCTGAATTAATAAAAGCGACATATTAACTTTAAATCCCAGATAAAGTAAAGATTGCTATTTTAATATCCCATCCATATCCTTTATCTTTCTACAGGGGCTTTCAGGCCAGTAGTTTTAATAACATGCATGAATGAAGATGCTCTTTTTTAACACAAATGGTGGCAAAGAGTTTTTCCTTTATATTAGCAGGCAATCAATTCCAATAGCTTTTTAATGCTTTCTTAAAGAATCAATTTTAAAGCAGAAGCTCTTCAGGGGACCCTCTTAAACTTCTTCACAGCCAGTCTCCTAATTTTCTATTACAATGCAATCTAAAGCAGCTACAAAAATAATGCAGATAATGTTTGCTGGGTAATGATTTCCAATTTCCCCATTCCATGTACCCTGTTATTAGGAGGATCATCTTAGCTGTGTAAATTAATTTTCAATTCACTTCAGGGGAACATTACAATGATTTATTCAGCACTGGTGCTGAAGAAAGTGTTGGGAGGATTTTAGCAATCTGAGAAACAAAATCAATTTGTTCTGATTATCACCATGTTAAAAAATAGGAAGACAAAAGTTTCACATGAATATGTTAGAGGTTAGCATACACCCTACAGGAGCAGTCAGTGTGATTCTGGGTGTAGTTACTTGCCCAGTAAGGGCAAGAAAAATGTTCAAGACTTGCTGGTTTCTCCCCATGCTTCAACATTTTGGAAGGGGTGAGCAGATTCTAGGTTCTTTGTGCATTATACAAAACAAAATTACAGATCATCTTTTCAGTCACTAAAACTGTCTCTGGTCAATGAAGAGCATGCTTGCTGTAAGCTAAGACAAGTAGGACATTGTTTCAAAACCATCTGTATTATTGGTAATGATACTCAGAATCTGGGAGAATTCCAGACTAGGAAGAAGAACAAGACAAATTTCCACTTTTGCAAATAAAGGATTTGTTGTATGGTAAGCATCTGGTAACTAGTGCTCAGGGGCCTTATACCAAAGTGCTCACACACTGTAGTGCTCATACCGAATAAACTAGCACCTGTAAGTACACGTAGCAGCTGAGATCTGAATGTTTGGATATTTTGATTTAGCTGTTGCATTTTTAAAAGTGAGATTCATGTCACCTGACTTTGAATGCCCACAAAAGAAAAATGTGATCCAGGTGGGAGTCTCTTTGGAGAAAAGAGAGAGAGAAGTAGAGAAACTTTGGAGTCAATACCTCTGACTTATTTAGATGACTGTAAGTCAAGCTCTGGCATGGCTATTCATCTCCAGTCACAGTAAAGCGAACCTGGAGTGATTATTTCAGACAAAATTGCAGCTATTGGCATAGAACATATTCACATATGATTTATTAATGTTTTGCAGTGATACGTACGATACTACAGTAATTGCCAGTAGTTAAAAGAAGACATCAAAGGGAAATATTTTTTCTATGTAAAAAGCTTCGAAGGGGAGATGAAATGCCCCAGGTCCATTGGCATCAACATTGAATAAATTGCAGTTTTATTTGGTACATTTTTTAAATGAAAGTAAGTTCATTAAAAAATTCAAGACCACATCCACAAAAAATAGAAGCTTGTGAAATTGGTTGGTGGTTTTAGGGATGACCACATTCAATTACAGGAGAAAAACAACCAATCAGTTCTGAACTGCCAAATTGAAAATTGCCACTTTCTGTGGTTATAGTGGTAGGAAGGATACGCCAAACATAATAAAGAGCATAAAATCAATGTCATGGCCCCAAGGGATTTTCTGAATGATAATTGTGATCTGTCACTATTGCTAGTGTTCCCACACATCATGCAATATAAAAATATTTAGTATTGAACTACCGATGCATAATTTGAAGCTGAAGGAAGCTTGATTTCAGTGACAGCTCTGAAGGATAAGACAAAAGTTTTGCAAGTCCATTGCAGTAATGTCTTTCAGGATTTTTCTTCTACATTGATAGTATATTGGAAATCTGAAAAAGAGTTGTCCTTTTTGTTATGGGGCCATAGTCAGGTATTACGTATATCTCAGTTATCATGCTTCCAGCATGCTAGTAGCATAGCTGTCAAACTAAGTTTTTAACGGTATGTTGGCAGGGAGCTGAATTGACATTATTTGTTAAAAATAAAACAGTAAGGAAGAATATCAAACATGACAAAACCACAAGTGAAGATACTGTCTTGCAGGGTGTTTATCTAGGTTGGCTGATTTCAAAGAAATTAAAGACTCTTCTAAGTATATGAATTTGAAAGTCAACAAAAATAAAGAGAAAACAATGATACTATTTCACTGTGATCCATAGTCAATTGTCTGATACCAGTGGAACACCACTTGTCTTTAAAACATTTTCTCAGCTTCAGTGAATAAAGATAGTAGTCTAGGTTCATAATTATAACATGCTTTAAATGTTGTGGACCTTCAAATTTGAGGTTCCAGAATGCTCTATGGGTATCTGAACAATTCTTCTGAATTGAATCAAGTCAGGCTCTGATTGGCTGAGCAGCTTTTCTCTGTAGAGGGTCTTAGGAAAGTACACATGAATAGGACAACAATACTGTGATACTTTGCCTGAAATATCATAGAAGCTTTTGACAATGAGCCATTTGGGGATTTCTTGTGGAATAGACTGTATTTAATAGACTTTGACAGTTCTGAATACTTTCTGAGTCCATGTAAACTTCAGTCACTCCCAAGATCTTGTTGCAAAGAGGTCCACTGTTTCAATCAAACAAGGTGGAATTAGACAGTATTCCCTTTTTCTATTTCAATCTTTTTCCCTAATTAGCTTATTCTGTTCCTCCATGTCATTTCACCACAGGAAGCAGTGTGTAATTGCTCGCTTCTTACTTTTTCATATTTGTTGTTATTTTAGTCTCCTTCATATTTGTCCCTCAGGTTGGAGAGTACTGATCATTTTAATCTCTTCTAGTGTCTAAGATCTTCCAAATCTTTCATCATCCCTATTGCTCTTTTTGATACCATTTCTTCTTCTAGATAGCTGAAAATTTATTGTTAAGTAAAGGGAATCTGAGACAAAGAG